>ERZ1034876.15-NODE-15-length-117046-cov-21.440581_pt1 | contig 117046 bp, 109 predicted proteins | sample MGYA00520698_ERZ1034876 | MGnify/ENA primary metagenome ERZ1034876 (study PRJEB33766, sample SAMN09781723) | gut metagenome | biome: gut microbiome | host: Homo sapiens | place: Madagascar | study: EMG produced TPA metagenomics assembly of the PRJNA485056 data...
AACGACCCCCTGATTAACAGTCAGGTGCTCTAACCAACTGAGCTATTGAAGCAATCCGATGTTTGCGCTTCAAGATGGACTTGAACCAACGACCCCCTGATTAACAGTCAGGTGCTCTAACCAACTGAGCTATTGAAGCATTTTCCTACGACAACTTGGCTTGTTGTCTGATTGCGGATGCAAAGGTAATAAGTTTTTCCGTAACACAAAAACTTTTCGGCACTTTTTTGTGTCTATTGCGTTATTTTTTTATGAACACTGCCGTTTTAGGAGCGCAGATAGTAAGCAAAGGCGCAAAAACTCCACATTATTTATATGTATTTGACGTTAATGTTGTACTTTTGTAGTCTGAATAATAACGAACTCAAAAACATAAAGAAATGCGAAAAATCATAACTATCGCACTGATGCTCCTGCCTATGCTCGCCGTAGCGCAGAACAGCAGCGATCATAACTACCGCGTGGCGAAGAACTTGGACGTGTTCAATGCCGTGTATCGCAACCTCGACCTGCTATATGTCGACTCGCTGAACGCCGACGAGGTGGTGGGCGACGCCGTGAACCAGATGCTACGCTCGCTCGACCCGTACACGGAGTACTATCCGGAGGACAAGGTGGGCGAATACAAGCAGATGCTCACGGGCAAGTATGCGGGCATCGGCTCGATTATCTCGTACAGCTTCACACGCAAGAACGTGGTGATAAACAAGCCGTACGAGGGTATGCCGGCTGCGGAAGCGGGTCTGCGCAAGGGCGACATCATACTCGCTATCGACGGCGAGTCGATGGAGGGAAAAATGACGGCGTACGTATCGGAGCGTCTGCGTGGCGACGCGGGTACGACGATGGTGCTGAAGGTGAAGCGACCGGCTACGGGCAAGACGCTAACACTGAAAGTGCAGCGACGCGCCATACAGATGCCATATCTGACGTACTACGGTCTGCAGCCGGACAGCATAGGATACATCAGCTACAACCAGTTCCTCGAGAACTCGGCGAAGGACGTGCGCCGCGCGTTCATCGAGATGCGCTCGAAGGGTATGCGCAGCCTGGTGCTCGACCTCCGCTCCAACGGTGGCGGTTCGGTGCAGGAGGCTCTGCAGATTCTGAACATGTTTGTGCCGAAGGGCAAGCAGTTGCTCGAGATGCGCGGCAAGGTGAAGAGCTCCAACAAGACGTTCTCTACGACGATGGAACCGATTGACACGGTGATGCCTATCGTGGTGCTGGTGAACGAGGAGACGGCGAGCGCGAGCGAGATTACGTCGGGCGCGCTGCAGGACCTCGACCGCGCCGTGGTGATGGGCACACGCACATACGGCAAGGGATTGGTGCAGGTGCCGAACGTGCCCCTACCCTACAACGGCAAGCTGAAGCTGACTACCGCGAAATACTACATTCCGTCGGGCCGCTGCATCCAGGCGCGCAAGTACAAGCACACGGAGAAGGGATTGGCGAGCGAGAATGTGGCAGACTCGCTGACGCATGAGTTCCGCACGGCGGCGGGCCGCATCGTGCGCGACGGCGGAGGCATCAAGCCCGACATCGAGGTGCTCCCCGACTCGATGCCGAACATAGCCTACTATCTGCAGTTCGCCGACACTACCGACTTGCTGCTCAACTACGAGATTGAGTACATGGCGAAGCACCGCACGGTGGCTGCACCGTCGGAGTTCGAGCTGTCGGACAAGGACTACGAGGAGTTCTGTGCGTATGTCATAAAGAGTTGTTTCGAGTACGACCAGGTGAGCGAGAAGTATCTGAAGGACTTGGAGAAGTTGGCACGCTTCGAGGGCTACTACGAGGATGCGAAGCCTGAGTTCGAGGCACTGAAGGCGAAGCTGAAGCACGACATCGCCAAGGATCTGGCTTATCCGTACAACAAGGAGCAGCTGAAGCAGATCATCGCCAACGACATCATGTCGGCTTACTACTTCGACCGTGGTGCGCTGGAGAACTCACTGCGCTACGACAAGCAGTTCGCCAAGGCCGTGGAACTGCTGAAGAACCCCGAGGAGTACCGCAAAACGCTTGCTCCCACAAAGGAGTGACCGCGTTTCTTCCCACGGAATCGCGTCTTATTGAGGGGCTTGTCTCCCATAGAAATTCCAGACAGAGGAAGTTCTCCCACGGAATTCACGGAACTCACAGAACCTTCTGCTGAGATAAACTCACACAGAACTCACAGAACACACAGAACCTTCTGCTGAAATATACTCCCAAGGAATTCACAGAACACACAGAACCTTCTGCTGAAATATACTCACACGGAATTCACGGAACTCACAGAATCTTCTGCTGAAATATACTCCCACAGAATTCACAGAACACACAGAACCTTCTACTGAGATAAACTCACACAGAACTCACGGAAAAGACGAGCTAAGATTTCTGTGAATTCCGTGGGTTCCGTGGGAAGAAAAAATAAGCTCACACAGAACTCACGGAAATGACGAGCTAAGACTTCTGTGAATTCCGTGGATTCCGTGGGAAAGAAAAAACAAGCTCACACAGAACTCACAGAACACACAGAAAAGAAGAACTGAAACTTCTGTGAATTCCGTGAGTTCCGTGGGAAGAAAAAAAATAAACTCACGCAGAATTAACAGACCACACAGAAAAGAAGAACTGAAAATTCTGTGAATTCCGTGGGTTCCGTGGGAAAGAAAAAACAAGTTCACACAGAATTAACAGAACACACAGAAAAGAAGAACTGAAAATTCTGTGAATTCCGTGGATTCCGTGGGAAAGAAATACAATAAAAAGATACTATTATGACAGAAAACGATTTGACATACAGAATTAGAGGTTCTATATTCAAAGTATACAAGCAATTAGGTCCAGGACTGCTTGAATCTGTCTATGAAGAAGCCTTAGTATACCAACTCAGCAAAGATGGTATGAAAGTAGCACGACAAACAAGCATACCTATATATTATGACGAAATAAAATTATCAACCAACCTTCGATTGGATATCATTGTAGAAGACAGTGTCATAATAGAGATAAAATCAGTAAAAGAAATAGAACCAGTACACCATAAGCAACTGCTTACCTATATGAAACTGGCAAAAAAGCATTTAGGATTTCTCGTAAACTTCAACTCAGACGATATAAACAGAAGTACATATCGAAAAATTTTAGGATAGAAAAGAACAAAGAGCAACATGAACATAGGAAACATACAATTTGGGGAACGACCGCTGTTCCTCGCACCAATGGAGGACGTGACGGACATCGGATTCCGACACCTCTGCAAGCGGTTCGGCGCATCGATGGTTTACACGGAGTTCGTGAGCGCCGAGGCACTCGTGCGATCGGTGAACGCCACGCTGCGCAAACTCACCATCAGCGACGAGGAGCGACCCGTGGGAATACAGATATACGGTCGCGACGTGGAGTCGATGGTGGAGGCTGCGAAGATTGTGGAGCAGGTGAAGCCCGACGTGATTGACATCAACTTCGGATGCCCCGTGAAGAAGGTGGCTGGCAAGGGAGCCGGAGCTGGCATGCTGCAGAACATACCACTGCTATTAGACATCACGCGCGAAGTGGTGAAGGCGGTGAACACACCCGTCACGGTGAAGACGCGCTTGGGATGGAACCACGAGCAGCTCGTCATCTGCGACCTGGCGGAGGCGCTGCAAGACTGCGGCATCCAGGCGCTCACCATACACGGCAGAACGCGCGCACAGATGTACACGGGCGACGCCGACTGGACGCTCATCGGCGAGGTGAAGCGCAACCCGCGCATACACATCCCTATCATCGGCAACGGCGACATCTGCACGCCCGAGCAGGCACGCGATGCGTTCGACCGCTACGGCGTGGACGCCGTGATGGTGGGCCGTGCTACGTTCGGCTGTCCGTGGATATTCCAGGAGATGCGCGACGTGCTCGACGGACGTCCTGCCGACCCGACACTCACCACTGACCGCAAAATCGACTTGCTGCTTGAGCAGCTGCACATCAACGTGGAGCGCATCGACGAGTATCGCGGCATACTGCACACGCGCCGCCATATCGCTGCGTCGCCGGTGTTCAAGGGCATACCCGACTTCCGACAGACGCGCATCGCCATGCTGCGCGCCACGACGGTGGAGGAACTGACGACTATTATGGAACAGGCACGAGAGATGATTCACAAGACACAAGGCGTGTAGCCACGCTATAAGAACACAGAAAAGGGGCTCTGTACTGTCACGTACAGAGCCCCTTATGTTATACTTTCACGTCACGCATCGGTCGACGCAGATGTCTGCATCGGTCGACGCAGATGTCCGCATCGGTCGACGCAGATGTCCGCATCGGTCGACGCAGATGTCCGCATCGGTCGGCGCAGATGTCCGCATCGGTCGGCGCAGATGTCCGCAACGGTCGGCGCAGATGTCCGCATCGGTCGGCGCAGATGTCCGCATCGGTCGGCGCAGATGTACCAGGGGGTGCAGCAGTCTCTGCTGCACCAACAAAGCAGTCGGCGCACTTCTTGCTTGGTTGGTGCACTTGAGACAAGTGCACCCCCTTAGTGCGCCTCCTTAGGCAAAGCCGAATGCGCGGTCGTAGTCTTCGCTCACGCCGAGCTTGCCGTTGATAAGGCTCACGAGCTCCACGGTGGCGAGGAAGCAGAGGCGACCGTCCGACTTGCGGTGGATAGCGTGGTCGAAGATGTAGCGCAGACCCTCCTTGCGCACGCCGAGCTTCGAGATGAAGACATCGTCGCAGCGCAGCGGCGTCTTGTATTGTAGGTTCATACGCGCCACTACGGCGTCGACGCCCTTCTCGTGAAGGCGCGCGAAGCTCACGCCGAGCGACGTGAGGTAGAGATGGCGCGTGTGCTCGGTGTAGTGGAGATAGTTGGCATTGTTCACGATGCCCTGGATGTCGCACTCATAGTCGCGAACCTCCATTTCGGTTTCAAAGATATAGTTCGGTTTCATAAATAGAATATTCCTTCGGGACCCTCGTTGCAGAGCAGGTCGAGAGCCGACATGTTGGGTTGGAAGCCCTGACGCAGGGCATGAACTTGATAATACTCGCACGGCGTGAACGCTGCGTCGGGCAGCGGATGCTTCGGGCGGATGGCGTCGCGGAAGTCGTCGGCACCTACGGCAGCAGCATCCATGTACTCGTCGGAGACGCTGATATTCGGACGCACGTCGAGCAGTTCGCAGAGCTTGGCGGTTATCTCCATGTTGAAGTCGAAGAGATACTCCCAGCGGCGCTCGAAGAACGGGCGCAGGTCATCGGCGTAGTACATGAAAAACGGCGACTCGCCATAGGCAGACACGATAGCGTTCCAGTGGAGGTGGCGCCACTCGCCGTGGTCGGAGATGCGTATGTCGCGCATGGGACACTTGGCGCCGTCGTAGCGTTCGATGGGCACGGTGAGCGCCTGCACGCCGTTAGCCGTGGCTATCAGGCAGCGGTTGCGGTAGGTCTGCTTCGTGAAGTTGTCGCAACGCTCCACTATCGCATGTCCGTAGCGGTGGAGCTTCTGCATCCATTGTACGGGTGGAAAGTAGGCGGAGGAGAGCAGGCAGGTAGCCGCACCCTCATGCCATTCGGCAGCGGTGTGGGGAGTGGGTTGCTCAATGTTTGTTGACATCTGTCTGAATGGTCGTGTTAGTGATTGGATATACAGCCCTACGATCTGCGTTTATTGCGCTTGCTCCAAAGCGAAAGCGCGCAGCTCACGGTGACGCCGGCAAGGAAGTTGAGCACGAGGTAATAGACGAACAAAGCCCAATTGCTCTCGAAGCTATACATATCGTATCCGAACAGATAGGCGATGCCCATATACACCATGAACGTAACGATATAGAGAAGGAACTCGACGGTCTTTCGCACCGCAACTTTGCTTACAGCCATAATAGTTGTGTATTATAGGGTTTAAATATGAGGAGGCAAAACTCGGAAAATGAGAAGTAGAACTATCCATAGGAGGGTATAGCATCCTGCTATACCCACGCAACCTGCCAACAACAAGGCAGAGTGGGTATGGCAGGATGCCATACCCTCCTAAGAAACTACTTGATATTGTCGACAAAGCGGAACAGACGGCTCCAGCGGATGCCGGCAGTGCCGGTATGGTCGGGGTCGCTCGACCACCAGATGAATATCGGCTTGCCCACGATGTGGTCTTCGGGCACGAAGCCCCAGTAGCGCGAGTCGGCAGAGTTGTGGCGGTTGTCGCCCTGCATCCAGTAGTAGTCCATCCGGAAGGTGTACTTGTTGGTCTGCTTGCCGTTGATGTATATCTTTCCGTCCTTCACCTGCAGGTCGTTGCCCTCATACACGCGTATCGGACGCTCGTAGACGGCGATGTTGTCCATAGTGAGCGTGAGCGTAGCGCCGCGCTTCGGAATCCAAATCGGTCCGTAGTTGTCGCGGGTCCAACGCTTGTTGCCGTTGAGCGGATATGTGCTCCATACGTCAGCCAGGTTGTCGGCATCGGTCACTGGTGTGACGCTCTCCACCACATCCTTGCGTGCACGCAGTGCCTTCACGGAAGCGTTGGTGAGCGGCAGGTAGCCGTACATGTTGAGCGAAGCGATGTCCTCGCTGGAGATGCCCAGCTCGTCGATGAGTTCGAGCGGTAGCTGCGCGCGCAGCTTCACGTGATAGCTGTACTGCACGTTGTCGGGCTCCTTGTTCGGTTTGCCGTCGAGGTAGATGATGCGGTTCTTTATCTGCAGAGTCTGACCGGGCAGACCCACGCAGCGCTTCACGTAGTTCTCGCGGCGGTCGACGGGGCGTGTCTTTATCGTGCCGAACTCAGACGGGTTCTGGTCGATGAGCTTGCGGCCTGCGGCGTAGAGCTTCGCGAAGAAGTCGTACTGCTGCTGCTTTGTGGCGAAATAAGGTATCTCGCCGTTGTGCTTCTCAGCCCACTCCTGCTCGCCGGCTCCGTAGGCGATGGCGTAGAAGTCGCGACCCCAGTACTTGGGCGCGGTGAGAACGGTGTCGCCAGCCGGGTAGTTGAACACAACGATGTCGTTGAGCTGCACCTTGCCCAGTCCCTTGGCGCGCTCGTAGCCCCACTGCGGCCACTCGATGTACGAGTCGCAGTCGACAACGGGCAGCGTGTGCTGCGTCAGCGGCAGCGTGAGCGGGGTCTGCGGCTTGCGCGGGCCGTAGCTCACCTTCGACACGAAGAGGTAGTCGCCTACGAGCAGCGACTTCTCAAGCGACGACGATGGGATGACGTAGTTCTGGAAGAAGTAGATATTGATGAAGTAAACGGCTACAAGGGCGAACACAAGGGCGTCGACCCACGGCATGATGGCTGCCGTGACGCGGTTCTCTGAGTCGCGCCACCACTGCCAGTTTATCTTCTTTGTGATGTAGACATCGAATATGAACGGCAGGACGATGAGTCCCCACCAGCTCTTCACCCAATAGAGGAAGAGCAGATATGCCACAACAGCGGCAACACACTTAGCCCACTGCACCTTCGGGTTGAGGGCTTTCTTTTCTTTTTCGGTCATTGTATTGAATGGTTAGGAGCTAAGCTCCGATTAGTATTCTTTAGGAGGGTATGGCATCCTGCCATACCCACGCAGCCTTATGCTAAAGGATGTAAGGGTGCGGAAGCAAATCAGTGGGTATGGCAGGGATGCCATACCCTCCTATGTTAGAACTTGAACAAATCCTTTGTGGTGAGCAGTCCCTCGTGCTCCTTGGTGTACTCGGCAGCGAGCACCGCACCGAGTGCGAATCCCTTGCGCGAGTGGGCATCGTGGGTGATTGTTATCGAATCGGCCTCCGAGTCGTAGCAGATGGTGTGGATACCCGGCACCTCGTCGCGGCGGATGCTCTCGATGGGGAGCTGACCGGGCGCAACATCGTTGGTGCCCTCCACCGTACCGTCGGCAAGGTGCTGCTCACCCTTCACCCAAGTGGTCTTGCGGTCGATGTCAGCGATAATCTCTTCGGCGAGGGTGATGGCTGTGCCCGACGGAGCGTCGAGCTTGTGTATGTGATGGGTCTCGCTCATGCGCACGTCGTACTGGCTGAACTGGTTCATTATCTTAGCCAGATAGCGGTTTACGGCTGAGAAGATAGCTACGCCAATAGAGAAGTTGGAAGCCCAGAAGAGAGTCTTGCCCTCCTCGGTGCAGGCGCGGCGCACATCGTCGCCGTGGTCCTTCATCCAACCCGTAGAGCCACTTACCACCTTCACGCCTGCTTTCCAGGCACGCAGATAGTTGGAGTAGGCAGCTGTTGGCGACGTGAACTCTATAGCTACGTCGGCTGACGCGAAGGCTGCCGACTCAAAGTCGTCCTGGTTATCTACATCTATGATACTCACAATATTGTGGCCACGCTCCTTGCAGATTGACTCTATCATGTGTCCCATCTTGCCGTAGCCTATAAGTGCTATATTCATTGTCGTTACGTTTACGATTGTAATTATGCAAAGTTACAGAAAAAGATGGAGTAACCGCAATGTATGACTAAATTTTAGGGTTTTATAATAGAAAAAGCGTTGCTATAGTAATACTACAACAACGCTGCTACTCTTCTATAGACTGTGACTTGCACCGAACTCCTTCGACACATAGTTGTATATTCCTGCACAGCAGTCGGCTGAAAACGCCGTCGCACTCTCAATAAGCTTCGACCACTCCGCTTCGGTAAGACCGCGCTCAATGTCAGCACGACGGATGTCGTAGCGAAGCATAGCGCAGATGAGCCCGGCGTTGAAATTGTCGCCGGCGCCAATAGTGCTCACAGTAGGTGTCTCGGGCATGGCGTACTCCTTTCGGAAACCACCGTCGGAGAACACCGTCACAGGACGAGGGCCGTCGGTGTAGACGAGTCGAGGACAGTAGAAGGAGGTCTCGGCACGGTAGACACGCTCGGCGGAATCCTTCTTGTAAAGCACCTCGAAGTCGTCGCGAGAGCCACGCACGATATCGGCGAACTCGAGGTTCTCAATGAGGTTGGGGGTCACCTTCATCACATCGCCACGATGCGACGGACGGAAGTTGACATCGTAATATATTATTGCGCCACAATCGCGGGCACGCTCAAGCAACGCTATGACCCGCGCACGAGTGGCAGGACTAACGGCGTAAAACGAACCAAAGAGCACAATATCATCCGGATTGATATCGGGCAATGGTATATCGACGGGGTCGGCATTGGGGTCGCGATAGAATGTGTAATTGGCGTTGTTGTCACTATCGAGGAAAGCCAACGACACGGGCGACTTCCAACCCTTACGTTCTAACACATAATCGGTGCAGACATTGTTCAACGAGAGGAACGAGCGAACAAGAGCACCCACATGGTCATCGCCAATCTCGGTGACAAAGAACGCATCGGCTCCCACACGACCAAGCGACACAATGGCGTTGAACGTTGAACCGCCTGGCACTGCTTCTACAGGTTTATTGTCTTTGAAAATAATGTCGAGAAGGGTCTCGCCTATTCCTATTACTTTGCGCATATTATTGTCTCTAAATATGATGATATATGGAGTTGCTTACACTAACATAAACAACAAAGAAGCATTAACTACAACTACGTAGACTAATCCCAGTTGTCGAAATAGATACGCTCTGGCGAACGCATCTCTTCATTTGAGCCATCGTTCATGTATCTATTCTTAAAGTCCACATTCGTGGCATCCTGTTCATTGATAACATTGACCGACGGAGTAGGGTCGGAACCAGCCAATATTGGCAAAGCCCCTATTTCAATGAAATTTGTTGTCGGGGTGAGATATTTCTTATTCACAGATTTGATAGGTTTTAATGATTGTGCGAAACAAACATCTAAATAAAAAGCCTGCTAACCTTGCGGTCAACAGGCTTAATATTAAGATAAAGCGATTTGCATCGATTATTCAGCCTTCGGCTCCTCTGCCTGAACAGCCTCTGTAGCAGGTGCCTCAGTTGCCTCAGCAGTTGACTTGCGGCTACGGCGTGTCTTCTTAGCAGCCTTAGCAGTCTTAGCCATGTTCTCGTCGAAGTCTACGAGCTCGATGAATGCGATCTGAGCAGCGTCACCCTTACGTGTGCCGAGCTTGATAACGCGTGTGTAGCCACCAGGACGGTCGCCTACCTTCTCAGCAACAGTGCTGAAAAGCTCCTTAAGAGCGTACTTGTTCTGGAGGTAGCTGAATACTACACGACGAGAGTTTGTGCTGTCGTCCTTGCAGCGTGTAATCAGCGGCTCTACATACATCTTCAAAGCCTTAGCCTTTGCGAGGGTCGTAGTGATTCTTTTGTGCATAATCAGCGAGATAGCCATGTTTGCGAGCATAGCGTTACGGTGAGATGCAGTACGACCTAAGTGGTTGAATTTCTTATTGTGTCTCATTTTGTTTTATTCTTTATCTAATTTGTATTGAGAAATGTCGGTTCCAAACGACAGATTCAGACTCAAGAGCAAATCATCAAGCTCAGAGAGCGATTTCTTACCGAAGTTGCGGAACTTAAGGAGGTCTGTCTTGTTGTACTGTACGAGGTCGCCGAGAGTTTCAACATCTGCAGCCTTCAAGCAGTTAAGCGCACGAACAGAGAGATTCATGTCGGTGAGCTTGGTCTTGAGGAGCTGGCGCATGTGGAGAACTTCCTCGTCGAACTCCTGATTGCTTTCGTGCTCAGGGCTCTCGAGAGTTATCTTCTCGTCGCTGAAGAGCATGAAGTGCTGAATCAGTATCTTAGCAGCTTCCTTGAGTGCGTCCTTCGGGTGAATAGAACCGTCCGTTGTGACTTCGAGCACGAGCTTATCATAGTCGGTCTTCTGCTCAACACGATAAGGCTCTACTGCGTACTTCACGTTACGGATTGGGGTGTAGATAGAATCGATTGGAATTACGTTGACATCAGTGCAGAACGCTCTGTTCTCATCGGCTGTGACATAGCCACGACCCTTATTGATAGTAAGATCTATCTGCATTGAAGCTTTGACATCTAAATGACAAATCACCAAATCAGGGTTTAACACTTCAAATCCAGTCAGATACTTGCCTATATCACCAGCCTTGAACTCTGTCGAATTCTCAACGGTAATACTAACTTTTTCGTTCTCGAATTCTTCTACTACTTGCTTGAATCTTACTTGCTTCAAATTCAAGATAATGTTAGTTACATCCTCCTTTACGCCGGGTACAGATGAGAACTCATGCTCAACACCACCAATCTTGATGGTGTTGATTGCGTAGCCCTCAAGCGACGAAAGAAGAATGCGGCGCAGGGAGTTACCAATGGTAACACCGAATCCTGGCTCCAACGGACGGAATTCGAACTTGCCGAACTTGTCGTTGGAATCCAACATTACAACTTTGTCAGGTTTTTGAAATGCTAATATCGCCATTAATTTAATGATTATTTAGAGTACAACTCAACGATTAACTGTTCCTTAATGTTCTCTGGAATGTCAGCACGCTCCGGCTTGTGGAGGAACTTACCACTCTTTGTGGTCTGATCCCACTCAATCCATGGGAACTTGCTGTGGTTGTAACCAGCGAGAGCAGCCTCGATTACCTCGAGAGACTTAGACTTCTCGCGAACACCTACAACCATGCCTGCCTTTACTGAGAATGAAGGAATGTTCACTACCTTGCCGTCAACTGTGATGTGCTTGTGGCTAACAAGCTGACGAGCAGCAGCACGTGTCGGAGCAATACCCAAACGGAATACTACGTTGTCAAGACGGCTTTCGAGATTCTGGAGCAATACCTCACCAGTAATACCAGCTGCCTTAGCTGCCTTCTCGAACATGTTACGGAACTGGCGCTCGAGTACACCATATGTGTACTTAGCCTTTTGCTTCTCTGCCAACATGACAGCGTACTCAGACTGCTTTCTGCGACGATTGTTGCCATGCTGTCCAGGAGGGAAGTTTCTCTTGGACAAAACTTTGTCAGCACCGAAGATGGGTTCACCAAAACGGCGTGCAATTTTAGATTTCGGACCTGTATATCTTGCCATAATAAATTATATACTTTATTGTTGTTTGTATCTTTATTGTATGCAGGTTTCAAAAAAGAAGAAACCTGCAAAGGGAATGTTAGACCTTACGACGCTTCGGAGGACGGCAGCCATTATGAGGAAGCGGAGTAACATCTACAATCTCCATAACCTCGATACCGCAGCTGTGTACGCCACGGATTGCTGACTCACGACCATTACCCGGACCCTTAACGTAAGCCTTAACCTTACGCAGACCAAGGTCGAATGCTACCTTGCCGCAGTCCTCTGCTGCCATCTGAGCTGCGTACGGTGTGTTCTTCTTAGAACCACGGAAGCCCATCTTACCTGCAGATGACCATGAAATTACCTGTCCCTCGCTATTTGCTAAAGATACAATGATGTTGTTGAACGAACTGTGAACGTGAAGCTGTCCGATAGCGTCAACCTTTACATTTCTTTTCTTAGTTGTTGCTGTTTTCTTTGCCATAATTGTTTTTAGTTAAAAGTTAAAAGTTAAAAGTCTGCCGACCAATCGCTGGCCTGCCTGGACTTTGCTTTCAACTAAATTTTACTTTGTAGCCTTCTTCTTATTAGCAACAGTCTTCTTCTTTCCCTTACGAGTACGGGCATTGTTCTTTGTGCTCTGACCGCGAACAGGAAGACCGTTACGATGACGAACTCCACGATAGCAACCAATATCCATCAGTCGCTTGATATTCATCTGGATCTCTGAACGGAGATCACCTTCAACCTTGAATTCAGCGCCGATAATTTCACGGATCTTGGCAGCCTGGTCGTCGTTCCAATCGCAAACCTTCAGGTCGCGGCTAACGCCGGCTTTGTCCAATATCTTTGCTGAACTACTTCGACCGATACCATAGATATAGGTCAATGCGATTTCGCCACGCTTGTTCTGGGGCAAATCTACTCCAACAATTCTTATTGCCATTTGTTAAAAATAAAAATTTAATTGATTAATTTAATTAATTCTTTTAGTGAGAAGCAGGACCCGACTTTCTCAAGTTCATGCCCTACAACCCTGCGCCATGATTAACCCTGACGCATCTTGAACTTAGGGTTCTTCTTGTTGATAACGAACAGACGACCTTTACGACGTACGATCTTGCAGTCGGGTGTACGTTTCTTTAATGATGCTCTTGTTTTCATATCTTTAAATTGTTACTTGTATCTGAAAACGATTCTGCCCTTAGTCAAGTCGTACGGACTCATCTCGACTTTTACTTTGTCGCCGGGCAGGATTTTGATGTAATGCATTCGCATCTTACCTGAAATGTGAGCAATAATCTGCACGCCATTCTCAAGTTCGACTCTAAACATTGCATTTGACAGTGACTCCACGATTGTGCCGTCTTGCTCTATAGCGGATTGTTTTGCCATAAATTGTTATATTCTGTTTTAGAATTCGACTTCCCTCTTACAAATTACCTTATTACATAGTAACTCAAAACTACTGAGGATTTTCAATTAAATCAAACGTAGACAGTATCTCAGCCTTACCACGTCTTACTACGATGGTATGCTCGAAATGCGCCGCTGGCTTTCCGTCGCGAGTAACAATACCCCAACGGTCAGGCAGAAGCCCTATTCTTCTGTCGCCCATAGTAATCATAGGTTCAATAGCGATACACATACCTTCTTTCAGCATCACTCCGTTTCCACGCCTACCATAATTTGGAACTTGTGGATCCTCATGCATCTCACGACCTATACCATGTCCAGTGAGTTCCCTCACTACTCCATAGCCGTGGGCTTCACAAAAAGATTGGATTGCATCACCAATATCACCGACATGATTTCCTGCAACTGCCATTTCTATGCCTTTATATAAGGATTGTCGTGTCACTGTCAGTAAATCTCTGACATCTTGACGGACGTTTCCGACACAAAAGGTGTAAGCACTATCTCCATTGTAACCTGCAAGAAGTGTGCCACAATCTACAGAAATGATATCTCCGTCGTGTAAAATTGTTTTTTCATCGGGTATTCCATGAACAACAACGTTGTTGACAGAGGTGCAAATACTTGCGGGAAACGGCCCTCCAAAAGGATTGGGAAAGTTTTTGAAAGTAGGAACGGCTCCGTGGTCACGGATAAATTCCTCCGCTATCCTATCCAGTTGGAGGGTCGTCACGCCTGGTTTAATATGTTTGGCTAATTCTGCAAGCGTTTCACCAACTAAATGGTTTGCCTTGCGCATCAGCTCAATTTCATCTTCTGTCTTTAGAAATATTTTCATTTCTTAAGAGGAAAATCAATACGCAGAAACAGCACCGTTACGTGTACGTCCTGAGTTGAGCAGTCCATCGTAGTGACGCATCAACATGTGGCTCTCAATCTGCTGGAGTGTGTCGATAACAACACCTACAAGAATGAGAAGTGATGTTCCACCGAAGAACTGAGAGAAAGCCTGCTGAACATTGAGCAGTCCTGCGAGTGCAGGCATTACAGCAATGAAAGCAATGAAGAACGAGCCAGGGAATGTGAGTCGTGACATAATTGTCTCGATGTATTCTGCTGTGTCCTTACCCGGCTTGATGCCAGGAATAAAGCCATTATTGCGTTTCATGTCCTCAGCCATCTGTGTTGGATTGAGTGTGATCGCCGTATAGAAGTATGTGAATGCGACAATCAGCGTAACATAGATGACGTTGTAGAGAAGACTGCGGTTGTCCATGAGGGCTGTTGCCCAAGACGAGGCACCATCGCTCTGGTAGCGTACGAAAGCCAATGGAATGAACATCAAAGCCTGAGCAAAGATGATAGGCATTACGTTGGCTGCGAACAATTTCAGAGGTATGTACTGGCGAGCGCCGCCATACTGCTTATTACCCACGAGACGCTTGGCGTACTGTACTGGGATTTTGCGGGTACCCTGAACCAGCATGATTGAAGCACAGATTACTGCGTACAGAACCAAGATCTCTATGATGAACATCACAAGTCCACCGCTTGAGATAGCTGTGAATCGTGAGCCCAGTTCCTGCACGAAAGCCTGTGGCAGACGTGCGATGATACCAATCATGATGATCATTGAGATACCATTTCCAACTCCCTTGTCGGTGATACGCTCACCAAGCCACAGTATAAACATACTGCCTGCTGCGAGGATAATCGTTGCAGGAATCATGAACATTGTCCATGAGATACCTGACGACAGGGCTGCTGCAGCCTGCGCCTTAAGGTTAAGCAGGTAAGAAGGAGCCTGGAACAAAAGGATGAACACTGTGAGTATTCGTGTGTACCAAGTTATCTTCTTACGACCGCTTTCGCCTTCGCGCTGCATCTTCTGGAAGTAAGGCACTGCCACTGCCAAAAGCTGCATGACAATAGAAGCTGAGATGTATGGCATGATTCCAAGCGCAAAGATAGACGCATTGGAAAATGCACCACCAGAGAACATGTCGAGCAGTGACATAAGTCCGCCCGATGTCTGCGACTGAAGTTTGTCCAACATACCCGGATTGATGCCAGGAAGCACCACAAACGAGCCGAAACGGTAGATAGCCGTAAACAGCAGAGTAATGAGGAGTCGCTGACGCAAATCCTCAATTCTCCAACAGTTCTTTAGTGTCTCAATAAACTTTTTCATCTACTTTATTAGATAATAGTTGTGTTACCTCCAACAGCCTTGATTGCTTCCTCGGCTGTCTTAGAGAATGCGTGAGCCTTAACCTCAAGCTTAGCTGTGAGCTCGCCATTGCCAAGAACCTTAACGAGTTCCTTGCCGTTGGTGAGGTGAGCAGCCTTCAGTTCCTCGATTCCGATTACTGTGAGGTTCTTTGCCTCAGCAAGCTTCTGGAGTGTAGAGAGGTTTACAGCGAAGTATTCCTTGTGGTTGATATTCTTGAAACCAGCCTTCGGTACGCGACGCTGCAACGGCATCTGTCCACCTTCGAAACCAATCTTTCTCTTGTAACCTGAACGTGCCTTAGCACCCTTGTGTCCACGTGTAGAAGTACCGCCAAGACCAGAACCTGGACCACGACCGATACGACGACGTGAATGTGTGGAACCTGCAGCAGGCTTTAAATTATTTAATTTCATAATTCGTTCTTTTAAGATTTAATTAATCAACTACAGTTACCAAGTGGTGAACCTTGCGAATCATTCCACGTGCGCTAGGAGTATCCTCAACCTCAACAACCTGAGAGATCTTGCGGAGTCCAAGAGCCTGAAGTGTTGCCTTCTGATCCTTCGGATAACCGATTTTGCTCTTAATCTGCTTTACTTTTATTGTTGCCATTGTTTATCCTCCTTATCCGTTAAATACTCTATCCATGCTGATGCCGCGTACACCTGCGATAGTGTAAGCGTCACGAAGCTGTGACAAAGCCTCGATTGTTGCTTTCACAAGGTTGTGAGGGTTAGAAGAGCCCTTTGACTTAGCGAGGATGTCTGTAACGCCTACGCTATCAAGTACGGCACGCATAGCACCACCGGCTACGAGACCAGTACCGGCAGCAGCCGGACGCATAAACACCTGAGCACCGCCGAAGCGAGCTTCAACCTCGTGAGGAATAGTGCCCTTAAGCACCGGAACCTTAACGAGGTTCTTCTTTGCAGCCTCTACGCCCTTAGCGATAGCTGCTGTAACTTCGCCAGCCTTACCGAGACCGTAGCCGATAACGCCCTTGCCGTCACCAACAACAACGATGGCAGCGAATGTAAATGTACGACCACCCTTAGTAACCTTAGTTACACGGTTGATAGCCACGAGGCGGTCCTTCAAATCAACGTCATTAAAAACTTTTACTTTATTCATTGCCATAATCGTTTAGAATTTGAGACCACCGTTACGAGCTGCATCAGCGAGCTCCTTAACACGTCCGTGATAAAGATAACCATTACGGTCGAAAACTACAGCTGAAACACCAGCAGCGATTGCGTTGGCAGCTACGAGCTCACCAACCTTAGCAGCCTGCTCCTTCTTAGGCATCTTCTCGAGACCGAGTGAAGAAGCCGAAGCAAGTGTTGTTCCAGTCAAGTCGTTGATAACCTGTGCGTAAATCTGCTTGTTGCTGCGGAAAACGCTAAGACGAGGGCGCTCTGCAGTACCGCTGATACGCTTACGAACTCTATATTTAATTTTAATTCGTCTTTCTACTTTCTTTGTTGTCATAATCCTAAAAAAATTAAGAATGTTACTTAGCTGAAGCTGTCTTACCAGACTTTCTGCGGATAACTTCGCCTTGGAACAAGATACCTTTGCCCTTGTAAGGCTCAGGCTTGCGGAAAGAACGAATTTTTGCACAAATGAGTCCGAGCAACTGCTTGTCGCAAGACTCCAAAGTGAGGATAGGGTTCTGGTTTCTCTCGCTCTTAGACTCTACCTTAACCTCTGCAGGAAGCTCGATAAAGATAGGGTGAGTATAACCGAGGGAGAACTCGATAAGGTTTCCCTGGTTTGAAACACGATAACCGACTCCGACAAGCTCGAGTACCTTCTTGTAGCCTTCGCTTACGCCAACAACCATGTTGTTAACGAGTGAACGGTAGAGACCGTGGAAAGCTGACTTCTGCTTGTAGTTAACAGGGCTATTCTCGTCTACCTCGAAAGTTACGTGACCGTCCTCAATCTTAACGATGATTGACGGGTCTACCTTCTGTGAGAGCTCGCCCTTAGGACCCTTAACATTTACTACTCCGTTGTTGAGTGTTACTGTAACACCTGCTGGGATACTAATTGGTAATTTACCTATTCTTGACATATTCAAATCCTCCAATTAATAAACATAGCAAAGAACCTCACCACCAATCTTCTGGGCAGAAGCTTCCTTGTCGGTCATTACGCCCTTAGAAGTAGAGAGGATTGCGATACCCAATCCGTTAATAACTCTCGGCATATCCTTGTATCCGACATACTTGCGGAGACCAGGAGTAGAAACACGCTTCAGCGATGTGATAGCGTTTGTTTTGGTTGCAGGGTCGTACTTCAAAGCAACTTTGATTGTACCCTGAGGACCGTCCTCTACGAACTTGTAATTGAGGATGTAGCCCTTCTCGAAGAGGATCTTTGTGATCTCTTTCTTCAAGTTAGACGCAGGAACCTCTACGACACGGTGATGAGCCATGATTGCGTTTCTGAGTCTTGTCAGAAAATCTGCTATTGGATCTGTCATTTTATATAAAAAGTTTAATTAATCGGGACTACCCCGACAATATTAAAGAAAAAAATTACCAGCTTGCTTTCTTTACTCCAGGAATGAGACCCTGTGAAGCCATCTCGCGGAACTGGATACGAGAGAGACCGAACTGACGGATATATCCCTTTGGACGGCCTGTAATCTTGCAGCGGTTGTGCAGACGGATTGGGTTTGCATTCTTAGGAATAGCCTGCAACTTGCGGGCAGCTTCGTAAGCCTCAGAAGGATCCTCAGTTGTAGCGATTACCTTCTTCAGAGCAGCACGCTTCTCAGCATAGCGAGCAACGAGTTTGGCACGCTTTACCTCACGAGCCTTCATTGATTCTTTTGCCATATTGCTTAATCGTTTTTAGCGTTTTTAAATGGAAGACCGAATGCCTTGAGGAGAGCGTAGCCCTCTTCGTCGGTGTTGGCAGAGGTCACGAATGTGATATTCATACCCTGGATGCGGTCGATCTGGTCGATGTTGATTTCAGGGAAGATAATCTGCTCCTGAATACCCAGTGTATAGTTACCACGGCCGTCGAACTTGCTCTCGATGCCCTTGAAGTCGCGGATACGGGGAAGTGCGATACGAACGAGCTTCTCGAGGAACTCGTACATGCGCTCACGACGGAGAGTTACCATAACGCCGATAGGCATCTTCTTACGAAGCTTGAAGTTAGCGATATCCTTCTTAGAATATGTAGCTACTGCCTTCTGACCTGCGATAGTAGAAATCTCGTTGATTGCAACGTCGATAATCTTCTTGTCCTGAGTAGCGTCGCCCAGACCCTGGTTGATGACAATCTTCTTCAGAACTGGAATCTGCATTGACGAAGAGTAGTTGAACTGCTCCTTCAGTGCAGGAGCGATGCTCTCTGCATAGAATTTCTTTAACTGTGCTGTATCCATTACTTGATTTCCTCCCCTGACTTTTTAGCGATGCGTACTTTCTTACCATCCTCGGTAACCTTGATGCCTACGCGAGTAGCCTTGCCACTCTTCGGGTCAACAAGGCTGAGGTTAGAGATGTGAATCGGAGCTTCCTGCTTAACGATACCACCCTGAGGGTTCTTAGCAGAAGGCTTGGTGCTCTTTGAAACCATGTTCACACCTTCAACGAGTGCGCGGTTCTTCTCAACCAGCACTTTGAGCACCTTACCAGTCTTGCCCTTATCCTCACCGGCAAGGACAACGACTGTGTCATTTTTCTTAATATGTAACTTACCCATTACTTGTTTGCGTTTTTAAATATTAAAGAACCTCAGGTGCCAAAGAAACGACCTTCATATTCACTGCACGCAATTCACGAGCAACTGGGCCGAAGATACGGCTACCACGGAGCTCACCTGCGTTGTTGAGCAGTACACATGCGTTGTCGTCAAAGCGGATGTAAGAGCCGTCAGCACGACGGATTTCCTTCTTTGTGCGAACGATCAAAGCCTTAGATACCGCACCCTTCTTCAAATCACTTGATGGGATAACGTTCTTGACAGCAACGACAATAACGTCTCCTACGCTTGCGTAACGACGGCGTGTACCTCCGAGGACGCGAATGCAGAGAGCCTCGCGTGCGCCGCTGTTATCACATACTGTAAGTCTTGATTCTGCTTGTATCATATTTTACTTAGCTTTTTCTACGATTTGTACTAATCTCCATCTCTTTGTCTTGCTCAAAGGACGAGTCTCCATGATAAGCACTGTATCGCCTACATTAGCCTCGTTCTTCTCATCGTGAGCATGGTATTTCTTTGTCTTCTGAACGAACTTACCATAAATAGGGTGCATCTCCTTGAACTTAGCGGCGATAACAATGGTTTTATCCATCTTGTTGCTAATAACGACACCCTGTCTTGTTTTTCTTAAATTTCTTGTTTCCATCTGGACCATTGTTATTTGTTAAGTTCTCTCTGGCGGATTTCAGTATTGAGGCGTGCGATATCACGACGAACTGCCTTAATCTGTGATGGATTTTCAAGTGGAGTAACGGTGTGGTTGAGCTGCATCTGAGCAAGCTTCTCCTGGAGGTTCTCCTTAGTTTCTGCCAATGTCTTGGCATCCATTTCTCTTACTTCTTTGATCTTCATAAATTAAGCGTTTTTATCGTAGTCACGTCTTACAACAAACTTTGTCTTTACAGGCAGCTTCTGAGCAGCGAGGCGAAGTGCCTCCTTAGCGATATCGAAGCTTACACCTTCTACTTCAAAGAGGATACGACCCGGGGTAACTGGTGCTACCCATCCTGCGGGATCACCCTTACCCTTACCCATACGTACGTCAGCAGGCTTACGTGTGATTGGTTTATCCGGGAAAATACGAATCCAGACCTGACCCTGGCGCTGCATGTAACGGTTTACTGCAACACGGGCAGCCTCTATCTGGCGGCTGTCGATCCACTTCGGCTCAAGAGTCTTGATACCGAAAGAGCCAAACGCCAACTGTGTGCCTCTGTGGGCGTTGCCTTTATTGCCACGTCCGTCTTGAGGTCTTCTATATTTTACTCTTTTTGGCTGTAACATGATAATCTTCTACTTTTAACGGTTATTGTTTCTCTTACGATTACCACGGTTGCCACGGCCATTGTTAGAGCCACCATTCTGCTTCTCCTGAGAGAAGTTAGGTGTGAGGTCACGATCACCGTAAACCTCGCCACGGCAAATCCAAACCTTGATACCGAGAAGACCTACCTTAGTGAGGGCTTCTGCCTGGCAGTAATCGATGTCTGCACGGAATGTGTGCAACGGGGTACGACCTTCCTTGAACATCTCCTTGCGAGCCATTTCAGCGCCGTTAAGACGACCAGTAATCTGGATCTTCACGCCTTCAGCGCCAGCGCGCATTGTGTTCTGGATAGCCATCTTGATAGCGCGGCGGTAAGCAATCTTACCCTCTACCTGACGAGCGATGTTGTTACCAACGATGTTAGCGTCGAGCTCAGGCTTCTTTACCTCGAAGATGTTGATCTGAACATCCTTCTTGTAGAGCTTCTTGAGCTCTTCCTTGAGCTTATCAACATCCTGACCACCCTTACCAATGACGATACCCGGACGAGCTGTGCAGATTGTGATAGTGATGAGTTTCAGTGTGCGCTCGATAACGATGCGTGAAACGCTTGCCTTCTCAAGGCGCTTGTTGAGGTAAGTACGGATGTTCTTGTCCTCAACGAGGTTGTCACCGAAGCTCTTTCCACCGAACCAATTTGAATCCCATCCGCGGATGATACCGAGACGGTTGCTTATTGGATTAACTTTCTGTCCCATTCTACTTATTATTTTTCGTCATTAGTTTTGGAATCAACAAACAGTGTTACGTGATTGCTGCGCTTGCGGATGCGGTATCCGCGGCCCTGCGGTGCAGGACGCATACGCTTCATTGTCACGCCTTCGTCAACGAACACCTTAGTGATGAAGAGTTCGCCATCCTCAGCCTTGCGGTCGTTTTTAGCTTCCCAGTTTGCAATAGCCGAACGCAACAGTTTCTCAACGTCAGCAGCTGCCTGCTTCTTAGAGAAGCGGAGTACGCCGAGTGCGCGGTTAACCTCCATACCACGAACCATGTCTACAACGTAGCGCATCTTGCGTGGTGAAGAAGGAACGCCGTTGAGCTTTGCGAAGTACAAGTTCTTACGGGCTTCTTTTCTTTTTTCAGCCGATATATGTTTTCTTGCTCCCATTATTTATTTCTTAATTTTAAATGGTTTAAACCCGCTTACTTTCTGTTACCAGAGTGACCACCGAAGCGACGAGTCGGAGAGAATTCACCGAGCTTGTGACCAACCATGTTCTCTGTGATGTAAACAGGGATAAATTTGTTTCCGTTATGAACTGCAACAGTGTGTCCCACGAAGTCAGGTGAGATCATTGATGCTCTGGCCCAAGTCTTGACAACAGTCTTCTTGCCACTCTCGTTCATGGCGAGAATTTTCTTCTCAAGCGACACGTTGATATATGGACCTTTTTTTAATGAACGACTCATAATTTACTCTTGTTTTATTTGTTAGCTCTTTCGATGATATACTTGTTAGACTGCTTCTTAGGTGCACGTGTCTTGAGACCCTTAGCATACAAGCCCTTGCGTGAACGTGGATGTCCACCAGACTGACGGCCTTCGCCACCACCCATTGGGTGATCAACAGGGTTCATAACTACACCACGGTTGTGTGGACGACGTCCCAACCAACGTGAGCGACCAGCCTTACCAGACTGCTCGAGAGCGTGGTCAGAGTTACCAACACTACCTACAGTTGCCTTACAAGCACTCAGAATCTTACGAGTCTCGCCTGAAGGGAGCTTAATCACACAATAACTGCCTTCACGAGAAGTGAGCTGAGCAAAATTACCAGCCGAACGAACGAGCAGAGCACCCTGGCCTGGACGCAACTCAATGTTGTGGATCACAGTACCAACGGGAATGTTTGCGAGCGGAAGAGCGTTACCAACCTCAGGAGCAGCCTCTGCGCCTGACATCAGCTTTGCGCCAACTTCCAGTCCGTTAGGAGCAATAATGTAACGTTTTTCACCATCTGCATAGAACAACAGAGCGATGCGAGCCGAGCGGTTCGGATCATACTCGATTGTCTTTACTACAGCTGGAACACCATCCTTCTCTCGCTTGAAGTCGATCAAACGATACTTCTTCTTGTGGCCGCCGCCCATGTAGCGGACAGTCATCTTACCGGTGTTGTTTCGACCACCAGTAGAACGCTTACCGAAAACGAGAGACTTCTCTGGCACGGATGCAGTAATCTCCTCGAACGTGCCAATAACCTTGTGTCTTTGTCCCGGAGTAACCGGTTTAAATTTACGTACTGCCATTTTTTATTTTAGATATTGCTGTAAAAATCAATTACATCGCCCTCCTTAAGAGTAACGATTGCTTTCTTGAACGAGTTCTTCTGTCCCTTCACGAGACCCTTGCGTGTGTAACGGCTCTGGCGCTTGCCAGCGTATACCATTGTGTTCACGTCAAGAACAGTAACGTTGTAGCGTGTCTCAATCTCCTTCTTAATCTGAAGTTTGTTTGCCTCCGGAAGCACGATGAAGCCATACTTTGTTTCTGCCTTCTTTGTGCGCTCCTGGCCCTTCACCTTGTATGTTTTAGCTACAGAAGACTTGTCTGTCAGTTTGGTCATCTTCTCAGTGACCAATGGTTTTACGATAAATGTCATGTCTGTTGCCTCCTATTATTTTGATAAGATTGATTCGATAGCCTTGAGCGAATTCTCAGTGATTACGAGCACCTCAGAATTGAGAACTTTGTATGCATTCACTGCTGTTGCTGTCATTACTTCAGCGCGCTGCAAGTTACGTGATGACAAAAATACGTTTTTATTTACTTCTGGCAAAAGAAGAAGGAGCTTTTTGCCCTCAACTTTAAGATTTTTAGTAATATTTACAAAATCTTTAGTCTTTGGAGCCTCCATTGTGAAGTCTTCGAGAACTACGATAGCGTTCTCCTGAGCCTTGTATGAAAGGGCTGACTTACGTGCGAGAGCCTTAACCTTCTTATTGAGCTTGAAGCTGTAGTTACGTGGCTTCGGACCGAAAACGCGACCACCACCTACGAGCACCGGTGAGTTGATATCACCACGGCGAGCACCGCCGCCGCCCTTCTGGCGTCCGAGCTTGCGTGTAGAACCGCTAACCTCGCTGCGCTCCTTCGACTTTGCTGTGCCCTGACGCTGGTTAGCGAGGTACTGCTTAACGTCGAGATAGAGTACGTGATCGTTAGGCTCGATTCCGAAGATTGCGTCGTTCAGCTGAACCTTTCTTCCGGTCTCCTGACCGTTGATATTTAATACGCTAACTTCCATTATTTCTTGATTAATACGGTTGAACCATTGCATCCGGCTACAGAACCCTTAACGAGAAGGAGGTTGTGCTCCGGAATTACCTTTAACACTTTGAGATTCTGGGTTGTAACGCGGTCGCCGCCCATCTGGCCGCCCATGCGCATTCCCTTGAATACCTTTGCTGGGTAAGAACAAGCACCGATAGAACCCGGCTTGCGTGCGCGGTCGTCCTGACCGTGTGTGCTCTGACCTACACCGCCGAATCCATGACGCTTAACAACACCCTGGAAACCTTTTCCCTTAGATGTGCCTACAATGTCAACAAACTCTGTGTTAGCGAAGAGCTCTACAGTGAGAACATCACCGAGGTTGTACTCCTCGTCAAACTTGAACTCGGCCAAGTGCTTCTTAGGTGTTGTACCAGCCTTCTTGAAGGTGCCCATCATAGGCTTTGTGGTGTTCTTTTCCTTAGCTTCACCATAGCCCAGCTGAACTGCCTTGTAGCCGTCTGTTTCAACGGTCTTTACCTGTGTTACAACACATGGACCAGCTTCGATAACAGTGCACGGTACGTTCTTACCGTCGGCACTGAAAACGGATGTCATTCCGATTTTTTTTCCAATTAATCCTGGCATTTCAAATGAATATTAAAAATGAAAATTACTATACTTTGATCTCTACTTCTACACCGCTCGGGAGTTCAAGCTTCATGAGCGCGTCAACTGTCTTAGCTGTTGAGCTGTAGATGTCGATAAGACGCTTGAAGTCTGAGAGCTGGAACTGCTCACGTGATTTCTTGTTAACGAAAGTACTGCGGTTTACAGTGTAGATACGCTTGTGTGTAGGCAATGGAATAGGACCGCTAACGATAGCACCTGTGGCCTTAACTGCCTTCACGATCTTTTCAGCTGACTTGTCTACGAGCTTGTGGTCGTAGCTCTTCAGCTTGATACGAATTTTCTGACTCATAATTGTATTTAAAGTTTATAATGCAATTTAATGTGGCACGTTCAGCGTGATTATATTCTCAACTTGGAGTGCTGAACAGCCGAAAAAAGGAGGTGGGGTACGTCGCTTAAGAGTCATTCGCTAAGCGACGCCCCATGTCCCTTTAATATTTTTATCGTGAGAGAGGAGTCAGGAGAGAAGAGTCAGGAGTTAAGCCATTTGCTTAGTTTGCCAATCATTTGGCTTAACTTCTGTATTCTTCAATTCTGAATTCGTCTCGTTTAACGTGCTGATTACACGAGGTCTGCGCGACCCTTAACCTCCTCGAGCACTGCCTTAGCGATAGCACTTGAGAGTGGTGCGTGGTGATCGTACTCCATAGAGCTTGTTGCACGACCTGAAGTGATAGTACGGAGAGCTGTTACGTAACCGAACATCTCTGACAGAGGTACCTGAGCCTTTACGATGCGGGCACCAGAGCGAGCCTCTTCCATGCCTTCTACCTGACCACGACGCTTGTTCAAGTCGCCGATTACGTCACCCATGTTCTCCTCCGGAGTAACAACCTCTACCTTCATGATAGGCTCCATAAGAACCGGACCTGCCTTCGGGCAGCCGTTCTTGTAAGCGTTGAGGGCAGCGAGCTCGAATGACAACTGGTCAGAGTCAACCGGGTGGAACGAACCATCGGTGAGGACAACCTTAAGGCCAGTCATCGGATAGCCACCGAGGATACCATTCTTCATAGCGTTCTCGAAGCCCTTCTGTACTGACGGGATGAACTCCTTAGGAATGTTACCGCCCTTAACCTCGTTAACGAACTGCAAGTCGCCTTCCTTGTAATCCTCGTCCTTCGGGCCGATTGTTACGATAATGTCAGCGAACTTACCGCGACCACCAGACTGCTTCTTGTAAACCTCACGGAGAGTTGTCGGCTTGGTGATTGCCTCCTTGTAGTTAACCTGTGGCTTACCCTGGTTACATTCAACCTTGAACTCACGCTTCAGACGGTCGATGATGATGTCGAGGTGAAGCTCACCCATACCAGAGATAATGGTCTGACCACTCTGCTCGTCGGTACGAACGGTGAATGTCGGGTCCTCTTCAGCAAGCTTAGCGAGACCGTTGTCGAGCTTAGCGATGTCAGCCTGGCTCTTCGGCTCTACTGCGATAGAGATTACGGTATCAGGGAACGACATTGACTCGAGTACGATCGGGTGTGCCTCGTCGCAGAGTGTGTCACCTGTGCGGATATCCTTGAAGCCTACACCTGCGCCGATATCACCAGCGTCGATTGACTCCATTGGAATTTCCTTGTTTGAGTTCATCTGGAACAGACGGCTGATGCGCTCCTTCTTGCGTGAACGTGGGTTGTAAACGTAAGAACCTGCAACCACCTTACCTGAGTAAACGCGGAAGAATACCAGACGGCCCATGAACGGGTCGGTAGCAATCTTGAACGCGAGAGCTGATGTCGGCTCGTCCTCAGACGGCTTGCGGTCTTCCTCTTCCTCTGTGTCAGGGTTTGTACCAACGATAGCTGCTGTATCGAGAGGTGAAGGAAGAAATGCGCAAACGTAGTCGAGAAGCGGCTGAACGCCCTTGTTCTTGTATGAAGAACCGAGAAGCATAGGAGTGAGCTCCATAGAGATTGTACCCTTGCGGATAGCTGCGATAAGCTCCTCTTCTGTGATCTCCTGACCCTCGAGATACTTCTCCATGAGAGCGTCGTCAAAGTTGGCTGCGCTTTCAACCATCTTCTCGCGCCATTCGTTAGCCTCGTCAACGAGATCAGCAGGGATCTCCTCAACGTCGTACTCAGCGCCCATAGTCTCGTCGTGCCAAAGGATAGCCTTCATCTTGAGAAGGTCTACAACACCCTTGAAGTTCTCCTCAGCTCCGATTGGAATCTGGATAGGACAAGGGTTAGCACCGAGGATGTCCTTCATCTGCTGTACTGTCTCGAAGAAGTCAGCACCTGAACGGTCCATCTTGTTTACGTAGCCGATACGCGGTACGTTATATTTGTCTGCCTGGCGCCATACTGTCTCTGACTGCGGCTGTACACCGTCAGCTGCAGAGTATGTTGCAACTGCGCCGTCGAGTACACGGAGTGAACGCTCCACCTCAGCGGTAAAGTCAACGTGTCCCGGGGTGTCAATCAAGTTAATCTTGTATGACTTACCAAGATAGTTCCAGTTACATGTTGTAGCAGCAGATGTGATAGTAATACCACGCTCCTGCTCCTGTGCCATCCAGTCCATGGTAGCAGCGCCGTCGTGAACCTCACCAATCTTATGAGTCTTACCTGTGTAGAACAGGATACGCTCAGAAGTTGTGGTCTTACCAGCGTCGATATGCGCCATGATACCGATGTTACGAGTCAAATGTAAATCGCGATTTGCCATTTTTCCTTTTACCTTATTATTATATTAGAATCTGAAGTGAGCGAATGCGCGGTTAGCCTCTGCCATGCGGTGCATATCTTCCTTACGCTTGTAAGCACCACCCTGGTTGTTGAAAGCGTCCATGATCTCAGCAGCGAGCTTGTCTGCCATGCTCTTACCGCCACGCTTGCGTGCGAAGAGGATAAGGTTCTTCATAGAGATGCTCTCCTTGCGCTCTGCGCGGATCTCTGTCGGCACCTGGAAAGTAGCACCACCGATACGGCGGCTCTTTACCTCAACCTGCGGAGTGATGTTGTCGAGGGCCTGCTTCCAAATCTCGAGAGCTGACTTTTCCTCGTTCTGCATCTTTGCACCTACGGTTTCGAGTGCGTTGTAGAAGATTTCGTATGATGTATTCTTCTTACCATCATACATAAGGTGGTTTACAAACTTAGAGACCTTCTGGTCATTGAACTTCGGATCCGGAAGGATCACGCGCTTCTTTGGTTTTGCTTTTCTCATTTTGTTTGAAAAATTTCTGTCTGCATGGGGCTGTTTCTTACTGTTCTTCAACGTCCTCTCTTGGACATTTACTCAACCTGTCTATTAACAATTCTCCAGCAAAACGTTTTTAAAATTTGTTTCGTCCGACAATTTTCAGATTACTTCTTTGCCTTAGGACGCTTAGCACCGTACTTAGAACGACGCTGTGTGCGGTTAGCTACACCTGCTGTATCGAGTGTACCGCGAACGATGTGGTAACGTACACCTGGAAGGTCCTTTACACGACCACCGCGAACAAGCACGATTGAGTGCTCCTGAAGGTTGTGACCTTCTCCCGGGATGTAAGAGTTAACTTCCTTAGAGTTTGTGAGACGTACACGGGCAACTTTACGCATTGCCGAGTTAGGCTTCTTAGGTGTTGTTGTGTAAACGCGAACGCAAACACCACGACGCTGAGGGCATGAGTCCAAAGCCGGTGACTTGCTCTTGTCTACGAGCACCTTTCTGCCTTTTCTTACCAATTGTGAAATTGTAGGCATGATTTATATATTTTATTTTCAATTGTCGTGTTCATCAAACGGCTCTTTTACAAGCCGTTTTCGGGGTGCAAAGGTACTAACTTTTCTCGAAACTACCTAATATATAAAAACACAATCTCACTGCGGAATAAAAATTTTAATGTACTACAGGTTATTTTAACAACTGTTTACACAAACTTTTGTATTACTTCACTTCAAACACTAACCTCTTCTATAATCTGAACCACGAACTTATGCCATGCATTTTATGTGCTTTAACGACATTGAAGCATTGCGTTTTCCATCTGCGTCGACCGATGCGGACATCTGCGTCGACCGGTGCGGACGTCTGCGCCGACCGATGCGGATGTCTGCGCCGACCGATGCGGATGTCTGCGCCGACCGATGCGCAACGAAAAAGTGTGAGGTTCGCACTCAAAGAGTAGCGGTGTTTGACCACAAAAGGCGATAAAAAAAGGCGCAATTCCATCACTGGAACGCGCCTATGTGCATATTGGTTTGCCTAAGACTGTATTCAAGACAGCCTATAAGCTAATCATTGCGTGATTAAGCCTCCGGGTTATTGAACGGAGTAGCTGTGCGTGGCTGCTGTGCCTCCGGCAGATTGATCTTGCCGAAGTTCTGCTCGTACTTCTGAATGTTGTCGTTGAGAGCCATGAGGAGACGCTTTGCGTGCTCAGGAGCCATTACGACACGGCTGCGTACCTGCGGCTGCTGCATACCTGGGAGCATACAAGTGAAGTCGAGGATAAAGTCGCTTGATGAGTGTGTGATGAGTGCGAGGTTAGCGTAAACGCCTACGCCGATTTCTGGCTTCAGTTCGATCTGAAGACCCTGGGGCTGCTGGTTCTTGTTCTCTTCCATTTTTGTTATTTTGTTTAAGTTATTAATTATGTGTTTTCCTTTTGTATCTGCAAAGATAATGCTTTCAGTTGGCTCGTGCAAATTATTTATTAGAAATATGCTTTTGTGCTTGCCAAATCTCTATGCTGTTAATGATGTTCTGCCACAGGATATAACAGCCAGGTCCTACCGCAGACAGGGGCGAGAGGTAGGTACAGGCTATCCATATGGCGAAGGCGGTGTTCTTCTGTCCGAGTCCTTGGCCGGCGTTCACCATCTCACCGAATTTGCTGCCAATTGCGCGTCCGCAAGCGAACTGAAATATGCAAAGCAACAACGACCCGATGGCGATGAGCAGCATAAAGACGAGTGTGGTTTCGGCGTGGAAGATGTTCTTCATCGTAGTGCCGGAGACGATGAGCAACGAGCATCCCCAGAGGTAGTACGAGAGGTCTTTTACGCTGACGATACGCCGACAGAGACTCTTGGCATGATGCTTCACAACGTAGGCGAGCAACATAGGCATCACGAGCACCGTGAACACCTTATATAATATAAGGGCGAAGGCGGCGAGGAAGTGCATCTCGCGTTCGCTGTCGAGGAGCGGGAAGCAGACCGGTATCATCAGTGCCGTTATGAAGTTGGAGAGGAAGGTGTAGGTGGTCATCTCTTCGAGGTTGCCTCCGAGCTTCTGCGTTACGACCGGAGCAGCCGATGCACACGGACTGATGACGCACGTGAGTAGTGCTTCTGCGAGGATGAGCAGGTTGCCGCTCAGCCCGAAAGCGAGTACGGCTGCCATCACCGCGCCTACGCATAGCAGCTGAAACACGCCAACCCACCAGTGCCACGCTACGGGGCGTAGCTTACGAAAGTCGACCTTGCAGAACGTGACGAATAGCACGAGGAACATAAACATCGGAAGCATAGTGTCGAACACGGGGGCGGCAGCTGTTGCAAAGCTGTCGAGCTGGGGCACGAGCGCAAATATTATATACACCACGCAGCCGGTTCCGATTGCCACGGGCAGCGTCCAGTCTTTCAGTAAGCGTATAAGTTGCATAATCATTATGTTATATAAAGGCAAAAGTAGCTAAAATATATCAGATAGTAGCGATTGTTCGCATTAATTTAGTAATTTTGTACACATGAACGTAAAAATCGACAACTCATGGCGCGAGCATATTGGTGCGGAGTTTGAGAAGCCTTACTTCTCTGCGCTCACCGACTTTGTGCGCCACGAATATACCACCACGACGTGCTATCCGCCCGGGTCGCTCATCTTCAACGCCTTCAACCTCTGTCCGTTTGACCGTGTGAAGGTGGTGATAATAGGTCAAGACCCATACCACGAGCCCGGTCAGGCGCAGGGATTGAGTTTCTCCGTGCCCGAAGGCGTGCCTTTTCCGCCGTCGCTACAGAACATCTTCAAGGAGATACAGCTCGACCTCGGCAAACCAATGCCGCCGACGGGCGACCTTACACGCTGGGCAGAGCAGGGCGTGCTGTTGCTCAACGCCACGCTCACTGTGCGTGCGCATCAGGCAGCGAGCCATCAGCGTCATGGTTGGGAACAGTTCACTGATGCTGCGATACGTGCGCTGAACGCCGAACGCGAGAACCTGGTATTCATCCTTTGGGGTGGCTATGCTCGTTCTAAGGCGCAGCTCATCGACCGCTCGCGCCACCTCGTGCTCGAGTCGGTACATCCCTCACCGCTGTCTGCCAACCGTGGCGGGTGGTTCGGCAACCACCACTTCTCGCAGTGCAACGCCTATCTGCGAGAGCATGGCGAGCAGGAGATTGACTGGTAACTCGCCCACGGAGATTACTCTGCCGAGATATTCTCCCACAGAATTCACGGAATTCACGGAAGAGGTTGCTGAAAGTATTCTCCCACAGATTTCACAGATCGACACAGATAGGGTCTTTCAGGGGGTGCACTTGTCTCAAGTGCACCAACAGAGCAAGAAGTACACCAACAGAGCAAGAAGTACATCAACAGAGCAAGAAGTGCAACAACAAACGGGTTGGTGCACTTGAGACAAGTGCACCCCCTGAAAGAACCTATCTGTGAAAATCTGTGCAATCTGTGGGAGAACATACAGCAAGATGGTTCTGTGTATTCCGTGAATTCCGTGGGAGAACATACTGCAAGAAGAGTGCAATCCGTGGGAGAATATACAGTAAGAAGGTTCTGTGTATTCCGTGAATTCCGTGGGAGAACACACTGCAAGAAGAGTGCAATCCGTGGGAGAACAGACATAGCAAATAGAAATAATCATTAAGAAACAAAACAGAAATATGATACTCGACATTGAGAATATACTCGTCTCGTCTGACATCATCACCGAGCAGTTCTGCTGCGACCTCGATGCCTGCAAGGGCATCTGCTGCGTAGAGGGCGATGCCGGCGCACCCGTCACTCTCGAAGAGATTGGTGGCATCGAAGACGCGCTCGACACCGTATGGGGCGATATGTCGGCTCAGGCACAAGCCGTGGTCGACAAGCAAGGTGTGGCGTACACCGACCGCGATGGCGACCTCGTGACAAGCATCGTGGGCGACAAGGACTGCGTCTTTACGTGCTACGAGGGCGACTGCTGCCTATGTGCCTTGGAGCGTGCGCACCGCGCTGGCAAGACCTCGTTCATCAAGCCTATCTCCTGCGCCCTCTACCCCATCCGCGAGAAACGCTTCGCCAATGGTACCGTGGCACTCAACTACAACCGATGGGATGTGTGCACGGACGCTGTGAAGAAGGGTCGCGAGCTGCAATTGCCCGTCTACAAGTTCCTCGAAGGCCCACTCACCAGACGCTTCGGCAAGGAGTGGTACGCTGCGCTTTGCGAGGTGGCTGAACATTTCGACGAACTTTGCGAGTAACGCTACCGCCCACCCTATCCACTGATAGCAATACGAAATATACAATTAATACTATACAAATAATCGCATAAATGTCAAAGAAACTAATTGCGCTTATTACCACCGTTGTGGTAATGCTTGCCGTTGCCTCACCAGCCACAGCACAGCGCATAAATGTAAAAACGAACGCATTGTATTGGCTTGCCATGTCTCCCAACCTTGGGGTTGAGTTCAGAATTAACCGCCACATGACGTTCAATCTCGAAGGTGTAGTCAACCGAGTTAGTGGCTTCAAGCCATATGGTGTCTCCAACCTCAGCACCAAGGGCTTCGCATTCGAACCCGAAGCACGCTACTGGTTCAGTGCTCGTCCGCAGGCGGGTCATTTCGTTGGTCTAACAGCCGTTGCTGCGAACTACGATTTACAGTTCAACGATAAACGTCACGACGGCGATCTCTTCGGTGGTGGTATCACCTATGGCTATAGCTTCGTACTTAGTCGCCACTGGAGCCTTGAGACTACGATTGGCGTTGGTGCCGTGTATCGCCAAGAGAAGTACTCACGTAACGAAGAGGAGCGTGCCTCTCTTGACAAGCCGAACGTAAGCACCGTCAACTTCGCACCAATCAAGGCTGCTGTCAGCTTTGTGTACATTATTAAATAGTAGGAGATGGAAACCATTATTAAATAAACAGATATGAAAAGCATTATATCACAATACATCACCCTACACATCAAACGGCTGCTCATAGTGCTCGTTGCCGTTATCAGCTTCTCACTCGAAGCCGAGGCTCAGGGCGTGATACGTTTCACGGGTCGCGTGGTGTCTAAGCAAACCGGCGAACCGCTCATTGGCGTGAACATCACCGACATCAAACTACGCCGCGCTCTCGCCGTCACCGACGAGGACGGACGCTTCTCCATGAACACGCAGATTGGCGCACAGCTGCGCTTCTCTATGATTGGCGCGAAACCCGAGATACTGAAGGTGAAGAACGACAAGTTCACAGAGGTGAAGCTCAACGAAGACGACATCACTCTCGGCGAGGTGGTGGTGAAGACAAAGCGCATCACCGACCGCATCATGCCCGAACCAACCGACATTGAGGTGAAGGGCAACTGGCTATACGTGCGCACTCGCGTGCGTGTGCCGAAGGAGATGTTCCGCAGCAACAGACGTCTCGTGGTGCAACCTATATTAAACAATGTGACGGACAAACAGCTCACCCTCTTGCGTCCTATGGTGTACGACGGCAAAAAGTATAACATCACACAAGACCGACTCTACAACTACGACATTAAGAACAGCGACAATGGCGATCCACTCGCCAAGTACATAACGGTAAAGAGTCGCACGCTGCGCGAGAATGGTCGCGACAACGACATCCTCGGCTACACAGATTCTATATATGTCGAGAACCTGAAAGCCGACTACTCTTGCGACGTGTACATGGCTATAGAGGACTACACACACATACTCTACCGCGACACTACCATCATTGCCCGTGGCACGGTTAACCCTCTGCGATGGCTCGACTGCTCCATTATGGGCAGTACGCTTAACGACGAGGCCTACTACCCCACACCCGAGAAGCAGATGCGCAACAGCAAGGGTAGCATCAACTTGAAGTTCCTCATCGGCAAGTCGACGCTGAACATCGACGACCCGCAGAACCACGCCGAGATAGAGAAGCTGCGCCGTCAGATCGATGCCATACGTGCCGACAAGGATGCGACGCTACTGTCGTTTGAGCTTGAGGGTATATCGTCGCCAGACGGTCGTCTCTCGCGCAACCAGACACTCGCACGCCAACGTATGGAGTTCGCTTTAGGACATATACGCAGCCAACTGCCCGACGACCTTCGCAACGACATGGAGTTCGGCACGAAGTCGTCAGTAGCTACATGGAGCGACGTGGTGACACTGCTGCGCCGTGACTCGCTCTTCAGCGAGGCTGACAAGGTGCAAGGCATCATCGACCGCTATGCCGACCCCAACGTACAGAGCGGACGTATGCGCCGCCTGCCGTTCTACAACAGTGTGCTCGAAGCACGCTATCTGCCTCAGCTGCGCCAGGTGAACTACACCATGAACTATGCTATATTCCGTCAACTCACGATTGACGAAATTCGCCAGCTATATGCCGACGATTATCATAAGCTCTCACGCTACGAATTCTTCATGCTCTACCGCAACGAGTCCGACCCAAAGAAGCGCGAGACCATCCTGCGTCAGGCGTTGGAGATGTTTCCCTCGTTCATGATTGCAGCCAACGACCTCGCTGCCCTGCTCATAGAGCGTGGCGAGCCCGACCCCGAGCTATTGGAGAAATTCGCAGGCGAGAAGGCACCAGTGGCTGTCAACACCAACCACGCCATCGCATTACTCAAAGACCAGCAGTATGGCGAGGCAGACGAGATAATGAGCTACGTACCCAAGACCGACAATACACGTCTGCTACACGCCGTGAACGGTGCGTTCAACGGACGCTACGAGGACAACTACTCAGTCATTGCTGCTACGAGCAAGCGCAACAACCTGCTCATGCTGCTCGCCATGAAACGCAACAGCGAAGCACTGAAGCTTAGCCGCGAGTTGCCCGACGACGAAGCACTCACCCATTATCTGCGCGCCGTATGCCTCAACCGTGCTGAGGATGCTGTCGGAGCATACGATGAGCTGAAACGTGCTTTCGAGATGGATCCATCACTGAAGAACATAGCGCACGTCGATGGTGATGTCAACGATTTATTGGTAGAAAAACACAATAAGGAGGGGCTACAATAATATGAATAATATGATACGAACGGCAATGATAGCACTCATTGCCACTGCTTATACCACAACAGCACACGCACAGATAGACGGCGGAGCTCTCGAATACATGCTTCAACGCCCACGTGTGGCAAAACAATGGCAGCACAAGAAACCATTCGACCATCTGTTCGTCGACGGAGGCATAGGAACGAGCGTCATGGGAGCGCGAAAGCCTGAGTTCGATTTGAGCGGAGGGTTCAACATCGGCGATTGGATTACACCTGAACATGGTGTACGCTTAAATATAAACACCGGCGAGTGGAGCACACAAGGAGTGAAGTCGAAGTACACCACCCTTGGACTCGACTATCTGCTCAACATCACAGCGATAGCACAGAGCGGACGCTACTACACGCCGAAACGTTTCGAGGTGTACGGCATAGCAGGCGCAGCTCTCGCCATAGCACACAACGCCGGACCAGCCGATTATGGCATCGACGTACACCTCGGTCTGCGCGGACAACTCGCTTTGTCGCGCAATGTATATGCATACCTCGAACCGCGCTTCGGCTTGGTAGAGGATCAAATCTCGCAGGTGAACAACTGGCATGGATGGCGACCGTTCACCACCCTCACCATGGGCTTCGGCTATCGTCTCCCCGTTGTGCGCAAGCATTACGCCGCACCCGACAAGACCAAACACAGCTTCGCCGACGGCATCTTCGTGAGCGGGCTGGTAGGTGCTACGTTCCTTTCTAATGCACACAACGCATCGTGGGGCGATTATGCAGGCGTTCGTCCTATGGCGAGTGTGGGCAAATGGTTCGACCCGTACAACGCAGTGCGCCTCTCACTAAGTGCCGTCACCATGCGTCCTACTGACCAAAAGCGCACTAAAGCACTCAGTTCGCAGGTGGAGTACATGCTCAACCTGAGCAATGTGCTCACCGGTGCTTACCCCGAACGCACCTTCTGGCTTAATCTGTTGGGAGGTGTCAGCTTCAACCGCTCCAACTGTCAGCCTTACGGACTGAAGAACAGCTGGGGTGTGAGCGGTGGTCTGCAAGCCAATGTGCGCATCTCGCGTGGTCTCTCCTTTGTCATCGAGCCGCGTGTAGACATCTACAACAAGCACTTCATACAACAGAATGGTCACTTCAAACCATACAACGTGATGCCGTCGCTGCTCACTGGCTTCGTCTATACCTATCACGACAGATACGCCATCGAGCGCCGTGCTAATGGCGACCGCGGCACAAAGAAGGTGTCTATCAGTATCGCAGGCGGTTTGGCATCTACGTCTACGAAGATGAAGCAGAGCGACTACTGGATGCCGACAGCGCGTCTGAGCTATACGCAGTGGTTGCGCTCGGCAAATGGTCTGCGCTTCAGCCTTGATGGCACAATGCGCCGTTATACTGCTGAGGGTCGATACGCTAAGGCGGTGGCTGACTTCGACTGGCTTGCCGACCTCACCGCAATGAACTATGGCACAGAAAACCGCGCGTGGTTATCGCTGCGCTCAGTGGTGGGCTTTGCTATCGGTGCCGACTACGGAGCACATAAGGCATACTTCGCTCCTGACGTACACGCAGGTGGTCAGGCTCGCATCCGCCTCTCTTCTACCACGGGCTTGTTCGTAGAACCTACCATGGCTTATGAGCTGTCCGATCGTTTCAAGGGCAAGAACTGGGGACGCGTTACGCCGCGTGTGCTCGTTGGTATCGACTATGTGCTGAACCGCGAGAAGCACACAAGCGAACTGAACGAGGCTCCGGAGCAGAAGAACGTTGTGGACGTGAATGGCGGAATGGGCTTCTACTCAGGCAACTTCGGCAAGGTGAGCGGAACGAAGAAGCTGACTTACAACGTGCGTGCCGGATATGGTCGCTGGTTGAACGGTGTGCACGGTGTGTATGGCAGCGTGAGCGAGACGTTCCTGAAGCGCGATACGGAGCACACTAACCACATCACCACCGTCGCCGCCGACTACATGATGAACATACGCAACGCTATCACCGGCGAACAGAACGACGACCGTCTCTTCCAACTTACCGGTTTGGCTGGTGTCCAGATGGGCATCAGCTCGGGCGAGGGTAGGAAGACGAAGGTGGTGCCTGGTGTGAACGTTGCTCTACAGGCAGGTTGGCGCTTAAGCCGCCACTTCGAGATATACGCTGAGCCGTCTGCCGTTGTGCATGGAAAGGGCATTGAAGACTCGAATAGTCCTGCTCACGGCGAGCTTAAGTTCAGCATCGGAACGAAGTTCCACTTCTAAGCGATATACCAAAAAGTGACGAGAGAAAATCATATTCTCTCGTCACTTTTTTTTGTATCCATCCGTTGCGGAGACTAACAGAATATATGCTTGAGGTCGGCAGGCGGAATGCCAATGCCGCACTCTTCAATGGCAAGACACGGGCGGTTGAGTCGGCAGTTGGGTTGTCGAACATCACGCGCACCATCATCGTATTCCGTACGCCACCCGACCAGATTGCGTTCGCCGCCCAATCAGATTCCGTACGCCGCCCGACCAGATTCCGTACGCCGCCCGACCGGGCAGCGGACGGAACACACCCCTAAAGAGGCTATTGTAGAAGGCATTAATACGGCATTAGAGTTTTCTAATCGAAAAAAAATATCGGCTGTTGGCGTACGCCGTTCAATAATTATTCATATCTTTGCGACTGGTTATGACGGTTGCAAAAGCCATCAACCGTTTATCTACAAACTATTAAACGAACACCTTATGAAACAGAACAACTCTAAACGCAAAACACTCATCCCGAGCGGTGTATGGTGCATAACCACAGTAGTAGTACTCTTCGGCTATCTCGGCATGGTGATGGGTGTGCCGAACATGCTCAACACTATCATGCGCACGGCGCACGACCTGCTGCTCAACACGGTGTTCTACCTGATGAGTATCTGCGTGATAACCGGTGCCATAGGCAAGGTGTTCGTGGAGTTCGGCGTGGTCACGCTGCTCGAACGCACGCTACGACCGCTGATGCGCCCGATATTCAACCTGCCGGGCGTGACATCGTTAGGTGCGGTTATGACTTTCCTTTCGGACAACCCGGCAATCATCTCGCTTGCGCACGACAAGCGCTTCGCAAGCTACTTCAAGAAATATCAGTTCATCTCGCTCACCAACTTCGGTACGGCGTTCGGTATGGGTCTGCTCGTCATCGTGTTCATGGCGAGTCAGGGCTACTATGCCGCACCGTTCATCGGTCTGCTCGGTGCGTGCTTCGGCTGCGTCTGCTCCACGCGACTGATGCAGCGCTTCGTGCTGAAAGCCTATCCGCAGTATGCTACGGAGGACGCGGTAGCGAAGGAGGACATCGAGGAAGAGGATAAGGAGGAAAGCGAGAGCGAGGAGAAGACCGTGTTCATACGCCTGCTCAACGCCATGCTCGACGGCGGACGCAGCGGTGTGGAGGTGGGCATAGCCATCATTCCGGGCGTGCTCATCATCTCTACGTTCGTGATGATATTCACGTTCGGCGCAGCTGCCGACGGCTCATACACGGGTGCTGCCTACCAGGGTGTGGAGCTGCTGCCGTGGCTGGCTAACAAGATCGACTTCGTGTTCGAGTGGCTCTTCGGTTTCCACGACCCGCACCTCGTGGCGTTCCCCATCACGGCACTCGGCGCGGTGGGCGCTGCCCTCAGCCTGATACCCAACTTCATAGCGCACGGCTGGATTGACGGCAACGCTATCGCCGTGTTCACCGCCATCGGCATGTGCTGGAGCGGCTTCCTCAGCACTCACACCGCCATGCTCGACTCGCTCGGCTATCGCGACCTCACCCCGAAGGCTATCCTCGCCCACTTCTGCGGCGGACTCGTGGCTGCCATCACCGCCCACTGGATGTTCGCCCTCTACTCGCTGGCGGTGGGATAGACAGCTATTATGCAGAAAGGATAAGATCCAAGACATAAACACAACATTATGGCAAACGAAGTGAAAAGATACCTGCACGACGGATTGGAACTGCCTTTTGAGGATTGGAGCAAGACGCTTCACTCCTTCAACGACTTGGCTTCGATCGTTCAGACTACTCATGATGCAGCACAATCGTCCGCAGTAAAAGCAATCAATCGTATGCAGACGATGCGCAACTGGCTCATAGGTTATTACATCGTTGAGTTTGAACAGCACGGCAAGGATAGGGCTGAGTATGGAACGCAACTGCTGAAGAAGTTGGAGGAAAGGGTGGATAGGAAGGGATTGACTACAACTTTGTTCAAATGGGCAAGAAAGTTATATAGATTATATCCTCAAATGATGGAAAATTTACCCATCCCAATTTGTGCGACAGTGATGCACCAATTACAACCAATTGAAAATAAAGAAGATACAATTGGTGCATCAATGATGCACCAATTTGTAACACCTGGCAAAACAATAATCTCACACTTGTCATTTACGCATTTACGTGAGATTATGACTCTTGACAACCCTCTCGCCCGCTACTTCTACGAGCAGGAGTGCATCAAGTGTACTTGGTCGGTTCGTGAGCTTCGCCGTCAGATAAGCACAAATCTATATGTCAGGGCTGGCATCAGCACCAATCCCGAGAAGTTGCTTTCGCTCCCTTCTGTTCAAGGCCACGATTCTACAGAGTTGCAGATACGCCAGCCGTTCACGTTCGAGTTTCTTGGACTGAAGGCGCAGGAAGTTGTTGACGAGCATGACTTGGAGGATGCGCTTATCAGGCACCTGCAAGAGTTCATCCTCGAACTTGGCAAGGGCTTCTGCTTAGAGGCTCGCCAAAAACGCATCATCATCGACGACGAGTATTACTATCCCGACCTTGTGTTCTACAACCGCATACTGCATTGCGGCGTAATCATAGAACTGAAGAACGAGGAGTTCTCCTACGAGAACTTCGGACAGCTCAACGCATACGTATCGCATTATCGCGAGAACGAGATGCAACCTGGCGACAACCCTCCAATCGGCATCCTGCTCTGCACGCGCAAAGGCAAAAAGATGGTGGAGTACGCGCTCGCCGGCATGGATAACAACCTCTTCGTTTCGACCTATATGCTTCAGCTGCCCGACAAAAGGACGCTTGAGGATTTTCTGTTGAAGCAGTTGGAGGAAGAGCATTGAGTGGCATATAAATGACAATCCCCTCGCTCAGCATTGCCGAACGAGGGGATTCGCTATATGTTATCTGTTATTTGCGACGAACTATAAATGGCATCAGCGTCTGTGCGGTCCGCTCTTTATCAAGATTTCCTCAATAAGATGTTTCGTAAGGTCGCCCAACGGCAGTTCGATAGTCACCTTGTTCGAAATTTTGAACGCAGGAGTGATGATAGGCACCGTCTCCATCTTGTGCTCGAAAGCATTGAAGCGGCGCTCAACACCGAGGTTAACGTAGAAACTACGACTGCCAACGGTCATATATCCACCGTAACTTGTCGTCGGCACGAACGGAAATGCCGCCATGCTGAAGAACGGATTCGTGTTGTAATAGGTTCCGAAGACGGTGAGCGCAAGGTTAGGGTTGAAGCAGTAAGAGAGTTGTCCAGACACGCCGTATTGCGTGAATACACGCCCGTAGTAGAGGTAACGATTGGCAGCCAGAGCACCTTGCACAGTCATGGCACCCAGACTGTACTGCACGCCGCCGCTCACCGACTGCACATCCATCAGTCCGATATAGCTGCGGTATGTTCCCGTAGCAGTCAGCCTCAAGTTCTTCAACACCTCCATCGATGTAGCCCCAGTACGGCTCGCGTCATATCCGTAGACAAGTGGCTGCGTTGCAGCAAACGGCAGCGGCATATTCGGCGTAGCAAGAAGTTCAGAGGATGATAGCGCCTTCATCATCAGAATATCCGAATAGGTCGGCGTTATCGGCCTAAGTTCCACATTCGGAGCAAGCTGGTGAAGCTCCGTACTCGGAGTAAGCTGGTGAAGTTCCTCATTAGGCAACGGCATCTGCTGCCCCGACACTTCCTGCGCCGTTGCTCCCTGCCCTACTGCCAATAGGAACATTAAAAAAGCTATAAGTTTCCTCATGTCGCTCAACCCTTTATATTATAATATCCAAAGTTACATAAAATTGCCAACACCGCACGTCGTGCCTCATGAGTTTAACCTTTTTTATTGTCGGCTATGCGGAAAAACATTAAACACTTTCCTAAAGACTTCATGTTTCAACTAACTAAAGAAGAAGTAGAAACTTTGAAATGCCAAAATGGCACTTCAAGTTGGGGAGGTGATAGAAAAGCATAACGAGCAATACGAGCAGATTGAGTTCATATAACTCTCTCATAAATCTCACGACCGCTTTATTATTATCGATGATAACGTATACCTAATGGGAGCCAGCTTAAAAAGACATGGACACGAGTCTTTGCGCTATTACAAGGTTGGAGATGTCTGCAGAGATTATATTGAACTTACTGAAAGAATCTATGCAAAAGAGTTCAATAATAATTGAAATAAACGAACCTATATCAAAGGATTTAGAAACTAATTTTTATTTAAAAGTTCGGTAGTGTAAACATAACTGTGTCACGGCTCTATTTTTTATTCTTCCCGTCTTCTTGTCTGAAGAGATTTCACATACATGGTGCTTCCCAAGTTTCAGGCACATTCCATCAAGGAAAAGAAAATGGCTGTGCTGTGACTCAGATTCCTGACGGAGATAGATGAGCATACAAAGGAAGTGCTACAGGAGCTGCTGGACAATCCCGAGACCTTCAAAGCTCTGAAGGCTGCGGAAGAACCCACCATGACAAAAGACGATTGTGTTCCGTTGTATCTGATTTTCAGAAAGAAATAGGCCACTTAAATAATCCTAAATTTACATGTAAGCATTAATATTCCTACATATTCTTGCTATTATCTATTTTTTTTCTGTATCTTTGCAACTGGATTGTATAACTAGACCGCAGTTGTCGCTGTAAGACGAGTTCTTTCATGATAACCGAGTCGGCAGCCTACGCCGTGCAGAGTGTAGTGAAGTCAACCATGACATATCTATACGAATGCGGGCATTGGGTGGGAAGACAATCCAGACATAGAAGGCGTTTATCGGCGCTGTGTTTGAGACACACTGAAATCTTCCAAAACTATCAGTATCAAAGTCTCGAATATGGTCAACGGTAGATGCCCCGGGTGTGATTATATCAATCACGTAGAAACCTTGTAAGCATAGATTGTACCTTATTGGATACAATCAAATGTATTATATAGGTATTTTACGGATGTGATTTTCATATCGGCGTGGGCTCTGACGTTGTCTATTCGACTTTGATAGGCAGTTGGAAGAGCCTCAGTGTGTGGAATGGACAACAGGACGATTCCACGCTCTTTTTTGTCACAATTTAGCTGATTTCTGTTTAGAAAAAAGTTAGCACCGATATGAAAATCGATGAATGTACATCAAAAGAAGTACACACCTCAGGAGGTGGTGCCCCCCCTCCCTGCGCTGGATTTACCTCCAACGCTCTCCCCAAAGCTCAAAGCACAGTTTCTGTAGAGAGTTCACAAACAGGGGTGTCCACCAGATATGTACCTATATCAAGTAGGCATAAAGAGGAAGATGTTCCTCATTGGTATGCCTTACGTACCACATACGGTAGAGAGAAAAAGGCATACGACTACATGACAGCCAAAGGCATTACAGCTTTCTACCCTACACAAAAAACAGTAAAAATTATTAAAGGCAAACGCAAAATTGTAACAGAGTCACTATTACCAAACATTTTCTTCGCCTACGGTACCTTAAACCAACTCAAGATCTTCGTTTACGACAATATAAACCTCCCCTTCCTCCGTTTTTACTATCGCCACGTTCACGTTGGACGCATAATTGAGAAGATTCCAATGACAGTACCCGACTATCAAATGGAAAGTTTGAAAATTATCTGTGCTGCCGATACGGATAATACCATCGTATCATTTGTCAAAGTTCCAAAGTTCGAAAAAGGACAGTTAGTAAAAATTATTGATGGAACATTTAAGGGAGTGGTTGGAAGAGTTGCAAGATGGCAAGGTCAACAGAGGGTGGCAGTTGTTATGCAAGATTTGGTGACGGTTGTAACTGCATATGTACCAAGTGCTTATTGTGAGATTATTGTTTAAAAGTAGAAACAACATATAAAGAGACGTTTACTTAAAGACACATAAGAATATAGCAAGTAAGTTTTCCACGATTCTTTTTAATGTTGTTTGAAGTTTGAATTAAAGTTGACGTATTGGAAAACAGCGTCAAAACAAATGCATTATATAATGAAACGCATATTTTTAAGTTATTCCATTTTACTACCCTCATTGCTTGCCATATCCTGTACTAAGGATATTGTAGATACAACAGGAAATGTAGTTGGAGTAGTTAGCGATTCCCGCTCAGGAACTTTTCTTTCCGGAGTATCTATTGCTTTGTCACCAACCGGGAAAACAATTACCACTGGTGTTGATGGAAAATATGAATTTAGAGATATTGAATCGAAAGAGTATTCCATATCCGCAAACAAGTCTGGATATAAATCGGACAAGAAGACAGCCTTTGTTCAGGTGGGACAAGACACCAACGTAGACTTTCAGTTGATTCCGTCTACGGGAGACCTTGTGCTTTCCCAAAACTCCATCGATTTTGGTAACGATGCCACAACATTAACTTTTGACATTTCTAACAAAGGCACCGCACCACTTACCTGGCAACTTAGTGAAGATGCTTCATGGCTAACCTGCAATCCCACTTCAGGCACCACACAATCAGGAGAGAAATCCTCTGTAGTAGTAAACGTAGACCGTAAAGGACTTGAAAGAGGCAACTATTCGCAAACAATAGCCGTATCATCAAGCGGTGGCAGCTCTATCATTAATGTAAGCATGTCTGTCCGGAGATTGATGATAAGCCTATCACCTGAGGAGCTGGATTTCGGCTCCACCACAACCTCCATGGAACTAAACATCACAAACAATGGCACTGGCAATATATCGTACACTCTTAATCCTTCAAACAGCTGGATAAAGCTTTCGCGCAATACTGGTACATTCACACAGACAGAGAATATCACAGTAAGCGTAGACAGAACATCTTTGTCTGAGGGCGATCATTCTGGAAATCTAACATTAACAATAGGTGATGAAAAGCTAAGCATACCTGTGAGAATGAATATCCCTTCCAAGGAGAAACCTACAGTAGCATTGCAAATAGTGGATAATATCACCTATAATAGCGTCACATTCAAAGGAGCAATTGCAAGCATCGGCAGTGCAAAGGTCAACCGACACGGTTTCTGCTGGTCAACATCAGAAGACCCAACAGTATCAAGCGCAGGAATATGCCATCTCGGAGACAGTAATAAGGCAAAAGACTTCACCTACAACGCATCATCTCTCGAGCCAAGCACCACATATTATGTTAGGGCTTATGCCGAAAACGCGGAAGGTATAAGCTACAGCAACAAGAAGAAGTTTCAGACTAAAGGAACTCCACAGCTGGCAACTGTTGAAACGGGAGCTGTAAGCAATGTCAAAGCCACACAGGCTGACATTGTAGGAAATATTACGAATTTAGGCAACGTCGCCAGCATTACACAATACGGACATGTATGGAGCACGCATAATGCGCCTACTATAAACGACAATAAAACAAGCCTTGGAACTACGACCGAGATTGGAGTTTATCATTCATCCATGACAGGTCTTGCTCCTAATACCACTTATTATATACGTGCGTATGCAACCAATAGTGTTGGAACAGCATACGGCAACGTAGCTACATTCAAAACAGGTTCAACAGTAAGTGTATCAATAGATGATTATGGCAACGAAAACAATTGGACAAGATAATATGTCACAAAAAACAACACCAGTCTTTCTGTTATCAGCAATTATTATGTTCTCTTCATGTAGCAGCGAAGAGAATCAGGTCGTCAATGCCTTTGATGCTGACAATCATACAGTCAGCTATTGCAAGGCTTTCATGAACGTGTCTACAGAGAAGTATACTGATGAAGGTACGACGCGTGCATCAGAAAACTGGAGCGACGGCGCAACAATATATGTGACACTAAAAGGAGACAACACAAAGAATGACGGAAGAATTGTCTATAACAAAGACGATGACAGCTGGACACTTCATTATGACGGCATTCTCCCCAATGGCGACTACACGGGGGAAGCATATTACATAAAAGGAACAAACAAAGCTGACAACAATGCCTTGTCATTCAACTCAAAGAATCCGGTATACGTAGACACGAACATTAAATGTCAGCGCAAATCTGAAAGTGCGTGGATAACAGTAATGTTGCATCCTCAGACCGGACGCATTCGTTTTCACGGAACAGCAGACAAAAGCATAAAGATATCTGGAGTATGGAGCTATACATCCTTCGACATTCCTAATAAAATCCTGTCCACATCACAGACACCTATCAGCCTGACTATTAATGCTGACGGGTATACCCCATATCGTTATTGCTCGTTTCCGCAGACATCAAGAACAATGAATGTAGCCTACGACAATTTTCTGTTTACGACGACGTGTGAACATCCCATCCTTGACGCAGCACAAGCTGGCTACATGGAGCTACCAACGGAAGAAAACCATAACGGGTGGGAAATGACAATGATTTCGCTTCCTTCTGTTTCTGACGTGACGGTTAGCGGTGTGGGCACTCGTCAGGCAATCTGCTCTTCGTCCATTCTATACAACGGAAATACCTCCATAAGCGACTGTGGTTTCTGCTATTCAACTACGGCTAATCCAACAATAGATGACATGCGCGTCAGCTATGGAAAGCCTGCTGGCAATACCTTTTCAAAGAACATAACGGGACTTACAGAAAACACCACCTATCACGTACGAGCTTATGCCATTAACGAGTTAGGCGTAGCGTATGGCAAGGATAAAGAGTTCACAACAGTGGCAATAACGCTTCCGACGCTTTCGTCAGTTACGGTTAACGGAAAAGAAGGTGAAGGCGAAGCTGATTTTTCAGCGGTAATCACTTCTGACGGTAACGGCATCATCACAGAATGCGGATTTGTATATTCCACTCATGAAAAGCCTACCTTAACAGACAATAAAATACTTAGCGAGTCAAAACAAAAACTAACATCTACAGTCAAGAACCTGAAAGTTGGCACAAGGTATTATGTGCGGGCATTTGCCACTAATGAGAAAGGAACGGCTTACGGTCAGCAGATTTCGTTTATCGCAGGAGGTGGAAAGCCTGACGAAGGAGACATCAACAAACCCATTATATAACAACCACATTAAATATATATAGCTATGAAGAAGTTTATTTTAATTCTTATTACAATTATCACTATCTGCATTAATGCCAATGCAGACTCAGGAGCAAAGTGTCTCTTACAACACAAAGGCTCAGTACAGTTCTTTGATGGCGACAAAATTGCAGCTGCCATCAAAGCTGCTACTGATGGCGACACTCTGTTCCTCAGCGAAGGATTATATCCTGGATTCACAATAAACAAAAAAATCACCGTGCGGGGTGCTGGACAAGAGTCAAAAATTAGCGGTGAAGTGAAGATTAATATAAGTAATAATCCAACATTGACTCAAACAATATTGGAGTGGGTTAATCTGGTTGAAAGCAACAATATCACCATCGAAACACCGATGAAGAAATTAAAAATAAAGCAATGTACTTTCTATACCTTGAACGCAAAAGCCAGCAACATAGAAAATGCACTTATAGACAGATGCCATATTAATGGCGAAATATATGGTTTTAAGAGTGTCAACATAGTTAATTCTAAAATAAACATTGCAGGATATGAAAATAGCGGACAAGAATATCTTAATTGTAACATTATGGGATTTAGAAATGAATATGTAGGGAAATACACTAATTGTATTATTCAAGAATGTTTTGCAACAGGCTACTATAAACCTATATATAATTCATTTTTCAAGAATTGTCTGTTTAAGAATGATGGCTTTTTGAGTAATTTATCCAGTTCATCATCAGCAATAAATTGTTGGTTTGATTCTTCTATTGATATAACAAGTAATACCTTTAATTGCTCTTTAGGAAAGTATGAATTGGAGGAGAAAGGTTATATAGGAACAGATGGCACAGTCGTTGGCATAGAAGGAGGTTCTGCGCCATTCACCTTGGAGCCATCAGTACCCAAAGTTACCAATAGCACCGTTGCGTACGATGCTGCTAACAAGTTATTAAAAGTGAACTTGACAGTTACAACCAATAATGAACAGTAGAAAATACCCGATAAGTTATGATCAGAAAACTTATAATGTTCATTCTTACCTTTATCTGTGCATATCCTGCCATTTGCCAGAACGACATTCGGTACGAATACTGGATTGACGAAAACTATGCAAACAGAGAAATACAGAATGGGCTAACCGAAGAACAAGAATTCACATTGGATCTCTCTGCTTACGAACAGGGAATACATGCGTTTTATTACCGTACTATAGGTGCAGACGGAGCTTATGGCATTCTTAACCAATTTCTTTTCTATGTTAATGAAAACAATACTTCTGAAGACTCTCGCATTATAGGTTATCGCTATGGCTTTAATGATGTCTTCAAGTATGTAAAGATACCAGAGACAAAAGAATATGAAATTAAAGACGCAACGTTCCCGTTGCCGAAAATTGCTGATATTGCCACCATCAATTCAGATTGTAGCTTCACATTCAATGCTTCGTCAGACGAGGTAAAAATGCAGAGGAGTTCAGATGTTATATTCACCCTACAGTTTGAAAACAACAAGGCGGAATGGAGCGCCCCTGAAATATACAATTATCAAGAGGATGACGAGATTTCTCATACTGCCCAAAGCATATCACTCCAAAAGACAGTTGAGCTTGAAAAGGTTAAGAAGGGCGACTTTGCCGTACTTAAACTTGTTGCACCTAAAGCCGGAACCTATTACTTGCGTTCCAGCCAAGACTGCTCCATAGACATTTATACCGCGGCAGGTGTTAAGCGTAATTCACTTAAAGGACAACAGTTGCTGAATACAGCAGCTGTGAATTTAAGTGAAGGAACATTCTATGCCATAATATACAATACCGTCTCTGACGCTGACAACGCGGATAAGACAGTGAAGATTCGCTACATGCTTACCAACAATATTGTCCCCACACCAGAAATAAGCTTTAAAGACGGCATGGTAACAATCAGCGAACTTCAGAAAGAGGCTAAGGTGTATTACACCACTGACGGGACAGAACCTGACACTAAAAGTGCTGTATATTCAGCTCCGTTCAAAATGCTACAGAATGGCATTGTGAAAGCTTTTGCCGTTTGTGACGGATATTCCGATTCGGATGTGGCTACGTACAAAGTAGACTCTTACAAGACAGCCGCACCTACAGTTATCTTCACCAATCTGAAAGTATATATAACTTGCCAAACACCCGAGTCGCAAATTTATTATACAACAGACAGGACAAGTCCGCTGACTAACGGCATACTCTACACAGCTCCCGTTTCGGTGACAAACAACTGTATGGTAAAGGCTGTGGCTAAGCGCAATGGATATAACAATTCGGAAGTTACAGAATACAACGTCGATGTCTCTTCCGTCAAGTGTGTAAAGCCGGTGCTGACCATTGAAGGCAATCTTCTTACGATGAAAACCCTTACCGATGGAGCTACCATATACTATACCACCAACAACACCACTCCGACAGCCCAAAGCGAACGCTATGTTTCTCCAATTATTCTCAGCAGAAACGCCACTTACAAGGCTGTCGCAATAAAGAACGGTGAGATAAGGTCGGATATGGCAGAAGTGACAGTAGACTGGTTCCAGGCAGAACTTCCGATAATGAAATATGCAGACGGCAAGCTGTCAATAACATGCAGCACACCAGGAGCCATAATCTATTACACGATAGGCGACGAAACACCTACGCAAAGCTCTGCACGCTATACACAACCAATAACTCTGATGGACAATCGTCCCGTTAAAGCATTCGCCGTTGCCAATGGATTCAAACCATCAGACGTGGTTATCTACAGCCCAAACATGTTTACATGTGAATCACCGAAGATTGCTTTTGACGGACATGCCATAACAGTAACCTGCAAGACCGCAGATGCTAAAATATACTACACCACCAACGGAACAAATCCTACCGAACAGAGCACCTTGTATACTGGTACTGCTGTTCTCGACGGACTATGTACTGTAAAGGCGATAGCGATAAAGGAGGCTATGAACAACAGTGATGTTGTTAAATACACATTGCCTTGCTATTATAATAAAGGTGACGTATACATACACACAGCAGGAACTATGGAACATGCTTTTGAATGGTGCGGATTGCCAACATCCAACAAGATGACAATAAACGGACCTATGAACGATGCAGATTTTACAACTATCCGCAAACTCACCTCCATTGAATATCTGGATCTGAGTGGTGTAACCATATCTGCTATACCCGATGAAGCTCTTGCCAACATGAACCTCATTTACGTAAGCATGCCTTCCACACAGTTCACGAGCGGCAGCAGAATATTAAAAGGATGCAAGAGAATAGCAGCTATTGACTGGAACTCATTAAGTAAGGTTCCTGACGACATCCTCGACGAAATGAGCTTGCCTAACATGCTTCTCTTCGTGCGAAACGCTGGTTGTGCAAGCACCAAATTTGGCAACGTAGTGATAGAGTCCATCGCGGACAACATTGAACTGTCGGATGCAGAGGGCAGCAATTTTTATTGTCCAAGAGACTTTACTGCTCGAAATATAAACTACAAGCACACATATTCTCAAAAAACAATTAAGAATGTATGTACGGGTTGGGAGAGTATAGCCTTGCCTTTCTCTCCGTCAAGCATCACGCACTCTGTCAACGGAGCGATGTCACCATTTGCTGCCAATACCACTTACAAGAAACCTTTCTGGCTGTGCACTCTTACCGAAAGTGGCTTTGTAAGCGCAGACAAGATGGAAGCAAACACTCCTTACATCATTGCCATGCCCAATAATGTCATTTACTCAGATGAGTATATCTTAGCAGGTGAAGTAACATTCAGCGGCAATAATGTCACAGTCTGCTCATCGGCAACATTGAAATACGGTTCAAAGGGTAACAACATATTTACACCGAACTTTATCAATAAGCCCAAGAATGAATGTATGACGCTAAACGTAGGTAAGGAATATGCCGGACATTTGCAGGGAAGCCTGTTTGTTAACGACTATAGAGATGCCAAGCCCTTTGAAGCTTTCATTACGGTACCTGACATGATGAATACAAGGAAAATATTCTTCATCGGTGAGGAGACGACTGGACTTGAGGAGCTGGAGATACTTGCAGATACCAACATTCAAATCACACTTGATGGCAATAAAGTTGTGATGGAAGGACTGACCACATCTGGTATAGCCGAGCTGTACAACACCTCGGGTAGCAAGCTTGCCTTTGCGAAGGGCAATGGCAACAAAACCGTGATTGACTGTTCGGCATATAAGAACCACTATCTTATTGTCAAAGCCACAAACAACTATAAGGTTGTAAAGACATTCAAGTTTAACTTATAAATTATTAATAATTATGACAACTACTATTTTCAGATTGTGTTTCTGCCTCTTTGTTCTGATGGCAGGAACTGTGCAAACAGTAAATGCACAGGAGGATGTTTACGGTAAGGAGATGAAACTTACAGAAGCCGAGAGTTATGCTTTGAAGAAGCCTGGAACCAGAGCTGCAGGTAAGGGAGTCAGCTCACGCGAGTCTGTTGCTGTCCAAGTAGCAAGAGCTCAGGCAAGGGCTGCATTTGCAGAAGCGATCAGCTCTGCTGTAAATTCTGCACTTAAAACATCCGGTTTTGATGTCAGCCAATATGCTGGTGATGATGAAGAGGGACATGAAGTGAGTGATGGTGCAGAGAAAACAAACACCATGATAAAATCTGTCTCTAAGCAGGTAATAGAGAATACACAAGTCGTAAAGACTAACAAATTCTATAATAAAAAGACTCGTAAATATACAGTCTTTGTTTGTCTTGAATACAATGGCGACATTGCCAAGCTGGCTAAAGAGATAGCGAATAAAGTAAGTCAGAAAATATCTGACGAACAGCGTATGAAGATTGACTTTGAGCTGGAAAACTTCGAAAAAGAAATCGAAAAAGAATTAGGCAACAATACAACAGAAGATGATGATGAATAAGACTGGTAAGAGCATTAAAAAGTGGCTGTTGGCACTTATATGTCTGACAATCCCATTGCTTTCCTTTGCTCAAAAACCTAAATGGGTTGGCAATACTCCTACAGAAGGCAATAGCACTTATAAGTTTGTTGAGATTGTCTCTGCAGGAGGTAGCGTGTCCGCAGCTCGTACAAACGCTTTATCTGTCTTGGCACAAGACGAGCAGGTACATCATGCAGTAGAAGCAAACGTAAGAACCGGTATTCTTACAAGAATTGACCAAGAAACCGTAAATGGCGACATTGATGAACGAATCGAAGATGAGATAAATATCAATGTATCGCTAAAAGGAAAAAACTATCGGCTTCAAGCTGTAAAAGTGGACGAATATGTAGCTGGCAATAAATATGGAGAAGTAGAATTGCATACCTTATTTATGGTTGCGGTCTGCAACAATCCTAAGTTTGACAGGACATATCTGACCACATCCTACGGAGCTACCCCCGTTGCAATGTCTGTCATTCCCGGTTTAGGTCAGTGGTATAAAGGCAGTAAGGTGAAGGGCATTAGCATGTTCGCAGCCGAAGCAGCCGCCGTTGCCGGCATAATCGTTTGTGACAACCAACACGCCTCATACATAAATAAAGCCAAGGAACAACCTAAGTATGTAAAGGAATATAGCTCCAAAGCAGATAACTGGGAAACAGGACGAAACATCTGTATCGGAGTCGCTGCTGGTATATGGGTTTACAACATTATTGACGCTATAGTTGCGAAAGGCGCAAAACGTGTTATTGTAAGACGAGCGGACGGAAACAACTTATCCGTGTCTCCGTATGTAGACCCCAATAATGGTGCAGGCGTTTCATTTGCATATAGATTCTAAAAAAGAAGATGAATATAAAAAGCATAATAACTACAGGAGTTATTGCCTTGATGCCACAAATTATCATGGCTCAAGGCAATAGTTCTTTTAGCCAGTATAAGGCTAAAAGACAACAGAAATTTGACAATTATAAGGAACAACGAAGGAAGGAATTTGAAGAGTATAGGCGTAAACGCAATGAAGAATTTGCAAGCTTCATACGCAACAAATGGGGGGATTTCGCATCAAAACCTGTGACTCCTAAGCCTAAAGACGAGACCGTACCACCTATCGTTATCCCTAAGGACAACATTCCTCCCCTCAATCCTAACCCTAAACCCATTTCGTTTGAGGACGTTACTCCAGCCCCCAAACCCAAGCCACAGCCCGAGCCTATCAAACCCATAGAGGAAGTACCGGTAACGACAGTTCAACCATCAGTGTCATTCAGATTCTTTGGAACAACAGACAAGGCGAGGTTTGACAAGAAAAATTGTATTCGCTTGTCATCCCTCGAAGAAAACTCCATTGCTGATGCTTGGCTTGCTATGTCTGAAGAGACTTACACCAACCTCATACATGACTGCCTTTCGCTCAGAAAAAAATACGAATTATGCGACTGGGCTTATCTTATGATGCTTCGGAATGTTGCTGAAACCATATACGGAAAAACCACCAATGAGGCTGTCCTGCTTACGGCTTATCTGTATTGCCAATCAGGTTATCAAATGCGATTGGCTATAGACGGACAAAAACTATGTCTGCTTATAGCATCAAGACACCACATTTTCGAAAAGCCTTACTACGAAATTGACGGAGCCAAATATTATCCGTTCCTCCATGATGGAGAATCGATGAACAATCGTGTGCAGATATGTACGGCTTCGTTTCCCAAGGAAAAGTCAATGTCGTTATTGGTTCCAACAGCACAAAAGTTTGCCATCAACTATAATGGTGAGCGACTTATTAAATCTGAACGCTATCCCAATGTAGCGGCAACTGTGAAAATCAACCAGAACCTTATGTCCTTCTACAATACTTATCCTACTTCCATGTTGGACAATAACATCATGACAAGATGGGCTATGTATGCTAACACTCCGTTGGCGCTAGATGTTGCCAAACAATTGTATCCACAATTAAAGCCACTAATCAGTGGTAAAACTCAGTTAGATGCAGTCAATATTTTATTAAATTGGGTACAAACCGGTTTTATGTATGAGTATGACGATAAGGTGTGGGGAGGAGACCGTGCTTTCTTTGCAGAAGAATCTCTTTACTATCCTTATTGTGATTGCGAGGATCGTACTATACTCTTTACTCGTCTTGTACGCGACCTCCTTGGCTTAAAATGTATTTTAATCTTTTATCCTGGTCATCTTGCAGCAGCAGTTTGCTTCACAAATTCTGTAGACGGAGATTCTATACAATTGAACGGAAGAAAATACATAGTATCTGACCCTACTTACATTGGAGCACCTGTAGGACTTACCATGCCAAATATGGATAATCAATTAGCTAAAGTAATACTATTACAATAAATATGATGCTGTTTAAGAAGAAACCTATTTGCAAAACCAGTAAAGATATGTTGCCCAAAGTTGTGCAAAATATAGACGATTATAAATGTTTTTGTGACAATTGTCCCGATAAGAATGGATGTAACATCTATTCTGTTTTGCAAAGTTATGGTACAGGTGTACATAATTGGGAACCAATAGAACAGATATTGCAAGGAGTGCTTGAAAAAAGGGTTTCTATAAATCAAACATGTAAAAACAGAGTAAAGCATGATAACAAGTTTATTAAAAATTCTATCAAAAATACGCCTAGCAAACCATTCAAATAAAGAAAAAGGAAACATAATCTCTGAAGATTTGTTGAGTATAGAACCACACAAACAAGAATGTTTAAATAATCTAAGAAATGACTTGTCGTCTATCAAAAAACGCATCAACACGTTGATAGCCTTATTAATCACACTAATTGTAACAATTTTGATTGGTTTTGCGTCTGAAACTTCTGAAATCAAATGGATTATAAGAGCTGTTTTAGTTGGCAGCATTATATTAGTATCTTTTCTTTTGCTTTTTGATGTATTATTATATCTGTGGGAGACAAAACTATTTGATGAACGAAGCAATAACAAAATCTCAAATCAACAGATAATATCTCAAAGGCAAAAATGGTTAAACTATTCACATAGGATAGCTTTTCTGAAATTTCTCATTTTAGGTATCATCCTTTTTGCCACAATTGTTATCTTAATGTAAGCACTAAAATTATGGGGTTAACTGAAAAAGGGGACTTGCTGACAATAATCAGTCTGCAAGTCCCCTTATTCATTGGGATAAAAGTTTTAGCGGACAGCAATATAAGAAAATTAGATAGCAAAAGTTTTCATTTCATTTGCCCAAAATGTAAATCACATTTCGTTATAGATAACAACAATGGTAAAGTTCTTATATCTATAAGTCAGAGTAGAAACAAAAGATATAACGAAAGCACAGAACTTATGCGGTTGAGAGGTGAAGTAAATGAACTTTCAGAAGAAATGGAAAAAATAAAATGTAAATGGTGGCATAAACTTTTCAAAAAAATACGAATATTGCGGATACGCTGCCATTTTTAGAATGATTGATGGTAGACGGCTGATAGACGGCTGGAAGATACGCCCTTGCGGAGCGGTATCTCCCAGCCTTTATATTGTTAATAGTGTGAGTGTTACGGAGATACTGGGAGATATGGTAGATTTTTTCACGTACTGAGACGTTATACCATATCGTCGACGTTCTACTCCACTACCACCTCATCGAGGAAGAACCAGGCAGGATAGCCTACGCCGTAATGCCATGAGGGGCAGAGACCGAGTGTCTTGACGACGACGCGGATGTAGCGGGCTTGGACGGGAGCAGCGAGAGTGACAGTGGCGGGCACGAACTTAACGCTTATGTCGCGGTCTTCGGGGAACTCGTGCGTGCCGAGAAGACGGAAGTTCTTGGCGTCGTCGCTGGCGTAATAGGCCACGCTCTTGGGTTGCAGAATCCACTGTCCGAGTTGGTGGAGAAAATCGGTGGTTATCTTGTTCACCTGCTTCTGCTCACCCATGCCGAGCACGAAGTCGGCATCCTCACCCTGCCAGCCTACCCAACTCTCCACGAACGTGGTGCCGCCGTAGAGTCCGTCGGTGAGTGCCTTGTCAGCTATTGGCTGATAGCGTTCTTGCGGCGGTATGTTCCATATCACCTTCGCTCCGGCAGCCTTGTTCTTTGTGCCGTTAGGCAGGAAGCGCTGACGATATAGACGGCAGTAGTCCTCCACCTTGTTGTTGCGCTCGTTGAGCGTAGGCACGCCGTACTGGGCGCAGATTGTGCCGAACGTGTCGAGCGATTTCTCCACCGCAGCCTTGTCGCCGCCGCTCTCGGTGCGCGCAATCTCCAGTTCGCTATAGCGCAGCGGCAATCGGGCAATACGCACATGCGCCAGCATCGCCGAGTCGGCAGCCACCGCCTTCTCAGCCTCATCGAAGAGTTCGTTGTAAGCCTTGCGTAGGTTGGCGTTGAGCATTCCGTTCTTGTGCGTAATGGGCGAGTCGTATATCCACAGCGGTGTGCCCGATGCGAGCAGCGCGCCGGTAAGCATCTGCTGGTAGCGGTAGAGATAGGGAGCGGCAGCGCCGTAGTAGCCGCGCATGAAACGCTGCATGAGCGAGTCGGCGTCGAGTTCGGGGTTCCACATCAGCTTGCCGAGCATGTAGGCTCGAAGTTCGGCGAAGTCGGTGCCGAGCGTTCCGTTCACCTGCTCGAAGAGCATCGTGGCGTGGTTGCGCTTGAAGAGCTGTATGTTCTTCTTGAGAATGTGGAAGTTGGGGAACGGCGCCACTACATTATCGAAGTTGATGCCGTAGTCCCATACGAAGATATTATTGGAAATCTTCGCCCAGCCTTCGAGCGCCCGTACGAAGTCGCGTCCCGACTCGTTGTCGGTGAGCGGCACCTCGCGCTTGGTGTCGATGTCGCAGAGCATTATGTTCACGTTGGGCAGCGGCTTCACATGCTTCGGCGGGTGCATCGTGAAGAGGTAGGCAAGCGTAGAGAACTGCTTGTCGGGGAAGCGTTCCGCCAGGCGGTTGAGGAAGCGTACGTAGCAGCCGGCAGGCGAACCCTCGTACTCGTTCACCTTGCGGCACTCTGGGCACTGGCAGTAGGTGTCGTTGCCGTCGTTCTGACTTACCGAAATCATGTTCTGATTGGGGTTAGCCTTGAATATAGAGTCGATGCGGTGGGCTACTATCTCGAAGATGTCGGGGTTGGTGAGGCACCACTGGCTGTGGTTGCCGGGACGTCGTTCGCCGTTGATGAACGAGTAGTATTCGGGGTGCGACTTGCCATAGACCGACGACGGTAGCAGTCGGTCGAACGTATGCACCCACATGTCGGCAGCGAACATCTCGCGGTGCTCTTGCAGGCGCATCCAGTCGCGGTAGGTGCTGTCGTTGTTAGAGTAGCTGAACGTCTGGCGGAAGCGGAACGCCGGACTCTCCGCCACGTGCATCTGCGGAATGCGCACGTCGGCAGAGGGCGTGAGCGTGTAGAAGTCCTTAGCGAGATAGTCTACTCCGAGCTGCTTCTCGAGTAGTGCCGCAACGCCGTATATAGCACCCTTGCCGCCTGCCGTCTTTATGGCGAGTGTGCCGCGCGAGCAGTCGATTACGTATCCGTCGTCGGTGGCTTCGGTTGTCGACTCGCCAATCACAACGCAGTTCTTAGAGCGGCGACCATTGGCAACGATAGGCAGTTCGCCACCCGATGTTTCGCGCACGAAGCGCTGCAGCAGTTGCGCCGCCTTACGATTCACGTCGTTGTCCTCGGCAAGCACGATGCGTGCCTGCGCCTTGCCCTTACTCACGAGGCACACCTGCGCCGACAGCACAGACGGAGCCGCAAGGCACGCCACGAGAAGCATCTTTCTTAATGACTTAATCATATTGATGAATGTTGTAATAAATTGGTTTTAAAGTAGTGTACGTACAAAGTTATAAAAAGTTACGCAAAAACATTTGGTAGTTATCTATATTTGCACTACATTTGCAGCAGATAATCATAATTCTATCACAAAACAAAAATTATTGTAGCAAAAAAATGAACGAAATGACAAAGAATTTAGTTGCTTTTTTAACGTGATAGAGTTATGAACAATATGCAGAACAACACTGACGAGAATTTTAACGAGGATTTCGAACGACTCATGAAGCAGTTCCTGAGCGAAGAGTACAAGGATGTCAAGCTCGACGACATGCAGACTGAGGACGAAGAGGATCCTTTTCTTGAAGATGTAGATGAATACCAAGCCGAGGACAACACTCCGACAAAGAAGGCTGACGACATCTGCACCGACAATCCGCTACCTGGCGACGTCATAGAGCAGAACCAGAACGTAAGAGTAAAGGTGGAGATACTGCGCCCCATAGACAATCCGCAGGAAGAGCTGCAGAAGCTTGTGGGCTGCGGCAACATCAAGAAGCGCATGGACGAACTGGTGGCGCTGACCGCCTACAACCGCATGCTGCACGAACAGTTTCCCAAACTGAAGCAGCACCGGGTTTCGCTGCACAGCGTATTCCTCGGCAACCCCGGCACGGGCAAGACCACGGTATGCAAGATATTCGGGGCGCTGCTGCACGAGGCGGGAGCGCTCTCGAAAGGACACGTCGTGATATGCGACCGCGGCACCTTCATCGGCACGCTTTGGGGCGACGAGGAAAGGGCTATGAAGCAAGTGGTGGAAATGGCGCAGGGTGGTGTCCTGATGATTGACGAGGCATACCTTCTGAACGGAAAGAACGAGAACGACCCCGGAAAGATTATCGTACAACTGCTCATGAATCTGCTCGCCGACGAGAGTCAGCGCGACATCGCCGTGGTGCTCTGCGGATACAAGGAGCCGATGAACGAACTGCTCGAGACTAACCCCGGACTGCTGTCGCGCTTCCCCAACCGCTTCGAGTTTGCCGACTTCAGCGTCGACGAACTGCTCGAGATAACCAGCCGTCGCATTGAGGAATACAGCTACCACTTCACCGTAAAGGCATGGCAGAAATACACCGATATGATAGCGCTCGCCTTCAGCGCTCGCGACACCGAGACGTGGGGCAACGCACGCTTCATAGCCAACCAGTTGGAGCGCATCTACATTCAGCACGCCACACGATGCGTGAAGCAGCCGCCGAAGAATCACAACGACCTCCTTCTGATTACGCCGGAGGACGTAGTGCCCATAGAGATGCCACGCAGAAAAAACAGAATAGGCTTCGGAGTGTGACTCCAAAGCCTATTCTGCAACGTTTTCTTACCTTTAAAAAATCATGTAATTCAGACACTTACGTTATGCGTGCATCCTCTATTGCAAGTAAAAACCGCGTGTAAAACCTTGTAAGCGCTTGTAAATTTTAGCCATTTACAAGCGCCCAAGTTGATTTATTGCCAGCTATAGTAGTGTTGCTAATCTTTCCTTCCTTTCTAAGTTTACGCAAGAGATTATTTATCTTATATTCTTTCTGCTTGTCATCAAGTTGGTCTGGCAGCACGTCCCAAAGCAGATGTACTATTTCTGGCTTCGTCAACGAACCATGATTCTTCAACGAATCGAGCAGCAACGCCTCACATTTCTTATCATCCAATCCCTTGTGCTTGGAATATTCTATCTTTTGGTCTGTTACTTGGGCAATATCCTTTGCTATGAAGATATGTGGTTTACCATAGCTTTTACCAGTGCTGGGTTGCGATAGTGCCTTGGTGTTTTTTCACCAGTTATATATTGGCTAAAGAAATCCTCATTCGCCATTTCTATGACATGTCTAATATGATGTCAAGAAATGAAGGAGTTTGGTTGTCGAATGGTTGGATTAAGACTTTGCTTTCGATATTCTTGCCGTGTTTCCTTTTACAGTCATTTCAATTGTCTATTTTGTAGCACCATATATCGACAAAGAAGCGGAGGATGGGGTGATTTTATGTCGCCTCATCCTTCATTTTATGTACATTAGTTTTAGGTGTTTTTATGCAGTCAAAGCTATAATATAGATTCTTATTTGTTCTTTCGAGTATCAAGGCAATCCCAATACTCTACGAATACAAAGCATATTTTCAATGTCGTTTACCGATTCTGATACCACATGTGCAAAAGTGTTTTCATTGTTTGTCTTTTTCATTGTGCCATCAGAATTTAATTCCTTTACACCATATAAAGGTGCAATTGGCTCTTCTATTTTATAATGGAAACCATCATCACCTGAAAATATATTTTGTATCATAACGGAAAAACAACAAATGCGTTCTTCTTTAAGACGATTATTATCTAAGAGTTTATATGTTCCATATTTGGTTTGAGCCACAACAAGATGATCCTTGTTTTTTGCAATATATATCGGTGTTTGACAATCATCATTACTAAAATCAACAGAACCAAATGCACATAATGTTACATTATCATTTGAGTCAACAAAAGCGCATGATTTGAATGCTTCTCCTGTTTGTTTATTTACAAATGGAGCAATCTTCATTCTACCATGTTTTTTCGCAAAATCAACAAGTAATTCCGTTCTTTTAAAATAAAAAGAAGAGAACAATTTTGCGTAATACTTTACCCTTATCAATATCATATCAAAAGAAATGCTTCTATTAAAGTGATATAAATAGAGTGCATAGGCCGTGAAAATGGGATCTATAAATAGATTTGTGGCTCCTGCTAAACAGAAAATAGACTCGTTTTTGTTCTGAATAATTAGTCGAAGAGACAAATCTATATTTTTCAACATATTCTCTATTCCTGTGTCTAATGAACAACTAATGCTCTTTAAAATAGATTCTTCTATAAATGAAGTACCATATGTATCATGAGGAACATCATCCCCAAATATTTCTTTAACTTTTGCCATGAAGTTATCATACTCTGGCAAAGTCTTTTCTGATAGTTTTTTCTCCAATTCTGCAAAATACAAGAAAGCATGAGTTGATGTTTGTGTAAGAAAGTTTTTCCCGTCTTTCGTGTTTATCCCTGTGTTAAAAAATCTATCTCCTTTCATTTGGCAAATAACAAAACACTCTGCGTTTTTCTCATCAACAGAATATTCCAAAGTATACATAAGGGCATGATGCAATGAAACTGAATGGTATATCAGTATTGCAGCTACTTCGGTAAATGCCTTTGTGGAAGGTAATGATATTAATAGTGTGTCTATTCTAAACTTTTTTGAAGAGTTACATGTTATTTCTACTTTATTCGAGATATTCTTTATCGTGCTTGGATATTTACTTTTATCAAATATTACTTCAAAAGAACATAGTCTGTTGTTGTAATCCTCTATTATCTTAGGAACATATTGAAATGAAAATAAATAGTTGAACTTTGTAATAGGGTTGTTTGGATTGGGATGTTTCGTATTGCTCTTTTGAAATATATTAGATTGTACTTTTTTTATGAAAGGTGCTACCTTTATCGAAAGAAATGAATGCAATTGGTTCAACCAAAGTTTCCGATTTATCCCACTTTTTGAAGAATAACGTTTAAATAATGTGATGATGACTACACAAAACACAATTGAAAATAACAATGCCATTACTGCACAACCTTCAGCAGACAAAACCCGCCAATTGATTGTATTTGCCATAATACCAAAACACACAAACCATATAATCAACGAATTGATAGCACAAAAGAGAAACAAATCTATTAGGCTAAAAGGCGTTTGACCATTCTTTTTCACAAAAGACCAAAATCTTTTCCAAAGTGATACATTGTATTTATATACGACAAATAGGGCATAACACAGTACCGCTCCAAGAGCTCCAGCCAATCCTTTTAAAAAAGCATTTAATACTATCATTATTTACGAACTTGATAAAACCTTTAGATTAACATAAACTAATGCAAAGGTAAGGCTTTTATGTGACAATATGTATGTTTCTGTGATGAATTCTGGAAAGATGCAAAAAGACCTCATGTTGCACATACAGCAAGAGCCAAAGTATAATTGTTAAGTTTCATAGATTATCACAGCGTAAACATCTCCAACTCAAACAGTTTGTTTACGCATTGTTTACGCAGAAACCAAAAACAGCGGCCTACGCCGAAGCGTAAGTCGCTGTAATAGAAGCGTGGACCAGCCTGGGCTTGAACCAGGGACCTCCAGATTATGAGTCTGTTGCTCTAACCAACTGAGCTACAAGTCCGACTTAACCTATGTATTAGGATAAGTTTGCGACTGCAAAGGTAGTGTTTTTCGGGAGAAACGCCAAATATTTGGAACGTTTTCTGCATAAAACAATAAGAAAGAACCGAAAATACAAGGATATTGCTACAAAAAACAGAAAGTTTGATATAAAAAACAAGACGGATGAGGCGGGAAAGGGCTGAAAAATCATTAATAAACGTTATGTTTTTGGGAGTATCGGGTGGGTTGATGGGGTGTTTGCCATTATTTTAACTACTTTTGCAAGCGTATACTGATGGTTCGCGGCGGTCGACGCAGATGCTCGCGACGGTCAACGCGGATGCTCGTAACGGTCGACGCGGATGCTCGTAACGGTAGATGCGGATGCTGAAAACAAAGGAAATTCATCAAGATATGTAGCATAACAGAAAGGGTGAGAGGCAGAATATTCATATTAACCATACTATTTGTGTTTGTCGTAAGTGGCGTTAGAGCAGACAATCGCAGTTACACGCTTCAGACTATGAAGCGCGTGTTCAGTTATGCTGCCTCGGTGGACACGACAGAACACAGCCCGAAGGAGGGCTATGCCTACACAAAGTACGCCATCCGCACGAACCGTCGCAACGCCGTACTGCTCACTGTGCCGTCGATGTTTGCCATTGCAAACGCGAGCAGGCGCGAGGTGTTCGGAGAGACATACAACCATATGAGGATTGATGCGGAGGGAACGGTTTCCGCCACCCGACTGCTTGAGAGTTCGACGACGACGCGCAAGTCGCAGCCTATGCCTACCGTGCTCAACTACCTCACACCGCTCATCAGCGAAGAAATGCTTATCGACGGGCGTATCATCTCACCCTTCTTCCAACGCAACCGCCGCTACTATCGCTACAAGGCGCAGAGCTTCACGCAGGGCACGGCACTCGTGAACTTCACCCCACGTCAGAGCAGCACGCAGTTGGTGAGCGGTTGGGCACAAGTGGACGAACTGACGGGACGCATCATTGAATTTGCGCTCGACGGCGAGTACGACATGGTGCGCTTTCACCTCTCCACGACCATGGACGAGGAGGAGGGACGCACGCTGCTGCCCAAGGAGTGTACACTGAATGCGCGTTTTCTGTTCCTCGGCAACGACATCACGGCTGAATACACTACGATCTACGGGTTGCCCGACTGCGGTATCGACTCGCTCGCAGAGCGTGACGACACCACCCTACTCGCTCGCGTGCGCCCCATTCCGCTCACTGAGCACGAGGTTTATCTCTGCCAACAGAGCTACAACGACAATATTCTTAACGACTCAACGAGCAAAACGCATGGGAGCATATTCAACAGACAGTTGCTTACGAACGTCGGCGAGACGCTGATGGGACGCATCGGGGGCGACATAGGTAGGGATAAGCGCGGAACATTCAACATCGGTCCGATACTGAACCCTCTGCAGTTCAGCTACAGCAACCGACGCGGTCTGACGTACCTGCTCGACGTGCAGGCGCAGTACAACTTCACTGCCAACCAGAAGATGCAGGCACGCATAAAGGCTGGTTATGCCTTCAAGCAGAAGCAGTTCTACTTCAACATTCCGATCACATACTACTTCAGCAACCGCCACAACGGATACGTGCAGACGGAGTGGGCAAGCGGCAGGCGCATACGCAACTCGTCGGTGCTCGACGCCATCAAGGACAAGCACGACAACGCCATGAACTGGGATAGTCTGAACCTGACCTACTTCCGCGACCACAGCTTGAAAGCATACGTGCACTACGACCCTACGCCGCGCTGGGGCTTGGAGGTGGGAGTGATGGGGCACCGCCGCACTGCTATCCAGGACACGGGATTTGAAGAGGTGGGTATGCCGACGACATACATCTCCGTAGCACCTATGGTGGAACTGACGTACCGACCGATAGACTATGCGGGTCCGATACTGACCGCCAACTACGAGCGCAGCATAAACGGCTTCATGGGGGCAAACATCGACTACGAGCGTATAGAGTTCGACGCACAGTACATCCACCGTCTGTCGGCTCTCAACTCCCTGCAGATGCGTCTGGGCACGGGCTTCTACACGCATAGCGGCACGGGCAGATACTTTCTCGACTATCGCAACTTCCGCGAGAACAACATACCTAACGGATGGAACGACAACTGGTCGGGCTCGTTCGAGCTGCTCAACTCCAACTGGTACAACGCCTCACAATACTACGTGCGTAGCAACGTGACGTATGAGACACCGCAGCTCGCACTCTACTGGCTACCCTACATAGGACGTCTGTTGGAGAAGGAACGCGTGTACGTCAGTGCGCTCTCCGTAAGTCACCTCACGCCCTACTTAGAATGGGGCTACGGTGTGCAGACACGCGCACTGTCGATAGGTGTCTTTGCGTCGCAGAAGAAGTGGAAATTCACGGATGTAGCCGTGCGCTTCAGTCTCGAACTGTTCAACCGCTGGTAGGCGTAGGCGAACGCCGGAGAGGCTCGCGCCGACATAAAAAGGCACTATTCCTTTGCCATTCGCCTTAAAATCAGTATCTTTGCATATATGAGAAACGAATATTGCGCAACAATCGGGTTCTTCGACGGTGTACATCGCGGTCATCAGTTTATGATTGACAGCCTTACGACCATGGCACACGCACAAGGAAGGCAGTCGCTCGTCATCACGTTCGACCGCCATCCACGTCAGGTGGTACATGCCGACTACGTGCCACAGCTCATCACCACCACCGACGAGAAACTGCAGCTGCTCCACGCCACCGCTGCCGACCGCATAGAGGTGCTCCACTTCGACACGCAGATGGCGCAACTCTCGGCATACGAGTTCATGCGCCAGGTGCTGCACGAGAAGTACGGTGTGGCGATGCTACTCACGGGCTACGACAACCGCTTCGGGCATAACCGCGCCGAGGGCTTCGCCGACTATGTGCGCTACGGCGAGGAGATGGGCATGAAGGTCAGGCAGAACACGCCGATAGACATCGACGGGCTGCGTGTGTCGTCGTCGCTCATACGCCGTCTCATAGTCGAGGGCAACATCACTGAAGCCAACAACTGCATGGGCCACCCCTACTCTATCACGGGCAGCGTGGCGCACGGCTTTCAGGAGGGCCGCCGCATAGGGTTCCCCACGGCGAACATCGTGCCCGAAAGCGCAGAGAAGCTCGTGCCCGGAAACGGTGTCTATGCCACAAGAGTGAGCGTAGAGGGCGGCGAGTGGATGCCAGCAATGCTCAACATCGGCACAAACCCTACGTTCCAACGGCAGCAGACCACCATCGAGGCGCACATCATCGGCTTCGAGGGCGACATATACGGACGGAAAGTGCGAGTGGAGTTCGGCAGGAAGCTGCGCGACGAGCAACGCTTCGAGAGCGTTGAAGCACTGCAGAAGCAACTCGAGGCTGATAAGAAAGAGGTTGAGAAGGTATTATGTTGAGATGTTGTTATGTTGAGGTGTTGAGATTTGTACTATTGTCAACACCTCAACACCTCACCATCTCAACATCACATCTCAACACCTCAACATAACAACATCTCAACATCATATCTAAACATCTCAACATCATATCTAAACATCTCAACATCAAAATATGAAAAAGCGAGAATTACTGAACGTGGCGTTGTACCTCTTCGCCTTCCTTACGATACAAGCGATAACTGTAGCTGCAGCAATGCTCATAAGCCAATCGAGTGGCATGACGGCGGGTGCCACAACCATCACAACACTCGCAAGCAGCATTATCACCATCGCACTGTTCTACAAGCTGCGCTGGACACCCTGCTCGGGCGCATACATCAACACACGCCCGTGGTTCACGATGTTCTGGGTGGTATGCCTCACCATAGGCACCATAGCTCCACTGGCATACCTCACCGAACAGCTCGGTGTAACGCTGCCCGACACATACAACGAGATGTTCAAGGGCATCATGCAGCATAAGCTCGGCTTCATCACCATTGGCATCATAGCGCCCATCGCCGAGGAATACGTGTTCCGCGGAGCCATACTGCGCGTACTCTGCGACATAACGGGCAAACACCGCCAGTGGGTAGCCATAGTTCTCTCGGCAGCACTCTTCGCCACCGTTCACGGCAACATGGCGCAAGGCATCGGAGCGTTCCTCTGCGGACTGCTGCTCGGCTGGATGTACGTGCGCACGGGCAGCATCGTGCCCGGCGTTGTCTACCACTGGGTGAACAATTCAACAGCCGTGCTGCTCTACCGTCTCATGCCACAGTCGGCAGACATGCAGTTCGCCGATTTCTTCGGTGGCGACATGAAGCGCGTGGCACTTGCCATCGTCTTCTCGCTGATGATATTCGGTGCTTCCATGTTCCAGCTCAACCTGCGACTGCAGAAGCCTCAACAATAGCACCACATATCTCACCACCTCAACACCACACCATCTCAACATCTCAACACCACACCACCTCAACTTCTCAACACCACACATCATGCCCGATTTCAGAGACATCACCGTCAGCCAGTCAGTACGCTTCTGCGACGGTAGCCACATTGGCAACGACATACTCCTACTCGACGAAGTGGCGAAGATACCCATTCCGCGTGAGCCACGCCGTATGCAGTGTCTGCTGCTTGCCATGTGCTTGCGTGGCACCGTGAGCTACTACGTCGACTCGGTGAAGCACAACGTTGAGCCCGGCGACCTTATCATCATCAACCAAGGCAGGTCGGTCTACAACTGCACGCTCTCGCCCGACTGTCGCGGCATAGGCATACTCGTCGACTACAAATTCTTCAACGAGACGATAAAGAGCGTTCACGAGCTGTCGTCGCTCTTCCTCTTCGCACGCAACCACCCCGTATTCCGCCTTCCAAAGGAACGCGCCGACTTCATACACGAGACATTCTTCCGCATGAAGACAAAGATAGACGAGCCCGAGAACCGTTTCCGCCGCGAGATGGTGCAGGCGATGTTCCTCGCCATGGCATACGAGTTGTCGAACGTCATCTACAGCGTGCAGGCGCAGAACGATAGTTGCAACACACGTGCCGAGGAGATATTCACGCAGTTCATAAAACTCGTCGAGAAGCACTTCCGCTCGGAGCGCCGCGTGGGTTGGTACTCTGAGCAGCTCTGCATATCGCCAAAGTATCTCTCCGAGACAATCAAAACCGTATCGAAGCGCACGCCCAACGAGTGGATCGACTCTTACGTCACCATCGAGCTGCGTATGCTGCTGCGCAACACGCAGAAGAGCATTAAGGAGATTGCGCAAGAGCTGAACTTCTCCAACCAGTCGTTCCTCGGCAAATACTTCAAAGAACACACTGGAATGTCGCCATCGGAGTATCGACGCAGCTGAGAAATCATACAACAAATAAAAATCGCCTCGCTTGGAGATCATCTCCAAGCGAGGCGATTTCTTGTATTAGGGATGTCCGAAAACACCAAGGGGGTGCACTTGAGACAAGTGCACCCCCTAAAGTTTACTTCACGATCTTAACGCCGTTCACAACGTACACGCCGCGCTTCAGCGAGCGGAGCGATGTAGCGTTCTTCATCACGAGCTTGCCGTCGATGGTGTAGACATCAGCAGGATGCTGAGCGTCGATTGTAATGCCATGGATAGCTGTCTGACACTCGTCAGATGTAGCAGCAGCCGACTCGCCACCAGTGAACACAGCCGATACGCTATAGCGTGTAGGCTCTGCCTTCGGGTCGAAGTTGATGTCGTAAGATGTTGCGGTAGCCGGAAGCTCCTTAATCATCTTGTCGTTGCGATATACGCGGAAACCCTCGAGCTTGCCGAAGCCTGCCTTGTAGACGATGTCGTCGAGCATGAGCATGTAAGCATCAGCCTCAGGTGTTGCGCAACGGATAGCGAAGTAGCTTGCGCCCTCCGGCAGGTCTACTGTGTAAGAATCCCACTTGCCACCGCTGTGTGTGAAGGTCTTTAACAACTTGAAGTCTGCGTGGTCGGCAGTCTTGTCAGAGTAGTAAACCTCGATGGTCTGCGGATAGCGGATGTTCGACGGGTTAGGCTGACCGTTGTTAGCCCAGAAGAGCACGGTCTGCGCCTCGCCAGAGAGCATCGGCGAGATGAGCCAGTTGTCAGCATCGTAGTAAACGAACTTCTTGTTTACAATCTCGCGAGCGAACATAGTAATCAGACACTTCTCGCCGCCGTGAGGCTTAAGAGTGAGGTTTTGCGAAGTGATACCGTCCTGGATAGCATCCGGGTTGAACACGATATAGTTATAAAGTTCTGTCTCGTGCGGGAAAGGCATACCCTGCGAGCCCCACAGACCGCCAGTCTCACCACTCTTGATAGAAGAGTAAGTAGTCCAGTCGCCGAACTGGTTGATAGTCCAGTTGTCGTAGCTCTCGAATGTCTCGCGAGTCTGGATGCTTGCCGATGTCGGTACGCTCCAGTTCATGGTGAGCTTGCTTGTAGCCTCGTCCTTTGTAGCCGAGAAGTTCTCTGGCATCGGGATGCCCGACTCAATCAGTTCTACTGCCAATGCAGTGCTGTTGTCAGCCTTATACTGGTCGGCATCATACTCTACGTCAGCATACAACTTGAATGTCTTCGATGTGTTGGTAGCGTTGTTCTTTACATTCACAACGAACGACTTGCTTGCGAGTGGCTGGATAGCCTCTGCTACGGTCTGCTCGAACATGATGTCATTACCGCTTCTGAGCTGCACGCGGTAGTTAGAAGCAGCCTTCTCGCCGTTGTTTGTCACGGTAACGGTAGCCTTACTCCAAGCTCCACGCTTCATCTTGGCAGGAGCCGAGATGCTTACAGCGAGGTCGTTGTCATATATATTGTGTACGTTTACGTCGTCGATACGCACTACGCCGTATGTGTCAGCCTTGCCCACGAAGGTGATGATAACGTAGTCTGCCTTTGCCATCTCTGCCGGAATCTTGAACAGTGAGCGGTGCCAATCCTCTGCCTTACCGCTGAGCTTTGAGTAGTCGACAGTGCCAATGAGCTTGCGTGTGCCGTCAGGAGTTTGTGCGTACACCTCAATGCTGCAGTTCTTTCCGCTTGTAGCGTTGTGGCTGAATATCACAGCCGGGTTGCTTGCACCAGCGAGAGCTATCTTACCAGAGCTAAGGTCGGCTGTGCCACCCTTGCTGAACGATGTGAACACGCGGCAGTTGTTGTCGCCGTCGCTTGAGGTCTGAGTGTTCTGCAGGAAGCCGATGCCACCCTCCTCGTCGAGTGTAAGCGACCACCAGAGGTGTGCATTCTCACCACTCACAAAGTTAGAACGGAACGGCAGAGCGTAAGGCTTGCCGGTTACAACCGGCGATGACATTACGCGCTCGCTCTCGCCCTTGCTGTTCTTAGCGCCTACAGAGTAGAGGCGTACAGCCTGCGCGCCTTCTGCTGTATTGAACTTCTCGGTGTATGTGTTCTCTGCCACTGTACCGAGGAGCTGCTGGCTTGTTACGCCGTCAGAGATGCGCACACGGTAAGCGTTGTACGTTACGTCGTTGGTGAGCACAGCACCACCATTTGCGCCTTGTGTAGAAGCCTTGTCCCATGTCAGCTTAACGCCAGTCTTCACGTCAGCAGCCTTCACGTTTGTGAGCGGAGCCGGTTTGTCGAGACCTACGTAAGCAGCCACAACAGTCGGGGTGCCTGCACCGTCGGCGGTGTAAGCAGTGATGGTGTAGTTGTTGAAACCAGCTACTGGTGAGTTGTCGTCGCAAGAGAGTGTTGCGCCCGGCTTGCTTGAGCCGAACTCCTTAACGGTTACGCCGTCGCGAGTTACTACAACCTTTGTGACAGCAGCAAGTGTTTTACCAGCAACGGTCTTTGTCGGCAGACGGAAGCTGATGTTAGCCTTCAGTGCGGTTGTCGGGTCGGGAGTGATTTTTACGTTCTCCACTGCAGCAGGAGCATTGAGGTGACCATTGTCTACGATAGAGAAGTTCTCCACATAGATATAGTCCATCGCCTTATCGCTGATAGCGTGAATACCGAAGTAGAAGGTTTGAGCAGCAGTTGTGTTAACCGTGCCATCGTATGTAGTGCTCGTAGCTGGCAGCTTTGTTTCTGCAAGGAAGCTATTTGTAAGGTTCGCCACCTTGTCCTTATTGCCCCACTTTGCCTCTATCTTCTCGGGGAAGTAGGCACTTGAGCTGCGTGCTGTGAATGATACCTTATAAGAGTGGTTAGCCTCAAGCTGTATGGCAGGAGTGATGAGCCAGTCGTCAGCTGCCTTGCTGGATGAAGCAGGGTAGTATGCGCTATGCTTATTCTCATGCCACTTCCATGTGTTATCATCGCCGTTTTCGTCGATAATGTTAAAGAGATCCAATGACTCCTCTAAAGAGAAGTCCTCATAATAAGGCGGCACAATGTTGTCGCCGTAAGCCACAGCACCAGTGCGACGCTCTGCACCACGCTTCGTACCGTTGATTGGTATGATGCCGTAGTAGTAGTTGCGCAGGTGCTTGTCCTTGATAGTTTCCGAGAACGACGTACCGCTGATGTTTGTGCCTACGGTCTTAGCGTCGGGATAGCGCACGATGTCGTAGCGCAGGTCGCCGAGGTAGCCGTTGTGTACGGAGCCCGAAGGCTTGCCCCATGTGACGGTTGCCTTGCCGTTGGCGTCAATCTTCAGACGTGCGTACGACACCTGGTTTGGCTCGTCGTAGCCTACGTATGCTGTTGTCTTGGCAGCCTTGCTCTTGCCTGCGGCGTTAGAGAGCGTAACGGTGAAATTGTTCAGACCCTCTGGAGCTGTTATCTCCTTAGTGATTGACGAGTTGGCAGGCATAGTGCCGGTGAGTAGTTCTGTCTTGCCTGAGCGTACCAAAAAGGTCACGTCGCCGCTGAGCGTCTGTCCGCCGTATGTCTTCGCTGGTGCAGATATAGACACCGAACCCTTTGTCAATCCGTTCTCGAACTTAACAGAGAAGCCTGTCGGTGTGCCAGGTGCTGCTGCGTCGGGCGTTGCCTCAGGTATAGCCAAACCGAGTATCTGTGCGTTGTATTGGAAGTTGGCGATGAGTGTAGCCTTACCGGTCTTGAGGTCGACCGAGTAGAGCGCAGCTTTCTTGTCAGCATCGTATGCAGCCCAGTAGAAGGTGTCGTCGTCCTGGTCGATGCCGCCGCTCTGCGTGTAGCTCTTTTCTGACGATGGTGCTACGTACACACCGGTCGGACCGATTTCGGTCTCTTCGCCAGTGATGGTGTTCAGTTCGTAGAGCACACCGTCGGTAGCCACAGCATAGACGCGCTCCTCAGAACTTACGCCCATTGCCACGAACTTGTGTTTAGACGGAGCGATTGTGGTGCGCTGCATCTTGTCGTAGTCGATAATACCGAACTCGAACGACGAAAGGTCGTTGGTATAGAACTGACCATACACCTTGCCGGTGAGCTGGCTTGTAGCGGTAGTTGTAGCGATTAGTTCAAGCTTTGAAACCAACTCCGGTGCAATCTCCTGATGCCATTTGTTTTCGGTATTGAACTGATAGTAGGTAACAACAAGCGAGCTTGATGCCTGGTTTCTTGTGAAGTGTACTGCGTGGTACTTACCATCGTAGTACGACCATCCGCCGTTTGGCGACATTCTACTGTCCAAATCTTCCGTCTTGAGGTCGCGGAAGTTGCCCGCTGTAGCTGCGTCGAACTCCATGTAACCAATCTGCTTGCTGGCAGTAGGGTACTGCGTAGCGTTATTCACATAGCCCCAGAGGTTGCGACTGGCTGCACGTGCTGCTGCCTTTAGCGGACTGAGGAAATTAGCACCCGACTTCGCAGTCTGTGCTTTGGTCTGTGCCGATACCGGACAGGCTGCCATAGCTAAAGCTATAGCAGCTATCACAGAGGCAACAGAGCGTCTGTTTCTTCTGTTCATAATATAGAATTTGATGTAAGTTGTTATGTCTTTGTCGATTAAAGCGAATTTATTTTGCAAATATATATATAAATATGTATACAGACAAGCATAAAAGGTTTATTTAACAAAATAAGCCTTGTTGACATCGCGCATATTCAACAAATCTACAACAATGTTCACAATACTTACAATCGTGAGGCATACGAGACCCGAGCAGAGTATGACCGCAGCGAAGCGCGAATACTGTCCGAGCAGAAGCAGCAGACCGCTCTCTGCGCCGAACGTGAAGAGTGGCTGGTCGGCAGGCGCATTGAGCATCATGGCTATCGCGCCTCCGCCTAAGACGAGTCCTAACACGAAGGTGGCGAGCATGGCGTAGCGATAGCGTCTGATACAGGCTTCTTCGTGCTGCTTCAGATACTCCACTGCGTCGAGGCGCTTCTCGAGTTTCCGGATGAATGCGTCGCCGTCGTCGAAGGTGGGTCGGGCTGCGAGGAAGAGTTCCTCAAGTGCTTTATCTTTCATCATACGTTCAAAATGGTTTTAAGGTTGTCTCTGCCGCGCGAGAGTTGTTTCTTCACGGCATCTTCCGAACTACTGGTGATGCCGGCAATCTCCTTTATCGAGTAGCCACTCATGTAGAACATCACCACCGCCGAGCGCTCCTTGGGCGAGAGTGTGGCGAGCGCCATGTACAGTTCCTGATGGCGGAAGGCGGAGTCGGCTGTGGCAGCTGAGGGCATAGCACTCAGTGCTTTGAGGTCGTCGAGCGTGCGCGTGCTCGCCTTGTGGTTGAGGAAGGTGTTGCGCGCTATCGTGAACAGCCACGCGCGGAACTTGCCCTCGTCCCTATAGCCAGCCGACGAGAGATAAGCCTTGACGAGCGTCTCCTGCGCTATGTCGTCGGCATCGTCGCGCTTGCCGCAGCAGAGGGCGAGCAGAAAGCCTCGCAACGCCTCCTGCTCGCTATTCACCAGTGCTATGAATTGTTCTCTCGTCATACGCTGTTTTTACTCCTCGTTCATGTTCTGCTCCTCTGCCAACATCTCCTTCGCGAGCATACGGCGACCCACGAAGTAGCTTATGAGGAAGGCGATGCCGACGGCTATCAGTGCTGCGCCGGCAATGATGAGAATTCCGTTCTGCACGCTGAGGAAGAAATAGAGCAGCACGAAGGCTACGCCCATAAGGCAGCAGAGGCAGCCGCGCTGCAGCTTGGCGAGCAGTTTCTCCTTGATGAGCTTCTCCGATTTATTCATGCGCTTCACGAGGTCTTCGACGTTGAGGTTGGGGTTCTTCTCCAATGCGGCGAGTATTATCTCCTTGCGGTTGCGGTCTGCCGCCATCACGCTTCTAAAAATGATTGCCACGATTAATACTGGGAGGGCTACTACTACTCCTAACGAGACCAAGATGTCTTCTAAAGTTTCCATATTCTTCTTTCGTTTTTAATTGTTATACTTGTTGTTCATTGTCTCTTCTTACTGAACCAGTTCATTTATATAACAAGCGACACGGACGAAAGGTGACATTGCAGCAGCAGATTTACTGAATTTATTCTTGAAAAAACGGCAGAGGATTAAGCTGATGTGGTAAATTAAGGGGGTGGTGTGTCAAAACTCGCAAGTGGTACGCCCCGAAGGGGCAACACTACATAGCCCAGGGCAACGCCCTGGGTAAACATGCCACACATCAACCATACGCCCTGCAAGGGCAAAAGCCTAATAATTAAGGTATTGCCCTTGCAGGGCGCATTATTCTTTAGGAATACAAAATACCCAGGGCGCTGCCCTGGGCTATGTGGTGCTGGGCTTTCAGCCCGCACTAATTGAGTTTTGACACATCCTCTATTGCTCGCTTGGTACACTTTTCTCAGGGGAGGGTGTGCATTCTATTCTGTTGGTGCACTTGAGACAAGTGCACCCCCTAAGGGTGCGTATCGGTCGACGCAGACATCCGCATCGGTCGGCGCAGACCGCTAAAGTATAACTATAACACTGCGTTTCCTATGCTTCAGCAGTACTAATGCTGAGCTATGCCCCAGTGCTTGAGCTGCTCGAAGTCGATATCGGCGAAGCCTGCCTGTTGCAAGGTTACGGAGCGGTTGTGGTCGTTGAGATAGTGGCGCTTGCTGCCGCGGAACGCAGGGTTGGCAAGCGACTGTGGCATTACGTCGGCGACGCACTGCGCACTGATGCCGGCGATGGATAGCATCGTCGGGAATACCGACACGCTCGACTGCACATCCTTCTCGCGGTTGGCGTTGAGCGCCGACACCACCTCAGGATACTCGGCGCGATACGACGCGGAGGTCCAGACGATGAGCGGCACGTGTATGCCGTGACATGAGGGCGTGGGCGAGGCGTGGAGGAAACGCTTGCGATAGTCGTCGAAGATGTTCTCGCCGTGGTCGGAGGTGTAGAGCATTGCCGCCTGCGCACCGCTCTTGCCGAGCATCGTGATGATGCTGTGCAGCACGAAGTCGGTCTGCAGTATGGTGTTGTCGTAAGCGTTCAGCAGCGACGGGCGGTTCTTGGCTTCTGCCTCGGTGGGCGTGTCGGGCAGGAACCGGGCGCGATGGCGCGGATAGCGGTCGCGGTAGTTGAAGTGCGAGCCGTAGGTGTGCAGCACTATCAGCTCCTTCTTGCGCTTCTTGGCAAGGATGTTCTGCACGTAAGGCAGCAGACGCTCGTCGCTGGTCTGCGCCGTAACGTCGCCCGTGACAACGCTCACAGCCGAACGGATGAACACGAAGTCGTCAGCCTCGTCGCCGAAGAAGTCGATGAACGAGTGGTTGGGCTGCTGGTTGGAGATGAACGAGGTGTGGAAACCTGCCTCGCGGAACGCCGTGATAAGGCTTTTCTCGCGGTACAGACGCGCGTGGTCCTCGGCTGAAGCGGCGGCGAGGAGCATCGGCACACTCTTGTGCGTGGTGTTCGACTGCGAGAGCACGTGGCGGAACACGCTGAGTCCGTCGGTCTTTGAGAGCAGCGGATTGGTCTCGCGCTCGTAGCCGTAGAGCTGAAAGTTGTCGGCACGTGCCGTCTCGCCTATCACGAGCACATACACCTCGGCAGAGTCGGCAGCGTGAGCCGAACGCGCATTGAAACGAAAGTCAGCTACATCGTTGCGGTAGTCGGCTATGCGGCTGCTCTCATGGCAGGCGAGGTAGAGGTTATAGAAGATGTTGGCTGGGTAGACGTGGTCCTCGGCACGATAGTCGAAGTCGCTGTCCTTCGGATAAGCCACATAGCTCAGTGCTATGAACACTGCGCCCACAGCCATGCCATAGCAGGAGTAGCGGCGCACGCGCTTCAGGAACGCCTTGTCCTCGGTGCGGTGGCGTGCCCACGACATAGCGGCGAGCACGAGCAGCGGCAGGTAGAGGATGAACACGGTAGCCACGGCTGGCACAAGGTTGTTGAGCAGTTCCATCGCCTCACCGGGGTTGGTGGTGACGAGATTGAGGAACATGTCGACGGCTATCACGCCACGTCCGAAGAGGTAGAGCAGCACTATCTGGAAGGCTGCGAAGAAGATGATAAGGAACATGCACCACACCTGGCGACCCGTCTTCGCGGACAGCGTCATCAGCAGCGCATAGAGCGACACGGGCAGCACGATGTTGGCTATGCAAGCCAACACGGGCATGTGCTCGGTGAAGCAGAGTGCTACGTTCGGAATGGCGAGCGTGAGCACTATGTATATAAAGAGGAAACGGGGAGAGGTGAGGAGGGCTATTATTCTTTTCATAATTAAAACGCTTCGTTGATATTGAATATGAAGCTGTGCTGTCCCGACTTACCGAAGCCGTAGTCGAGTCGCACGTTGACATTCTTCTTGAACTCCCAGCGGTAGCCCACGCCCATGTTCGGCAGTATGTGCTTCAGCTGTATCTTGCTAAACTTCGGGAAGATGGTGCCAGCGCCTACCCACGCCACCACGCCGTTGCGTTTCCACACATGCTGTCGCAGCTCCACCTGCGTCTCTATCTTATGGTTGTCGCGATAGCGTCCTTGGTAGTAGCCGCGCATCGAGTAGCTGTCGCCGAGCTGCGCGAGCATCGACCACTCCACATCGCCGAAGTTGAACTGCGTACGGAAGTCGGCAGCAAGCGTGGCACCCTTCCACAGATGCGTGTAGCCGTCGATACGGAAGTCGGTGGTGTAGGAGTTGTACTTGTTGCCGATGAACTTCGGGCGCATGAGCTGCATGAACTGTATGTACATGCCTCGCTTCGGCGCAGTGAGGTTGTCGCGCGTGTCGTATATGGCGGTCATGCCGGCACCGAAGTTGAGCGTCTCTGTGCGTTCGCCACCAAGCAAGTCGACACGGTCGAACTTAGTGCCGCGCACATAGTCGAAGTCGACGGTAGGACCGATGAAGAGGTTGTCGGCGGTGCGTATGAGCCAGTCGGCTTTGAACTGCGCCTGCCAGCGCTTCATCTTACTCTTGTTGCCATCCACATTGCCCATGTCGTAGCCCCATCCCCAGATGTAGCAAGGGAAGGAATAGAAGTAGACGGTATAGTTGAGGCGGTGGGTGTCGCGTGGGAACTTATGCGTGCCGCGCACACCGAGCATATAGAAGCCTACAGTAGACACGTCGCCGAAGAGCGACACGTTGCTCGGAGCCGACAGCGAGTCGGTAGGATCGGAGCGATAGAGTCCGGCAGCCACGAGTCCGATGCCGAACTTGGTGTCGGAGCTGTAGTGCGGTCCGCCGATGACACTGAAGTCGAAACGCTTGTTCTTCTTCTCCTTGTTGGCATCGTTGAAGTAGGCGAGGAAACGACTGAAGATGTCTTTCTTCTTTGCCGGTCTTGCAGCAATGGTGTCAGCAACAGCAGCAACCTCACTGGTTGCTGCACTCGCTACAAAAGTGGTATCAAAACCGAACGGCTCTGTAGCCCAAACGGGCTGCAGAGCTATTAAGAACAGAAATAATATCGCTTTAAAGGGGCGCATAACTTCATATTTTATTAATAATTAATAGTACTCTTGGCTTAAAAAGGTCTAAGAAGGCTTAGATACATCAACACCTCACCATCTCAACACCTCACCATCTTAATACACCAGTCCTACGTTGTCTACCCAGAAGGTGTTGCCCACGGTACCCACGTAAGCTCCGCCGTGGCTCGACGAGAACTGCAATATGATGTGTGTCGGAGTGGCATCGGCAGCAGCCCAGCCCGTCTCCTTCACCAGCACGCTCTTTCCCTTAGAGTTGCGTGCGTAGTCGGTAGAACGCAGTCCCATCATCGACGCGTCGTAGAACGGTTTGCCGGTGATGTTGCCGTAGTGAATCTCATACGTGGCATCCTCAACCCATCCGTTGGTAGACTTACCGTACTTCACTACCACCGTGCCCACGCGCTGAGCCGTGATGTTTCCCTTAGCATCCTCATGGCGCTTCTGGAGGAGCAGCAGAGCCACACAGTAGTCCTTGCCCGGAACAGTGGTCACTGCCGAGAAGCCGGTCTGACGGATGCGCTTGGCGTTGCCTGGCACCTGCACACGATAGTCGAAGCGCAGAGCCTTCGGACGCAGGGTGAACGGGATACCGAAGTTGAGTGCCTTCGGACCTTCCTTTGTGCCGGTGATAGGCTCCTTCATGTCGCCGAGGAAGATGCTGCCAGCGGCGAGCACCTTAATATTAATAAGACCAAGCACCTTGCAGGTCTCGATATGGGTGGTCATTTTGACGCAATGTCCCGAACCGCGGTTGTCGCGATACACCGAGTTGTTGGTCTTTGTGATGCCCGACACTTTAGCCATCACGTTGCTCGTGCCCCAAGGCGATCCGCCGAGGTTTACGTATGGGTTGTTGCCCGTGAGGGCTCTGTTGGGGCCTATCTCGTAAAGGGTTTTCTTACTACCACCGATTACTGACGACTCGTGTATTTGGCGCGTCACCCAAGTATCGAAATTGCCATACTTGAACAAGACGAACTTTCCTTCGGCATTTGCAGAAAGACTACAGAAAACGCAAAGCATTGTCACAATGCACGATTTGAACATAAAATGTTTCATATACTTATGATTATATATTGTGTGCTACAAAAACATGAATAACAAGCAAAAAGCCGTATCATTCGGCACAAAGATATACAAAAAAGGCAAATGTGAAAACTTTTATATTACAAAAGTTTTCCATTTGCCTTAATATTTAATGTCTGTCAACACTTGTAAGGAAATAAAGACAACTTTTAGTTGCTTTTATACCAACCGCGTTTTTCTGCTTTTGTTTCAACCGCATTTATTTGCCACTAATCAGCTCAACGGCTTTGCTTACGGTGTGATTGTGCTCGTTCATCAGTCGGAAGTACTCGTTCATGTCCCAGATGTCGCGAGCGATGAGTGCCTTCAGTTGTACGCGAAGCATAGGCATCGTGTTGTTGCGCTCTTCGTCGTCGCGCGGTTTCACCTTCTGGCGTTCAGCCTCAGCAAAAAGACTGTCGACCATGGCTTGCGGCACTTCAAAGTGCTTCATATAGTCGTCGAACTTCGTGTACTCCGCCTTCAGCTCCTCGCGATGGTTCTCAACATAGCGCAGGGTGGCGTTGATAACGAGTGAGCGTGCAACAAGCTGACGGTGGAACGCTGTATATTGAGTGGTGTCGAGCGGCACGAACACGTCGGGCATGATGCCTCCACCTCCATATACGGTGCGGTGCTTGCGCAGAGTGTAGCAGCGCAGCGAGTCGTTGAAGTGGATTGAGTCAGCCGAGTAGAGCTCACCATGCTTGAAACGTTTCTCTATATCCTGCGCATAGTCCTCCTTTTCGCCTTTCGCATACGGCTTCTGTATGCAGCGGCCGGATGGCGTATAGTAGTGGGCGATGGTGAGGCGTATCATTGAACCATCGTCGAACTCGATAGGACGCTGCACGAGTCCCTTTCCGAACGAGCGACGACCTACCACTGTGCCACGATCCTGGTCCTGGATGGCACCCGTAACGATTTCGGCAGCCGATGCCGAATACTCGTTGATGAGCACGTAGACCTTGCCCTTCAGCAGTCTGCCTCCTCCACCTGCCTTGTACTCTTGACGTTTCTGAGCGCGTCCCTCGGTGTACACCACGAGGTCGCCCTTCTGCAGGAACTCCTCTACGATGCGCACCGCCGACTGCAGATAGCCACCGCCGTTGTCCTGAAGGTCGAGGATGAGGTCGCGCATACCAGCCTTCTGCAGCGAGTCGACAGCGGTCATAAATTCGCCGTAGGTGGTGGCACCGAACGAGCCGATGCGCACGTAGCCCACACGCGGACGTATCATGTAGTAGGCATCGAGCGTGTGTACGGGTATCTTGGCACGCGTAACGGTGAACGGCAGCAGATCGGGCACGCCACGACGCTGCACGCCGAGCTTCACCTTCGAGCTACGCGGTCCGCGCAGACGACGCATGATGTCCGCACGATCCATCTTAACGCCTGCTATCGTAGTGTCGTTGACGGTGATGATGCGGTCGCCGGCGAGTATGCCCACCTTCTCCGACGGACCCTTGCGCACGGGCTGTATGACGAGCAGCGTGTCCGAAATCATATTGAACTGCACACCGATACCGTCGAACGAGCCTTGCAGTGGTTCGTTCAGCGACTTTGTCTCCTTGGCTGTGGTGTACGAGGAATGGGGGTCGAGCTTCTCGAGCATACCACGTATGGCATCCTCCACGAGTTTCTGCTCGTCGACCGAGTCGACATAGAGGTTGCTGACAGCCAGTTCGGCTATCTGTAGCTTCTTGAGTGGGTTCACACGCTGCGCGAAAGCGGCTGCGCACAGCAGCAGTAAAACTATTGCACCCATTCCCATTTTCCATGAGAACGGGTGCGTTGTGTTATGTTTGTTTATACGTTTCATTATCTGGGTTTGTTTTATGCCAAGTCTTCGTCGGGCAGGTCTTCCTCAACCACGAGGTTGTCGATGATGAAGTTCTGCCTCTCCATGGTGTTCTTGCCCATGTAGTACTCGAGGAGCTTCTGCACCTGGTCGGTCTTGTGAAGTGTCACCTGTTCGAGTCGCATCTCTGGACCGATGAAATGTGCGAACTCCTCCGGCGAGATTTCGCCCAGACCTTTGAATCGGGTTATCTCCGGGTCGGGTCCGAGGTTGCGTATCGCCTGCTGGCGTTCGTCCTCGCTGTAGCAGTAGCGTGTGATGAAGTCGCTCTTCTTCTCCTTACCGGTGAGGCGTGCGTCGGCATCGGTCACTACCTTCTTATCCTTTATCTTCGTGCGACGGTTGCGCACGCGGAACAGCGGTGTCTGCAACACGTAGACGTGTCCCTTCTTGATAAGGTCGGGGAAGAACTGCAGAAAGAACGTGATGATGAGCAGGCGGATGTGCATACCGTCGACATCGGCATCGGTCGCCACTATCACCTTATTATATCTAAGCGTGTCGAGTCCGTCCTCTATGTCGAGAGCAGCCTGCAGAAGGTTGAACTCCTCGTTCTCGTACACCACTTTCTTCGTCAGTCCGTAGGAGTTGAGCGGTTTTCCACGCAGCGAGAATACGGCTTGCGTGTTCACATCGCGGCTCTTTGTGATTGATCCGCTGGCTGAATCGCCCTCGGTGATGAATATCGACGACTCTTCCTTGCGGTCGTTCTTCGCGTCGGAGTAGTGTATGCGGCAGTCGCGCAGCTTGCGGTTGTGGAGGTTTGCCTTCTTGGCGCGTTCGCGTGCCAGCTTCGTGACGCCAGCCATCGCCTTGCGCTCGCGCTCGCTCTCGGTTATCTTCTGCTGCATCACCTCCGCCACGTCGGCGTGTATGTGCAGGAAGTTGTCTACCTCAAGCTTCACGAAGTCGCCAACGTACTTGTTGATGCTCTCGCCCCCGGGTGCCATCTGCAGCGAGCCGAGCTTAATCTTCGTTTGGCTCTCGAACATCGGCTCCTCTACGTTCAGTGCGACGGCAGCCACGAGTCCGTTACGTATGTCGGTGAACTCGTAGTTCTTGCCGAAGAACTCCTTGATGGTGCGGGCTATGTGCTCCTTGAATGCGCTCTGATGGGTGCCGCCCTGCGTGGTGTGCTGTCCGTTGACGAAGGAGTGGTACTCCTCGCCGTACTGGTTGGTGTGCGTAAAGGCTATCTCTATGTCCTCACCCTTCACGTGTATGATGGGGTAAAGCGGGTCGGTGGTCATCGTGTCGGTGAGCAGGTCAGCCAAACCGTTGCGCGAGAGGATGCGCCGACCGTTATACATGATGGTGAGTCCGGAGTTGAGATAGGTGTAGTTGCGCAGCATCGTCTCCACGAAGTCGTCATGGAACGAATAGCCGACGAACAGTGTCGGGTCGGGTTCGAAGAAGATGTAGGTGCCGTTCTCGTCGGCAGAGTCCTCGGTGATGTCCGATGTCAGGTTGCCGCGCTCGAACTTGAGCGCACGCACCTTGCCGTCGCGATACGACTTCACCTCGAAGTGTGCCGAGAGGGCGTTCACCGCCTTCACACCCACGCCGTTCAGACCCACGCTCTTCTTGAACGCCTTCGAGTCGTACTTGCCGCCGGTGTTGAGCACACTGACTGCCTCAACGAGCTTGCCCTGCGGTATGCCACGACCATAGTCGCGCACCGACACACGCAGACGGTCGTCGATGTCTACCTCTATGCGCTTGCCGGCGTTCATCTTGAACTCGTCGATAGAGTTGTCGATGACCTCCTTCAGCAGCACATAGATACCGTCCTCGGGCAACTGTCCGTCGCCCAAGCGACCGATATACATACCTGGACGTGTACGCACGTGCTCCATGTCGGAGAGGTGGCGTATGTTGTCGTCGGTATATTGAACTGTGGGTTGAATGTTTTCTTCCATTTTATTTCTTAATATCTTACAGCATCCCGAGTATTATCATCGTATCTTGAGGATGCTATCCGACTTAAATATCCTTCTTGTAGCATCTGCGGCGCTTGTGTATCTCGCGGTTGAGATACTGCCACTGTCCCTGAACCTTCATGTTTGTCTCCATCTCGACGTGGGTCTCGCCCCACTTGAAGCCGAGACGCTGGTAGTGAGGTATGAGGTCGTAGAAGAGCAATGCGTTGGCACCCTTCTGACGATACTCCGGCAACACGCCTACGAGGAGCAGGTCGACTACCTCGGTCTTGTGGAACTTCAGCGCGCGGAGGATGTGCCACCATCCGAACGGGAAGAGCTTGCCACCGCACTTCTGCAAAGCGCGGGCGAGCGACGGGATAGATATGCCTACGCCAACCACCTTGTGGTCGGGTGTGTTCCAGTCTTCGATGATGGTGATGAGGTCGAGGTCAGCCATCGGCAGGTACATCTTCACGTACTGCTCTATCTGTCGGTCGGTGAGCTTCGAGTAGCCGTAGAGGTCCTTGAAGGTCTCGTTCACCACTTGGAATATCTTTCTGCCGTAGCCGTTCTCACCGTATATCTCATTGCGCTTCAGCTTCTTCACCTGCAGGTTGTAGCGCTTCTGGATCATCTTTGCGATGGTAGCATACTTCTCCGGCATTTCCTCCGGCACGTAGAGCTTATACTCCACGTAGTCGTTGTCTTTCTCCCATCCGCCCATGCGATCCATGTGCTCCGGATAGTAGGGGTAGTTGTATGCCGTAGCCTGAGTGCCAAGCTGGTCGTAACCGTAAAGGAGCATTCCCTCGGGGTCCATATCGGTGAAACCGAGCGGACCGACAATCTCCTTCATACCTTTCGACTTGCCGTAGTCTTCTACTGCCTTGAGAAGTGCTTTAGACACTTCGATATCGTCAACGAAATCGATCCAGCCGAAGCGAACCGACTCGCGCTCCCACTTCTTGTTGGCACTGTGGTTGATGATAGCAGCCACACGACCCACAGCCTTACCGTCGCGGTATGCCATGAAGTACTCAGCCTCGCAGAAGTCGAAGGCTGCATTCTTGTCCTTACGGAAGGTGTTCATCTCATCGAAGTAGAGGTTTGGCACGTGATAAGGATTACCTTTGTAGAGCTCGTTGTGGAAATCGATAAACTTGCACAAGTCGCGGCGCGACTCAACTTTCTTAATCTCTATTGCTGACATTTTAATTGTTTTATTCTTTCACTTTTGTTTGATACACATTGTATGATTGCCTCTTTAGGCAAGCAATACATCTTTATAAATAAAGCCTTTAAAATGCAAAAGTACGGAAAAATGCTTAAACTAACGAAAAACTGGGTAACATTTAGCGATATTTACGAGAAATTAGCAGCAGATGTTCACCTTCAGCGGTGGTTGTGGCGAAGATATACACGTCGCCGCCGTCTTTGATTTTGAGGCGTTTGCGCAGTTCTGCGACTGTGAGTGGAAAGTTGCGCGTAGCTATATTGGCTTTCTCTATGCCTACCAACGCCTTGCGCAGCTCGCCCTTATTCATCGTAGTCACGCGCTCCACAACGAAGCTTCTGCCCGGAAAGTCTTCAACGGGTTCGTCGGAAAGAAAGAGGTGGCTGTTGCGGCTCACGGGCGACACGCCGTAAGCTGCTGCCAACTCGTCGAAGCAGCCTGCTTTCATGATTGAGGCGTTGGGCTCGTGTACGAATTTTGAGTTTTGAGTTTTGAGTTTTGAGTTGGCGACTATAGCCGAGGAGCCTGGCGTATAGACAAAGAGGGAGGAAGGGGCTGAAGCGGTAGAAAGATCCGCGCAATACACCTTCAGTTCGCTCTCTACCACCGTTGAAAGTACAAGCAACAGTTCCTTGCACTCGCCTCCCACCGACACGATGTGCACCTCGCGCACCGTGCCCTGCAAGTCGTCCACCGCCTTATGCCAATCGAGCATAGGCGAGAGCTTCAGCATCGTGAAGCGCGACTTCTCAAGCAGCTTGGGCAGGAGCTGCACAACATCGGGCGTGCAATCGGCAAGCATGACGGTCTTGGCGCCGTGCTCGTCGCGACGCGCCGGGTCGAGGAACAGCATGGTCTGCGGTTCAACGGTTGAGAGATACTCCACGGCATCTGCGCACACTACCGTGGCGTTGTTCAAGCCGAGCAACGGAAGGTTGTGCTCAACGATGTGGCAGAGCTGCTCGTTGCGCTCCACATACGTAGCCGCAGCAAAGGCGCATGAGGTGAACGAGAAGTCGACACCGAAGCCGCCGGTCAGGTCGGTCATGCTGGACGCATGACAGTTGTGAGTTGAGAGTTGAGAGTTGAGAGTTGCAGGCTGCTCAGAAGAATTATTAACTCCTTCCACCGAACTCTCAACTCTCAACTCTGAACTCTCAACTTCGTTCTCTGAACTCTCAATTCGACAAGTCCACTCCATCGCCAAGTTGAGTTTATACTGCGCTGTGGGTTCTGACGAGCACTGCTCCATAGAGAGGTGTGGCGGAAAGATCACGCCATCGCACGCAGCCCATTTGGGGAGCTTACGACGCGCTATCTGCCAGCCTTGTATCTGATCGAGAGCGTAGGGCATGTCAACATCCGGAAAGCGATTTACCTGAAGCGCAAGCTGACGGATATCACGTTCGCGATATTCGCGTATAAATTCTGCAGTAGTCATAGACATATCATTGTTATTTTTGACTGCAAAGTTAACATATTTAGCCGATTAAATAACTACATCAGAATGAATGTAAATAAATTTCACCGATTTTCTTTGCAGTATAACAAACTTACTGTAACTTTGCAAAAGTTGCACAGAAGACAACAAAATGAGCAACCCCTAAACATAATACCCTAAAGTATGGAACCTATTGTTGACTTTTCAATCCTACCCGCACGTCTGCGCTCAGCCGAGCGAGTCGTAACTGTAGCAGTGGCATGTCCTGCCGACTCTCACACAGAGGAAGTTATCGAACGAAGCATCGCGGAACAGTTCGCACGCTTCACCCTTGTAGCCAACACAGCTAAGGCTGATATCGCACGCCGATTGGCTGCCGACTATCCCGACAAGGTTACACTCATCGTGGCTGACGACGATGACGACGCGGCGCGCCATGCCGTTAAGGAGGTGCGCGAGGGCAGAGCCGACGTGCTGATGAAGGGTTCGCTGAACACTGACAACCTCTTGCGCGCAGTACTCAACAAAGAGGAGGGCATACTCATCAAGGGTAGCGTACTCACACACATCGCCGTTGCTGATGTGCCGAGCCTTAATCATTTGTTGTTCTTCTCGGATGCAGCCGTCATTCCCTACCCCACTACCGAACAATACGACGCCATCACACGATACATCACCGACACCTACCGCAGCATAACGGGTGGCGACCGCCCACGCGTGGCACTCATCCACTGCACGGAGAAGGTATCGGAGAAGTTCCCGCTCACGCTCAGCTACGAGGAACTGAAGGCGAACGCTGCCGCAGGAGCCTACGGCGAGGTGGAGATAGGCGGACCGATGGACGTGAAGACGGCTTGCGACGCAGAGAGCGGAGCCATCAAGGGCATCGCATCGCCAGTGGTGGGCAACGCCAACTGCCTCATCTTCCCTGACATAGAGGCAGGCAACACATTCTACAAGACAATAACTCTCTTCGGTGGTGCTACGGTGGCTGGTATGCTCGTAGGCACGACAGCACCCGTGGTGGTGACATCGCGCGCCGACACTGCCGACTCCAAATTCTACTCTTTAGCAACTGCTTGCTTGAAAGCGATTAACAAACAGTAAACTCAAGACATATTCATGAAAAAAATATTTGTGATCAACCCTGGCTGCACCTCTACAAAGGTGGCTGTGTATGAAGACGAACACGCTGTATGGACATCCGACGGACTGCATCCGCAGGAGGAAGTAGACAAGTACGCAACCGAGATGGAGCAGTACGAGTACCGCAAGAATTTCATCCTGAAACTATTAGAGGAGGCAGGAATACCTTTGGAATTCGATGCCGTAATCGGTAGAGGCGGTCTGCTGAAACCGTTGCACGGCGGTGTGTATGCCATTAACGAGCAGATGAAGCAGGACCTCATAAATGCCAAGCACAAGCATGTGTGCAACCTCGGTTCGATCCTTGCCGACGACATCGCACAGATGTGCCACTGCCCAGCCTACATGGCTGACCCTGTGGTGGTAGACGAGTTTATGACACGTGCACGCTATACGGGTCTGCCGTTCATGAAGCGCGAGTCTATCTTCCACGCGCTCAACGCCAAGGCAGCCTCGCGCCGCTATGCGCGCAGCATAGGCCGCAAGTATGAGGAGATGAACCTCGTAGTGGCTCACCTCGGTGGCGGCATCTGCGTGTCGGCTCACCACGAGGGCAAGGTGATCGATGTGAACAACGCGCTCAACGGTGAGGGTCCTATCGCGCCGGAACGTGCCGGAACGCTGCCTGCCGACCAGCTCGTGCGACTCTGTTTCTCGGGCAAGCACACCCAGGCAGAGATTATGAAGATGCTGGCTGGCAACGGTGGCTGCCAGGCGCTGCTCGGCATGAAGGACATGAAGGAGATATCGCGCCGCGCAGAGGCAGGCGAGGAGCCGTTCCACGAAGTGCTCGAGGCTATGCTCTACACCGTGTCGAAGCAGATCGGTGCCATGGCGGTTGCGCTGTGGGGCAAGGCGGACGCTATCATCCTCACCGGTGGCATCGCCTACAGCAAGTACTGCGTTGAGGAGATAAAGAAGCAGGTGGACTTCCTTGCTCCGGTCATCGTGATGCCAGGCGAAGGCGAGATGGAGTCGTTAGCGTTCAACGCCTTAGGAGCATTGAACGGCGAACTGCCGGTACACGAGTATAAGTAATTATTAATTTTTAATTATTAATTATTAATTATTTTATGAAGAAAGCCCTGCTTCGCATTCGTGCGGAGCAGGGCTTTCTCATTTAGACCTAATCAAAAATTTATATCAACAACAATTTATATCATTTAGTACTAACCAAAATCAACGGTTATTTAACCTCAATCTGGCGAGCAGCCTTCTGCACGTTCTGCTCAACCTTCGGAAGGTCGATTGTGAGCACACCATCGCAGACGTTGGCTGCAATCTTCTCCTTGTCGACATCATCAGGCAAGAGAAGTGTCTGCTCGAACTTGGTGTAAGAGAACTCGCGGCGCAGATAATGCTCCTTCTTATCCTCATCCTTCTTCTCGTTCTTCTTCTCCATCTTGATGTGCAGATTGCCGTCGGCATCGATGTTGATGTTGAAGTCGTCCTTCTTCATTCCGGCTGCTGCAAGCTCTACTGTATAATCGTGTTCTGTCTCTTTAACATTTATAGCTGGGGCGGTTGCGTTAGTACGCGGCATAAAGTCGGTATCAAAAAAGTCGTTGAAAACTTCTGGCATCCATGAATTTCTCATTACTGGTAACATATCAAATACCTCCTATTTATATTTTAATTTTTACATTTATCGTTTGCTTGCCTTTGGGCTTCCGTCCATCGGCTTGCACTAATCATAATGCAACTTACGTACCAATGCCGAAATCGCCCATAAAAACAATAAACAGTAAGCAACATTGGCAGTTTGGCGACAAATAGTCAGCTCAGGCGGACATTTTGGCGTGTTTTACTTGCAACAGCAATCGTCTTAAAGAGGCGTTTGCGCGACGCGCACCGACCGACGCAGATGTCTGCACCGACCGACGCAGATGTCCGCACCGACCGACGCAGATGTCCGCACCGACCGACGCAGATGTCCGCACCGACCGACGCGGATGCTCATAGTAACACGAGCGCAACGTTGTTAAAGCAAAAAAAAATATAGCAAAAACACTTGGTCGTTTCATAATTAATATGTATCTTTACCCCGTGAATTTAGAAACCGCACACTGAATAAGTTTTGTGCGTACACAGACATTATATATTTCCTATATACTGCTCGCGCGAGCGTAAGTATAACTCGGTTCTCTTCGGTGTTCTTGACGGAGGAAGTGTTGTTGTATTTACGCAATTTTTGTTTTATTACGTTTCTACACAACTCCTCGCTTCCTCTTCGCCAAAGCACCGCAGGTTGCCCCTCAAAGAAGACCATAAACTTTAAAATACTACACCTATGGAACTAAAACAAGCTACTGCCGGCACAATGGAGTCCGGCGACATCATGATTCAGATTGCCCCCTGCGAGAAAGAGGGTCTGAATATTGATTTGCAAAGTTCGGTTGCCTACCAGTTTGGCGACCAGATTCGTAAGGTGATTGTTGAGACACTCGAAGGACTCGGCATCACCCGTGCTGAGGTGCACGCCACTGACAAGGGCGCGCTCGACTGCACTATCCGCGCACGCGTCACCGCGGCTGCCGTGAGAGCTACGGGCAAAGACGTGTGGAAAGACTAACCCCTAAACTTTTTGACCTATGAAACGACTAAGAAGAACTATGATGTTCGTACCGGGAAACAACCCTGGTATGATGCAGGATGCCTATATATATCATCCCGACTCAATAATGCTCGACCTTGAGGACTCTGTGACAATGGCAGAGAAGGACGCTGCACGCCTGCTCGTCTACAACGCGCTGAAGACTATCGACTACGGCACGACGGAGATGGTGGTGCGCATCAATCCGCTGAACACACCGTATGGCAAGAAGGACATCGAGGCTGTGGTGAAGGCTGGCGTCGACGTGATACGTATGCCGAAGACCGAGACCGCAGAGGAGGTAATAGAGGTGGAGCGTGAGATTGAAAAGGTGGAGCAGGAACTGGGTTGCGTGGGTCGCACACAGATCATGGCTGCACTGGAGAGCACGCTCGGCGTTGTCAACGCCTACGCCATAGCTACCGCTTCTAAGCGCATGATGGGCATTGCGCTCGGCGCGGAGGACTACTGCGCCAACCTGAAGACACAACGCTCACCCGAGGGCATGGAGTTGCTCATGGCACGCCAGACCATCGTGGTGGCAGCTCGTGCGGCTGGCATCGACGCGCTCGACACCGTCTACTCTAACCTCAACGATATGGAGACATTCCGCAAGGAGGTGGAGCTGATTCATCAGTTGGGCTTCGACGGAAAGTCGATTATCAACCCACGCCAGATTGAGATTATCAACGAGGTGTTCACACCGACACAGAAGGCTATCGACAAGGCTCTCGCCGTTATCGCAGCCATCAAGGAGGCTGAGAAGAAAGGCTCGGGCGTAATAGCCGTGAACGGTAAAATGGTTGACCGACCAGTGGTGATACGCGCACAGCGCGTCATCGACTTGGCACTGGCTTCGGGCGTAATTAAACAGGAGGACATAGCATGAGCACACTGAACGAAAGACATACCCTCGCCGAGCAGGTGGCTCAGGCTATGGGAAAGAGCGTATATAATAATGTAGAGGCACACAAGGACATCACTCCGCGCCTCGAACTGCAGCAGAAGAGCCCCAAGCTCATGACGCTCGAAGAGGCTATACGCCACTCGGGACTGAAGGACGGCATGACAATATCGTTCCACCACCACTTCCGCGGTGGCGACAAGGTGGTGAATATGGTTGTGGATAAGCTCGCCGAGATGGGATTTAAGGATTTGCACCTCGCAGCTTCGAGCTTGCAGGACGTACACGAACCGCTCATCGAGCACATTCGCAACGGCGTGATCACGGAGATTTCGACATCCGGTCTGCGCGGCGAACTGGCTAAGGAGATTTCGCACGGACTGATGGAGAAGCCGGTGGTGTTCCGCTCACATGGCGGACGCGGCGAGGCTATCGCTTCGGGCGAGTTGCATATCGACGTGGCGTTCCTCGGCGCTTCTTCTTCCGACCCGCTCGGCAACGCCTGCGGCTACTCGCGCTCGGAGAACGCTAAGAGCATCTGCGGCTCGCTCGGTTACGCGCTGCCCGACGCTCACTATGCCGACAAGGTGGTAATCCTCACCGACGACCTCGTGCCCTATCCTAACACTCCGAACTCTATCTCGGAGCACGACGTAGACTACGTGGTGGAGGTTGAGTCGGTAGGCGACTCGTCGAAGATTGCTTCGGGTGCCATCCGCGACACCAAGAACCCGCGCGACATTCTGCTCGCTCAGCAGGCTGCGAAGGTGATCGTGAACAGTGGCTACTTCAAGAACGGCTTCTCTATACAGACCGGTTCGGGCGGTGCTTCGCTCGCTGCCGTTAAGTATATCCGCCAGAGCATGATAGACCAGGGCATCAAGGCTTCATTTGCCCTCGGCGGCATCACGGCTCACATGGTGAAGATGCACGAGGAGGGACTCATCGAGCGTCTAATCGACGTGCAGTCGTTCGACAAGGTGGCTGCCGAGTCGCTCAAGAACGACCCGAAGCATAAGGAGGTGTCGGCTTGCGAATACGCAAGTATGCATGAGCAGGGCGCAGCTACGCACTATCTCGACATCGTAATTCTTTCGGCTCTTGAGGTGGATGTCAACTTCAACGTGAACGTGCTCGTAGGTAGCGACGGCATCATACGCGGTGCTATCGGCGGACATCCCGACACAGCCGAAGACTCTGCACTCTCTATCATCGTCTGCCCGTTGCTCCGTGGCAGAATACCGTGCGTGGTGAACGAAGTGACAACGCTCATCACTCCAGGTCGCACCGTAGACGTGGTGGTTACAGAGTACGGCATTGCCGTCAATCCGGCTCGCCCCGAGATAGCCGAACGCCTGAAGGCTGCCGGACTGAAGATCGTAACGCTCGAGGAGCTTCGCGACCGCGCACTCTCCGTAATCGGCAACCCGGCACCGCTGCCGTTCGGCGACAAGGTGGTGGGCGTGGTGATGAACCGCGACGGATCGGTGATGGATGTCATCAAGAACATCGTTGAATAACTCAAAACTAAAAGAATGATTACGCTTCACGAACTTCTGGCGAGCCGCGACGCACGCCATGCCACACAGCAGAAGCTGCTGGCTGAACACTCAGGAAAGACACTGGTGTGCCTCACCGTTGTCATGCCAGGAAGCGTGAAGCGCAATCATCAGTCGCTCTGTGCGGCACACGCAGCCGTAGAGGCTATGCGTGAGGCGTTCCATCTCAACGACATGAGCGACGCAGAACGCGAGGCTGTGCTCACCGAGCGCGACCTCAAGACGGGCTACGAGGCTTATCTCATCACACCGCTGCCGCTGCTCGAAGCCAAGCGCATAGCGGTAACGATAGAGGACACGCACCCGTTGGGCAGACTCTTCGACATCGACATCATCAACACCGACGGCGTGCCGGTATCAAGAGACGCTATTGGCGAAAAACCGCGCCGCTGCCTCGTCTGCGAACACGAAGCACGCTACTGTATGAGGATGCGCTGGCACACGCAGGAGGAGATATGGGCGAAGATAAACGAGATGGTAGACCTTTACACTAAGGCAAGACAAACATAACAAACGACCTTAAACAATCTATGGAGATACAAACCCTTAACCCCACAACACCCCGTCAACGACAACGCATAGAGGCGTTCCTCAAACGCAACGGCTTGCGCTTCGACGACATGCACTACTACGCTGCCATAACAGACGACGACGGAGAGATGATAGCTGGTGGCGGACTGAAGGGCAACGTAATAAAGTGTGTGGCTGTGGACGATGCGCATAAGGGCGAAGCTATCGCCAACACACTCATCTCACACCTCATAGCGCACGCTAACGAGGAGGGACATAGCAACGTCATGTTGTTCACAAAACCCAAGAACAGACAACTCTTCGAGAGTTTGTCGTTCCGACTGCTCGCCGAAGCACCCGAAGCCGTACTTATGGAGACGGGCATCGGAGGAATCAATAATATGGTTGAGCAACTTAAAAAGATAAGAGAGGAAGGTGAAGTATGCAAAGAGAATAATCAAGAATGTAAAAAGGAAGAAAAAACAAATCTCAACATCACAACACCTCAACATCTCAACCCCTCAACCCCTCAACCCCTCACCACCACAACCCCTCTCCGAGGCGTTGTGGTAATGAACTGCAACCCCTTCACACTCGGCCACCGCTACTTGATAGAACAGGCAGCAAAGCAAGTGGAACGGTTGTTCGTGATGGTAGTGAGAGAGGACTGCTCACTCTTCGCCTACGCAGAGCGCAAGGCAATGGTGGAGCAAGGCGTGGCACATCTTGAGAACGTCACGGTGATAGACGGAAGCGAGTACGCCATCAGTCAGGCTACGTTCCCCACGTACTTCCTCAAACGTCTCGACGACGCAGCCGACACGCAGATGCTGCTCGACCTCGACCTCTTCCGCCGACACATAGCACCCGCACTCGGCACAACCATCCGCTTCGTAGGCACAGAGCCGACCGACCGGCTCACACGCCGCTACAACCAACTGATGCACGAGGTGCTCGCCGATGTCAGAGAGATAGTCCGACTGGAGAAAAAGGGCAACGCTGTAAGCGCATCGCGAGTGCGCAAGGCAATGGAGCAAGGTGATATGAGCACAATAAGACAACTCGTGCCACCCACCACCCTACCTTATATAATAGCACACCTCGCTACACAAGCACTGCAGGCTGAGCTTGACACCACGCCGAAGCCCGGACTCGTAGACAAGGACAACAACGGAGCGCACCGCGACATGGATTATGCGCTGATGCAACGCAGTATCGACACGCTACACCCCTACTTCGTGAAGCTCGCACTGCTCGGCTGCGCAGATGCTCTGCCCACGCACACCTCCATAAGGGACATAGGCATAGAAGCGGAAAAGGCTATGCTCAGCGCCACCAACGGCGTGAACACCCACAAAGGGGCACTCTTCTCAATGGGATTGGCAGTTGTAGCAGCTGCTCACGAGGAGAGAAAAATAGCTGCCAACGAAGAACAAATACTGAAAGAAAGAAACGGAGGAGAAGATGTTCTCGTCTCCTTACAAACCACAATAAAAGCACTCGCTGCCAGCTTCCCCGACACTAACGGCACGCACGGCAGCAAGGCGAAACTGCTCTCAAAGGGCACCACAGCAATAAAAGGAGCACTCGACAACGCTCGCGAAGGCTACGAGATGCTGTTCGCAGAGTGGCTCCCTTTCTACATCGAACGCAGAAAGGAGCGCGATGCGCACACGCTGCACAAGACACTGCTGCGCATCATGTGCGACCTCGACGACACCAACGTCATCTATCGCACCGACTTAGCCACAGCCGAGGAGGTGAAGCAGGAAGCCCGAGCACTGCTCGACAGCTTCTCGAAGGCTGCTCTAAGAGACATGGATCGGCACTACACAACCCGAAACATATCACCAGGCGGAGCTGCTGACATGCTATCGCTCACCATATTCATTGGAAGCATACAAACATAGGGGGTGCACTTGTCTTAAGTGCACCAACCTACAAACAAGAATACAATTCTAACAATCTAATAACTAAAAACCTTGACATTATGGTAGAACTTATTAATCACGGAGTCTATCTCCTCAATGGTACCAAAGTTTGCGACAATTATGAAGGTTTGACACCTGACGAAGCTCGCGAAAACACTATCACTTACGGCATCCTCCGCTCGCACGACGTGGACGGATCGAAGGGTAAGAAGATGCGCATCCGCTTCGACGCAATGATGTCGCACGACATCACTTACGTAGGAATTATACAGACAGCACGCGCAAGCGGACTGGAGGAGTTCCCGTTGCCTTACGCAATGACCAACTGCCACAACTCACTCTGTGCCGTTGGTGGCACTATCAACGAGGACGACCACGTTTTCGGTCTGTCGGCAGCAAAGAAATATGGTGGCATCTACGTACCTGCTAACCAGGCTGTCATCCACCAGTATGCACGCGAGATGATGGTGAAGTGCGGCAATATGATTCTCGGTTCCGACTCTCACACACGCTACGGCTCACTCGGCAACATGGGTGTTGGCGAAGGCGGCGGCGAGCTCGTGAAGCAGTTGCTCAAGAACACTTGGGACATCAACGCACCTGAGGTAGTGCTCGTATGGCTCGAGGGCAAGCCTAAGAAGGGCGTAGGTCCGCACGACGTGGCTATCTCGCTCGTGAAGGCTACATTCGAGAGCGGCGTTGTGAAGAACAAGGTGCTCGAGTTCGCAGGCCCTGGCGTGAAGGAGTTGCCTATCGACTTCCGTAACGGCATCGACATTATGACTACCGAGACCACCTGCTTGAGCTCTATCTGGATTACAGACGAAGAGGTGAAGCACCACTACGAGATACATGAGCGTCCGCAGGACTTCAAGGAACTGAAGCCGGGCGACGTTGCTTACTACGACATGATGATTCGCATCGACCTCTCTTCGCAGGAGGCTATGATCGCTCTGCCGTTCCACCCGTCGAACGCCGTTACTATCCACGAGCTCCAGGCAGACCCCGTGGGCATCCTCACACGCATCGAGGAAGACGCGAAGAAGCGCTTCGGCGACAAGGTGGACGTACATCTCGTTGACAAGGTTGTCGACGGTAAGGTTTACGCAGACCAGGGCATCATCGCCGGCTGCTCGGGCGGTACATACGACAACCTCGCAGAGGCTGGAGCTATCCTCAAGGGCAAGAGCATCGGCAACGACTACTTCACGGCTTCGGCTTATCCGCAGTCTACACCGGTATCAATGGCTGTGACACGCGAGGGCATCACTGCCGACCTCATCGAGGCTGGCGTGGTTATGAAGCCTGCATTCTGCGGTCCGTGCTTCGGTGCAGGCGACGTTCCGTCTAACAATGGTCTGTCTATCCGCCACACCACACGCAACTTCCCTAACCGCGAGGGTTCTAAGCCGGGTCAGGGACAGCTCTCGCTCGTGGCGCTTATGGACGCACGCTCTATCGCTGCTACGGCTGCTAACGGTGGCGCAATCACAGCTGCTACCGACGTGGAGTACGAGAACACACACAAGCCATACGCTTACGACGAGAAGATATACAAGTGCCGCGTTTACAACGGCTACGGCAGACCGCGTCCTGAGACCGAGTTGCGCTATGGTCCGAACATCAAGGACTGGCCTACAATGTATGCAATGCAGGAGAACATGCTGCTCGAGTTGGCAGCCGTTATCCACGACCCGGTTACAACTACCGACGAGCTCATCCCGTCTGGCGAGACAAGTTCTTACCGTTCTAACCCGTTGAAGCTTTCTGAGTTCGCCCTCTCTCGCCGCGTGCCTGAGTACGTTGGTCTGAGCAAGGAGATTCAGAAGCAGGACCTCGCACGCCGTGCAGGTGAGGTGAGCGCAAACATCGCTGAGGCTCTCGCTAAGGTGGGCGCAAAGGCTGAGAACACATCGTTCGGTTCATGCGTATTCGCTAACCGCCCAGGCGACGGCTCGGCTCGCGAGCAGGCTGCTTCTTGCCAGAAGGTGCTCGGCGGCGACGCTAACGTTTGCTACGAGTATGCTACAAAGCGCTATCGTTCTAACTGCATCAACTGGGGTATCGTGCCGTTCACAATCGCTAAAGACGTTGAATTCAACTTCGAGCCGGGCGACAAACTCTTCGTACCAGGCATCCGCGAGGCTATCCTCACTGGTAAGGAGGAGATCGACGCACAGATTATAGCACGCGACGGCGTTAAGCCTATACACCTCTTCTTCCAGAACCTCACCGCCGACGAGCGTCAGATTCTGGCAGACGGTTGCTTGATGAACTATTATAAGAACAAGAAATAACTCTTAAATCAAAATAACTATGACCGAAAGAATTAAAATGACCACCCCACTCGTAGAGATGGATGGTGACGAGATGACACGTATCTTGTGGCAGATGATCAAGGATGAGCTCATTCTTCCGTTCGTTGACCTCAAGACAGAGTATTACGACCTGGGACTCGTTAAACGCGACGAGACTGGCGACCAGATAACAAAGGACGCAGCCGAGGCTACAAAGCGCTTGGGCGTAGCCGTTAAGTGTGCTACCATCACACCTAACCACCAGCGCATGGACGAGTACAAGCTCCATCAGATGTGGAAGAGCCCTAACGGCACCATCCGCTCTATCCTCGACGGCACTGTATTCCGTACACCTATCACCATCCCAAGCATCCACCCTGCTGTGAAGAACTGGGAGAAGCCTATCACTATCGCTCGTCACGCTTACGGCGACGTTTACAAGAGCGTTGAGATCCGTGCCGACGAGCCGGGCGTAGCTAAGCTCATCTTCGACGGCGAGAGCGGCAAGCACGAGGAGGTTGTGGTTCACACATTCAAGGGTGCTGGTGTGCTCCAGGCAATGCACAACACCGACAAGTCGATTCGTTCGTTCGCACACTCTTGCTTCAAGTTCGCGCTCGACACCAATCAGAGCCTCTGGTTCTCTACAAAGGACACCATCTCGAAGAAGTACGACGCACAGTTCAAGATTATCTTCTACGAGGTATTCGAGGAGTACAAGGAGGAGTTCGAGAAGCGCGGCTTAGAGTTCTTCTACACCCTCATCGACGACGCAGTAGCACGCGTTATCCGCTCTAAGGGCGGCTTCATCTGGGCTTGCAAGAACTACGACGGAGACGTTATGTCCGACATGGTTTCCACAGCATTCGGCTCGTTGGCAATGATGACTTCTGTGCTCGTTTCGCCTGACGGCAAGTACGAGTACGAGGCTGCTCACGGCACCGTTACACGCCACTACTACAAGTATCTGAAGGGCGAGGAGACATCTACCAACCCAATGGCTACTATCTTCGCTTGGAGCGGTGCTCTGCGCAAACGTGGCGAGATGGACAACCTGCCCGAACTCGTGCGCTACGCCGATGCTCTTGAGGCTGCCTGCTTCGACACTCTCAACGAGGGTATAGTAACGAAGGACCTCGCTGGACTCATGGAAGGCGTTACTCCGCAGACCAAGAACTCTGCCGGCTTCATCGCTGCCATCCGCGAACGCTTGGAGAAGAAGTTGGCATAAGATGCCCACTCGAAATAGTACAAAGCGTAAACGAATATTACTGAAGTAAGAACCGAATGCTTCAGTGCATATAGTTAAACATTATAAGGGGAGTCACCGCTGGTTAGCACGTCGTACTAACTTGCGATGACTCCCCTTATTTTATTATTGCTGTCTATTCTTTACTTCTTCTTTCTTGGCTTACGGCGCGCCCATCCTTCTTCAGAGAAGTCTGGCTCATCGCCTTTGAGCTGAATGTCGGGGTTGTTGATGAACTGTCGCCAGTCGTCCTTGCGTCCGCTCTCGTAGCGCGACTGTCCGCGCTGACCACGCTGCGAGCGGTTGCGTCCCTCCATCTCGTTGCGGCGCTTGGAGCGCTTCTCGTATGGGTTAGCATCGTTAGCTGCGTCCTTACGGCGCGATGTGCGACCACCGTCGCGGTCGGAAGTGCGACGCGAACCACGCTTTCCGTCGCCACTTACAGCAGCCGTGTCGTCGGCATCGTTGCAGCGCACGGTACGGTTGCGGTATGTGGCTCCGTTCAGCGCGCGCATCACCTTCTCTGCATCCTGCTCCGGCACCTCTATGTACGAGATGCGGGCAAGCAGATCGATGTGTCCCACCTCCTGGCGGCCATGCACGTTGCGGTTGAGGAACTGCATCACCTCGCCCGGATAGAATCCGTCGTCCTTACCGAGGTTGATGAACAGACGGCGATAGCCTGCCTCCGGCGCACGCTTTTCGCGCTTTCTGCCGTCGCGACCCTCGCCACGCTCCTTGCGGTCGCGACCCTCGCCACGCTCCTTGCGGTCGCGGCTTGTAGACGGCTTCTGTATCTCAGGCGCGTTGGCGTAATACTTCAGGAACTTACCGAACTCCAGCGACACAATCTTCTTCAGAATGTCCTCCTTGTCGAAGTATTCGAAGTGGCGGTTGATGTCCTCCATGAACGGTGCTATCTGCTCGTCGTCCACGTCCACCTTCTCAATCTCGTCGATAGCCTTGAAAAGCTGCTTCGAGCAAATCTCCTGCGGCGTAGGCAGCGTGCCGTCAACGAACTCCTTGCCTATCACGCGCTCCACTTCGCGCACACGTCCGCGCTCCTTGGTGTGGATGATAGAGATTGATGTGCCCTTCTTGCCTGCACGTCCGGTGCGACCAGAGCGGTGAGTGTAGCTCTCGGTATCGCCCGGCATACCGTAGTTGATGACGTGCGTGAGGTCGTCCACGTCCAGTCCGCGTGCTGCCACGTCCGTCGCCACGAGCAACTGTGTGATGTGCTGGCGGAACTTCTGCATCGTTATGTCGCGCTGCTGCTGCGAGAGGTCGCCGTGCAGCGGCTCGGCGTTGTATCCGTCGCGTATGAGCTTGTCAGCCACCTCCTGCGTTTCTGCCTTGGTGCGGCAGAACACGATGCCGTAGATGCGCGGATAGAAGTCGACGATGCGCTTCAGCGCGAGATACTTGTCCTTCGCGTTCACCATATAGTAGATATGGTTGACGTTCTCAGCGCCCTCGTTGCGCGAACCCACCACAATCTCCTTGTGGTCGTGCAGATAGTTGAGCGCAATCTTCTCAATCTCCTTGCTCATCGTTGCAGAGAAGAGCAGCGTGTTGCGGTCAGCCGGCACGTTGTCGAATATCTCGTTGATGCTGTCGGAGAAGCCCATGTTGAGCATCTCGTCAGCCTCGTCGAGCACCACGTTCTGCACAGCCTCGAGCTTAGCGGCTCCGCGGTGCATGAGGTCGATGAGTCTGCCCGGTGTAGCCACGATAATCTGCGCTCCGTGCTTCAGAGCGCGCATCTGGTCGACGATAGACGTACCACCATACACGGCAACAATGTTAATACCTTTAATATACTTTGAGAATGACTTCAGGTCGTCGGCTATCTGAAGGCAAAGCTCGCGTGTGGGCGAGATGACGATAGCCTGCGTAGTGCGGTCTGTCGGATCGGTACGCTGCAACAATGGTATTCCGAACGCGGCGGTCTTGCCCGTTCCGGTCTGCGCGAGCGCAATTACGTCGTTACCATTACCCAACAAAAACGGTATAACTTCCTCCTGAACCGGCATCGGATGTTCGAAGCCGAGTTCCTCAATGGCGCGGCGAATCTCTTCGCTTACGCCCAATTCTTCAAATGTCTTCAATGTGAATGTTGTTCGTTAATGCTCGTAAGCCTGGGGCTTCGCAGAGCTTCTTAATACTAAAAAGGGGTGGACTTAACTCTAATCTGTAGCTGCTCGGTGTCTTCCCCAGCCATGTCACAACGTCGTATCTTTAGCGAATAAGAAATTGATTGAAGACATTTGGGCAGCTTCCCGTAAAATATAAATCCTGAATTCGGGTGCAAAGTTACTAAAAAGTAAAAAAGTAAAAGAGTAAAAGAGTAAAAAGATTAAGGCAAAGAGCATATAAACCAATAAACGCCCGTGCAAAACACGGGCGTTTATTGGTTTATAATGTAGGTTTGTGACTAAACATCTCTATGGTCTCACCGAATACATTAAAGGATTCTGCTTCCTTACCAGTGCGCTTGCGGTAGTCTTCACGCATACGCTTTTCCATTTTAGAAATAAAGTCTTCTTTGCGCAATCGTGAGGCTCTGAATCGGCGCAAGAAGTCTGCTTTCTTTTCTTCTATTGTCATACTTACCTCCTTCTATTACTTTGTTATATTATGTTTTGCAACAATTACATATTTTATTCAGTAACAGCAACTTTTTATCAATTCTTTAGTTGCTGCTACTAAAAAAACACGCAATAGTAGATATGTGCAAAGTACTTTATAAAGCCTTCTTACTTCAGTCGCTCTGCCATTGCCTTGCCGAGTGCCTCGCAGGCAGCTTCGGTTTCTGCGCTGAGGCTCTGCTTTATCTCGACCGGTGTGCCGACGAGTTCGAACTTCATCTGTGTTTCGTTCCACTCCGTAATCTTCTTCACCACCTGGCCTGCCCATGTGAACGAGCCGAAGATGCCGAGGTAATGGTTCTTGATGCAGCGTCCGGCTAGTTCGGAGAGCAGCATCTCCATTCCCGGATAGATACCGTTGTTATATGTAGGCGCACCGAGGATGAGACCGCTGTACTTGAAGATGTCGCTGAGTATGAACGAGTGGTTCTCGCGCGACACGTCGTGTAGCACGATATTCTTCACGCCGGCACGGCTTGCTGCGCTGGCTATCTTCTCGGCAGCGCGCTCTGTGTTGCCGTACATCGAGCCGTAGCAGATGACGAGTCCCGGCTCTGTAGCGTAACGGCTCATGCGGTCGTACTCTCCGATGACGCGTGCTATGTGCTCATGCCATATCGGTCCGTGCGTAGGGCAGATATAGTCGATTTGCACGCCGGCGAGCTTCTTCAGTGCCTGCTGCACGGGCACGCCATACTTGCCCACGATGTTCGAGTAGTAGCGTTGCATCTCGTTCCAATAAACGTCGCAGTTCATATCGCTGTCTACGAATGCGCCGTTCAGAGCGCCGAAGCATCCGAAGGCGTCGCCCGAGAAGAGCACGTGCTCCGTGACGTCGAGCGTAACCATCGTCTCGGGCCAGTGCACCATCGGAATCATGGTGAACACCAGCTCGTGTGTGCCGAGCGAGAGCGTGTCGCCGTTCGCCACTTCCACTATCTCGTCCTCCGTGTTGCCTACGTTGTAGTAGCCACGCATCATGTCGAAGGTCTTCTTGTTGCCCACGATCTTTGCGTCAGGGTAGTACTTTTTGATGAGTGCGAGCGAGCCGCTATGGTCGGGCTCCATGTGGTTGACGATGATATAGTCGATAGGACGGTCGCCGATGACGCGGCGCACGTTGTCTATGAACTGCGAGAAGAAGTCTACTTCTACTGTGTCGACGAGTGCTACCTTCTCGTCGTCGATGATATATGCGTTGTAGCTCACGCCGTAAGGCAAAGGCCAGAGACCTTCAAAGAGTGTTTTGTGGCGGTCGTTGACGCCTACTGGATGAATGTTGGTCATGTTATGATGGTGTTATGGTGTTGTGTTGAGGTGGTGAGATGGTGAGGTGTTGAGATATGTTGTGTGATGGTGTTGTGGTGAGATATGCACTAATGTCAACATCTCAACATAACAACACAACAACATCATTCCTCAACATCACACCTCAACACATCAACCTATTTCTTATAATTAATCTTCACGAACACTGGGTAGTGGTCGCTTGGTATGCGGAGTGTCATCTTGCGGAACTCGAGCTGCGTAGGAGCCTGGTTGCTCTTCTGGTTATCGGTCGGAGCATCGTCGGTCCAGTACATATTGGTGAGCATACCGTAGCGGTCGACGTTGAACTCCGGCGACACGAAGACGTGGTCGATGCGCGACTGCGTCTTCACGTCAGGTTTGAAGTCGTTGAACGTGCCGTTTTCGGCGAAGCGCAGACGAGCGTGTGTGTACGAATCGTTGAGTATTCCCGACGAAGCGAAGATGCCGTATATCTCGTCGTTCTGGTCGACATTGAAGTCGCCGGTGAGCACCACTGGCGCACCCTTGGCTATCTCGCCAATCTTCTTCACTACGAGCTTCGCTGCCTCGCGACGCGCCACCACGCCCACGTGGTCCATGTGCAGGTTAAAGTAGTAGAAGCGGAAACCGGTTGCTGCCTGCTCAAACTCGCCCCACGAGCAGATGCGTATGCAGGCGGCATCCCATCCGAGCTTCGGTTTCTCGGGGGTCTCGTTCAGCCAGAAGTTGCCGTTGTTGAGCAGTTTTATGCGGTCTTTCTTGTAGAAGATGGCTGCATATTCGCCCTTCTTCTTGCCGTTGTCGCGACCCACGCCGATATAGTCGTAGCCATCAAGTGCGCCGAGCATGTCGTCGAGCTGCGCGTGCAGCACTTCCTGCGCTCCGAAGATGTCGGGATCTTCAAAGTTCACCTGGTCGCAAATCACCTTGCAGCGTGTTGTCCACACGTTACCTTTGCGGTCGTCGCCGTTGTTGTGATAGCGTATGTTGTACGATCCAACGAAGAGCGATTGTGCGCTCATTGCCATTGCGAAACAGAGCGCAGCAGCTGATAGTAAATAGCGTTTCATTCTTTTATAGTTGAGAAGTTAACGGGTTGACAATTTTACAGATTGACATATTTACAAGTTCTGCCTACAAAATTACTTATTTTTTGAATATAAAAACTACTTTTGATGTAAAAAAAACGTAACTTTGAGGTCGTTAAATCCCGAACGTCTATGGAAAAGCTACTGCATTATATCTGGAAACATCGCATACTGCCGCTCAGCGAGCTGCGCACCACCGACGGTCGCAGCGTGGAGGTTATCGACCCGGGGCTGCTGAACATGCACGCCGGACCCGATTTCTTCAACGCCAAGGTGCGCATCGACGGCGTGATGTGGGTGGGCAATGTGGAGATTCACGAACGCTCTGCCGACTGGTTCCTGCATGGTCACGACACCGATGCGGCGTACAACAACGTGGTCTTGCACGTGGCAGCGGTGGTGGATGCCGATGTCGTGACCGAACGTGGCGACCACCTGCCGCAGGTGCAGCTCGAGGTGCCGCAGCACGTGCTCGCCAACTACCGCCGTCTGCTCGCCTTCGACCGCTATCCGCCTTGCCGCGAGGCGGTGCTGCCGCTCGACACCATCAAGAAACGCTCGTGGCTCAGTGCGCTTGTTGCCGAGCGCCTCAACGAGAAGACGGAGGCGATACGCCGCCGCGTAGCTCTGTTCGAGGGCTCATGGGAGGCTGCGTTCTTCGCCACTATGGCGCGCAGCTTCGGCTTCGGTGTGAACAGCGAGGCGTTTGAGCAGTGGGCAGAGCGACTGCCACTGATGCAGATAGCCCACCACCGCGACGACCCGTTTCAGGTGGAGGCGATATTCATGGGCATGGCTGGACTGCTCGACGAGGCGCAGATGACACCCGCTACGCGCGAGGCTGCCCTCGCCGACCCCTACTTCCTCAGCTTAAAGCGCGAGTTCGGCTATCTCTCGCGCAAGTTCCGGCTCGAACCGATGTCGCGTCAGGCGTGGCGCTTCCTGCGTCTGCGCCCGCAGAACTTCCCGTATATACGCATGTCGCAGCTGGCGCAGCTCTACTGCTCGCGACGTGCCGGCTTGGCTGAGATAACGGCGTGCGAGAGTGTGAAGCAGTTGCACGCCGTGCTGCAGACCAGCGTGAGCGACTACTGGCGCACGCACTACACGTTCGGCAAGGAGAGCAGCCTCAACGAGAAGCGACTATCCACCGCCTCGCTCAACCTGCTCGCCATCAACGCCGCCGTGCCCGTGCTGCACGCCTGGGGCTGCTACCGCGACGACGAACGCCTCGTGCAGCGTGCGCTCGACTGGCTCGAAGAGCTGCCTGCCGAGGACAACACCTACATACGCCTTTGGAAGGAGTGCGGCGTGGAGGCACGCAACGCCGCCGACACGCAGGCTCTCATACAGCTGCAGCACCGCTACTGCGAGCGAAAGGACTGTCTGCGCTGCCGCTTCGGATACTATAGCCTGAAAAGGAGTAGCACCAGCCAAAGCACCAACCAGAGCCCCTCCCAACCCTCCCCGTCGGGGAGGGCTTAGTTAGCAGTTCTTCCTCAGCTTAGTTAGCAAAGGCTTAGCAAGGCCTAAAAAGGCTTAGTTCGGCTTATTTTTAGGAAGGCTTAGAAAGGCTTACTCACGAAAAGCTGGCAATGGCTACGGCAGGAATGCCGTAGCCTCCTACCCAAGGCTTAGAAAGGCTTAAGAAGGCTTAGTTCGGCTTAGTTAATAATAAAAAACCCAAAATAAACAATGAACATTTGTATTTTCTGCTCTGCCAACTCGAACATTCCCACCGAATACTTCGAGCGCACGAGCGAGCTGGGCACCTGGATGGGTGCCAACGGGCATACGCTGGTGTTCGGCGGATGCAACCTCGGACTGATGGAGTGCGTAGCGAAGGCTGTGCACGACGCAAAGGGAATGACCGTGGGCGTGGTGCCTACGATAGTGGAGAAAGGCGGAAAGGTGTCCGACTATGTTGACGTGAAGATACTCTGCGACAACCTCTCCGACCGCAAAGACCTTATGATTGAGCGCAGCGACGTAATAATCGCGCTGCCGGGTGGCGTGGGCACACTCGACGAGATATTCACCGTGCTCGCCGCTGCCTCCATTGGCTACCACAACAAGCGCGTCATTCTCTATAACATCGGCGGCTTCTGGGACTCGCTCATCGCCATGCTCAACGACCTGAAGACGCGTGGCGTGCTGCGTGCTGGCTTCGACGACACCGTGAAAGTGGCACATACGCTCGATGAAATAGCCGCTTTAATCGCCCAATAGTTCATGTTTTGTCATCGTTCTCCGTACGCTGTCGGTGCGGACGGCGAACGCAATCTGATCGGGTGGCGGACGCAATACAATCGGGCGGCGTTCGGAACCCACCGCTCAAGATTAATATTTTAACAACGGATTCCGTTGTTTCTTCTCTACGCACTCTAAACTTCTGTGGATTCCGTGCGTTCTGTGGGCACTTCTTTTTCCCACGGAATTCACAAAATTCACAGAACCTCTTGCTTGGGAATGTCTTCCCACAGATTTCACGGAATTCACAGAAGTTTAGTGTGCGTTTAGCCAGTAGCGGAGGTCTCCGGTCTCCACCGCAGCAAGAATGTTCTGTGTGTTCCGTGGCTTCTGTGGGCAGTTTCGCACCCTAAACTTAGAGTGGTTTCCGTGCGTTCCGTGGGAGAACAATACGCACCCTAAACTTCTGTGGTTTCCGTGCGTTCCGTGGGCACTTCTTTTTCCCACGGAATTCACAAAATTCACAGAACCTCTTGCTATGGGTATTTCCTATAAAAAAGAGGCTACGACAAAAACTGCCGTAGCCTCTTTTTATATATTTACTGAGAGCGAAGCCTTACTTCACGCCAATCTCCTTGAGCAGGCGCTCTGCGTTGCCCCACTTATCCATGAGGAAGAGCATGTAGCGGATGTCCACACCGATGCAGCGAGCCAGACGCTTGTCGAACCAGATGTCGCTTGAGAGCGAATCCCAGTTGCCGTCGAACGCCAGACCGATGAGGTTGCCGTTGCCGTCGAACATCGGCGAGCCGGAGTTGCCGCCGGTGATGTCGTTGTTGGTGAGGAAGCAGAGCTGCATCTTACCCGTTGTCTTGTCGGTGTACTTGCCGAAATCGGGCGAAGAAAGGAGCTGCTTCATCACCGGCTCTGCCTGATAGTCGATGGTACCCTTCTCGCCAGCCTCCATCTTGCGCACGATAGACGAAGCCTCGGTGTAGTAGCCCGACGGCTCGCCACCTAACAGATAGCCGCCTACCTGACCGTACGACAGACGCATCGTGAAGTTGGCATCCGAGTAGTGAGGCAGTTCCTGCTCGTAGCGCACCTTGGCGTCGCAGAGGTAACGCTCCTGCTCCTCTATCTCTTCATACACGCTGTTTATAACGCTTCTACACTTGTCGTAGACAGCCTTCACAGCCTTCGCATACTGATAGCCGGGGTCTTTGGCCAGTGCCTTCTCGGTGAGCGTAATTTTCTTTCCGCTCTTCATCACTACGGATGTAGACCAGAGCCAATCGACATACTTGCGTGTGTCGCCGCCGAACTGCTCCGCAATGGTGGTGTAGAACTCGGGCAGCTCTTCCTTTGCGACATACTGGCGGAAGTTGTCGATGAGCGCAGCCTGCACGTCCTTGTCGAGAGCCGCGTCCCACTCTGCACTGTTGTCGGGGAAGCTGTAGTAGGTCTTCGCCTTCTTGCTGCCCTTCTCTGGCATCATGCCGATGAGTGTGAGCGCACGAGTGTTAAACTCGCTGGTGCGTGAGAATGTCTCGCGCCATACGGTGCTGAGCTTGTCGGCATCGAAGCGCTTTGCGTAGAGGTTCTTCATCTTCTCGAAGTCGAGCTTGCCCTTCAGATAGCCGGTCCACTTCTGATACTCCTGGATGCGGTCCTCGAAGTCTGCCTTCTGGCGGATGATGCCCACGGAGTCGATGCACTTGTTCATACCGAGCGAGTTCTTCCAGTAGTTGGAGCTCTGCGCGTACTTCGAGTCGTACTTGATGCGCACAGCCTCGTCGGCACGCATGTGGCGTATCATCACCGCCTGCTTCACGCCGCGTATCTGGGCACGCGGAGCGTTCTCAGCGTCGCGCATCTCGCGTATGCCGTAGCTTGAGAGGTAACGCTCGGTAGAACCTGGGTAGCCGATAGTCATGGCGAAGTCGCCCTCCTTGTATCCATCCATCGACACCTTAGCCCAGTGCTTCGGCTTGTAAGGCACGTTGTTCTTCGAGTACTTAGCCGGTCCGTTGGTGTTCGGGTCGGCATAGATGCGGAACACCGAGTAGTCGCAGGTCTGGCGCGGCCACATCCAGTTGTCGGTCTCGCCGCCGAATTTGCCCATCGACTTCGGTATGGTGAACACGAGGCGCAGGTCGCGGAAGGTGCGGTATGTCGTAGCGTAGTACTTGTTGCCCTCGTAGAACGGCTTAATCTCGAGATCGAGCGACGGATCCTGCTCGTGCACCTCCTTGATCATCTGGTTCTCCACCTCGCTGAGCAACTTCTCACGCTGCTCGTTGTTCATCTCGTTGAAGCCGCGTGCGGCGAGCATCTCCGTGATGTCCTTCTGGTCCACCATGAAGCTCACGAACATATCCTTGTTCGGCAGCTCCTCCTCGAAGGTCTTTGCGTAGAAGCCGTTGAGCATGTAGTCGTGCTCCACGGTAGAGTGCGAGCGGATAGCCTCAAAGCCACAGTGATGATTGGTGAAGACGAGTCCGTCGGGCGACACTACGACACCTGAGCAGTAGCCAGAGAAGTTGACAACAGCGTTCTTGATTGCGTCCTCGCTCTTGTAGAGCTGGTCGTAAGAAGGGGTAAAGCCATAGCTCTTCATCTTCTCGTACACCGCCTGCGGCAGGTTGTAGAGCGTCCACATGCCTTCGTCGGCATGAGCGGCAGCCGATGAGAGCGCAAGGGCTGCAGCGAGGAACAGATTCTTTTTCTTCATAATATTAAAAGTTGGTGTTTATATAATGTTATCTTAAAGCGAAAGACCGCGGTCTTTGCGCCGACCTTTTCAGACCGACGCAGCCTACTAACGGAAATACTTGCCCACTACGGGCAGACTCTTCAGCGGCAGGTCGTGGTAGACGACGTGACCGATGAACGCCAGGACGAGCGCGGTGTTCACTGCAAGCGCAGCCCACTGGGGCAGGTTGTCGTTGGAGAGCGTCATGAGGAAGTAGAACAGTGCCGTGACAGCCACGTACACACCTATCGACTTCAGCGGATAGTTGATGGGATACTTGCGCTGACCGACGATATACGACAGCACCATCGCCGTGCCGTAGCCTGCCACGCCGCCCCATGCACACGCCATGTAGCTGTACTTGGGCACGAAGAGCACGTTCACCATCACTAACACCAAGCAGCCGGCGGCTGAGAACCATGCGCCGTAGATGGTCTTGTCGATGAGCTTGTACCAGAACGAGAGGTTGAAGTAGACGCCCATCATTATCTCGGCAGCCATAACGATTGGCACGACGCGCAGTCCGGGCCAGTAGCTCTCGTTCGGGATGATGAAGCGCAGTATGTCAATGTAGGCGATAACGACGAGGAAGGCAAGCAGCGTGAAGATGATGAAGAACTTCATCGCCGTAGCGTAGGTCTCGCGGTTGTCCTTGTCCTTTGACTTGCCGAACACGAAAGGCTCGTAGGCGTAGCGGAACGCCTGCGTAATCATCGCCATGATCATCGCGATCTTCGTCGCCGCACCGTATATGCCGAGCTGCGTCTTCTCGTCGGCTCCGTCATAAAGGTAGGGGAAGATTATCTTGTCGAGTGTCTGGTTGAGGATGCCGGCTATGCCCAACACTAACAGAGGCATGGCGTAGCGCAGCATACGGCGCCACAACTGCACGTCGAAACGCCAGCGGAAGCCCGTCAGCTCGCGCCAGAAGCAGAGCAGAACGACGGCTGTACAGATGAGGTTGATGTAGAACACCATGCCCACGTCGAGCGTGAACTGCGCGTCGTACAAGCCGAACGGGTTCAACTTCAGTGCCGGCAGCACGATGAGATAGAGCAGGTTGAGCACGATGTTCAGCACGATGTTCACCAGCTGCAGCGCAGCGAACTTAATAGCCTTCTTCTTGTAGCGCAGATATGCGAACGGTATGCACTTGAACGCGTCGATAGCCACGCAGACGAACATCACAGCCACCCAACTCTGGTGGTCGGGGTACTTCATAAACGTAGCTATCTGGGGCAGGAAGCTGAACACGAGTGCCACGAAAAGCGCCGCCGTCATGCCTACGGAGATGAGCACCGTAGAGTAGACGGTCTGCGGATTCTCCTCCGTCTTGTTCACATAGCGGAAGAAAGTTGTCTCCATACCGTACGTAAGGATGACAAGCAGCAGCGCCGTGTAGGCGTAGATGTTCGTGACGACACCATATTGTCCGCCGCTCGCGACGAACGCTGTGGTCTGGATGGGCACCAGCAGATAGTTGATGAAACGGCCCGCAATGCTGCTCAAGCCGTAAATGGCGGTGTCCTTTGCTAAACTCTTTAAATTAGCCATGATTTAAAAGTAAAAAAGTAAAAAAGTAAAAAGAATTAGAATCTCGTTACTTATTAACAGTTCAACTCTTCTGATACAATCCACTTTATTTACTTTTGTTTGAAATATTATTTGTCTTTATTTTATTAATTATATTAACTAACGTTCCCGTTATTGTTTTCACATCATTGAGCAATGATTCGTATTGCTTTAGCGATATAAAATCAGATTCGTGCAACAAATCGAGCCAATACATCGTTTCAGAAGCCTCTTTCAATGCAATACTCAACTTACAGATATAATCAGCATCGCTTTGAGCAAATCTGCTTTCCGCAATATTAGCCCCAATACTTGTTCCACATCTATATATTTGTTTAGACATTACGTATTCCTTTCTTTCGTCTTTCAGATATACGTATAGTCTGATAACCCTTAATGCGAACTTCTTACTCAGCTCAAATACAACACTCCTTGCCATAATCCCTCCCTTTTTACTTTTTTACTCTTTTACTTTTTTACTCTTAAAAGAAAAGGTAGCATATTGCGATTGCCGCAATTACGCCAGCGAGGTCGGCAAGCAGACCGCAGGCTACGGCGTGGCGTGTGTAGCGCACGCCGACACTGCCGAAGTAGACGGCGAGGATGTAGAAGGTAGTGTCGGTAGAACCCTGGAAGATGCACGAGAGACGACCCACGAACGAGTCGGCACCGTATGTGGTCATGGCATCGACCATCATGCCACGGGCTCCACTGCCCGAGAGGGGCTTCATAAGTGCCGTGGGGAGTGCCCCGACGAAGTCGGTGTTGCAGCCCAAAGCCTCAACGCCCCACTTCATGCCGCCGATGAGCATATCCATCGCGCCCGAAGCGCGGAACACACCGATGCCCACGAGTATCGCCACGAGATAAGGAATGATGCGCACAGCCGTGGAGAAGCCGTCCTTTGCGCCCTCGATGAACGCATCGTACACGTTCACCTTCTTGCGCATACCGGCAAGGATGAACACCACGATGATAAGCATCAGCAGTATGTTAGCCACAGACGTGCTCACAACGTTCATCTGCGCCTTGTCCATAGCCGAGAAGCCCCAGATGATGGTGGCTACGGCAAGCGAAAGTCCGCCTAACGTGAGCAGCATCGTGCGGTTGAGCAGGTTGATGCGCTGATAGAGCGAGGTGACGATGATGCCGGCTACAGTGGAGCAGAACGTAGCAAGCAGTATGGGCACGAAGACATCGGTAGGCTGTGCTGCGCCAAGCTGCGCTCTGTACACCATGATGCTCACCGGTATGAGTGTCAAACCCGACGTGTTCAGCACAAGGAACATAATCATCGGGTTCGTAGCCGTGTCCTTCTTCGGGTTCAACTCCTGCAGCTGCTCCATAGCCTTCAGTCCGAGTGGCGTTGCGGCGTTGTCGAGTCCGAGCATGTTGGCAGCCACGTTCATAAAGATACTGCCCGTGACGGGATGTCCCTTCGGTATGTCGGGGAACAGTCGGGAGAACACGGGCGAGAGCACACGTGCCAGCACGTTCACCACCCCACCCTTCTCGCCTATCTTCATTATGCCGAGCCAGAGCGAGAGCACACCAGTGAGTCCGAGCGATATCTCGAACGCCGTGCGCGAGGTGTCGAACGTGGAGTTCATGATTGCGGGGAACACCTCCGTATCGCCCATGAACACAAGTCGCACAAGGGCTATGCAGAAGGCGATGAGGAAGAACGCAATCCAGATATAGTTGAGTACCATTCTTTGTTATGTATTAGTTCTACGCTTATTATATATTAGTTCAATATGCAAAATTACATTATTATATCGAGAAACAGCAGTAACGAAACTCTATTTATTTTGCAAAATATGAGAAAACGTGTGTGGCTATGTAAAATAAAAGTTGTACATTTGCACGTATTAGTAAACGGAAAGTAATGGAAAGAATCGGAATATTCGTCGGATCGTTCGACCCGTTCACCATCGGTCACGACTCTATCGTGCGCCGCGCCCTGCCGCTCTTCGACCGCCTTGTCATCGGCGTGGGCGTGAACGAGAAGAAGCACTACATGCTCACGGCGGAGGAGCGCGTGGAGGCTATCAGGCAGCTGTATGCCGGGGAGGAGAAGATAAGCGTGGAGCAGTACAGCGACCTGACGGTCGACTTTGCTCAGCGCCACGGGGCGCAGTTCATCGTGAAGGGCGTGCGCTCGGTGAAGGACTTCGAGTTCGAGCGCGAGCAGGCTGACATCAACCGCCGACTCACAGGCATCGAAACAGTGGTGTTCTACGCTCTGCCCGGCATGGACAGCGTGTCGTCATCGGTGGTCAGGGAGCTGAAGAACTTCGGAAGAAGCGTGGATTCTTTTCTCCCGAAAAAACACCACAACACCTCAACATAACAACATAACAACATCAAGAATATGATTACATACAACGTAGACGGCGTGAAGATGCCGAAGATAAAGAAGCGTGAGACAACAGCATGGATACGTGCCGTTGCCGCTACATACGGCTACAAGGTTGGCGAAGTAGGCTATATGTTCGTCGACGACGAGAAGATTCTCGAAGTGAACAACGAGTACTTGGGTCACGACTACTATACAGACGTGATTACGTTCGACTACGACGAGCCGGGCATCGTGAGTGGCGACATCGTCATCTCGCTCGACACGGTGCGCACCAACGCCGAGAAGTTCGGCAAGCAGTACGACGACGAGCTGCACCGCGTGATCATCCACGGCATTCTGCACCTTTGTGGAATCAACGACAAGGGTCCGGGCGAGCGCGAGATAATGGAGGACGCAGAGAACAAGGCACTCGCTATGCTGTAAAATCTCTGCTGAGATATTCTCCCACAGATGCGCACATATTGCAAGGGTGCGTAGAAATCAACAACGGATTAAGCGGATTAAACGGATTTTTCTTCATTGCGGAGAAATCCTATTAATCGGTTTAATCCGTTTTTGCTTTTAACGTAGCAGGGGGTGCAGCAGTCTCTGCTGCACCAACCAAGTAAATGATGCTATCTATTCTGTGGGTGCACTTCTTGCTCGGTTGGTGTACTTATTGCTCGGTTGGTGCACTTGAGACAAGTGCACCCCTGAAATCGCCACAACTTAGAATTGTGCCTACTTGACTACGAGACTCGTGAGACGTTCCTCAGCGAAGAGGTCCTGCGCTACGCGTTGCAGGTCGGCAGCAGTGAGCGCATCGATACGCTCGCAGAGTGCCGTCACGTCTTTCTTCCACCCGTAGTGGAGGTAACTCTTGGCAAAGTCGAGGGCGAACGATTCGCGCGAGTCGCAGGCGATGCCTATCTGTCCGCGTATCTGTCGTTTTGCAGCACGCAGTTGCGCATCACTAAGCGGTCGTTGCATCACCTTATCCAGCTCGCGGCGTATTAGCCGGAGGCAGCGGTTCACGTTCTTCGGGTCGCATCCGAAGTAGACCGCCCACAGACCCGTATCGCTATAGCTCTGCGCCATACTCTCCACGGTGTAGACAAGAGCGTTGCGCTCGCGCAGCGACACATTCAGACGCGCCGTCATGCCCGGTCCGCCGAGTATGTTGTTGAGCAGATAGAGTGCTATGCGGCGCTCGTCGTGCACGTCGTAGGCACGTGTGCCCACCATCACGTGCGCCAGGTGAGTGTCCATATGGTGCTCTATGTGCTGCGCCACGTATGGCGGCAGCGTAGCGACAGATTGCTTGCAATCGCAGCACGCTTCATCTGCAGCCACAGTGTTGGCACGTTCAAGCAGTCGCACCAATCGCGCAAAGTCGACATCGCCGTAAGCAAAGAACACACTGTTCTCAGGGCGATAGTAGCGACGCGTGAAGCGCAGCGCATCAGCCGTGGTGTAAAGACGCAGCTTCTCCGCCGTGCCAAGTATGTTGTGCCCGAGCGGATGACCGCTGAAGACGGCGTTCTCGAAGAGGTCGTAGACGAGCTCGGCGGGCGAGTCGTTGTAGCTCTCTATCTCGTCGACAATCACCTCCACCTCCTTGTCTATCTCCGCCTGCGGATAGGTACTATGGAACACTATATCGGTGAGCAGGTCGACCGCGCGACCGATGTTGTCCTTCAACACGGCAGCATGATACACCGTTTCCTCCTTATTGGTGAAGGCGTTGAGGTCGCCCCCCACGCTCTCCAGGTGGCCCAGTATCTGCATCGAGCTGCGTCGCTCCGTACCTTTGAAGGTGATATGCTCGCAGAAGTGCGCCATTCCCTCCTCGCGTCCGAGCTCTTCGTCGCGTGTGCCGGCACCCACTGCGTAACCGCAATATACCACGGGTTGAGCCGACGGCAGGTGGATTATGCGCAATCTGTTAGCAAGAGTATGTGTATTATAGTTCATATTCGATAGTCATTGTCTTATATTACGTTGTTTCGATGTCTAATTAGCTACAAAATTACACTTTTCGATATCTATCTACACTTTACCAATCTACTTTTCAACACATAGTTATATATATTTAACCATTGCAAATTACCAACGTAACTATTCAGCGATACCTTGCATCTTAATCCACGATTGAAATATACTGCAAAAAGACCTATTAAAAGACAAAACAAAGTGTCTTTATTCTTGTGTATATGAGATATTTTTCGTACCTTTATCTTGAAGAAATACTGATGCATTCATGAATGCACTACAACATGGCTTATGGCGGTATTTGGCTGCAATATGGCTGCACGTGGCGGTAGATCTATTGTCCAATCAGATTAGTCGCAGTAACTTTGCGCTCGAAAAAAGGCAATGGTATGGACATGTTGACCACCCCTGTAAACAGCATCCGCTTTAGAAGCAGATTATTATGTTCGCCAGAACATAGCAAGGTATGTTTTCAGCCGCTCAAAACTCCGTTAGCCACTGAAAACACCTTGCTCTGACGAGGCTGTGTGACCTCCGAAGTCTGTCTGCTAGTCGTTTTTGAATGAACTCAAATAGCCTCAATAGACTTCCCTAACAAGAAAAATTCCTGAAAACAACATTAAACATTATAGATTGTTGATGCGAATTTCTCTTGTTTGTAATTCTTTTTATATCTTTGTGGTCAGAACTTGACAAATCTGGATAAGTAAACTAAATAACAAAGTATCAGAAATGAAAAATCCATATATATATACATCGCAAGTTCTTTCTATTAAGGAAGAGGTCAAGAAACAACTCCCCTATGGTCTTGAGACTACAGCAGATTTGCTGTTGGTGTTTATGAGCAAGAGTAATGATGAACGACTAAGAGATTCAGCCACTTTCATTAAGACATCTAAAAAGATGCCAGAAATGATTATGGTTTTCGATTTCGCCATGTCTTTGCTGCAACATGATGTCATTCCTATTCGTGAATCCATTTATGACACAGGTATTGATGGAATAAAAGAATTAAACAACCATTGGGTGGATAAGTATGGAATAGATGAAAACTATAAAGGCAATGCTAAAGCATACAATTTGTATAATTGGTTGATTCTGAGATTGCCAGCAAAAGAGGAAATGAAGAGATATCGACTCATATATTAACTACTTTGTATTTGATTGAAAAGATGAAGAAGTTAGACAAATTAGCACTTATCCACCTAGCCCCACGAATAACAGGGCATCGTAAGCCTGTTGGTATTGAGTACTCTTTGAGATTTATTTCATTAAGAAATTCAAACAGCTGAATCTTTGGTGTTAACCTCTAAATACTATTTACAAGAACTATTATTCAACAATTAATATAGATAAAATCAGATGGAAGAAAAACCTAACAATATGCCTATGTTGGACGACATCAATTTACCTCATTCCCTGCGCCGTTCTATATGGCTCATAAAAGACGAGGAAGATGGAAATGATTACACAGCTGATGAGATATTAGATAATAAGCCACAAGACATCATCTTCAATATGCGTTCAACTCTGACGGCTGCATATAAAAGTGGTGAATCAAAATATGTTTGCCCATTTTGTGGAGAGCCTGTCGGTCTTAAGGTTAGGACTAACGAAGGGGATTTCTTTCCTTTCTTTTCTCACTATCAAGATAATGATGATTCGTGCCCTCTTAAAACGACTAATGAAATAGACCCTACTAGGATAGTAATATCTTCAGAGAACCAATTTAAAGAATCAATTTTGCACCAAGATATGGTGACAAAGTTGAAAGAAGTACTCGAATTATCTCAGACTTTTAAGGATATTGAGATTGACAAAGTAATAAGTACCCCAGAGGTAACAGGTTATCGTCGCCCATCTCTCTATGCTCTATATCATGATGAAACAAAAGTGTGTTTTGATGCTCTTGTAAGAAATCCGCAAATTGGACTTCTGGTTGGAAGGAATGCTTTCTACAAGATGCAAAAGATGTTTTATCTGTGGGTGTTCCCAGTCTTCTCAACCAAACACCAAAGGATGAGTGAGAAAGATATTCTTTATATGAATAGGCGCAATGTGTTTGTGTTCGATTCGCTTGATTATTATAAAAACACGAGTAGCAAAAAATATCTTGGAAATATGGAACCCAATCATGTTTATGCCTATGAAGAATCTATTCGTCAAAAGCGCCTAATGCTTAATTGTTATTGGCAAGTTCCTGTAGTTAATGAAAAAGGAAATGTATCCATCTCATGGAAAGGTCCTGAGTTGGTCGCATTTGAAGATGTCCTTTTGGATAAAGATAGTTTTGAAGCATATTATCATAATAGCGACCAGGATTTTTATCATTCTTATTCACCAGACAAGCAATTACTCATCGATGAGTGGATGCGCATAAAAAAAGATCGTTGGAAGAAAATCTTTGATAGTATTGAGAAAAGAAAGATACTCTATGAACAAACACTCGCACGAAAAGAAAGACGTGAGCGATTAGCCTATTATTATCCGTTGATAGAATCGGGGGAAATTGCACCTATTGCTTTTCAAGATGAGAAGACTAAGCTTTGGGGCTATAAATATAATGAATTTGATATTATTCCACCAATATATTATGAGGTAAAGCCCTTTTATTTAGGTTATGCATGGGTAAGAAAAGCAAAATATTGGGGATGCATTGATTATAAAGGTAACAGAATTTGCAATTTTGAGAATACTAGTGTTCGTAATATTTCTGATGGCCATTATAAATTATATCAAAAAGATAATATTTTTTTCGTTTTTGTACAAAGACGTAATTTGTGTTTATATGATGATGAAGAAGAATTATCAAATGAATTATTCAAGGTCAAGAAAGGCGAATACTGGGGTGTAGTAAATCATAACAATGATATTATTATTTCTCTGGAATATGACTATATTGGTGTGAGTAGCAATGGCGTTATCAGGGCAAAAAAGAATGCCAAATATGGTTTGATTAATGAAATAGGTGAAATTATATTACCATTTGAATACGATGACTTAGATGAATATAGCAATGGTATAATTGTAGCCAAAAAAGACGAAAAATGGGGAATTATAGACAAAGATGGGAAAATAGTAATACCATTTGAATATGATTATATATATCATCCAAAACAAAATAAAACTATAAGAGCAAAATCCAATGGGCGTTGGGGTGTTATTAATAGAAATAACGAACAGTTAATCCCCTTTGTTTATGATGAAATAGCTACCTTTATAAACGGGAGAGCAAAAGCAAAGCAATATAAATGGGGCATAATTGACGAAAGCGGAAATATGGTTTGCCCTTTTGAGTATGATAGAATTATTGATTGTAGTGAATTTTATTGGAGAGTGGTAAAAATTTACTATACTAGCGAGAATAGACCTATTCGCCGTCAAAATAGATGGGGTGGCATTTATTATAAAGACAACTATTGGAGCATTCCTCATAACAAATGGGGAATGGTCAGTATTATTGACGGTAATATTGTTATTCCCTGTAAATATGATTCTCTAGATGTATTTGTTGATGGCAAGTCAAGGGCTAAGAAAAATGGCCGTTTAGGATATCTCAATGAAAAGGGAGAAGAAATATATGATTATAGGACATTTAAAAATGGTATAATAGTTTATCAATCATCCTTCCTTAATAAATGCGGCCTCATGAATGGCCGTAAAGAGACAATAACGGGTCTTGAATATAATGAAATCAATGATTTTGTTGATGGAAAAGCAAAAGCCTTAAAAAATAATCGATGGGGATATATTAATGAGAAAGGTGAGGAAGTTTATGATAATATAGAGAGGCTATGTGATGGACTAATGAAATTTGAGTCAAACTTTGAAAATGCATATGGAGTTATGACAGATTCACATAAAATTGTTATCGAACCGTCTTATCAACAAATCGTATGCTTTTCAGAATACATTCTTCAGGTTAAACATAATAGTTATTGGGGGCTTATTAATATAAAGAATGAGATAATTATTCCATTTGAATATGATGATTTCGAAGTTTTGTCAACCGAAACTTTCAAAGCAAAGAAGTATGGGAAATGGGGAGTGCTAAATCTTCAAGGTGAAACAGAAATTCCTTGCGAATATGATGAAATAGAACTGTTTGAAAATGGTGTTGCGAAAGCTAAAAAGAATGGCAGATGGAGTAAAATAAATGAAAAGAATCAAGAGTTGTATACATTTACGCCTTCGGAGAATGGGTTAATAATTTATAAGTCTGAGTTTTATGATGCTTATGGCATTATGGATAGTCAATACAACCAAAAAACGCCTCCTCACTTTTCGCTTATCAAGGATTTTAATGATGGTGTCGCATTGGTAAAAGAAAGTGGAAGCTGGGGCAAATGGGGTCTTATCGATTCTTTTGGAAATGAGCTAACTGGATTTAAATATGATGAGATTAAAGAATTCCATGATGGGAAGGCAATTGCAAAAAAAGATGAATATTGGGGTGCTATTAACAAAAATGGGAAAAGTATAGTTCCATTCAGATTTAATGAAATTAGAGGTTTTCTTGATGGGAAAGCTTGGGCATCTGGAGAATACGGAGAATGGCATTTGATCAATGGAAGAGGCACTTACTTGGATTTTACAATTCCCGTTGATATAGAAGAGTTGGAAGAGTTTGTAGACGGAAAGGCCATAGCATGTGGTTATAATGAACATCATGAAAAAAGATATGGAATAGTTAGCCAGGATGGCAATATAATTGTACCATTCGATTATTACTATCTTTTATTAACTGAAGCTAATCTTGTGATTGCACATCTTCAAGACAAATATGGTGTTATTACTTTAGATGGCAAAACTATAATTCCTTTCGATTATGATGATATAGAAGAACCTATTTATCAAGGAAAAGCTATTGCTGAACGAGAGGGAAAAGTTGGAGTAATCGATATTTCTTGTAATGTCATTATACCATTTGATTTTGAAGAAATTCAGTATTTTTATAAAGGTTATGCTAGTGCAAAAAAGAACGGGAAATATGGAATCATTAACGAAAAAGGTGAAACTGTTATTCCTTTTGAATATGTATATACAGATGTCGTTTCATCACATAAGTTTATGGTGAGTACAAAAGCCGTTTTTTGGAATTCCAAACCGAAATATTATAGAATAATTGATATAGACAAAGAACATGTGGAGGAAAAAAGTGAGAAGAAGAATACAATATTGATTGATAAAATAGATAAAGACAACATCTATATAGCGTCTGTAACAGGTCGCATGAAAATAGGGGTATTTATAAAAATACCAGAAATAGGGAGTTCCCTTATTCCTGCTAAGCACCTAATACAAATAGGGAAATCCATAAAAGATTACAAAAAAGGCATGCAAGTAAAGGTACAACTATTAGGTGTCAATGAAGAAAAGCAACAGGCGACCTTTAAGATTGTAGAAAAGAATGCTTAGTATTGACACATTATTCATTTTTAATATGAATCCAAGTCACAATTTAAGAGATAAAAAACCCGATTTGTCTCCATTTCTATTTCATTTCACAAGTGGTGAAGACCCATTTGGAAATATTAATTCAATTATTGAAGAACGGTGTCTTGTGTGTAAAAGAACTATCAAGGACTATTTAAAGGCCGTGTGCTTTACAGAATCACCACTAACACTGTCTTTGCAAGTGTTTAGCTAATTGTATTTAGAGCCTTATAACTAACCATAACTTACTATGACTAACTAACCATAAA
>ERZ1034876.16-NODE-16-length-115348-cov-8.859983_pt1 | contig 115348 bp, 91 predicted proteins | sample MGYA00520698_ERZ1034876 | MGnify/ENA primary metagenome ERZ1034876 (study PRJEB33766, sample SAMN09781723) | gut metagenome | biome: gut microbiome | host: Homo sapiens | place: Madagascar | study: EMG produced TPA metagenomics assembly of the PRJNA485056 data set...
GCCACTGGAAGATGCAGTTTCCACCGCAGTTCACGTTGCACTGAGACCAGTGGATCTCATCGGGCGCCTCGGCGAAAGCCGGCGTTGTCGGCTCGAACAGAGAGCCCGTCGCCGCGGTTCCGCCGACGGCCGCCAGAGCGCCGAGGGCACCCGCCGTCTTGACGAACGTGCGACGGTTTACGTTCATGTTCGGCATTTCATTCTCCCTTCCTATCGCTTCCCCTGAGAAAGAGCGAGCCATGCGCTCGCTTCGAATCGCGGGCGTGGCTCCCGCCCCACTCCCGCACGCGTCCCCTCGTCTTCTCGCTGTGAAATCTCGTCATAAGGAACGCGCCTCAACACGAAACACAATATCCTCTTTCACTGCTCTTCGTGTCACATAAAACGTGCGAATTATAAATTACCGCAGGTCACAAGCTTGTGTGTGACCATAATATATGACATTTTCATCTCATACAAGAATAGTTCTACAACCATTGCAGTCCGTTGTTTTCGCCACGATTGCTATACTGAAGCAACTCGCAGCGCCACCGACATACGTCCCTGCACCAGAATGACGACTGCAAAGTGACCCAAGGAGGAACGTGGCCAGAACCGCGCTGACATATCTTGCACGCCCGAACGTGGCCTCGCTGGGATACGCGCTCTTCCTCGCGATCAATGCCGCGGGAGTTTGGGGCGGCGTGTTCCCGTTCCTTCCCCTGGATTTTCAAACGCCGGAAATCATCTTCTGGTTCTTCCTCACCCAATCGCTCGTGTTCTCGTTGTGCTATTTCGCAAGCGCGGTGGGCGTGTATTTCCTGCCGGGGCCGACGCGCCGTTTTCTCGTGAGGCTTGCCTGCATCCCCTACCTTCTGGGATGGTGCTGCCTTATCGCCGCGATCTACTTCGACCGAGCCTCCCTGCCGCTCGTCATCGTTGGTGGTGCGTTTTTGGGACTCGGGTCGGCAGGCTTCTACATGCTGTGGCAGCGCCTGTTCGCAAGCTTTGACTCCGATCGGGGAAACCTCGACCTCATCCGAGGAACGGTGTATGGCGCCATCATGTACTTCGGACTTTACGCTATTCCCCAAGCGGTGACCGCGTTTCTCATCCCCTTGGTCTTCATGCCACTGTTCGGCCTGGCCATCGTGCTGAAAAGCCGTGAGATCGACCTTGACCAGCCGATGTTCGAGGACGTGCCATACGAGAACGCGGCGGTGTATCGCGCCGTGATCCGCGACTACTGGCGAAGCGCCCTCTGCGTCGGCGCCATCGGCTTTTGCACCGGCATCATGCGCGCGCTCGCGATCGGCGAGCCCCAAGTCGGGTCGCTCGTGAACATGCTTTCGATGGCCGCTTCGTTCGTCGGCGCCATCACCATGCTCGCGCTGTGGAAGGTGAAGAGCGTGCGGTTCAACGTCGTCGGGCTCTACCGCGTGGCGTTCCCCTTCGTGATCACGTCGTTCCTCCTTCTGCCCTTCTCGTCGCTTGAGTACGCCCGATGGCAGGCCGCGATTCTCTACGCGGTCTACAGCGTGGTCATCATGCTCATGATGATCCAATGTGCCCAAGCCTCGCGCGACCGCGGCATCAACCCGGTCTTTATCTACGGCTTCTTCGGTGGCATCGTATATACCTTGCACGATGTGGGGTTTCTTGCGGGTACCTTCTCCGAACAGGTCCGTATTTGGGGCATCGACCCCTTGGCAACGACCGCGCTCGTGTCGCTATACCTTCTAGGGTTCATGTTCTTCATCGGCCAAGGCGGCTTCAAGCGAATCCTCAATCACGATCAATCCGCCGAGAACATCGAGCTTATCATGCTCGACGGCCGCCCTCCCGCGCGTGTGACGAAAAGAGCCGCCAGCCAGTTGCCCGCAAGAGACGAGCACGAAACCAGCGCTGCGGGCGCACTTGAGGAAGATTTCCCCGCCGAGCCCCAAGCTGCCTTTCCGAAGAAGCCCGCGGCCGTGGCTGGGTCCACGCGCGACGAGGGGGAAGTTGGCGGGCGCAACAGCAGCCAACCTGATGGGAGGAGTCGCGGTGCCGGGCAGCTTGGCGGGAGCAGACGCGGCGGCAGCCCCTCTTCACGGACAGATGCTCCGCGCGGACGCGGCAGACGCAATTTCGAAGGCGACTTCGAGCTGACCGACCGCCTCTCCAAGCAGGCACAAGTCCTTCGCGAGCAATATCGTCTGAGCGCGCGCGAGACGGAAGTCATGGAGTACATCGCGCGCGGGTACACCGTCGCGCGCACAGCCGAGGAGCTCATCGTGTCGGAAAACACCATCCGCACGCACAGCAAGCGAATCTACGCGAAACTCGACGTGCACAAGAAGCAGGAGCTCATCGACATGCTCAAGGCCGTCGAGCTGTAGGCTCGCGCATTCCGCGGGGCGAACGCTTTTCCGCAGCTAGCCTGTCACGTCGCCCGATTGGTCGAGCGAGATCGGCTCGCCCACATACGTCGAGGGCACATCGAAGAGCGCCTTGAAGAAGTCCTTAGTGCGGGCGGGAATCTCGCGCACATCGTACCAGGTCTGCTTGCCGTAGCTGCGATAATCGCTTGCAACCCCGATTGCCTCGACGCCGAGCGCGTGCGCTGAGAACAACGCGCGATAGAGGTGATACGTCTGCGTGGCAACCACAACGCGCGTGCAGCCGAACACGTTTTTCGCGCGATACATGCTCTCGTAGGTGGAAAAGCCCGCATGGTCGCAGAAGATATCCTCGGAAGGCACGCCCTGCGCAATCGCGTAGCGCTTCATCGCCGCGCACTCGTTGTAGTGCTCGGTGCTGTTGTCGCCCGACATGATAATCTTGGGCGCGGCCCCCGCCTTGTAGAGCGCGATACCGCAATCAAGGCGGTCCTGCAGAATCGTCGACGGCGTGCCATCGGCGAACACCGACGCACCGAGCACAACGATCGCATCGGCTTGATAACCCGAGGCCTCGTCAACGCTCACGATATCGTCCTCCGTCGTGAGAACCACCAGCGCGTTCGTCGCGCCGACGACAATCGCCACGACGGCAATGCAGGTGCACAGTATTTTCAACAACGCCTTAATCATGCAACTATCACTTCGATGCCTTTCAAACTGCGAGAGGACAAAGAAGGGTCGGCAGCGGAAACTGCCGACCCCCAATTTTCCATTCAACCCGCCCAAGCATATGCCCGACGGAACCTGCCAACGAGATGATTGTAACGTGGCAATCCTATTTCGCGACGATGTTCACCAAACGTCCCTTGACGACGACGACCTTCTTCACGTCCTTGCCCTCGATGGCCTGGGAGACGGCTTCAAGCGCCTGGGCCTTCACGTCTTCCTCCGCGGCGTCGGCGGCAACCGTGATCTTCGCCTTCACCTTGCCGTTCACCTGCACCGCGAGCTCCACCTCATCAGCCTTCGCCTTCTCGGGGTCGAACTCCGGCCACGGCTCGACGTGTACGCTGCCCTCGTGACCGAGCACCGTGTGCCACAGCTCCTCTGACCAATGCGGGCAGATCGGCGAGAGTAGCTTCACGAGCACCTCAGCGATATCAGCCGAAAGCGCCTTGAGCTCGGCGTTTGCCGCGCGCTCCTCGGCGGATGCCGCATGCAGGAAATCGCCCGTCGCGTTCGCGAGCTCCATGATGGCGGCGATGGCGGTATTGAAGTTGTTGCGGTCGAAGTCTTCGACTACCTTGCCGCACACGCGATGGCGTTCGCGCACGAGCACCTTCGCGGCCTCAGCGGCGGAAAGCTTGCCGCCTTCCTGGTAAAGCGTGTCCTCCCCCGCGACGCCGGCCAAGTCGCCAACCATGCGCCACGCGCGGTTCAGGAACTTGTACATGCCAGCAAGGCCGTCCTCGTTCCACTGCAGCTCCTTGTCGGGCGGGGCCATGAACAGGATGTACGCGCGCACGGCATCGGCGCCGTAACCTGCGATCATGTCCTCGGGCGAAATCACGTTGCCCTTCGACTTGCTCATGACGTCGCCGTGCTCGTCAAGCACCATGCCCTGGCACAACAGGTTCTTGAACGGCTCGTCGAAGTCGACCATGCCCATATCGCGCAGCACCTTCGTGAAGAAGCGGCTGTAGAGGAGATGCAGGATCGCGTGCTCGATGCCGCCGATGTACTGGTCGACGGGCATCCAGCGGTTCGCCTTCTCGGGAGCGAAGGGCAGCTCGGTATTGTGCGGGTCGGTGTAGCGCAGGTAATACCAGCTCGAGCACGTGAACGTGTCCATCGTGTCCGTCTCGCGACGTGCGGGGCCACCGCACTTCGGGCACGTGCATTTCGCGAACTCCTCATGTGTGGCGAGCGTCTCACCTGCGGAAAGATCGATATCCTTCGGAAGCGTGACGGGCAGGTCCTCTTCGGGAACCGGCACGAGTCCGCACTTGTCGCAGTAGATGGCGGGAATGGGGTTTCCCCAATAGCGCTGGCGGGAGATGAGCCAGTCGCGCAGGCGGAACTGCACCGACTTCTTCCCCTTGCCCGCGGCCTCCAAGTCGCCGATGATCGCGTCGACAGCGGGCGAATGCTTGCCGCCAACCATACCGGTGTACTTGCCGGACTGCACAAGCTTGCCCTCGGCCTCGTAGGATTTCTCCCAGTCGACCGTGGTGACGACGCGATTCTGCTCGTCTTTGAGCTGCGGATAGAGCGCATCGTCCTCACCCAAGATGATGGGGATGATGGGCAGGTCGTACTTGCGGGCGAACTCGAAGTCGCGCTGGTCGCCGCACGGGACGGCCATGACCGCGCCGGTGCCGTAATCGGCCACGATATAGTCGGCGACCCACACGGGGACCTTCTCGCCGTTCACGGGGTTCACGACATAGCGGCCGGTAAACGCACCGTGCTTCTCGCGGTCGCCCTGGGCGCGCTCGACGGCGCTCACCTTGGAAGCGGCCTCCACGAGAGCCATGACTTCGGCCTCGTATTCGGTGCCGGCGACGAGCTCGGGCACGAGCTTGCTTTCGGGAGCGAGCAGGAAGAAGCTGCATCCGAACAGCGTGTCGGGGCGCGTCGTGAACACGGTAATCGTCTGGCCGTCGTCTTTGCCCTCGGCGGGAAGGAGCTCGAAGTCGACCTCGGCGCCTTCCGAGCGCCCGATCCAGTTCGCCTGCATCTGCTTCACGCGCTCGGGCCAGCCGTCGAGCTGGTCGAGGTCATCGAGCAGCTCCTGCGCGTAGTCGGTGATCTTGAAGTACCACTGCGTGAGGTCGCGCTTCTCGACAGCGCCGTGGCAGCGCCAGCATTCGCCTTCCGTGACCTGCTCGTTTGCGAGAACGGTCTTGCAGTTGGGGCACCAGTTCACCGGAGACTCGCGGCGCTCGACAAGCCCGCGCTTCCAGAACTGCAAGAAGATCCACTGGCCCCAACGATAGTACTCGGGGTCGCACGCAACGACCGTGCGATCCCAATCGTAGGACAGGCCCATGCGCTTGAAGGACGCCTTCTGCGTCTCGATGTTCGCGTACGTCCACTTCGCAGGGTGGCTGTGGTGCTTGATGGCGGCGTTCTCGGCCGGCAGACCGAAAGCATCCCACCCCATGGGGTGAAGCACATCGAAGCCGCGCATCTTCGAGTAGCGGGCGATCACGTCGCCGATCGTGTAGTTGCGCACGTGCCCCATGTGGATGTCGCCCGAAGGATAGGGGAACATCTCGAGCACGTACTTCTTGGGCTTCGATTCGTCTTCTCGAACGGTATTCAGACCTGATTCGTCCCACGCCTTCTGCCAACGCGGTTCGATCTCATGCGGGTTATAAGCTTTCATGGTTGCTGCCTTCTCGTTTTCATTCTCGCTGGGTAAAAACGCGACTATGTATTGTAGCGCATCCAGAGCGCTCGCCGGCTACGTTTGCGCCGCTAGGTCGACCATTACCGACATGCGGAACCCGGCCTTGGAACGCTCAAGGGAAACCGCCCCGTCGTAGCGCTGCACGATCGTGTCGACGACGGACAGCCCCCAACCGTGCTCGGCGAGGGAACCACCGCTCGTCTGTTCCTCGGCGAACCGGATTCTGTCGAGAATTCCGAGGCGCGTCGTTTCGCGGCCCTCGTCCCCTTCCGACGTTGACTTGCTGTTGCGCATATCGAGCACGAGATACGAACCTTTTACGGAAGCCTTGAAAACCACGAACCGTTTGCCGGGGTCGACGTCTTCGCAGGCGTTAAGCGCATTGTCGAGCATGTTCGACACGAGGGCGCATAGCTCGGAGTTGGAAATCGACACTTCGGCGGGAACCCTCAGCGAGCACTCCACGTTGACGCCCTTTTCCTTGAACTCCCGCATCTTGAGCGACATCAGCGCATCGAGGGCGACATGGTCGCACACGCGCAGCGATTTCCTGCCCGCGAGCACGATGATCTCGTCCACGCGCTGCCCGCTTGAGGCGACTTCCCCTCGGGAAAGCTGCGCATCGAGCTCGTGGAGCTGCTTCGCGATTTTTCGGCGAATGTCGCGCGCCTCGTTTTCCACAGAGACAAGCCCACGAGCGCCCACGCGCTCGGCGTCGATCTGTGCCTCGAGCAGGCGCGCCTGTTCGCGAAGGGCATCGGCATGCTCGGCCTTCCCCAGTGCGGTGAACAGCAGCGAATCGAGGGGGATGCAGGCCACGCCCAGCGCAAGCGTTAAATAGAGGACAGCCGGATTCAGGTGGAGGAGCATCGTTGTCGCCCCGATTCCCGCCACGCAGACAATCTGGCTTGTAGGGAACAGCATGCAGGACAGCACGTAACGGGGCGATATGCGGGCTAGTCGGCGGCACAGGATAGCGGTCTTCGCCGTCATCGCGACCAGCACGGCGACGGTAAGCGAAAGGGATATCACGAAGAGCACGTCCATTGCATCCACCTGACCCTACGCCCTATCGCTCGACAATGCAGCGGGTTCGCAAAGCGGTGATGCGGCAGAAAGGGCGGCCTCAGAGTGAAAGACCACCGAGGCATCTCGGGCGTCCATGTTCTCGATTTCCCCAAAAAGATTGCGAACATGCTCGCGGGCAGTATCGAATTCCCCACGTGACGCGAGCATTTCGATAATCTGCAGATGATTGCGCAGGTCATGGCGAAGCTGCGCTGAGTTCTCGAGAACGATGGAAAGGTCGTCGAACAGCTTGAGTTCTTCATTGAGCTGATGCTCGAGGGCCTCGATGCGCAGAGCTTCGAACCGTTCGAGCACGAAGTCATCGATCGCTCGGAACAAAGCAAGGTCGGACACGAGAAAGAAAACGCCCATGAGCATCACGCCTACGGCAAGCAACGGGCTCCATACAGCAGCCGTCCCTATCCCGATAAGCGCAATCAGCAAAAAAGGAACTTGGAGCAGGGGAAACCATATGAAGTGCTTCGTGCCCTCGCCAGTGTAGCGCTTCACTTCGGGGGTCAGCCAACGGCTTTGGGCGCGGCGCAGCAGCACGAACAGCGCGTCGAGCACGATCAGATGAAGAGCGGTTGCCGCCGCATAGCTGGCAAGCCGCGCATACTTTTCCTGGCTGCTGAAGGGGTCATCCGCAACGAGCATCCACAGGAGAAGGCATGCGAGGCAAGCGATGATAGCAGCGACGATCGACGATGCGACGACAATCGCGCGATGCAACGCACGATCGCGTGCGATGAGCACAGGGACCATGCTAAGCAGGGCCCGAACCAAGACGAAGAGGGGAACACCGAGCAGCGACGAGAGGGGCACGACCACCAGAGAGCAAAGAGAGTAGATAGCTACGAAAAGGGCAGGGCGCGGGATATCCAAAAGCCGCGTCATCGCGTAGCCATACAGTATCTGGATCGGCACGACGCCCACTAAATCAACGATGACGTTTTCCCAATGCAGGCCGAGCGCCAGAGCATCCATCTTACTACGCCCGCACTTTCAAGTAATCGAGCAGCGCCTCTTTCACCTCGTGGCGCCGCTTCTGGCTCATCGGGACACGCTCGCCGGACTTCACGAGGATGTCGTCTTTGCCGATCTCGACAACATCGGCCAGATTCACCACGAAGCTCTTGTGGCACCGCACGAACCCCTCGGGCAGCATGGCCTGGGCATCGGCAAGCGAGCAATACACTTCCATAACACCGCCGTCGGTATGCAACCGCAGCTTGCGGCGCTCGCTTTCCAGATACTCGATGCGATCGGCGTCGACCACGATCGTCCGACCACGCACATTGAACGCGAGTGCACAGGGAGACAACTTCAGGGGGACATCGGCACGCGCGCTTTGGCCAACCTGTTCGGCCTGCTCGTCCCGCGCATTTTGGCCAGCGAGGTTTTCCAGCGCCTTTTTCAGGGCGTCGTCGAGGGCGCTTTGTCTGATGGGCTTAACCAGAAAGTACACGTGTTGCGTTTCATAGACGGGCGTACAGTACTTGATGTAACCGGTTGCGTAGATGACCTGGGTTTTCGATCCCGTCGGGAACAGGTCGCGCACCATGGAGATGCCGTCTGCGGCGTCGGTTCCCAAGTTGATGTCGGTGATGAGAATGTCGATTGCGCGGCCTTCGGAGACGAAGGACTCGAGTTCGGCGCGGGAAGCCATCTCGTGTATGACCAAACCTTCCGAGAAAGGCGAAGCCGCAACCCTGTCGATGAGCGCCGCCGCGCACTCTGCGTTGTCTTCGACTATGCAAACCGTGTAGGAAGGCATGCCTGCAAACCCGCTTTCGCTCACTTCCTCTTGAATGGTGTCGAGTATACCCGAAAGGTCGGAGCTTGGCGCGGCCCCGCAAGGGGCGCAAACGGCGCCCAGAAGGGGGTGCTTCGACAACGCCCAGTCGCTCAGGCGGCTCTCACCACGCTGCGAAACCCGCCTTGCAGGCATCGTCGAAGCGCCTTGGCGGATGCAAGGAGAGCTGGGCAACCGAAGCCCCCGAAGGCGAGCCGCCACCTGATTGAGCGAGCAGGGCGCGGCCGCTTTCTGATACCATGAGCGCACACGCGTAAAGAGAGGCATCCCCATGAATTACCACATCGCATCGTTCAAGGCAGCTTACGGCACCTCGTCGCAGCTTCCCGAGTCAACCCGCCCCGAAGTATCCTTCGCCGGGCGCTCGAACGTGGGGAAATCATCCCTTTTGAACAAGCTCATGTACCGAAAGGGCCTCGCCAAGGTGTCCCAAACGCCGGGCAAGACCGCCACGATCAACTTCTACGACGTCGACGGCACCGACTTCGTCGACCTGCCCGGCTACGGCTACGCTAAGGTAGCGAAGTCGGAGAAGGGCCGCTGGTCGGAGCTGATCGAGGGCTACTTCAACCAGGATCGGCGATTCGCCTTAGTTGTGTCACTTGTCGACATCCGCCACGACCCCTCGGCGCTCGATATGCACATGGCGAAGTTCCTCTGGGAAAACGACTTCCCCTTCGCGATCGCCCTCACGAAAGCCGACAAGCTCTCGAAACAAGCGGCAGGAAAACAGGCGTCTGCCATCCGCAAGAAACTCGATTTGCCGAAGGACATCCCCTTCGTGGTAACGTCCTCCTCAAATGGCACGGGCGTCGATGAGCTGCGCCGCCTGATCGATTCCTACGTCGCCGAAGCCTAGTCACCGAGAACGCAACAAAGATTATGTGAGCGGACGACCACGGAGGGTTGCCGCGCTTTTGGGAGGAAACGCCGCATGAACATCCTGGTCATCACTGCGCAAAAGCCCGACAGCACCGGAAGCGGCGTCTACGTCGCCGAAACGGTGCGCGCATTTTCGTCGGCAGGACACGATGTGACGCTCGTTGCCGGCATTGACGCCGACGACGAGGTGACCCTCCCCGAGGGCGTCGCCTTCCACCCCGTCCGATTCCGCACCCCCGAGCTGCCCTACCCCGTATGCGGCATGAGCGATCAGATGCCGTACGAGGCAACACGCTACCGCGATATGACGCCCGAGATGTGCGAGCGGTTCAAACACGCTTTCGACCAGGCGATTCGCGAAGCATGCGAGGAAAAGCTCCCCGACGTGATGCTCTGCCATCACCTGTATCTGGCGTGCGGCGTCGCCGTGCGCTGCGTGCGCGAGATTGCCGAGACGAGAGGATGCGCGTGCCCAAGCGTGCGCGGCATCTGCCACAGCACCGATTTGCGCCAGATGGGAAAGCACTCGCTCGAACGCGAGCTCATTGTCAAAGGCGTGCGCGCGCTCGACTGCATCTTCGCGCTACACGAACCGCAGAAGCGCGAGATTGTGGAACTGTACGGCGTGCCCGAGGAACGCGTGCGCGTTGTGGGTTCGGGCTACAACGACAAGCTCTTCAACCCAACAGGTCGCACGCCCCACGTTGAAGGCGCGCCCGCCCGCTTCCTCTACGTCGGCAAGATTTGGCGGAAGAAAGGCGTGGAAAGTCTGATTCGATGCGCGCAACTGTTGGGAACGGCGCCGTCAGATATCGCGTTCAACCTGGTCGGAGGCTATAACGACGAAGATGAATTCGCCCAACTGCGCACCCTTGCCGACGCTTCCCCCTATCGGTTCGACTTCCCGGGAAAGGTCGACCAAAACCAGCTTGCCAGAATATATCGCGACTCCGATGTGTTCGTGCTGCCGTCGTTTTTCGAGGGCCTGCCGCTCGTGGTAATCGAAGCGCTCGCCTGCGGATGCAAGGCCGTGGTGACCGACCTGCCCGGCATCCGTCCGTGGATTTCCGCGAACATCCCCGCGGCGCCCGTGTGGTTCGTCGAGCCCCCGCGCATGGAGAGCGTCGACGAACCCGTAGCGGACGACCTGCCCGCTTTCGAGCGGCGTTTGGCGAAAGCGCTCGACGCCGCCGCTGCCGCGCCCGCACCGAGTGCTACCAATTTCGCCGGCATCGAGCGCGTGACCTGGGCGGGACTTGCCGAGAAGCTGATCGCGTAACGTTTTCTCAAAATGCCAGGCAGCATGACCTGCGAGCAGAAACAGCCCGGGAGTCCAAGCAGGTGAACCGCAAGCGCAGGAAAGGCCCAAAGTGAAAGCAATCGGCCAGATTCCCCTCCCCGCACGAAGCTCTCGCTCCACTTCGAGAGGCCAGCATAGCGAAGCTTCCTAAAAACAACGAGACCGCGCCGGGCATCCAATCTCCCGCGAAGCCCTCGCAGCGCACCGTAAACACGCAGCGAAAGCTTGCAGGAGGACACCCGACGCGGTCGCGTCAGCAACCTGATCAGCAGGTTGAAATACGGCGAAGCCCGCTTACCTCATGTTGGAAGCGTAGGGAGCCTTGTCCTTCAGAAGGACGTCGTGCGCGCCGCCCTCGACGATGGACGTGGAGCTGATCACCGTAAGCTTGGCCTTATCCTGGAACTCGGGAATGGTGAGCGCACCGCAGTTGCACATGGTCGACTTGATCTTGAGCAACGTGACCGCGATGTTGTCCTTAAGCGGGCCAGCATAGGGCACGTAGGAATCGACGCCCTCTTCGAACGACAGGCTCTTCTTGCCGCCCAGGTCGTAACGGCCCCAGTTGCGGGCACGAGCGGAACCCTCGCCCCAGTATTCCTTCATGTAGGTGCCATTCACCATGACCTTGGCCGACGGGGACTCGTCGAAGCGCGCGAAGTAGCGGCCCAGCATAACGAAGTCAGCACCCATCGCCAGGGCCAGCGAGATGTGGTGGTCGTAGACGATGCCACCGTCGGAGCAGATGGGCACGTAGATGCCGGTCTCCTTGAAGTATTCGTCGCGAGCCTTTGCAACCTCGATGGTAGCCGTAGCCTGGCCGCGGCCGATGCCTTTGGTCTCGCGTGTGATGCAAATGGATCCGCCGCCGATACCGATTTTCACGAAGTCCGCGCCCGCCTCTGCCAAAAAGCGGAAGCCCTCGCCGTCGACAACGTTACCGGCACCGATCTTCACGGAGTCGCCGTAGTGCTCGCGCACCCACTCAATCGTCATCTTCTGCCAATCGGAATAGCCCTCGGACGAGTCGATGCACAGTACGTCGGCGCCCGCCTCGACCAGCGCAGGAACGCGCTCGGCGTAGTCGCGGGAGTTGATGCCTGCGCCCACCATGTATCGCTTATGGGCATCGAGCATCTCGTTGGGGTTCGATTTGTGGGAATCATAGTCCTTGCGGAACACCATATAGGCAAGCGTATCGTCGGCGTTAACGAGCGGCAGCGAGTTCAACTTGTGGTCCCAGATGATATCGTTGGCAACCTTGAGGGAGGTGTCCGCCGGCGCCACAATCAGCTTCTCGCGCGGGGTCATGAACTCGGAAACCTTCTCGTCGCCGCTCATGCGGGAAAGGCGGTAATCACGCTCGGTGACCACGCCGAGCAGCTTGCCGTGCGCCGTGCCGTCGTCGGTGACGGGCATCGTGGAGTGGTCGGTGGCCTCCTTCAGGGCGACGACCTCGTTGAGCGTCATGTCGGGAGAAAGGTTGGCGTCGGACTCGACGAACCCGGCCTTGTAATCCTTCACGCGCTTGACCATGGCGGCTTCCTGCTCGATGGTCTGGTTGCCGTAGATGAAGGAAAGGCCGCCCTCGGTGGCAAGTGCTACGGCCATGTTGTCGTCAGAGACGGCGGCCATGATAGCGGACACCATCGGAATGTTCAGCGAAAGCGGGCACTCCTCTTCGCCCTTGCGATACTTGACGAGCGGCGTTTTCAGGCTGACCGACGCCGGAATGCACGTAGCAGGCGTGTGACCAGGCACCAAAAGATACTCGTTGAACGTGCGTGACGGCTCGTCATAATAGTAAGCCATGGGGAATATGCTCCTTCGCGAATGGGGACGACTATAGTGTTGTTCGACATTATAGACACCCCGTCGCGGGTTGCACGGGTCGCAGCGGCGAAATACCTGCGTTTTCGGAGAAATTCCCCAGCCCTTAACGCGGCAGCAGGAGAAGGCAACGCGGAGTGCGAGGAGAACTTTGAGGCGGGAGTTGGGGGCGTGCGGCCGGCCTGCCGGCGAAAGGAGGGCGCCCGCGGCTCAAGCTTACCGGCGCGGCGTGCGCGGCGTGCGAGATGTGCGCAACTCGGCGGAGGCGTCGCGGGAGCGACGCTGGCGCTCGGCGGAAGCATCCTCCGTCGGCACGACGCGCCCGACCACGCGCGTTGCGTGCGCGGCGGCCGCCTGCTTGTCACGCTCGGCCAAAGCCATGCGAACCTTCCCGTATTCCCAAACCAGAAGCACGAGCAGGATGCACATCACAATGAGATACCCGATGATGGCGCCCGGCAGTCCCGTGAAGTTCACCAACAGAATCGGGACGAACAGCGAGAACCCGAACGTGATCAGATAAAGCTTCGTCACCGTACGCTGCTGGCGCAACACCGTGACCACCTGATAGAGGAAATCGATGCAAGCAGTGACGCCGCCGGCGGCGAGCATGATGAATACAAGTCCGCGGAACTGCTCGAAATCCACGCCGTAGAGGAAGCTCATGACCGTAATGCCAATCCACCCCATGATGAGCGCCATCACGACGGTGATGCCCACGATCACCGCCACAATCACCACGATAATCATGTCGAAGCGCTTGCGCTTCTCGGGGTCGGCCCACACGGCGGCCATCTTCACGAGCATCGGCTTGTAGATGAGCTGCGCGGTGAGCAGGATGCCCATGGCCGGGAAGTAGAGCACGTTGTAGTAGAGCTGGTTGTCGTAGGAAAGCACACCCTCCATGACGAACTTGGGCATGTTGTCGATGAGCGAGTAGAGGAACAGCGCGACGAACAGCGGGGCGCACTGCTTGAAGAGCGCAACGACGCTGTCGAAGCTCGCGCGCGCCGACGTGGGCGTTTCCCAAATCGCGAGCGGCAAGGTGAGCACGATGAACGAAACGCCCGCAGCAATGGCCATCGCGATGCAAGAAACGCTGACGCTGCGCGTGATAAACAGCGCAACGGAGAACACCACGAGCACGAGCACCGAGCGAAACGCCTGGGAGATGCCCGCGAGATAGAGCTTGTCCTTCTGCTGAAGGCGGCCCTCGTAGACGTCGGCTAAGCCATCGACCATCTTGTAGACGTACACGCCCATGCTGATCGTGAACATCTCGCCTGCATAACCCCTGATGGAGCAGTATATCCACCCGACGACAAGCATCGCCGCGCACGTGAGCCAGCGGTTGAGCTGATAGTCCGAGAACGAGTGAGCCTCGTCGAGGTCGGAAATTTGGTAGGTGCGCACGCCGTAGTTCGCGAGAATCATGAGCAGCGACCCCGTGACGAAGGCGAGCGAGAACATGCCAGCGAGCTCCACGCCCGCGAGCTGCGTCACCACGATGGTGAGGACGGGGAACACCATGCCCCATGCGCTCGTGCCAAGCGTGTTGCAAATATAGTCGCGCGTCGTACGGTGCGAAGCGTACTCGGCCGGCTGGTCGGCGAGCTCGCCTTCCGTCACCGCGCCCAGGAGGCGATTGCACCACCCGTTGACGGCGCGTGTAAGGAAGAATTTATTCGGGTCGAATGCCATGGAATCGCGCGTGCTGTCCCTTCATGTCGTGTCTCATCCAAGGATTATAGAGTCGCTCTTCCGACGGGTTGCCAATTTGCACAGAAAGTGAAGAAGCCGAGCCCCGAAGGACTCGGCTTCGCATGTTTCACGTGGAACGCGACGAAGCGCACTCACATGACACTGCGGCGGTTAGCTCGCATTCCGCAACCGCGCGGAAGACGCCCGCCTTCCGCAATGCGCGGGAATCGCTCGCCGCAAGCCGCACGCATCATCGCAAAGAACTAGAAGCGCTGGAACTTCGCCTTCGGAACGCCGCAGATCGGGCACTTCTCGAAGTCGTCGCCCTTGTGGATGTAGCCGCAGCCCGGGCAGAGATAGTATGCGTCGTCATCGGCGGCATCGATGTTGCTGTACGCCTCGAGATACTTCTCGGCATGAACAGCCTCGGCAAGCTTTGCCCTGGTGAACACCTTAACAGCCTTGGCGTGGCCCTCTTCCTGTGCCTTCTTGATGAAGGTGGGGTACATGTCGGAGGTCTCGAAGATCTCGCCATTGGCGGAGGCGATCAGGTTGAGGTCGATTGCCTCGGGAGCCGGAGCCTCGGCGGTCGGGCGGGTGTAGGAGGGATCTTCGGCCTCCACGAGGGAAGCTTCGAGGTTGATGTGGATCTGCTCGGCGGCAGAAGTAGCCTCCCACAGACGTGCGAGCTGGTCGAAGCCCTGCTCCTTGGCGGCCTTAGCGAAGGCGGCGTACTTGGCGGAAGCGCCAGTCTCGCCTGCAACGGCGGCCTTCAGGTTCTCGAGCGTGGTGCCTGCCTTGGTAGCGGCGTCGGCGACAGCATTGAAGTTGCTGGAGTTCTCAGCGGTGGGAAGTTCGGTACGAAGGTTCATAACGTGCCCCTCTCAATTGTTCTTGTTAACCGGTTTGTTAGCCTCATCTTATTGAGAATTTATCTCAATAAGAAACTATAGCGAGTTGCCGAACCTTATGCAAGTCGCCCCCTCGCATTCCCCGCCGCAATTCGCAGAACGTTCACATCCGCCGAGGCGTAGGCGTCGTGCACTATAATTGGCCGCATCACGATACGCCTTGGGCAACACGAAAGGTCGAAGGACATGGAACACGAAGTAGCTTGGAAGAAGTACGACGAGGTGGACCTCGAGGCCCTCGAAGGCCTGGCCAGCAACTACATCGACTTCATTTCGGAGAACAAAACCGAGCGCCGCTGCGCCGCAACCGCCATCCGCATGGCCGAGAAAGCGGGCTACGTCTCGCTCGCCGACGCCGTCCGCGAGGGGCGCGCGCTTTCCGCAGGCGACAAGGTGTGGGCACATTCCCACGGCAAGGCGCTCATCCTGGTGCAGCTGGGAAGCAAACCGCTGAGCGAGGGCATGAACATCCTAGGCGCGCACATCGACAGCCCCCGCCTCGACCTGAAGCAGAACCCGCTCTACGAGAGCAACGGCTTCGCGCTTCTCGACACGCACTACTACGGCGGCATCAAGAACTACCAATGGGTTACGCTCCCGCTCGCCATGCACGGCGTCATCGCCAAGAAGGACGGCACGGTCGTGGACATAAACGTGGGCGACGATGAGGGCGATCCCGTTTTCTGCGTTTCCGACCTGCTCATTCACCTTGCGAGCCAGCAGATGGACAAGAAGGGCAACAAGATTGTCGAGGGCGAGGACTTAGATATCCTCATCGGCAACCGCCCGCTGTCCATCGACGGCGAGGACGCTGAGCGCGAAGCCGCCGGCAACGAGGGCGCGGAGAGCAAGGACGCCGCGAAGGAACCGGTGAAAGCGTTCGCGCTGAAGCTTCTGGCCGACAAGTACGGCATCGAGGAGGCGGACTTCCTTTCCGCGGAAATCGAGATGGTGCCGGCAGGGCGCGCCCGCGAGCTGGGCTTCGACCGCAGCATGGTCATCGGCTACGGGCAAGACGACCGCGTATGCGCCTACACCTCGCTCATCGCGCAGCTCGAAGCGCCGGCGGATTTGGCGAAGACGGCAGTCACCGTGCTCGTCGACAAGGAGGAAATCGGAAGCGTCGGCGCGACCGGCATGGCGTCGAACTTCTTCGAGAACACCATCGCCGAGATCATGGAGCTTGCCGGCGAGGGCGGCATGCTCCCGCTGAGACGGGCGCTTTCCGCGTCGAGCATGCTCTCCTCTGACGTGTCGGCCGGCTTCGATCCCGCCTACGCGAGCGTCTTCGAGCCGAAAAACGCCGCGTTTCTCGGGCGCGGGCTCGTGTTCAACAAGTACACGGGCGCACGCGGGAAGAGCGGCAGCAACGACGCGAGCGCGGAATACGTGGCGCGCGTGCGTCGCGTGATGGACGATGCAAGCGTGTCGTTCCAAACCGCTGAGCTGGGCAAAGTCGATGCAGGCGGCGGCGGAACGATTGCATATCTGCCCGCGAAGTACGGCATGGACGTCATCGACTCGGGCGTGGCCGTGCTTTCCATGCACGCGCCTTGGGAAGTGACGAGCAAGGCCGACATCTACGAGGCCTACAAGGGTTACCTGGCGTTTTTGAAAAACGCGTAAAGGCGAGAAGGCGGTCGGCAGCTGGCGACCGCGCCTCGCAGAACGAGGGGCCAGGCGAGCCGAGCGGGTGCAAGCCGTGGGCGTGAAGCGATGGCATTGCCGCCAGGTGCCCCACGTCCGCGGAGTGAGGGAGTTTGCGGCGGGCGGCGACGCCTGCGGAGCAAGAAGACTGGCGGAAGGTGGCAGCGTTCTCGAGTGAGGGGGCTTGACTACCAACTCATGGGCCTGCTCCAGGAGAGGAAGAAGGGAGCGACATACAACCCCCCGTCCCAGACCTGGAAGCGCGAATGCGACCGGCCCTACATGAAGTCGCGTCGCAGCACGACCTCGCCGCAATGCGGGCCGCGCGTGGTCCGCTCTACCCAGGCGCGCAAAATGCGGCCCTCCCACACGTCGATCTTCGCCACGCACTGCGGGAATCCCCCGCGGGGGTTGGTGGGCGAACCGGGACAAAGCAGCAGGTCAGCCGGGCGCACTTCCTTCCCCACCACGATTTCGGGAACATGGGTATGCCCATGAATGCACACGTTTGGCAGCGGATCGCCCGGCGCGAGCGCGCCCGAGCCTGCGAACGTGATACGCACATCCCGCGGATAATGCGCCACAAGAAAGCGCACGCCATCGATAACAGGCCGAGCGTAGCGGCACACCGAGGTGCCGTACTCGTTGAAGTCGTTGTTGCCGAGCACTGCTGTCACGGGCGCAAGCGTTTGCAGATCGCGGATAATCTCGGGGCTGCAGATGTCGCCCGCATGGATGATATGCTCGCAATCAGCAAGCGCACTGAATGCCTCAACAGGCAAAACGCCATGCGTATCGGAAATCACGCCGATTCGAGCCATCCCACGCCTCGCTTCCATTCGTCCCTTACTTCGCAAAGCATACTCGTTTGACGACCGCTCGAGAATACTTGTTCGCGATTGCAATGCGAAACGGGTCTCACCGCTATCGCGGCACAGGTTGGAATAGCGGAGGAGACCCAAGATGCGAAGCGCGCATCAAAACGCGGAAGGGGCGCAAACGGCGTGGTGAAGAGCGTGCGAACAACCTGCCCCTTCCCCTTCTCTTCGACGTCTCCTTCCGATTATCTAAGCGTCTTTCACTCAAGTTACCTTCTATCAAATGTGTCAGGTTTATGACGAACTAGCACTCTCCATTGACGAGTGCTAACGAGAAGTCTATAACGATAGTCGAACCAAGAAGGGACGCCGAGAAGAAGCGAAGGCAAGGCGCCGCAGGGTTTTAGCCCACTGCAAGCAGGCACGGCAAGGTTGCCGCCCACCGCTAAAGCGAGCGAACAACCGCAGCGCACAGGCTTCCGTCGATTCCCAAAGATGAGCGCCCCCTGTAATTAGGAGATGACAATGATGACCATGCTTATGCCGACTCGTAGGAATTTCTTTAATGACCTGATGGCAGACCCGTTCGACGCGTTCTTCAACACCCCGTTCACCCCGGCGCCGAAGTCTTCCTCCACGCTAATGCGCACCGACATCAAGGAGCATGACGACGGTTTCGAAATGACCATCGACCTGCCTGGATTCAAGAAGGAAGACGTTCAGGCCGAGCTCAAGGAAGGCTACCTCACCGTGAGCGCCGAGACCAAGACCGAGTCCACCGAAGGCGACGAGAAGAAGGGCACGTGGGTTCGCAAGGAGCGCTTCGAGGGCAAATGCAGCCGCACGTTCTACGTGGGCGAGGATATCAAGGAAGAGGACATCAAGGCCCGCTTTGAGAACGGCACGCTCGTGATCGACGTCCCCAAGCCGCAGCCGCAACCCAAGCTTGAGGAGAAGAAGACCATCGCCATCGCGTAGCCTTTCCCCTCTCGATTTTCCTTTCCCTCTCTTTTTTCTCCGATTGACGCCGGGCGCGTCCGATAAGCCCAGCGCGAAAGCCCGTAAGGATCCTCCCCTTGCGGGCTTTCTTTTTCTCGCCTTGTGCCTGGTGTATCATGGCGCCGAACAACAGCGAGGCAAAGGATGGGCAGATGGACGCAGCAACAACCCGCGGCATTCCGCAACTGAAGAACATCGAACAGGTCAGCGAGGGATGGATCAACAAGTATATCCTCACTTACGAGCTGCCCGACGGCACCGACTACGTGTACGAGAGCACATCGCGCAAGAAGCTCGAAGCATACCGCGCGGGCCTTATGGCGAATGCCCGCGGCGAGGCGCCTCGCGTAGACGCCGTTTGCATCGTGGGCGAAACGCGCGAGGGGACGCTGCTCATGATCCGCGAGTTCCGCTATCCCTTGAACTCCTGGTGCATCGCGTTCCCCGCAGGATTGAAGGAACCTAACGAAAGCATCCGCGAATGCGTCGACCGCGAGCTGCGTGAGGAGACAGGATACCGCCTGCGCTCCGACGTCGATGAGCCTGTCCGACTTTTGCCCCAGGCGGGATTCTCGTCGACGGGGCTGACCGACGAGGCGATTCAAATTGTATTTGCCCAGGTGGAGAAGGCAGGCGATGCACAACCGGAGGAAAGCGAGTTCATAGCGCCCTTCCAGCTTCCCCTAAGCGACGTGCACCGGTTTCTCGACGAAAACACGACGCTCATCGGGACACGTGCCCAGCTCATCCTGGAAGTCTTCGCCACGCGCGCCGAACGCTAGTCGGATTGCAAGGGTCGAACCCGCCCGCATCGAAGCCGCACGGCGAGCATGGCAGCATCGGACAGCGGCCCACATGCCCCTTTGGACAGGCACGCCGTGCATCGGGCAGTTTGCGGGCTATTCTTTCTTATCGCCGAGCGCCTCGAGCGCGGCAGCATAACCGCCCGACCCGTAGGAGAGGCACTTCGACACGCGGGCGATGGTCGTCGCCGAGGCGCCCGTAGCCTCTTCGATCGCAGAATAGGGCTTGCCCGAAGAGAGCAGACGAGCCACAGCCAAACGCTGCGAGGTTTCGCGAATCTCGCGAATCGTGAACAAGTCCTCGAGCAGGGCAAATACTGTGTCGTTGTCGTTTAGCTTGGCGAAGACGGACAGCAGGTTCTCGACTTCGGGGGTTCTCAGCTCGCTCATTTCACTACCCTTCTGCTCGTATGAGGCCGTACTCGATGGAATCGACAAGCGCGTTCCACGATGCCTCGATGATGTTCTCGCTCACACCGACCGTGCCCCAGCTGCCGCGCTTATCGCTCGTCGTGATGATGACGCGCGTCGTAGCGCTCGTGCCGGCGCCTTCCTCGTCCAAGATACGCACCTTGTAGTCGGTGAGCTCCATATTCGCCACCTGGGGCAAGTACTCAGTGATCGCCATGCGAAGCGCCGCGTCGAGCGCGCCGACGGGGCCCGCGCCCTCACCCGTGGCGACGATTCGGCGATCACCCACATGAATCTTGACCGTGGCCTCGCTCGCCGCATCCTTCGCGAGGGCGCCCGTGTCTTCCCGATCGTCCACGATGACGCGGAAACTCTCCAGCCTGAAATGGGGCTCATATAGGCCGAGGTGCCGCCTGATCAGCACCGCGAGCGACCCGTCAGCCACCTCGTAGGAGTAGCCGTGCGCTTCGCGTGCCTTCACATCGTCCAAGATTGCCTGGAGCGTCCGCGCATCACCCGAAAGGTCGATTCCCAGGCTCTTTGCCTTCGCAGCAAGCGACGCCTTGCCCGCAAGTTCGCTCACGAGCATTCGTGTTGCATTGCCAACGTTTCGAGGATTCGTGTGCTCGTAGGCTTCCGGAAAGCGCGCGATGGCGCTCGCGTGCAGGCCGCCCTTGTGCGCGAACGCCGAAGCGCCCGTATAGGGATGGTGCGCGGGAACGGACAGGTTGCACGTTTCGGCTACGAACTGGGCGGTCCGCGTGAGGTCGCGCAGGTTGTCGGGGCCGACGCAGTGGAGCCCCATCTTGAGCTCCATGTCGGCAATGGCGGTAAGCAGGTCGGTATTGCCCACGCGCTCGCCGATGCCGCCGACGGTGCCCTGCACCTGCAGCGCACCCGCACGGACAGCGGAAAGCGCATTGGCCACCGCACAGCCGGAATCGTCGTGACAGTGAATGCCCAGCTGCTGGTCGGGAAGCGCACGCGCAACGACGCCGACTATCTCCTCCACCTCGAAGGGAAGCGCGCCGCCGTTCGTCTCGCAAAGATCGATGGAATCGGCGCCGGCCTCGCTTGCCGCGCGAATGCACGCGAGCGCGTAGTCGGGATTGGCCTTGTAGCCGTCGAAGAAGTGCTCGGCGTCGAACACGACGGCGAGCCCGTGAGCCTTCAGGTACGCCACCGAGTCGGCGATCATGCGCAGGTTTTCCTTGAGCGTGGTCTGCAACGCGCGCGTGACCTGGGCATCCCATGTTTTCCCCACGATGGTTGCCACAGGAGCTCCGCACTCGATGAGGTCGGCAAGGCCCTGATCTTGGTCGGCCGGCGTGCCCTTCTTGCAGGTGGACCCGAACGCGGCGATGCGCGCATGGTCAAGCGGCATCTCCTTCACGCGGCGGAAGAACTCGATGTCCTTCGGGTTCGACGCGGGGAAGCCGCCTTCGACGAAGTCGATACCGAATGCGTCGAGCCGCTCCACGATGCGCAGCTTGTCGTCAAGTGAAAGCGAGACGCCCTCGCACTGCTCGCCGTCGCGCAATGTGCAGTCGTATGTGAAGATGTGCTGAGTCAAACCCCGTCTCTCTCCAATGGAAACACCGATTGAATAGCCGTTCGCCCACGGGCTATTCTACTCCAACAGACTAGAGCGGGAGAGCGCTTTTCGGGAAAGGTTCCGCCGTCAAGCACGAAGTGCAGCTCCAAGGGATAAATCATTAGGGAGCTAGCGGTCATCGAATGCACGGGAACCTGCAGCTTTCGAGTACGCGAACAGTCCGTCCAAGCGAAAGTCGAGCCCCCGACGAAATAGAGGCTCGAGTGCAGAGGGCAACCACCCGACGCTTACTTCGACCCACCGCCACCAAGCCCGATGAGCAGATAGAGAATCCAACCTGCGGCAATGATGCCGTACCTAGCCTTTTTGCTCATGTCTTCCTTGTTCAGCATGATAATCGTGAGCGGAACGGGGAAAATGCAGATCCACCCCAGAACCCACAGCCACGTTTTGCGCCTCTTCGGGGGCTCTTGAGGGGCCGGCTGGCAGGAGGCCTGCTGGGGTTGGGGAGAAACTTGAGGCTGGAAAGTTGGCTGAGAGGCTGGTTGATAGAAGGCTTGCCGAGACGGAAAAGATGCCTGCGCCGCTTCCGCTTGAGCCCTTTGACGACCTTTCTCAAATTCGTAGCCGGCCTTTTCTGCCCCGTCTAGCTGGACTTTCTGAATCTCGTCATCTATTGGCAGGGCGGCACCGCAATAGCTGCAGAAAGCCATTTTCCTATCTATGTCGACTTCAAGCCGAGCGCCACAGCCCGGGCAGGTAAGGTTGACGATCTTCACGAGAATCCCTTTCGCATCACGAGCCCCGAGACGAAAATCAGGAAATCGAGCACCAGCTTCATTGCGAACCGTTCTCGCTTCTTTCCCTGTCCTCGCGGATGAGGCGCTTCAGGTACGCCGACATGCTTTCCTCCCGGTTCCTCGCGAACTCGTACAAATCGTAATCGGGCGGAAAGAAATTGCACTGGATTTTCTTCTGCTTCGCCTTCTTGTACTTGTTTTCCGCCGCGCGCTGCGCATCAGTGCGCTTCACAGCGCGCTTCTTCGGTTCCGGCATCGCAAACCCTCCCTAGAAAAACGGCGAAGTCGGGGCCGTCCCGCACGCTCGGGGAGACACCCGCGGAAGGCGTTGACCACGGGACCCGCGCGCTGAGATTGCCGCGCGCGGGGAGCGCCTCATGACTCGCCACCTCTTCGCCGCGCCCTTTGCTGGGTTCACTATACTCAGCCCGAAGCGGCCGTATGTCCCCACCATGGTACAGGTGCGAAAACCGTCCGTTTGGCATGCATCGTCCTTGAATAAGACTCTCACGGCCGCCCTGCACGACGGCATAAAAGAAGCCCTCAAGTTGCTTCTGTTTAGCGACAACGACAACTAGAGGGCTTAACCGTCTCGCCGCGTATCTTCGCGGCGAGATGCCGGGTCCAGCATACCGCGGAAAGCATCGGCGACGCGCCGCGAAGCCAAGATCGGCCGACCCCACGAGCGTCCCAACCTGCCAGAAATTCGGGAAGGGCGCGGCAATGGAATGGTTACCTCGCGACGCCGACTGCGCCAGGCCCCGATCCCATGCCTCCTACGCTCGATGAAGGCGTGGTGCTCGCGGTTGCAGAAGTCGAGCTACCGCCCGTAACGGTCCCGAAATCGGTATAGCCATGCGCATCCGCGTTCGTCAGCACTCCGTCTATCACCAGGATATATTCCCCGCCTTCGGTAAACTTCGGGCTGCTTGCCAGTACCATGCCGAATTGCTTGGTGGCTGTTATCGACGCAATCACGTTGCCTTTTGCGTCCACGATCGCGATCGTATCGCCCGCACTGCCGCTCACGTTCGCGGTGCAGAGAAACGGCTGAGTGCCGCCCGAGAAACTCTGCGCCATGCGCGACGAGCCGATCATGAGCACCGTACCGCCCGAAACGATCGCCTCGCTATCGTAGTCAAACGCGCCATCGCCATCGCTCGACGGGCCATTGACGAGTACCGTGCCGCCCGTGATTTCCACGCTGCCGTTGCTGTCGATGGCATCGCCCGCCGAGTCGAGCACGAGCGCTCCGCCGTTGATCTGAATGAGGCAGTCGGAAGAACCTGCACCGGGGGCTCCACCCCGATTGCCGCCTTGGTCGCCCTGCGACACATCACCTTGGGTTGACTCGCTTTGCGGGGCGCTGTTTTGGGGCTGTTTCCCGCCCTGCCCCTGGGCGCCGCCTTGCGAAACCCGGCCATTCGATCCGCCCTGGTCACCACCCGGGAAATTACTAGCATCCGCAGGGCCTCCGCCCACCGCGGGTCCACTCTCACCTGGTGCTTCTCCATTGACAGCAATACCGCGCTCGCCAGGAGCGCCGTTATCGTTAGCGCCCTCGCTTTCGTCCGAGCTATCCGAGAGGTCGGCAGCGCTTGAGTTCACCGCGTCATCGGACGCCACGATGGAAGTATCGCCGCCGTTCACGTACACTTTTCCGCCTCGAGGCCTTCGCAGCAGCTGGTCACGTCGATGGTGCCGCCGTCGACCGCAAGCTCGGTTTCCGCATGGAAGGCGTCGTCGCCCGCGTTGATCGTGAAGATCCCGCCCGTGATGCTCACGAAACCCTGCGTGGCCTTCGTGTCCTTGTTCGACTTGATGCCGTCGCCGCCCGCCACCAGGTTGAACGTGCCGTCGGCGGTCTTCACGCAATCGCGACCGCGCAGGCAATCCTCGACTGCCGTCACGTTCAGCATGCCACCGGCGACAACCAAGTCGTCCTTCGAGCAAATGCCGTGGCGATAATTCGCCGCGACATTGAGAGTCCCCGTGCCGTTGATGGTGAGGTCGCAGCGGCAAAAGAGCGTCGCGTACGGCTCGTCGGAGTCGTCTTCGAGCACGTAATCGCTACCGTCGGAAAGCGAGTTTTGCGTGCCGTCGGCCAAGGTCACAAAGCATTTATCGGCGTTTTTCGCATAGATTGCGGGGCCGTTTTCGTTATGGATGGTCGCCCCCGCAAGCACCAGCTGGACCTTCGCGTCATCGGACGCATCGACGATGATCTGCCCCGACGAAAGCTCGCCTGAGATAATATAGGTTCCTTCCGATGAGATGGTCACCGTCGAGCCATCGACTGCGGCACCCGAGCCGTCAACGCTCGCAGACGACCCCGAAAGCGTGATGCGCGTGGCAGAGGCATCATCGTAGCTTGCGTCCAGATCGCGCTTCGAATAGTCCAGGTCGAGGGCCGAAACATCGAAGGCTGCTGCAACTTCTTCGAAGGCGGAAGACTCCAAGTCGGCCGTTGCGGCAGCGCTGCTCGACGTCGTAGAAGAAGACTCTGCGCCTGAGCAGCCGCTCAATCCCGCAAGTGAGAAAACGAGCACAGCGGCGATGCAGAGCGCAGCAAGACACCTCATACGACTCGACCGGGCTCCTTCGGCGACGCCCACAAAGCGAGTTCCGCAGCGAAGCGAGGACTGTCTGAGCGACTGGGCGTTGCCGGAGGGACGGGCCGCGTTACCGGAGAGTTCGCCTTCGCCGTCCGACCAGGGCTCTTCGGCGGCGCCCACAAAGCGAGTTCCGCAGCGAAGCGAGGACTGTTTGAGCGACTGGGCGTTGCCGAAGAGCCCCCTCTCACAGCTCGCCTTCCCAACCGTACGCTTCCCCATCTCTACAACACCCCCTGCGGCTTGAGCTCGCACTTCCCAAGCGTCACCTTCAAGTTTCCATTAAGGCAGCGCACCTCATCGATCAGGCGTTTCTCCATGCCAGGCTCGCGAAGGCGCAGCGTATACTCCAGCGTGTAGAGGCTTCCCATGTTCGATGTGGTCACTTCGGTGAGCTCGTGCTCGACGGCGAAACGATCGAGCACGTCGTCGAAGATGCCATCGAATTCCAGGTCCTCGGGAACGACGATCTTGAGCGTCTTCTCCGCTTCGCGCGGACGGCCGAGGGGCGAGAGCACGTACCCCACGTTCACGACCGCGATGATTGCGGTGAACAGCACCGCCAGGCCGAGGAAGCCCATGCCCGAGGCAAGGCCCACCGCCATCGCCAGAAACACGCTGCCGATGTCCTTCGCGCTGCCGGGAATGGAGCGGAAACGCACCAGGTTGAACACGCCCATGACGGCGATGCCCGCGCCCAAGTTGCCGTTTACCAGGGTAATCACCATCTGTACGATGAGCGGCAGGAGCGCCAGCGTGACCACGAAGTTCTTCGAGTACCGATGGCGAAACATGTAGACCCCGGCAATCACGAGGCCGAGGACGATTGACACAACGGAGCATAAAAGGAAGCTCGACGCCGAAACCGACGAGACGAGCGAGTCGACGGTTCCGAACACCGACGAGAACATAAGATCCGACATGAAGAATCCTTTCTTGAAGAGTGGCTATCGAACGACGAGTCACTCACGTGGACGAAGCGGGAAACTGGGGCGGAGTGAAAACGGGCTATCTGGAAGGCGAAATTCGGAAAAGGACGAGGCGGAGGGGCAGAAACCGCCTTCGAAGGCTCGTTCCTGCCGCGATTTTGCTCGACGGAGGAACGTTCCAGAGCCCATCTTTCCGAAATTCGAAGCGTCGCGGACAAGAAGCGTCGATATGCGAAGAGTTGCACTTGGGTAACATCACTCGAATTTTTCCGACCTGGGAAAACTCTGACGGCAGGCCGCCTCATTCGTTCCCTTGCGCTCATTTGACTCACAAATCGCCATTTTTTGTCCACGGGGGCCTTCTTTTCGAGGAAAAGGCTGCCAGCTTCCCGGAATCGCAGCGGCAAGGCAGCTTCCCGAGCCGCCCGTCGCATTCCCAAGCTGCCCTTCCCCTGCGAGCCTCCCGCAGCGTCCTCTACGACACCTTGCGCATGCTCGCCTGATAGGCTGCTCCGTATTTGGAAAACGACGAAGGATACGCCTCGCAACCGTCGAGCACATCAACGAGCCACATCGGGAAGGGACCGGCGCACTTCACCTCCATAATCGCCTCGTCAGCAGGCAGAAGCGGGCGCGGCATGCCGAACCCGACAGGCGGGCGCCTATGCGAAGCCCGCGCGATGAGCGCTTCCTCGAACAGGTCGCGATATGCCACGTTCTCGTCGAAGGTGATGCGCAGCGTCGAGGGAACGTCGGCCGCCTCACCTTCCCCGCCAATCGCGAGAGGCGCGTACGCCGTGCGGTCGCAGATCGTCACCATCGATGCGCGCAGCGGGGTATAGCGCTCCTTGAAGGCATCAATTTCGCGCGCGATTTGCAAACTCCGCGACGAGAGCGACGCTTCGGCGAGAATAGAGTCGGGCAGCGGGAACTCGCGACACGCCTGCTCATAGGGCATGCCGTCCATATACGCCCGCGCCGCCGCATACGAGCAGCCGACGCGACGCTTGTACACGATGCCCTGGTACTTCTTCTTGAGCTCGACGAACACCTGGTCGTCCTCGCCAGGGGTGCCGTAGCTGCGCACACGGAGCTTCTCCTTATAGAGGGGCTTGTCCAGCGATCGCTCGATAAGCGCCCGGTCGGGCGTGTCGAAATAGCGGCTGACAATGCTCGTCGTCCCGTAATCGTCGACAGCCATGCGCCCTTCGAGCGCCGCAAGCATCGCATGGTACTGAGCTGCATCGAGACGGTACTTGACTTCCTTGCGCTCGAAAACCTCTTGATAGCTCGTCATAGGAAATGCCTCCTTTTGAAGAGGGACGGAAAGCCGTCCCTTTGGCGGTCGTGTCGTCGGCGGCGCGGGGCCGATCATCGATACAGGAAAGGGAGGAGGAGGGGGAGGATGGCCCCGCCTGCCGACACCTCGAATGCTACGGAGCACCCCTGAAAGAACCCTGAAAGAAACGCTCAAACCTAAAAATCGGGCAGTTTCTTTCAGGTTGTTTTCAGGGTCGTCCCCGACAATAACCTCACGGCCGCAACCGCCCCATCCACGATCCCCAGCGCGGAGGCGGTGGCGGCCGTTCGCGTCTCGGCGAGGCGCCCGCAAGGACCCGCGTCGAGGCGTTTTCTTAGCAAAACCGTGCTAGTATTCCAATCAAGAAAGCACCGAACGTGAAAGAGGAGCGCTGTGCAGATTCTCGTAGTCGAAGATGATGTACGCCTTGCCCAGGCACTTTGCCGCATCCTCGAGGAAAGCGGCTACAAAACTGACGCCGTGCACGACGGGCAGTCGGGGCTTGATTATGCGGAAAGCGGCATTTACGATGTCGTCATCCTCGACGTGATGTTGCCGAAGATGGACGGGTTCACCGTCGTGTCGAACCTGCGGCGCGCCGGCGTGAACACGCCCGTGCTGCTCCTGACCGCGCGCGACGCCGTGCCCGACAAAATTTGCGGGCTCGATTCGGGTGCCGACGATTACATGACCAAGCCGTTTTCCCCAGCCGAGCTTATGGCGCACCTGCGCGCCCTCACGCGCCGTCAAGGCGAGGTGCTCTTCGAGGCGATAACCTCGGGAGACGTTTCGCTGAATCTGGAAAGCCACGACTTGACCTGCGGCGACCAGTCGATTCACCTCAGCTACAAGGAATTCTCGCTCGCCCGCGTCCTTATGGCGAACGCGGGCGCCGCGGTGTCGAAGGCCACGCTGATTGAAAAAGTGTGGGGCCTGGAGGCGGCCGCAGACGAGAACAATGTAGAAGCCTACGTATCATTCCTGCGCAAGAAGCTAAAGTTTTTGGGATCAGCATCACGCATCGAGACGCTGCGCGGTGCTGGCTACCGCTTCGCCGCGGAAGGCGCCTCAACCGACAATCGCGCGAGCGCGTAAGACTGCGCCGCATTCCCCGAAGAGATTCCCATGCTGAAAAAGCTCCGCATCAAGTTCATCGCGCTCAACATGGCCACCGTGGCCGTGGTGCTCGCCGTGATTTTCTCCGCCATCTGCGTCATCAACTACCAGCAAAGCGTGGCTTCCGTGCACGAAGCGATGAGCAACGCCATCGCGTTCACGGAGTCGAAGAGTCGCGCGCTGACCGACGGCGACACCCAGGGGCAGGAAGGCGCACGGGAACAAGACGCGGGAGACCCCGGGCAAGACGGGGGCGACCCCAACGAGCAGGCGGACGGGAACTGGGAAGACGACGGCGCGCGGCATGGCACCCCTCCGCAAATCGGCGGCGGACCTGCGGGAAGCGGCCCGCATGTCCCTGTGGCGGTGTATCGCATCCTCAAGAGCGGCAGCTACGCACTCGCAGGGTCGGCGGCTTCCGCATCGATTGCAGACGACGTGCTTGAGAAGGCGATATCCCAACTCGCGAATGCCCCCGACGGTTCAGGCGAGCTTTCCGAACTGGGCCTTTTTTACGAGAAACGCACTTCCGACACCGGCGTCGAGCGCGTCGCGTTCGCCGATGTCAGCTCCGCAAGCGGATGGCAAACCCTCGCGCTCACCCTTGCAGGCGTCGGCGTGGTCGCACTCGCCATCTTCTTCGTGATCAGCGTATTCTTCTCGCGCTGGGCCCTGCGCCCGGTGAAGCGCGCGTGGGAGCAGCAGCGGCAGTTCGTGGCCGACGCCTCGCATGAGCTGAAGACCCCGCTCACGGTCATCCTCGCGAACACGTCGATTCTCATGTCGCACCCCGAGCGCACCATCGCAAGCCAAAGCCAGTGGGTCGAAAGCACGCAAGCGGAAGGCGAGCGCATGCAGGGGCTCGTAGCCGACCTGCTTCTCCTCGCACGCCTCGACGCCGAGGAGACCGACATCGTGAAATCGAAGCCGAAAGAGCGCATCGACCTGTCGAACCTGGTGGAAGGCGAGCTTTTGCAGTTCGAATCGGTGGCCTTCGAGCGCGCCATCGAGCTGGAAAGCAACGTGGACGAGGGCATCGCCGTGCAGGGATCGATCGAGCGCCTGCGCCGCCTGGTCACGACGCTTCTCGACAACGCGTGCAAGTACGCTGGCGACAACGGGAAAGTGCGCGTCGAGCTGCATGCGCAGAATGGCAGCGCACGATTCGTCGTGCACAACACGGGGTCGCTCATCTCGGCGGAGGACCTGCAGCACGTGTTCGACCGCTTCTACCGCGCCGACAAGGCGCGCACAAGCGGCGCAGGCGGCTTCGGCCTGGGGCTTTCCATCGCGAAAGAAGTCGCGGAAGAGCACGGCGGCACGATAACCGCGAAGAGCAGCGACGAAGAGGGCACTACCTTCGCAGCAACCCTACCGACCGCGTAAGCGAATACCCGAAAGCAGCTTTCCAGGTGAAACCCCCGCATGGAAAGCTGTCGTCTTTTCTTCACATTCCCCCTTCACCATATATGGCGATCCGCAATATATGGCAATAATGCTTGCGTTTTTGCCCATGATTTCGAAAATGACGGCGATAAGAGCGCACACGAAGAGAGCCTAGGTTACAATCAGGGGAAACGCGGTCACGTCACGTTAACCACAAACACAGCCAAAACGAAACGAGGACCCCATGACCGACTTACGGGCGAAAATCATCTCCATCGCGTGCGCGCTCGCACTTGCCGCCGGGTGCATTCCCGCTGTAGCCTTCGCGCGGGAAGAAAGCGCGACCGCCTCGCCTTCCCCTAAGCAACAGGCGAATTCCCTTTGCGACGAAGCCACCAGCTCGATCCTGACCGCAAGCGAGGACGCCCCGTCCCCCGCGCCCACCCGCATCCCCATCGACAGGCAGGCATTTGCCCAGGCAGAAGATGAGAGCATCACCCTGCAAAGCGTCAACCTCAACGCGACCGTCGCACCACACGACGCATTCTCCGACGAATTCCTCTACTTCACGAAATACGAGAGCGGCAACAGGCTCACGAGCGGCGAGGGTTATGACATGCTCCTCTCCGCGGGCGACAATTACCACGCCATGGGCTGCTACCAGTTCGACAACCGCTACGGCCTGCAGGATTTCCTCGTCGCCTGCTACAACTACAGCCCGACGCGCTATTCCATGTTCGCGTGGCTGAAGGACGCAAGCGTGGACATCTCGAACGTGAAGCTCTACGACTCGAGCAAGAAGGCCTTAACCGACACGGGGAAGAGGCTGAACGATTCGTGGTCCGCCGCCTACCAAGCGAACCCCGAGGAATTCTCGCGCCTGCAGGACGGCTGGTTCTACCAGGAATACGTCGAATACGCGCTGCGCCTGTGCAACAACAGCGCGCACAACTTCAATATGGACAACCGAAGCGATTGCGTGAAAGGCCTGGTCAGCGGCATTTGCAACCTGTTCGGCTCAGGCGGCATGCAGTTCTTCGTCGGCGGCACGCTCTACGGGAAGCACTACGACGGCGCGGGACTCTCCGGCACGATGAGCGACCGCGAGTTCGTCACCACGCTGTGCAACTACATCGTCGACCACGTGGCGGATCTCCCTTATGTGACCAGCCAGTACGTGTCCAGTTACCAGAATCGCTACCGAAACGAGCTCGCCGACTGCCTCGCCTATCTCGACAGCAAACCCGATCCCAGCAATCCGACGCCGACACCCGGCGGCTCCACCACCCCGACGCCCGAGCCCAACAAGTCGTTCAGCGATTTGGAAGACGGCGCCTGGTACCTGCAAGCCGTCGAGTACGTGTCGAGCCGCGGCATCATGAAAGGCTACGATAACGGCACGTTCGGGCCCAACGACACGCTTTCGCGCGGGCAGCTCATCACTATGCTGTGGCGCCTTCAGGGTTCCCCACAGGCGGACATGTCTACGACCGCGTTCGCCGACGTCGACTACGACAGCTATTACGGGGACGCCATCCGATGGGCGCGAGCGACCGAGATTGTGAAGGGCTATGGCGACAGCAATGACTTCTGCCCCGACGCATCCATCACGCGCGAGGAAATCGCCGTCATACTGGCAAACTTCGCCAAGCGAATGGACGGGAAGAACCCCACGAGCGACGGCGTGAAGCTTGGGCAGTTCCCCGACGCCAACGCGGTTGACTCATGGGCGAAAACGGCTCTGAGCTGGACTGTCGACAAGGGAATCATTTCCGGCAAGATCGACGCGAGCAACAAGGCATGGCTCAACCCGATCGACAACGCGACGCGCGCGGAGGCGGCGACCATCCTCATGCGCTACCTGCAAAACCGCTAGAAGGCGATAGCGGGCTCACCCGCTACGGGCTGGACTCGAGACGACACAAGCGCCGCAAGGCCGAGCCCCTGCATCGGCGGCAGAGATCGAATCAAGCCCGAAACCAAAAGCGAGCGACCATCCCGATCGCCCGCTTCGCTTTCAGTTATAAGGTTGTTCTGCTAGGGAGGAAAGCCCTCCCCCTAGCACGCCATCTGAACCTCTGGCTCGCCGTCCCCGAAGAGCAGCTCGCGCTCGGGACCGGAAAGCGCGGCGCGTGCCTGATCGCGCAGGTTGTTCATACCCGAAAGGAACTGACGGTACATGACGAGGGTCAGGTAGCGGCCCTTCGTCGTCAGCGTGAGCTCGTCGTCGTTGTCGATTGCGAACGACCTATTCGCGCGCATGAACGCCAGCTCAATCGGCAGCGCCAGCTCAAGCGGCTCGCCGAACTCGCGCTCGAACTCATGCTTGTCGAGGTGCAGCTGGTAGAGATGCAGAAGGAAGTAGTAACGCTCCAGGTCGCGCTTCGCCATGACCGACTTGCCCATGATGGACATATGGCCCGCCTGGATGGCATCGTTGTATTCCTGCAAGCTGAACGAGTTCACATACAGGCAGCCGTTCAAGTGCGTAATCGAGCCCGAACCGATCGCCGGGTACTCGTTGTAGGACACCTGCAGCTCCTCGAACGGCAGCTCGACGTCCTTTTTCCCCTGGTCATTCAGGCGCGTAAACGTCCAGATGGTGTCGCGCTCGAAGAACGGGTGATCGCCGCCGGCAAGCACGCCATCGAGAATCTGGTAGTAGCGGTACTCGCGGTTGTAATCCATGCGCCCGAGCGTCTCGACCATCTTGCGTGTGGTTGCAGACGAGATGTAGAGCGGCGAGAACGTGGTCTGACGCGCGCCGCATTCGACGATCTTCTCAAGGTCGCTGAAGAGGATGTCCTCGGTTTGCGAGGGGAAGTTGAAGATCATGTCCACGTTGAGCGAGTCAAAATACGGAACCGCCTCGCCGATGCGCTCGAAGATTTCCTCGCCCGAACCGTACTTGTGGTAGCGGTCCATCTGCTTGAGCAGGTCGTTGTTGAAACTCTGCACGCCGACGGACAGACGCTGGACGCGACCCTTCAGCTCGTTGAGCCACGGCTGCACGAGATGGTTGGGGTTGGTCTCCGACGACACTTCCTTGATGCTGAAGTTGTCGCGCGCAAGATCGATCGTCTTGCACAGCTCGTCGAGCATGATGGTCGGCGTGCCGCCGCCGATATAGAGGCTCTCGAAGTCGTAGCCCAAGTCCTTGAGCATCATCATTTCCTTGCGCATGTTCTCAAAATACGGACGCGCAACGGACTCGCGGAACGGGTAGCGATTGAAGCTGCAGTAGGGGCAAAGCACCTGGCAAAACGGCACGTGCATGTAGAGCATGTACTTCTCGCCGGGCTTCGGGCCGGGGAAGAACTTCTCGTCGGTCGGATGCAGGTCAAGGTGCTGCTTAGCGATGCCTTTGACCAGGTTAGTGAGCACTCGTTCGGATAACATGGGTCCCCTTCGTGACTTTCTCGAAATCAACGCCACATGGTAGCGCTTTTGCACCCCAAACGCGCAGGAACCATTCGCTTTCTACGGGAACTGCAAGAAGGGGACGGCTTTTCAAGAGGCAAGCGGCACGGGCCGAGCGAAGAGAGCGCGGGCGAGCCGGGCGAGGGGCAGGCGACGCCACCCCTACGCGAGCGCAGCCACCAGCTCGTCGCGCGAGAAAAACGGCGTCTCCTTGTTACCGTTCACTCGGTCGATCGCAACGACGGTGCCCTTCCAAGTCGGGCTGCCGCCTTCCCCATCAGCTGCCTTGTACTCGTCGGTTTGCACGACGTAGCGGCAGTCGAACTCTTCCAGCTTCGGCATATCCTTCATATCGAAGCCGTACTCCAAATTGCCCAAAATGCCTTCAATAACGCGAGGGGCAGCCACCGCGCTTCCCAGCGACACGAGTCCGCGTTCCTTGTTGAACACCGCCGACGACGACACGTAGACAGTGCGCAGGCGCCTGGCGCGCTGGCGCTCCAAGCGGTTGGCCACCACGACAATCGCCACGATAGCCACCAGCCAAATGACGGAAATCACGAGGTCAAGCGGACTATCGACTCGATTGAAGCCCAGGAAGAACCACAGCCACAGAAGGAATACGTCGACCAGCACGGCGATGGCGAGGCCGATCCAGTTGCTCTTCTTCATTACTTGCCACTTCCTTCCTTGGCGCCGGTGATGACGTCGTTCATCTCGTTATCGAGGTCGGCAACCATGCGGCGGCGTCGCAGCGAGACGGCCACGCCGTAAATCAGCGTCGCGATGGCGCCGAGGAGCATAATCCAATGCACCCAGCAGCTCGTCGGCTGATCAGCGCCCGATGCGTTATCGGGACCCTGCTTCCCATCCGACTGAGCGTTGTTTCCGGAAGTCGCCTTGTCGGCGCTCTTCGGCATAGTGGTCTCCTTCGAATCGGATGCCGTCGGGACGGAACCCATATCGTCCGACGTCGTCGAACCCGGCGGCGTCACGTCGGAAGAATTCGTCGGACCATTCGGCGTCGATGGATTCTTACCAGGGCCGGGCGTCGGCTCGTCCGTGCCAGGGCCAGGTGCCGGCGGCGTGTACGCGATAACCGTAAGCGTGCCGTTCACCTGGGTAATCTCGTAGTTGTCGAGGCTCGTGTTCGCGCCAGCTTTTACGGTGAAGGTGTTGGCGGAGGCGCCGACCGCCGTCTGCGCTCCCGTAAAGTCGTAGTCGAAGCTCTCGCCTTCGACGAGCGACCCTGCAGTCACCATTGCCTCGTGCTTGGTGAGCGCGGCACCGTCATACACCTTGGAATCCGTCGCGGAAGTTACCGTCACGGGACGCTTGATCACGATGAGCGGGGCCTTCCCGCACGTCACATTGGCGAACTGGGCGGTGACGTCCTCGCCGGCGGCATTCTTGATCACGATGGTGGAAGCGTCGATCTCTGCCAGAAGCTCGCCAGCGTCCGTGATGGAGCCCTTGGTCGCAGCCTCGAGCGTGAAGCCCGCAGGCAGATTGTCGACATCGATATCGGCGCTGGTCAGCGGCTTGCCGTCGTAGACCTTGCTGCCGTCGCGCGGCGTGACGGCGATCGCCACCTGGCTCGGGGTGACCTCGAGGGTACCGATGGCGCCCTCCACGACACTGTAGTTCGACTCCTTAGCCGTGCCGTCCCACACAAGGGAATAGGTGTTGGCGCTTGTGCCGACAAGCGTCTGGCTGCCAGTGGCGGAGAAGGTCGCAGTCTCGCCGTTCACGAAGCCCGAAATCTCCCCCGGGGCCGTGAGCGCCGTGCCGTCATAGGGCTTCGACGCGTCGTGCGTAGTGACAGTGAGAGTCGCAGGCAGGATCGAAAGCTCCCCGTCCTCCACCTCGAAGCTGACATTCGAGAAGTTCTTGCCGGCGTAGTCGAAGTCGCCCGCTTTGAGGCCCATGGGGTAGCTGCCCGCGTCGGTGCCCGTCACCTTCGCCGTGCCCGCGAACGAGATGTCGCCCGCGTCGAAGCCGGCGGGGGCGTCGGCGCTCGCGGCGCCGCCGACCACATAGGAGACGGTATAGCCCTCGACGCCGTGCTCCGTGCCGTCGTAGGTGGAGGAGCCGCGGTTCCCGACGATCTTGACGACGACCTGCTGGGAGTTCGCGGCCACCTTGAGCTTGCCGCACTTCGCGGTCACCAGGTAGTCGTCTCCGCTCGTCCCCTCGTTGAACGAGAAGACGAAGGTGTTGTCGCTCTCGCCGGCGTCGGTCTGCGAGCCCGTGACGGTGATGGTCACGCCCTCGCCGTCGACGAAGCCGACCCCTTCGCCCTTGGGCGTGACGCTGACCGCGTCGTTGGTGAGCGGTATGCCGTCGTAGGTCTTGTCCGCGCCCCCGGACTCCAGCGTGACGAGGCGCTTCGTGATGGCGACGTTCTCAGAGCCCGTCGCGTACTCGCCGGCCGCGTAGTTGGCCCCCGTCGCGCGGAGCGCAACGGGCAGGTGACCGAAATGCGTCAGCGAGACCTTCGAGGGGTCGCTCACCCAGTTCACGCCGTCGACGCTGTACTCGACCGAGAGCTCGTTGCCGTGCTTGTCCCAGGCGCGCGCATGGTAGGCGGAAAGGGGCTCGCCGCCGTAGACCTTCTGCACGTCGTGGACGTCCCACGTGACGGCGTTCTTGTCAATTGCGCCGGGGACGATGTGCAGCTGCCCGTCTTCAATCGCAAAGACCACGTTCGAGAAGTTGGCGCTCCTGTTCTCGAAGTCACTGGGGAGCAGGCCCATGTCGTAGTCGCCGGCGTCGGTAGCGGTGACGCTTTTATGCGCGGCGTCGCCCACAAAGGCGAAGTCGTCCTCCTCGTAGAGGGCGGAGGAAATACCTACGACCTCGTAGCCCTCGGCGGTCTTAGCCTCGCCGTCATAGGGGAACGTCGCGCTGTTCTCCCTGATGGTTACGACGACCTTCTCGGCGCTGGCGGTCACCTTGAGCTTGCCCTTGCCCAAGGTGATCCGGTAGTTGGTGAGCTTGGTGGAGCCTGCCGCCGCGAACCCTGCGATGGTGCTCTCGCTCTCCCCGGAGTTGAGCTGCGACCCGCCGTAGGTCACGCCCGTGACGCCGTCGCCCCCGACGAAGCCGGTGGCGGTGAACTCGCTCGCCACAAGCGACGTGCCGTCGTAGGGCTTACTTGCGTCCTTGGGGCGGATAGTCACCTCAGCGGGGTCGATGACGAGCGAGCCGTCCTTGATCTCGACGTCGAACTCGCTCGTCACATCGTTGCCGGCCGCATCGGTCACCTTGGCGGTGCCGGTAATGTTGTTGGTGTAGGTGCCGACGTCGGTCGCGCTCGGGTCCTCGGTGGAGAGGCCAGAGACCGTATACGTCTTCCCGCCGACCACGAACTCCGTAGTCTTGAGGCCCACGGCGGAATGAATCTTGCCGTCGTAGGTCGCTGGCGTCGAGTTCGCCTCGACCGTGATGGTCTCGGTCGCTCCGCGCGAGGTCACGTTCAGCGTGCCCTTCTCAGTGCGGATCTCGTAGTTGCCAGCCTTGGTACCCTCATGGTAGCCCCACCCGACGACGGAGCTCTCGCTCGTCCCCGGCGCAGTCTGCGAGCCGGAGAACACGGGATCGACGATGCCCTGACCTGCGAGGAACTGGTCGGGCGAGCTTTCGACGACCTCCCACTCGCTCGCCTCGAGCGCCTCGCCGTTGTAGACCCGGGAGGCGTCCTTGGGCTTGATAATCAGCGCGCGCTTCGAGATGTCGAGGCGGCCGTCCTCCACCTCGAAGCTGACGTTCGAGAAGTTCTTGCCGGCGTAGCTGAAGTCGCCCGCCTTGAGGCCCATGGGGTAGCTGCCCGCGTCGATGCCCGTTACCTTCGCCGTGCCCGCGAACGAGATGTCGCCCGCGTCGAAGCCGGCGGGGGCGTCGGCGCTCGCGGCGCCGCCGACCACATAGGAGACGGTATAGCCCTCGACGCCGTGCTCCGTGCCGTCGTACTTCCCGCCGCCCGTATTGCCCTTGATTTTGACGACAATCTGCTGGGAGTTTGCGCTAATCATAAGCTTGCCGTCATTCGCTTTCGCAACGATGTACTTGCCATCGGCGCTCACCGTACCAGCAGTCCCGGGAGCAAATGTGTAAGGATAGGTGCCCGCCTCGGTGCCTTTGCCGCCTTCGAGCGTAATGCCTGCAAACACAGCGCCTTCGATATCGCAGGTGTAGCCCTCAACGCGCTGAGCTTCGCCCGTGTAATCCTTCGTCGCAGAATTCGCCGTGAGCGTCGCGTTCTGATAGTAGTACACGTCAATGGTGGCGGTGCCGTCGCGCTCGACGATCGCTGTCGCGGTCTGGCCGGGAACTGCGGTGTAGCCGTCGATGCTCTTCGCGAGATCGGCTGCTGATACCTCAGTGCCCCACGATGCAGCGAAGGTATCGGAGTCAGCGACCTTCTGCTCCGTGCCATTGAGATAGTAATTCACCTGGTAGGATGCGGAATCCTTCTCGTAGTAGAAGATAATTTCGGGTGTTTCCCCTTGAACGAGCGTCGCTGTAGCGCTAGTCTGCATCGGATCGACGAGGTGGTAGCCTTCGATGTTGCCCTTCGCGGTTGCCGTCACAACATCGCCAGCGTGCCCGTAAAGCGTATCGGCCGTGGCGATTTCCGCGCCAGTGCCCCGCTCGACATATTTCACCTTGCAAGCGGGCAGCTCGTTCCACGTCGCCGTAAACGTAACGTTGTTGTTGGGCATGGTGAAGCTCTCGCCGCTCGCAAGCGTCGTTGTGCCCTCGAGTCCTTCAACGGTCCAGCCAGCAAACTCATGCCCCACGCGGGTAGGCTCGGCTTTCACCGTCTGCGTCGAGCCCTCCTGAGCAGCATGCACGAGAGCGTCGCTGTTGTTCCAGCTTCCACCCGCCAAATCGTAGATGACCTGGCGCCCCGAAAGGTACTTGGCGTAGAAGTTCACGTTCCCGTCTATCGTATAGGGGAGCTCCACCTGCTGAGTTAATGCTTGGTCGGTATACCAACCATTAAAGGTATACTCGATGCCGCCAACCGTCTTGGAAGGCGGAAGGCTCACGTCGGCGAAGTCAGCGATGTCGGTGGCATCACCTTCGCGGTACGTCAGTTTCGAGGCGACAAGCTGGAATCCCTCGCCCGGCGTCGTCGGATCGTCTACGTAATAACGGGCGTTGAACAGGTTGCGGCACGTGATGGACACGGAGCAGTCGACATGGTAGCCATCGTTGTTGTTCGTCAGCTTGTACGGCTTGACGCAGATGGATTCCACGTCCTCATCGGTCACCGTGACGCCCGGCAGCATCCCTTCGATTACCGATTTGTACGCCTTGAAAATATTGTTCCAGTCGCGGCTTCCGCGAGCAACCTGGTACTCGTCCCCCGTGGAATCATCGGGCCAGGTGATTACGCGATCAGAAACACGATCGAAGATGACGGTCTCCCCATTGTCCTTTGGGAAATTGCTGCTATCGAGACCGGTGAGGTTCACGCTGCCGCTACCAAGGCTGGTCCACTGAGTTGCACTGGTGGAATCGAGCGATCCGTTGGGGTTGTTCAGGTAATAGAAGAGGGCGCTATTGGTTGCAGTCGTGGGGGAAGTGACCGTCACGTCGTGCGTCGCGATAAGCGTGGTGGCACTGTCCGGGCTCGTATAGCTCAGCGTGACTGTCGTACTTCCCTCGCGAACTCCCGTCACCATTCCGCTTTGGTCGACCGTGAGGATGTTGTCGTTGTTCGAGGACCAAATGTAGATCCCCTCAGCATTTGAGGGGCTCGTCGTCGCCGTCAGCTGTATCGCAGAGAACTGCGCGACGGCGTCGGCACCGGTGATAGAGAGGGACTGTGCAATCGCGGAGTCCGCGGCGGCGGAAGAATCAGCAGCCTTGCCGGATTCATTGTTAGTGGCTGAAGGGGTGTTGGAGTCGCCGCTATCGCCCGCAATATCGGATTCCACGCCCACAAGCGCAGGAGAAGAGATTTCCACGGATTCGCCGCTCGAGCGAGCGGGAGCATCGTCTCCCCCACCCAGCGTCGCCGCAAGGTTTGCAGCGTCGCCAGAAAGCTGGGAGCTCCCCCCCCCCGCCATTGGCAGCGCCGTCTTCCGCATACACCTCGGCAGGATTCACGGCAGGCCAGCCGAAACCCAGCAAGATGGCAGACAGCACGACAGAGACAACCTTGTTGCCCCATGATGTGCAATTGGCCGAGCTTTTAGCCTCTCTCGTGTGATTTATCGTGTTATTCATGTTCCTCACCCCGTCATCCCAGGCTCCAAATGAAGCTTACGGCCTAACTATTTCCGCAATTTCAACTGGTCATACTTGCCTCTCGTCATAGGCAAGCTCTCTGTTATAGAGGGACATTTCCAGATGCGGGTTTACAAATTAAGCATACTAGCACTTTTTGGGTATTTACATGCTGACAATATCGCAAATAGCTACCTCAATATATTGTTCGCCATTTATCACCACCTGCTGTTTCATTGATTCACGTACCAATTTTTAGTAAGGTGACGAGGTGATTCACCATACCCATTGCTTCAGTTCGACGTAAAAGAATATGGGTGGGGTGACAAATTGGTTTCAAAACCACCTTTGCGGCAAGGCTCGCTCGACGCCCTCGTGCCGAATATGGGACAATGGCAACCAATGAAAGCCGCTCGAAACGGAGGCGACGATGGCAAAGCACATGACGAGAAGGGCATTTGTGACGACAGCGTGCACAGCCGTGGCCGCAACGGCACTCGGCTGCAGTGCCTCGAACGACGCCAAAGCCATGTGGACCTGGACGCAAGACGATGACCTGCCCGTATTGTGCATGCAGGTTTCAGGCGGCGCCATCGTTGCCATGCCAAGTGCAGGATGGAAGCCGCAAGACGGCTGGATCCAGGTGCAACTTTCGGGAGGGTCGATTCCCGGGAAAGAAATCGAGTCGATCACCCAGGAAGGATCGACCCTCGTTGTGCAGCTGAAAAAGCCAGCGAGCGATATCGAGACCATGGACCTGCGCCTCACCGAGTACCGAGTCGAAGGCGGCGAGGTCTCAAGCATCGAGTCGGTCGATATCATCGACAAGGGCGAGCGCCACGAAGCCCAACGCGGGGTGGACGGTTAGCGTTAAGCCCAATCGCGTTCGATTATTTCCCACTTCGCGTCGCGCGAGCGCTCGACCAGGGAAATCTCCTCGTCGCTAAGAGCACGGAAGCGGCCTTGGCTCTTCAGGTAATCGCGCACGCTCGCAAACTCGCGGGGCTTGCGGTTGAGCGTGAACTTCCCACCAGAGACGCCGCTCTCCTGCTCGCCCTCGTATTCGGCGAGATACCACAGTCCGCAATCGACCACGTCGCGAGCGAGATCGACCATCTTCGACTCGGGAGCACCCCACCCCGTCGGGCACGGCGCGATCACGTGAATAAACCGCGTACCGTGGATACCCTTCGCGCGCTCGAGCTTTTTCAGGAAGTCGTTCATATACCCGACGCTCGCCGTTGCGGCATAGGGAAGCCCGTGAGCTGCGATAATCTCGAACACGTTCTTCTTCTGCGTGAGGCATCCGTGGGCGTTCTTCCCTGCGGGTGTCGTTGTGGTCTTAGCGCCGAAAGGAGTGAGCGAGCTTTTCTGGATGCCCGTATTCATGTACGCCTCGTTGTCGTAGCAAATATAGAGGACGTCGTCGTTGCGATCGATCGCGCCCGAAAGCGCCTGGATGCCGATGTCGGCCGTGCCGCCGTCGCCCGCAAAGCCGACGACCGTGCAATCGTCTGGCTTCTTCCCCTGAGCCCGCAAACCGGCCTCGACGCCCGTAAGTACGGCCGCCGTGGCCGCAAAAGGCGTGATCATCGCGTTGTTCGCAAAGCACAGCTGGGGAAAATTGAAGCCGACGGCGCTCATGCACCCCGCGGGCAGTGCCGCCACCGCGTTCGGGCCAAGCACCTTCAGCGCTGCACGAACCGCAAGCGAACCGCCGCAGCCAGCGCATGCCTTATGCCCGAAAAACAGCTCGTCAGCAGGCATGTTCTTCGCATTTATCGCCATTATCGCGCACCTTCTTCGCAATCGTCGCCGCATGCAGGCTGGCTTGCAGCGGGAAAGTCTATTCCGAGGAAGCTCACACGGCCGAGTCCAGCTCCCTGGCCGGTAGAGGCATCGTCGCAGCTCCGCCCGGCGGCAGCGTCATCGCGCCCCCGCTCGCCCACGCTATCGAGCAGCGCGTCGAACATGGCGTCCATCTGGGCACTCGTGATGTCGTCACCGCCGAGGCCGCCGATGAAGTTGAACGTCGGCGTCGTGCACCCCGCTTGCTGGAGCGCGGAATTCACGTTCGTGAACACCGTGCCCTCAGCCCCGAAGGAGATGTCCTTCTCCAGCACGCCGACCGCCGCCGCACGCGCAAGCGCTTCGGCGATAAGCTTCGCTGGGAAGGGGCGCATGTAGCGGATGCGCAGAAGGCCCACGCGCTTGCCCTGCTCGCGCAGCCTTGCGACCGACTCGCGCGCAAGCCCCGCGATAGAGCCCAGCGTCACAAGAACGGCTTCAGCATCATCGCAGTTCACCGCTTCAACAGGGCCGGCGTACGTGCGCCCGAAGCATTCCTCGAAACGTGCCTCCACCTGCTCTATCACATCGAAGGCTGCGAGCATATCCTTGTGCTCGTAGTACTTGAAATAGCGGTTGTAATCGGGACCGGCGGAGTAACCGATATTCTTAGGATGCTCGAAATCGAAGCAGTTCGTCGCCTGATACGGCGGCAAAAACGCATCGGCGTCTTCCTCGACGGGCACATCGACCGTCTCGTAGGTATGCGTGAGCGCGAACCCGTCGAGGTTCACCATGAACGGAGTGAGCACCGCGGGGTCTTCAGCCACCGCATATGCCATAAGCGCCAGGTCAAGCGCCTCCTGGTTGTTTTCCGCATACGCCTGGATCCACCCATGGTCGAGCAGCGCCAGCGAATCGCGCTGATCGCCGTAGATATTCCACGGCAGCGCCGTTGCGCGATTCGCGTTCATCATCACAATGGGGAAACGGCCGCCCGCAGCATAAGTGAGCACTTCAGCCATGTAGAGAAGGCCCTGGCTCGACGTAGCCGTGAATGTGCGCGCACCCGTGGCCGATGCGCCCATCGCGCAGGAAAGGGCAGAATGCTCGGATTCCACATGCACGTATTCCGCCTTGAGCGAGCCTTCTTCCACCATCTCGGAAAGACGCTCGACGACGACGGTCTGCGGCGTGATGGGGTAAGCGGAAATCACCTGTGGTTTCGCGAGACGAACGCCTTCGGCGAAGGCCTCGTCGCCTGAGAGGAAACGCTTCATCGCTCATCGCCCTCGCTTTCGGGGACCATGGCAAGCGCGCCGAAGCGGCACACCTCGACGCACACGCCGCACCCTTTGCAGAAATCGTAATCGATGGCCACGGCTGCCGTGCCCGCCGCATCGGTCGCCTGCCGCGCAGGACGGAAGATGCAGCCATCGGGGCAGTACAGGTAGCACTGCAGACAGCCCGTGCATTTCCCGGCATCGAGCACCGGACGCATGTTGCGCCAGCCTGCGTTCTTCGCAACCAGATAGCCGCCGTCGTAGCATGTGGTGTGAGCGAAGTCGGCGGGATCGAGCGCGGCGGTTTGCAGCGTGGGAATGAGCGCCTCGCCGCGGGAAGCGGACGCAAGAGCAGACTCCCCCTCGGCCGTTTCACGTGAAACAGAGTCGCTGACCTGGGATTCGGTGGACTCGTCGGTATTTGCGACCACTCTCGCTGCGCGAGTTTTCCCCACCGCCTCAAGCGCCGCATCGACTACGCGCTTGTTCTTCTCGTGCAGCTTCGCGGGCATATAGCCCTCGATGGCTCGCTTCACGTCGTCGACGCTCACATAGTCGCACACCGAGCACAGCGCACCGAGAAGCGCCGTGTTGGGAATCGGCCGGCCAAGAATCTCCTGGGAAATGCCGTTCGCATCGATGGCAACAATGCGCGGATCGCCGAACGAGCGCACCGAGTTCACGATGACTTTCCCATCAGGAAGCAGCTCTTCCTCCCAACCTTCGCCAAGCAGCGTATCGTCGAGGTAGATAACGTAGTTCGCCCTGTTCACTGCACTGCGATCGCCAATCGGCTCGCGCGACATCTTAGTGAATGCGCGCATAGGGGCGCCACGGCGTTCAGGGCCGAACGAGGGGAACGCCAGCGCATAGGAACCATCGGCAAACGAGGACGCCGCGCCCAAAAGCCGTGCCGCCGTGAAGGCCCCCTGCCCGCCGCGACCGTGCCAAAGCACTTCGATCATGTAAAACTCGCCTTCTTATTAGTTTGTGAGATGAGCATCAGTATAGGCGAACCAGGCCGCGCCTGCGTGGTTTCGACAATTCAATACGGGCAAGGCAGAATCGAGATGGGTATTGGTGACTTCATTTTGACGCCACGGCATCTCTGGGTGGACCGTCGTCAGGGAAATAACGAGGGCGCCGACAATGTCGACGCCCTTGAATGAGACCCCACGTCAGCGAGAAGAAAGCTCACATCACCCGCGGTTCGCTCGGCTATTCGCCTGTTTGCTCGCCTATTCGCCCGTGCGCTTGGCCGACCCGCCCGCAAAGGAGGGGTCCATCGCCACGGCGTCGAGGCGGGCCATCACGACGTCTTCGACCTCAGGAGAATATGGCGCGTTGTCGCCCTCTCCCGCAAAGCGCGTGCGGATGTAGCTGCCGCACTCGTCGCACGTGCCGATACGATGGCCCTCATCGCCCTCGATGTTGAAGTAGTGCAGGTTTCCCTGGTTACGCGTACCGCAGCGAGGGCAGCGGATGCGATCGAATTCCCAGCTCGTCCCGCACTGCGCGCACCACAAGGTCTTGTTGCGGCCGTCGCCCGAGCCACCTTCGCCCACGCGCGCGAGCGACGCATCGCCGCCGCATGCGGGGCAGTGCATCTGATGGTCGTAGAACACCTTCGCCTTCTTGCGGGCGCGAGCCACCGCTTCAGCCGGACCCTCGAGCTGCCAACGAAGCGCGAGCGACGCGAACAGCTGGCCCATCTGCGCCTGAAGCTCGGTCATGCCGCCGTCCACCAGCTGCTCGGCGAATGCGGCCAAATACTCCATCGGCTTCTTGCCTGCCAGGGCGACATCGCTTGCAGCAATGGCGTCATCCCAGTTGACACCCGTAAGCGCAGCAGCCATCTCGTCGCCGAACCCGCCCAGCTCGGCAGCGCGGGCGATCACTGCGGACATTCCGCGAGCAAGCGCTTCGGCGTCGATTTCCACAGGGGCGTTCGAGAACACGGGAATCTCCGCCTCGGAAAGCGCAGCCACGCGCTCCGCAGGAGGCGCCTCATAGCCCGCAGCAGTCTGCCCCGCCGCATCGGCGCCATCGAGCGCCGCCCACAGGCTCATGAAGAAATCGATGCGCGAAACTTCGACCTCATCGAGCGTTTTCCCATAATGCTCCGCCGCAAGCTTGGCAGCCTTGTTGTTCATGTTCACGCCTTTCTCGTCGATCGTATTTGCCTGCTTCGCCCCAACCCAAGCGTTTGACGCGAGGCGGGCAAATAGCGAGCCATTTATCTCCACAGAGAACGGGGACCCACCCGAGATTGTCGGATGGGTCCACCGAATCAAGCTTTCCATCAGCCACAACGGCTAACAGAATCAGTTACTTGGCTGCAGGCTTCTCAACCACGTTCTTGCCCTCGGTGATCTCCTTGCGAGCCCAGTGGCCCCAGTGGTAGATCGCGTCGGACTCGGAAACCATGCCGTTGCCGAACATGAGCTTGTAGGTGCCGCGATAGGGCTGGAAGATGCCCGCACCCAGGAAGATGTGAGCCAAGCCGAACACGGCGATCATCAGGAAGCCGAAGTCATGCAGGAACAGCAGGACGCCATGAGCCGTCGTGCCGAGGTTCAGACCCAGCTCGCCGATGAGCAGGAAAACACCAGTGACAGCCATGAGCAGGCCGAACAGCCACAGCATGCCGTCGGCGAAGCGCTGGCCGGACTTCACCTCGTCCTGGTCCGGCATGTGAATCCACTTTGCCATGAACAGGTAGGGGAAGAACAGCATCATCCACTTCTTGTCGTCGGAGGTCCACTTCGCGAAGAGGTTCTTCACGATATGGCCGACGCCCTTGGGCGATGCAATAGCACTGAATAGCGGAACCACAACGAAGATGACGCCGCATACACGGTGCACCATGCGGAAGACGAACACGACGTCGGAGCCCACCATCTGAGCCAGAGGCGGAATGAACACGAAGCATCCGCTCAGGCACAAAAGGATGCAGGCGGTAACTGCGATGCCGTGCGTCCAACGAGCTTGCAGCGAGTGGCGCTTGATGTAGCGCTCGGTACCAGCGGCCTCGCGATCTTTGAGGAACTGCTTGTCAGCGGCAAGCTGCTCAGGAGAAACGTTCACTGCTTCGTTACTCATCGCTGCCTCCCTTCCCGATGCCGAATGGATGATTCTCGAGGATGTGCTCCTTGACGGACTTCTCACTCTGTCCGTCGCCGTGCTTGACGACGTCGCCGGTGATCAGGCTGACAGTGTCCTCGGTTTCAGGGTTGTACACGAGCTTGTCGCGCTTGTAGCCAACGCCCAGAGCGAACATCGCCGCGAGGCCCAAAACCGTGAGGCCGGTGACGACGCCCGTGACGGGCTTCATGACGCGGGTCATGCCCACCGTTGCCGGAGCAGACGGGTTGGCCGGAAGGCCCGTGGCCTCGCGCCCGTACTTCAGCACGGAGATCACATGCAGACCGCCCATCTCGTTGGCGCCGTAGATCTCGGCGTCCTCGTAGCCGCGGCCCTTCAGAATCTCGAGGCGCTCCTGGGCCAGATCGAGCATCTCGTCGCGCGGCCCGAAGCGAAGCGCGTTGGGCTGGCAGGTGGAAACGCAGGCCGGGTCCATGCCCTGAGCCACGCGATCCGGGCAGCCGGTGCACTTGTTAACGTAGTCGCGGATGCCCTCGGTGCGGTAGCGCGGCACGTCGAACGGGCACACGCCTTCGCAGTAATGGCAGCCGACGCACTTGGAGTCATCGACGTGGACGAATCCGGTGTCCTCGTCCTTCGTGATGGCACCAGCAGGGCACACCGTGGCGCAAGGAGCCTCGGTGCAATGCTGGCAGGAACGACGGTTGAAGATCCAGTCGACGGGCTTCTGCCCGCGAACCGCATCGCGCTCCTGGAACGTCTGAATCAGGCGCGTGTTGCCGTTCAGATCTGCCGGGTTCTGAAGCGAACCGGAGAACTTGTTCTCGTTGGTGCCGATCGGGGACGGCAGGTTATTCCACACCTTGCAGGCAACCTGGCAGCCCTTGCAGTTCGTGCACAGGGAGGTGTCGTAAAGAATAGCCATTTCAGTCATGTCTTACCCCCTCCTTATGCTTTCTCGATGTTGACGAGGAACGCCTTATACTCGGGCACCATGGTGTTCGGGTCGCCGACGTTCGGGGTCAAGTCGTTTACGGTGTCGCCCGTGCCGTACAGGTGCGTCCAGCCGAAGTGGTGCGTCAGGCCCACCTGATGCTGCGTCTTGCCGTGGATCGTGAACGGCTTCAGGCGCTTGGTGACGTAGGCGTCGACCACGACGGAGCCGCGCTTGTTCCACACGCGAACCTTGTCGCCAGGCTTGATGCCCTTCTCGGCGGCGAATTCTTCGGACATCTCGCAGAACTGCGACGGCATAGCCTCCACCAGTGCCGGGCAGGAGCGGCTCTGGCCGCCAGTCTGCCAATGCTCGGTGACGGAGTACGTGGTCGCGATGATCGGGTACTCGTCGGTTCCGCCGTGAGCGGTGGACTCGTATTCCGTGAACTTGATCATCGGGTTGTTCTGCGAACCGTTGAGCGCGTTGTCGAACGGGCTCTCGAACGGCTCGTAGTGCTCGGGCATCGGGCCGTCTTCCATACCGTAGGATTCCAGACGCGCGTTCTGCTCCCACAGCATGAAGAACGTGTTGTTGTTCGGCGGAACCTGCTGGCCGTTCTTGGCGGACACGAAGTCGCCCTGGTCGACCAGATCCCACTTGCTGCCGTCCCACTCCATGAGCTTCTTGTCGGGGTTCCACGGCTTGCCCTTGGTGTCGCAGGAGTTGCGGTTGTACAGGATACGACGGTTGGAAGGCCAGCTGAACGCCCAGTTGGAGTTCAGGCCAAGGCCCGACTTGTCGTTGTTGTCGCGGCGGCCGATCGGCTGCTGGGCCGGATCGAGCGGTGCGTCGTTGTTGTTGTAGAAGCCCGAGTAAATCCACATCGCGCAGGAGGTGGAGCCGTCGGCGCCGAGCTCGGAGTAGCCCTTGAGCAGGTCGACCTTGCCCGCCTTGAAGTCGGAGTTGGCCGTACGATAGCCGTTGAGCGCCCAGGAAACCGGACGGAAGTCGATCTTTCCGTTGACGTAGTAATCCCACTTCGTGTTGAGGATCGGGGCGGGGTTAGCGCCGCCTTCCTCCTTGTACAGACGGCAGATTTCCGTCCACAGAAGGTCGCACATCTCGAGGTCAGGCTTCGCCTGATCCCACGGCTCGACTGCCTGATAGCGCCACTGCAGCCAACGACCGGAGTTCAGGATGGTACCCGGCTTCTCGTAGATGAGCGCGCAGGGGAGGAAGTACACGGTCGTCTGGATCTCGGCCGGGTTCATGTCCGGAGCCTTCCAGAAGGCCGCCGACTCGGTTTCGACCTGGTCGGCCACGACGAGCCAATCGAGGTTCGCCATCGAGCGGCGTACATTGCCGGCGTTCGGGGCCGAGTGGCAGGGGTTCATGCCCCAGTTGAAGTAGCCCTTGATGACGCCCTGCTTCATGAGCTCGAACGTGGAGATATGCGTGTAGTCCTGGTCGCCCTTCTCGGAGGGAACCTTCGGCCACCAGTCGTAGCCGTAGTCGTTCTCGACGGTTGCGGCATCGCCGAACCACTCCTTGAGGGAGGACACGATGAACTTCGGCTTGTTGGTGTAGTAGCCGGCGGAATACGTCTGGGATTCCAGCCACTTGCGCAAGCTGGAACGATCGGTGGTGTTCGCCCACTTCAGGTATGCGGGATGCTCGTTCACCATCATGCCCATGTCGGTTGCGCCCTGAACGTTGGGTTCGCCGCGCAGAGCGTTCACGCCGCCGCCGGGGATGCCGATGTTGCCGAGGAGCAGCTGCATGACGCACATGGCACGCGTGTTCTGGGCGCCATAGGAGTGCTGCGTCTGGCCCAGTGCGTAGAGCACCATGCCTGCACGTCCGGGCTTTGCGGTGGAACCGTAGGTGGAGTACACCAGCTCGAGCGTTTCCTTGTCCATGCCGCAGATGTCGCACACTGCGTCGAGGGTGTAGCGCTCGTAATGCTTCTTCACCTGCTGATAGACGCACATCGGGTCCTGAAGCGTCATATCGCGCTTGGGGAGGGTGAGCGTCGGCGTGGTGAACTCGGGAACGCCGTCCTTCTTAACCCAGGCGTAGTCGCCCGAAGCGGAGGTGTCCCAGTTCTCTTCCTTCTCGGTCTGATAATGCCAAGAATGGTTGGAGTACGTCTTGGTCTTCTCGTCCCAACCGGAGTAAAGGCCGGTTTCGGGATCGAAGTCGAACTCGGGGTCGAGCAGGTAAGACGCGTTGGTGTAGTTGAGCAGGTACTCGTAGTTGTAGTCGCCCATCTCACCAGTGGCGAGGTACTTCTCGAGGTTCGGATCGATCAGGTTCTCGATGATCCAGTGGTACATGCCGCCGTAGAAGGCGATGTCCGTGCCCGAACGGATGGGGCAGTAGATATCCGCCTGCTCGGCAGTGCGGGTATAACGGGGGTCGACGACGATCCACTTCGCTCCACGGTCGTGGGCCTTGCCAAGCCACAGCGAGCTGACCGGGTGGTTCTCAACGGAGTTGGAACCGCAGTGGAGGATGACGTCGGTGTTTTGGAAGTCGCACCAGTGGCTCGTCATGGAGCCGCGACCGAATGATGCTGCCAGACCGGCAACGGTGGGGCTGTGTCAAACACGCGCCTGATTGTCGATGGCGATCACGCCGAGCGATCGCATCATCTTGAGGATCAGGTATTCCTCCTCGGAGTTTTCTTGGCTACCGCCCAGGCTGGCAATTGCCGGGGTACGGTTCACGGTGAGGCCGTTCTTGTCGGTTTCCTCGAACGTGGCGTCGCGCGTGTCCTTGACCTTGCGCGCGATTTCCTTGACGGCGTCCTCCCAGGTGATGTCTTCCCACTCGGAAGCACCGGGACGGCGCACCATCGGCTTGGTAACGCGATCGGGGTTCTTGATGACTTCGCGCGTTTCCGGATCCACAATGTTGCGGAGCTGGAACATGGCTGCGCCCTTCGGGCACAAGCCACCTTGGTTGATGGGATGGTCGGGGTCACCCTCGAGATTGATCAGCTCGCCGTCGCGCACCGAAAGAAGCGAACCGCATCCGCCTGCGCAATAGCAGCAGATGTTGGTGTACTCTTCAGTGTTCACGAGCTTCCAGTCGCTGTTCGATTCAACAGCCAAAGCAGGCGACTGCTGCGTCAACTGGAACGCCATGCTCGTCGCGAACGCTGCGCCGGTGGCTTTCATGAAGCCCCTGCGTGTCAGGTTCATAATCTCGTCTCTCCTTCCAAATTCTCGTCTTCCCTCGTCTATACCGCGTCAGGGCATACGCTGCCCTTTCGTCGATTGCTCATGGTACGGGACTTGTCGACACAAATTCAACAAATGAGACCGCAAAAGGGCTATTTGTCGGGGGAACGGCCTTTTCCTTGTAAACTTATACTTGACCTGGGTTAACGCATCTTTCTCTCCAACGTTTTCAAAGGAAGCTCAGAAAGTATATTTTGCAATGTGAAGGTTTTGTAAGATATTGTTGAATTGACCTGCATTATCCTATTCAAGAATAGCCCACTTTATGGACAGGTTGAATCTGACACGGAAATGGGTTGATTTTTCCGCTTTCACCAACCTTGCGGATTGACGCGCACGAGTCCATTGCGGCAATGACTCCCATCCGCAAAAAACGGTGCCCGAAAAAGACGTGCGGTCGTGCGCGCGGTGGCAGGCAAGGAGGGAAAGAGCCGTTGTCCCCGTATGGCGCTGCTATACTGAATTCGACTCGAAAGGAGACTGTCCATGAGCGACAAGGAGAAAGTTGCGCTGACGAAGCTCACCAGCAAGGGCGGTTGAGCGGCAAAGTGGGGTCCGGGCGACCTCGAAGATGCGCTGCACTGCCTCTCCCCCGCAATCGGCCTGCCTGACAAGGACAAGCTCCTCCTCGGGTTCGAGACGAGCGACGATGCGGCAGTATGGGAAATCAACAAGACGACGGCTGCCGTGCTCACGGTCGATTTCTTCACGCCTGTCGTCGACGACCCCTACGAGTTCGGACGCGTTGCGGCGGCGAACGCGCTCTCCGACGTGTTCGCGATGGGGGCCCGCCCCCACGTGGCCCTAAACCTGCTCGCACTCGACAGCGAGCTCGGCGCCGAGGTTGCAGGCGAGATTTTGCGCGGCGGCGCCGACACAGCGCATGCGGCAGGGGCGTTCGTGGCAGGCGGCCACACGATCGATGATGAGGAACCGAAATACGGCCTGTGCGTGTTCGGCACCGTCGACCCGGGCAAGATTGTGCGCAACGGCGGCGCGATTGCGGGAGACGTCCTCTACCTCACCAAGCGAATCGGCACAGGGATCATGAGCGCTGCCGTGAAAAACGAGCTCGTCACCCAGCAGGAGTTTCGACCGGCCGTCGAGTCGATGATGGAGCTCAACATCGCGGGTGGCGAGGCTATGGTCGCAGCGAGCGTACATGCGGCGACCGACGTGACGGGGTTCGGCCTGGCAGGACACCTTCACGAGATGCTCGAAGCGTCGAACGTGGCGGCCGAGCTGGACTTCAGCGCCATCCCCACCTTCGAGCGCGTATGGGAGCTCTCGTGTGCGTATTGCCGCCCCAACCGGGCGTTTTCCATCATGGACCTCGCGGAGGAATACGTGCGGCAGGGCACGCTCGACGACGACGAGTTCGACAACCGCATGGGGGTTATCTGCGATCCACAAACCTCGGGCGGCATCTTGGCGGCCATACCCCCAGACCAGGCAGAGGTGTTCGAGCGGGAATTCGAGCGGCGGGCGAAGCGCGCGCCGTGGAGGATCGGCCGCATCGTTGATGGCGAGGCGGGCACAATCTCGTTCAGCGATGGAGCGCAATAGTCTTACTTGCGAGGCCGTGCCGCCCGGAGCATCTGCGCTGCACGGTCTATCTGGCTCGCGGCAAAGTCGATTTCGGCTGTTGTGTTGTAGAATGCCGGCGACAGCCGTGCCACGCTGCTCGTCCCGAGCCAATCGAGCACGGGCTGCGCGCAGTTGTGGCCGCTGCGCAAGGCGACTCCGCGCGCATCGACGAGCGTGCACAGATCAAGCGGGTGCACCCCATCAATCGTGAACGACACGAGACCTGCGCGCTCCTTCGGCGAGCCCGCAATATGGAGTCCCTCGATTTTCCCAAGCGCGCCGACCGCATGGTTGACCAGCTCGGACTCGTACGCTGCAATCTCCTCGCGACCCAAAGCGCACAGGTAGTCGCATGCCGCGCCGAGCGCAATCGCGCCGACGTAATTCGGTGTGCCCGCCTCTAGGCGCAGGGGAAGCTCTTCCCAGGTGGTCAGCGCTTGCGTCACCTTCCCCACCATCTCGCCGCCGAAATCGCGGGGGGCAAGCATCTCGAGCGCCTCGCGCGCGCCGCAAAGCGCGCCGATGCCTGTGCCAGCCATCATCTTATGGCCGGAAAAAGCCAAGTAGTCGACTCCCAAATCCACGATATCGACCACTCCATGGCGCATGATCTGCGCGCCGTCGAGCACGAACAGGGCGCCCGCATCATGGGCCATCTTGGCAAGCCTCTTCACGGGGGTCACGGTGCCGAGCACGTTCGAGCACCCCGTCATCGCGACGATCTTCACCTTGCCATCGGCGAGCAGCTCCGCGTAGTGGGCCTCATCGAGGTCGCCCTCGGCGGTGAGCCCAGCAACGCGGAAGTCGGCGCCTTTGGCAAAACACGCCTGCTGCCAGGGAACATAGTCGGAATGGTGCTCCATGAGGCTCACCACGACGGCATCGTCTAGCCCGAGCACGTGCGCCAAGCCGCGGGCCACCATGTTCAAGCCGTCGGTCGTGCCTCGCGTGAACACCACGCACGACGAATCGGCCGCGCCGACAAAGCGGGCAACCGTCTCCCGAGCATGCTCAAGCGCGTCGGTCGAGGCATGCGCCAGATAATGCATCCCACGATGCACGTTCGCGTTGCTCGTCCGATAGTGCTCGGCAACAGTGGAGAGCACCTGTTCGGGAACTTGCGTCGTCGCCGAGTTGTCCAAATACACGAGAGGATGGCCGTGAACCTGCTGCCCCAGAATCGGGAAATCCTCACGTACGCGTTCCACATCCATGTTCGCCACCCCTTCCGCCCCAGCATATCATCGCATGCCGAGCATTCTAGTTCATCAGGAGTCCCTGCGCATGGACGGGTCGTCCTTCGCATCGAAAAGCGCGTCTGCGAGCTGCGTAATTGTCTCAAGGTCGGCAGACTGCTCGGGCGTGAAGCGAACGTTCAGCGCGCGCTGGAGAGTCAAGGACAAAAGCACCTTCTTGATGTCGGTCGAGCTTTGGTTGGTGCACGTGGTCGAACCTTCCGCAAGCTTCACGCTCTTATCGTTTTGGCGCAGAAGCTTCTCGACGCTCTCGTCGGCGAGTTTCAAGATGTCCTCCGTGCCCAAAGCCCGCACCTCGTCTTCGGTCAGGAAGAACTTGGCGAGCGTATAGTTGCGCACCTCCTGGCGAAACGCCTCGCGGCCAAGCGTGCCCGACGTGATCTTCTCCTGCGCAGCTTCAGCATCCTTCGCCGCGATATCGAGGCGATCTTTCAGCGTCATCGTGCTAGCCATGATGAGGTTCCTCCTTATCGGAAAGCGCCTTGCGCGCAAAATCCTTGATAGTCGACGCGATTGCGGAAACGCCCGCCTGCCGCTTCGCGTCGAAAATATAGACGAGCTCGGTCTCTTCCACGAAACGCACGGGGCACTCGATAATCGCCCGTGCATCTTGTCCCGAGAACATTTGCTGGAACAGGTAGATCACACCGCGCACCATGAGCGTGTCGCTGTCACCTTCAAGAGCGAAGCCCTCGCCCGACGACGCGTCCTCCCACGAGGGATAAAGCCAAACCTGCGACTGGCACCCCTCGACGAGCACTTCTTTCACTTTGCGCTCCTCGGGTAGTTCCTCGAGCTGCGCCGATAGCTGCAAAAGGTAGTCGAACTGCTCGAACGTGTCACCAGCGGCGACGAAGCCGTCGATGAATTCCTGCTGAATCTCGTCAGGAGCCTTCACGTTCCCCATCCCCTTCCTCACCGACCCGATCCCCAAACTCGGGAAAGAACAAGCCCGCGACGTCGATTGCGGCGCCGCGGGCTTGGCGTTCGGCGCGTAATACGCCTTTTCGTCGGCTCGATTTACGCCTGGACGATTTCCAGACCGAGCAGCTCGCCGAGCTCGATGACCTGCTCTTCGAAGTCACCGTAGATAAGCGGCATGTGGTTGCCGATGGCGGCCTGCTTCTTGAAGAAGTCCTTGGAGTCCTTCACCTGGAAGAACACGCCCATGGAGCAGTTGGTCTGATCGTAGCCCATGGAGGTGATGATCTTGCCCTTCGCGACGAAGAGCTTCTCGACGTTCGGATCGACACGGCACATCGTGATCGTCTGGCCGGCGTCCTCTTCGAACTTGTAGCGCAGCGTCGCGCCGAAGCCGGAGCGGGCGAAGGAGCGAATCGCGTAGGGGCGGAAGTCCTCGTCGAAGGATTCCCAACGGCGGTTCGGCACCGAGTGGAAGGTCAAAACGACGTTGGGGATGTCGCCGAGCTCTTCCATCTTCTGGTCAACATGCTCGGGCGTGAAGAACAGTGCCTTGGGCAGCTGAGCGCGCACGCCATGACGCACCGGGCTCGTGAAGCAATTGCCCATGTAGGACGGACGGCGGCCGATGGCCTGCAGCATCAGCTTGGAGACGACGGCGCCCAGATCGTACTCGCATGCGGACGGGATGCCCTGCTCGTTGTTGAGCGAGTGGTTCAGGCACATCGTGAATTGCTTCTGGTTCAGGCGGCGCGTCGCGCACAGATCGGGGCACGGAGCAGTGAAGCAGTTGCACTCGTAGGCGTCGAGGAACTTCTGGATGCCGTAGTTGGCTTCGACGGACTTCTTGACCATCTCGCGCGTCATCTCGCACTCTTCGGCGCCTGCGATGAGCTCGTCGGTTTCCTTATCGATGATCTTCTCGTCCTCGGCGGTGAGGTTTAAGCCCTTGCGGCCCGGCGTGCAGTAGTTCTCCATCGGGTCGTCGTAGGAAATCTGGTCGAGCAGCTCATGAGCGGAGACGTAACGGATGCGAGTGCCGAAGCGCTCGGTGATCTTCTCGGGGTCGATGATCGAGTCGGGCGCGCTCACCGAGACGGTGCTCGTCATACGGGTCGCGGCGAGGATCTTCGAGTCCTTCATGACCTTGCGAGCACGCAGGACGGTCATGTACTCGGTGGCGTCCTCCCAGTCCTCGAAGGAGTAGAACTCAAGGCCACGGGCAAGGAACTCGGCGGACGTGATAGCGGAGGCGCAGCATGCCTGGGTGATGGCGCAGGGCTTGCCGACGCGCTGCGCAAACTCGAGGGCCAGGTCATAGGGGCGGCTCGCATACCCGATGAAGTACAGGTCGACTTCTTCGCTTCCCTCGGCGAGCTTGTCGATCATCTCGTCTTTGGTGAGGAAGTTCTCGTCGCGCTCGACTTTGACGGGCTCGAGCAGGTTGACGACGTTCTCCGGCATAGCAGCCTGGAGCTGGGCATACCAACCCTTGAACTTCTCGGCGGCCATGTGGAGGTCGAATTCCTTCTCAAGCTGGATGCCCTCACCGAAGCGGCACGGTCCCTCGAACACGTACTCGTGATACAGCGTCAAGAAAATCGGCTTCACGTTGAGACGAATTTCCTCATGTTTTTTGATGGCCATGATGACTATCCTTTCCCCTGTTCTGCGGCACTCTCTCCCGTGCCGTGCTGACATCGAGAAGAGTACGGCGCGCCGCAGCGTAAATCATGGGGCTGGAATCACCGTCTTCGATAAATTCTATTGTGCATTTTGCATAATCTCGATGTCGTCGAAACGGTACGCAAAGAGCAGCGCGAAGCGAAGAGCGGGATCGGACGTGTCGATACCGTACGCACCCTCGATACGGTCGATGCGGTACTTCACGTTGTTGCGATGCATATGAAGCTTCTCGGCAACGATGTTCGCGCGGCGTTCGCACATGAGGTACTCGTAGAGGAACTGATAGTTGTCAGTGCCCCGCTCGGCGTCGTCTTTCGCGATAGAACGAACGACGACGCTCGCGTAGGTTGAATCCAAAAGCGGCAGGTCATCTCCCATTTTGTCGGCGATAAAGGCGATTTGGGCTCGATCGAACGAGAAGATACGGCTCCAGTTGAACGAAATCGGCAGCTTATGAGCGCCCGGCTTGGCCTTCGCCCCAAGCCGTGCAGCCTCGCGCGCCTGTCGATAGGCAATGGAAGCCTTAGCGAGATTCGTGAACTTGGAGCTGCGTCCGCAGATAAGGTCCATTTTCTCCATGAGCTCGTTGATGCGCGATGAGATGGATTTATGCCCCCTTGGGCACGAACCGACCTCGCAATGCAGCGCGCACTGCGGAGAGTGACAGTTGAAGCACAGCACCGTGACGCAGCCGTCGAAAAGGACAACTTTCGCCGGTGCCGCCATCGTGACCAGGTCGGAAAGAAGCCGCGAGGGAGACACATCCTCGGTAACGGGAATCGCGAACAGGCAAAACCGCGCTTCTGGTGGAATACCCACGAGCTTACATCGCTCGCGAATAATAGCCTCGTTGTTCTCGCGACCCAAAAGAAGATCATGAAGGAACGTGTCGACCGCGTTACCCGAGGGTTTGTCTTGCGGGTATTCGCGCTCAGCAATGCGTTTGACCCTCGAGAGGAAAAGGTCGAACGTATCGTAGAGATAGTCGCAGGGGGAAAGCTCGTTGCACATCATGACAACGATGAGGCTGAAGCTCGTCTTGGTTTTGAACGACCTCACGACCGTGACGTATTTGCAGATGGAGAGCGTATCGTTGACGATGAAGCCGTCTTCTTTCGCCCATGGCTTGAAGCGCTTGTGCAGCTGGAACTTCCGGATGTTCTCCTCGGTATGGTAGCCGTGCTCGATCAGCTCCATCGTAATCGGGTCGTCACAGGGAGTTCCCTTGGTGTAGGCCAAAAGCTTGAGAGCAGGATCCACTACGACGACGTTGTTGCGCAGCATCTTCTCGCTCACATCCATAAGCTCTTGAAGCCCGCCGTCGCGGCCGAGCACCGCGTCCATATCGCGCTCCCATATTCCGAATCGATAGAAGATTTCGAGCAACGCGTTGAATACCTGGAGCGTTCCTTCTCCCCCCGTGACGGAGAGCACGGCGGTCGGGTCGGGCTTGGTCGCGTGATGGTCCACGAAAGCTGCGTGACGGCCGTAGCCTCGGACGCTTTCGCAGTCTTCGCTCGTCGAGCAAACGTAGAGGATATCGTCCCCCGCAATCGACGATTCCCCCAGATAAAGACGGGCATTCTCGAAAGCAAGACTCCCGTTAGACGAGATTGAGACGCTCCCCATAGCCTCAAGTTCGCGCTTCATGATGTTCAGCGAAACACCCATGACCTACCCCCTCCGATAAAGCCATTGCGCCGTATCTCATAATGGCCTATCTCCCACCTGATTGCTTTAGTCGAAAGCCACGCTTTTCGACAATCTTATTATGCAAAATGCACAATAAGATTTCACCCCCATCGTGCACGTCTTGCAAGAAGCACAACGGGTTCCATTTCTTTCGTATGCCCCATGCCCACTGACTCATGTACGCGAGGCCTATAAGCTAAACCCGAGCGAGAGACCATCCCCTCCGCTCTCAAAAAGCCCCTTCCTCCCTCGAATTTCAGCGAAGGGGCAGCATCGCTGGGGCGGGTGTTCTTTATCCCAAAACCCGCCCCTCCAGAAAGCTTATCCCGTCTGCAAAGGCGGTTGACATACACAGCGGGAAACAGGCGCATAAGGGGATAGCGCCTAATCTAAGGAGGAGAAACCATGCCAAGAATCAACACTGCCATACGTTCCGTCTGGGGGGTGTCCGAGATAGGCTTCTCGATAGCCGCGACTCTCGAGACCGCCTTCTTCCTGTTCTTCCTGACCGATGTGGCACAACTTCCACTTGCCATCTCGGGCATCATCGCCGCAAGCGCGTCGGCCGTCGACACCGTATCTGCCCTTTTGGCAGGCGTGTTCATCGACAAGTTCCACTTCAAGAAGGGCAAGTACCGCCCCTGGCTCATCATCGCTCCGATCATCGCCATGGTGTTTTTCATCATGTGCTTCACCAAGGTGGGCGGCGACGTTGTGGCGGGCATCGTCATCAGCATCGGTTATGTCGTGAGCCATTTCTGCTGGAACATCACGTACGCGGGCATTCGCAGCATGACCAACGTGCTCACCGACGAGCCCTCTGAGCGCGCGTTCCTGTCGGGTCGCCTGGGCGCCGGCGCCGCACTCGGCCGCGTGATTGCCTCGAAGCTCGTGCCGCTGATCACGACTTCTCTCGCCGCGCTCGTCAGCGGCGTGCTTGCCTACTCCATTTGCGCCGCTGTTGTGTCAATCATCTACATCATCGCGATGGCAATCTGCTTCTTCGCGACGAAGGGATACGACACCGAAACCAAATCGGAAGGCAAGAAGATTTCGTTCAAGGCGATGGGCAAAAACATCGTCACCAACCCGAATCTCATCGGCGTCGTACTCCACGACATCCTGCGCCTCATTGCCTACTACACGGTCGCTGCAGGCACAGCGTACTATGCGAAAGTCGTTCTGGGTGATGCGTCCGCTTCGGGAACCATCCTCATGATGTTCTACCTGGGCTGTTTCGTGGGCTCGTTTATCGCAGCACGCGTCGCAAAGAAACTCGGCACCAAAAACACCTCTATTTTGGGTGTCGTAGGGTGGCTTGTTATCTGGATCATCGCCTACGTCCTGCAGCCGGGGTATGTGCTTCTGAACGTGCTGCTCGTGCTTTCGCAAGTGTTCTTCGGCCTTGCCTACGGCCTGTCCGCAAACCTGTACTCCATGTGCGCCACCTGGAGTCACTGGAAGACCGGCGAGAACACGCTCGGCACCACGATGTCGATCATGACCGTGTCGGTGAAGCTCGGCGTCACCCTGCGCGCGATTATCCTGCCGGCGTTCCTCTCGCTTGTCGCCTATGACGCCACAGCAACCGTCTTCGACGCTGCCGCCATCGCAGGCATCGAGCAGATGTACTTCCTGCTGCCGATTGGACTGCTCGTTGTGTCACTTATACCGTTCCTGCTGTTGTTTAAGATCAAGGACTCCGATGTCACGAAGATGAACGAGGAGATTGCCCAGAAAGCGTAGCGGGAAGAACCGAGAATTGCCGAGGTTTCTCGCCTCAGCATGCAAAGAAGGGGCCGAACGATTTCGGCCCCTTCTTGCTGTTCGACTACGAGAGCTTCGTGTACCCTGTCGCCTCGTAGAGCGTTGCGCATTTTGCGGCGTCGCCCGTTACGGTATCAGCGACGAAGGCTTGCGCTTCCGCCGCACCTTCCGCCTTGAACTTAAGCGACATGCCGCATCCCGCGCTGATCTCGCGCGGAGTCGGGATAAGCGCGAAGGACGCGCCCGCCGCCTTGAAGGCCGCCTGCGCCGCCATCGCGGCATGCGTCGAGTCGAAGGCGAGCACGAATGGTTGCGCGCTCGCCACCTGAGTTTCCCCCATTACAGCGTGATGGTCTTCGAGGACTCGCGCATGCGCTCGAGGATGTCGTACATGTTGGAAACCTCTCCGACGGATAGCTTATCGGCAATGCCGAAGAAGTTCAGGCACGTGCCGCATACGAGCACCTCGGTGCCCTGCTCTTCGAGCTTCTTCACCGCCTCGATGACCTGCTCCTCGCCCGGTGCGACCAGCTTCACGCCGGCGTTCATGAACAGAAGCGACGTCGGCGGATCGCCCGCTTCGGAAAGCGTGTAGAGGGCCATTTTCATAAGGTTGTGGCCAAGCTCAAGATCGCCATCGCCCACGAAGTCCTTGCCGACGAACACGGAGTACCCGCAACCACCCGTGGTCGAGCACGCGCTCCCAGCCTCGGGGATAACGGCAGAAGCCTCTGCCTCGGCACCGTTGCCCTCACCGAAGGTGATGAGCCAGCCGCCCTCGATCTCGTCAACCGACGTGGCCATGTTCTTCTTCTTGCCAAGACGCGTGAGGTTCTTCACGGCCGTCTCGTTGTCAACCTGGATAGCGAGCTCCGTCGCGCCAGCGTCGAGCTCTTTTTTCGCCATGACGAGAGGCATGGGGCACTGCTTGCCGAAACCGTCGAGGATTTTCATGGGGGATCCTTCCTTGCTGAGGCCCGCGCGTGCGGGCACGGTGAATTGCGCTTGTTTCACGTGAAACAAGCTTCTAAGCAGGCGAAAATGCAGAATGTCGCGCGGCGGCAGAATCACGCGGCGAAAAATCGCTCTGTCAAGGATGAGTATAACGCAGAAACGCCGGGGCGCCCATCTGACGGCCGCGACGGCCGCAATCGCGTCCGAGGGCGACGGGAAAGCCGCCCGCTGCTACAATTTGAGTCACCGTTTCTCGCACGAAAGGCGCATTCATGACTTCGCAGTCCCCGCATGATAAGCTCCGCTCGCTTCCTCAGGTTGAGGAAGTCCTCCACGATGCCTCGCTCGAGGCCCTCACCGATAGCGTTCCCCGAGACTTGGTATGCGACGCTGTACGTGCGAGCATCGACGAAGCGCGGCAAACTATCCTTGCAGGGAGCGACGCCGATACGTCCATCCCGAGCATCGTGCGCGCGACCCGTATGAGGCTTCTCGCGCTGAACCGTCCTTCCCTGCGGCGCGTTGTGAACGCAAGCGGCGTCATCATCCACACCAACCTCGGACGAAGCGTTCTCGCGCCCGCCGCCGTGCAGGCCGTGAACGAGGTCGCAAGCGGGTACTCGACGCTGGAATACGACACCGACGCGATGGCTCGCGGCTCGCGCCATTCCCACTGCGAGCAGCTCATCTGCACGCTCACCGGCGCCGAGGCCGCAATTGCTGTGAACAACAACGCCGCAGCAGTCATGATGGTGCTCTCCGAATTCGCCGCAGGTCACGAAGCTATCGTCTCGCGCGGCGAGCTCGTCGAGATCGGCGGGTCGTTCCGCATCCCCGACATCATGGCGCAATCACACGCCACTATGGTGGAAGTCGGCGCCACGAACAAGACGCACCTTTCCGACTACGTGCGAGCGGCCACGCCCGACACGGCCATGGTCTTGAAGGTGCATCCCTCGAACTACCGCCTGATCGGTTTCACGGAATCGGTAGCTATCTCCGAGCTGCGTTCACTTGCCGACGACGAGAACGCCGCGCGTGAGCAGGCAGGCGGAACGAGCGGTGACAAGCTCCTTGTCTACGAGGACCAGGGGTCGGGTGCGTTCACGCGTCTAACCTGTTTCGGCGACTATGCCGAGCCCACTGTCGCCGAATCGCTGCAAGCAGGAGCCGACCTTGTGTCGTTCTCGGGCGACAAGCTGCTCGGCGGGCCGCAAGCAGGCATTATCGTCGGATCAAAACCGCTGATTGCGCGCCTGAAGAAAAATCCACTCGCCCGCGCGCTACGCCTCGACAAGATGACGCTCGCGGCGCTCGAGGCCACCTTGCGCCTCTACCTGAACCCCGAGAACGCGCGCCGCGAAGTCCCCACCCTGCGCATGCTCACCGAAACCGCCGATGAGGTCCGCGTCCGTACCAAGAAGCTTGCGAGCATGCTGAAGAAAGCGCTCCCCGCAGATGCCTGCGAGGTTTCCATCGTCGAGGAGATTTCCCGTGCTGGCGGCGGGGCGCTGCCCATGTGCGATATCCCCACCTATTGCGTGCAGGTCAAGTACTTGCAAGGCGACGCGCTCTCATGCGATCGCCACCTCGTTTCGGAACGACTCGTCCCCGTTGTGGGCCGTCTGAAGAAAGACATGCTGCTCTTCGATGGGCGCACTGTGCTCGACGAGGGAGAGATGCAAGAAATCGTGCGCGCCTGCACCGAGTATTTCGAAGGGATCGACCGATGAAGAACCACGACCTCGTCCTGGGAACCGCAGGGCACATCGACCACGGTAAGTCCTCGCTTATCCTCGCGTTAACTGGCACCGATCCTGATCGTCTCTCGGAAGAGAAGCAGCGCGGTATCACCATCGAGCTCGGCTTCGCGCGCCTTTCTCTCGACGACGGCACCACCTTAGGCGTGGTCGACGTTCCCGGTCACGAGAAGTTCGTCCGCCAGATGATCTCGGGCTCGACCGGCATAGACATGGCACTCCTGTGCATCGCAGCCGACGACGGCGTCATGCCCCAAACAACCGAGCACTTGGCCGTGCTGGAGCTTCTGCGCATCCCCACGCTCGTCGTCGCGCTCACGAAGACCGACCTCGTCGACAATGAATGGGTTGAATTCATGATCGATGAGGTGAAAGATCGCCTTGCGGGTGGACCTTACGAGGACGCCGAGGTCGTTCCCGTATCGAGCCGCACGGGAGAGGGGCTCGACGACCTGAAGGCGGCGCTTGGCCGGGCAGCGAAAGCAACGAAGCGCCAAAGAGCTTCCGACAGCGCTCGCCTGCCGATTGACCGCGTTTTCACAATCAAAGGCGCAGGCACAGTCATCACGGGAACGCTTTGGAGCGGCACCATTTCGATAGGCGACGAACTTGAAGTGCTTCCGAGCAGACGAATGTCCCGTGTGAGGAGCATCCAAATCCATGGGGAAAGCGTTGAGCGCGCCGAGGCTGGGCACCGTGTGGCGCTCAACCTGAACGCTCTTTCTACCGACGAGGTGCGGCCAGGTGATTTCCTCGCCGAACCCCATACCGTCACCGCGACCGACCGCTTCGACGCCGATTTCACCTTCCTCGGCCTCCCCTCGTCCGATAAGCCCCTCGAAAGCGGGGCGCGCGTCCACGTTTCCCACGGAACACGCGAGGTCACAGGGCGAATCCTACGCATCGGGGACGAGCAGGGCTTCAAGTCCGGCGAGCGAACCTATGCGCAAATCCGCCTCGACGAGGAGCTTCCCGTATCCTGGCAAGACCATTTCATCGTGCGGTCGTACTCCCCCGTGCACGTCATCGGCGGCGGCGTCGTCCTCCGTGCGCACCCTAAGCGCTCGACCACGGAGACCCCCGAGAAGATCGCGCTCCTTGACGCCTTGCGCGACGGAGATGGCAACCGTGCAGCGGAATGCGCGTTCTACCTCGAGAAGGCGCCGGTGACGTGCGAGGACATCGTCCATGCAACAGGATGCGCTCGAAAAGCAGCGCAGCAGGCCCTCGAATCGCTCGAGAAATCGCGCAAAGCCGTCCGCCTCTTATCTGGCCAGGCAGGCGCGGTTGAGTACTTCACCACGCCGCGCTATGTGCAGAAGATGCGCTCAACGATCGAGAACGCTCTGCTCGCCTTCCATAACGAGAATCCGATGTCGACCGGCATGTCGAAGGAGGCGCTCCGCCAGAAAGCGGCCGCCCGCCTTTCCGCCGACTGTTTCGACGCTCTCCTGTCCGATGCGCAAGCCACCAAGCACGCTGTTGTCAACGGCGGCGAGGTTTGCCATCCCCAGGCGGGAGCTGGAGCTCAGGCGCTGGAGAAGCAAGCCGCAGAAGCCCTGCTCGCTGCACTTCGCGAGGCCGGCGGGTCACCCGCAACGCTCGATGAGATCTTTTCGAGCTGCAAAATCGAGCCTTCTCTCGGCCGACGCGCCATGGCTTCCCTCGAGAAAGCAGGCGAAGCGGTGCGCATCACGAAAGAACTCGCCTTCTCCACTGAGGCACTTGCTCAGTTTGAACAGGCAGTTCGCGTTCGTCTCGCCGACGGGGCCTCTGCGAGCGCCGCAGAACTGAGGGACGCTATGGGCACCACGCGCAAGTACGCCATTCCCTTGTTGGAATATTTCGACGACAAGGGCATCACCCGCCGCTCGGGCGACGAGCGCGTGTTAACCGGAAGATAGCGCAGCTCATCTAGCGAGATAACGGCGCCGCACCACGCCGCGTGCCCAGCGAGCGGGGGGGACACCCCTTTCGTGAAACGCACTCGCTGCAGCAAACGCCCATCTCCAAGAAAAAGGCCTCAGACGAATCATTCCGCCTGAGGCCTTCGATGTTATGCGCGCCGTTTTCCCTTAGAGGGATGCGACATAGCGCTCGAGATTCTTCTTCAGTCGACCGAGGAAGCTTTCGCCCAAAGCGGAAAGCTCGGCATCATCCTTCGTAATATACCCAAGATGGATGGTCACATCCGTCTCAAGCGGGACAGTCGTCAGCGCCGGACCGTCGGCGATGCCCACAAGGATGCCGCTTGTCACCGTATAGCCATTGAGGGCGACGCAGAGCTCGGAGAGCGAGGCACGGTCGGTCGTTGCTATCTTCTTTGCGCATGCAGGGTCGCACACCGCTTCTTCCGCGAATTCAGCAGGAACATCTTTACCCTGGTCAAAATAGATATACGGCCAATCAGCAAGGTCGCCCAACGTAAGCGACTTAGCATTCGACATCGGGTGGCTCGAGGGCAGGGCCACGCGCGGCGCCGACTGCACAAGCTCGGTATACTGCACGCCCGCCGTCTTGAACGCCTCGTCGAGAGCGGCATCCGAAGCGGACGTCTTGAGCAGGATGCCCAGTTCGCTCACTCCCTGCGCAACATCATCAATGACGCCCTGCGTCGTGCGGTCGCGCAGCGCGTAGGAATATTCATCGCCACCTGCCGCAAGCACGGTGTGCGCGAACGTCTGCACATCGAAGAGGTAGTGCTGACCTGAAACCGAAAACGTTTTCGACATAGCCTTCTCCTTACTTCTGCGTACGCTCATCGACGAAACGGCTCGCTTTGTGAGCGGATGACGTGCCCAGCTTGCCCGCGTCGTACACGATCACCTTAGCAGGTCGCACGCCGCAATGGGCCTTCAATGCTGCCTCGACACGCTTCGCGACCTCAGCATACGGCTCTTCGCTGCCAAACGCGCGCTCGACCGAGACCTCGTAACGGGTCGTGTAGTTCTCGTCGTACACGCGAATGGAGTACTCGCCGGTAAGGCCCTTCGACGCGCGAACAACGTATTCCACATCGGAGGGGAACACGTTCACGGCGCCGACGATGAACATCTCGTCCTTGCGACCGGTCACGTGGATGCGGGCAAGGGTGCGCCCGCATTCGCACTTGTCGGTGCTCACATATCCGATGTCGCCCGAGCGGAAGCGGATCATCGGGCGCGCCTTCTTCATGAGCGTCGTGTAGGTAAGCTCACCGACGCTGCCTGGCTCGAGCACCTCACCGGTCGTCGGGTCGACAGTTTCCACGAGAATCTGATCCTCGACAATATGCAGGCCGTCTTTTGCCTCGCACATCGCTGCACATGCGCCGTAGATGTCGGACAAACCGAAGAAATCGACGACCTTAGCGCCCCACAAATCCTCGATCGCCTCACGCGTCGACGAGATAGAACCGCCAGGCTCGCCTGCGACGATGATGGTGTGGATGCTGAAATCTTCGCGCGGGTCGAACCCCTTCTCCTTCGCTTTCTCGCCAAGCGCCCAAGCGTAGGAAGGGGACGTCCAGATAACGGTCGGCTGATACTGCTTCAGCACGAACAGCAGGCGATCGGAAGGCACCGCGCCAACCCAGATGGCGAGCGCGCCGAGTTCCTGCGCGCCCATAACATCGGGGCCGCCGACGTAGAGCGCGAAGTTCAGCCCGTGCACGTAGCGGTCGTTCGGGCGCATACCCGCTTGCCAGAAGAGGCGCGCCTCGGTCGATTGCCACAGGTCGAAGTCCTCCTGCGTGAAGGGGCTCACCGTGGGAACGCCGGTCGAACCGGAAGAGGTCGCCATAAACACGACGTCTTCCTCGGGAACGGAGCACATCTCGCCGAAGAAGCTTCCGACATGCTGCGTTTCGCGCTCCGTCTTCTTGTCGATGAAGGGGAATTTCTCGATGTCGGCGAGCGACGTGATGTCCTCGGGCTTCACACCGGCCTCATCGAAAGAGCGCTTGTAGTACACCGTGTTCTCGTATGCGTACTTCACCATTGCCTGCAGACGCTCGAGCTGGAGCTTCTCCAGCTCAGGACGCGGCATGCATTCTATTTCGGGGTCGTAGTATTTCTGATCGTAGGGTATGTTCTTCTTCGCCATGCAAATACTCCTCGTTGCTATTCGTGGATGCCTGATAATAAAACCACTCGAACCTGCTTGAAGCAAGCATTTGGATTGGACTTTCTTTTGAGTACTCGTTATCTTTACAATCGATAGTTGCATATAATGCATTTGCAATACCGCCATTTACTCGAGGCGGTTTGCTTTAAGAAAGGTGCTCCATGACTTTACAACAACTTCGCTACCTTATAGCTATTGCCGAATTCGGCTCCATCAATGCTGCTGCTCAAAATCTCTATGCCTCGCAGTCCAATCTTTCTACCGCGATCAAAGAGCTTGAGACTGAACTCGGAATCACCATATTCACCCGTAGCAATCGTGGCGTCACCCTCACCAATGACGGAACCGAGCTGCTCGGCTACGCGCGTCAGGTTATCCAACAGGCCGACATGCTCTCCGAGCGCTATGCGAAAGGATCTTCGAGCCATGCACGCCTGACTGTTTCGACGCAGCACTATGCCTTTAGCGTGCAGGCCTTTGTCGAGGTCGCCGAAATGTACACAGGAGATGAATACGAATTCACCTTGAGAGAATGCCGAACCGGCGAGATTATCGACGACGTGCGCACCTTCCGCAGCGAAATCGGAATCCTGTTCCGCGATAGCTTCAACTCACGTGTGCTTGACAAAGCCTTTGCTGATGCAAACGTCGTTTTCACGCCGCTTTTTGATGCACAGGTCCACGTGTTCGTCGGCGAACATCACCCGCTTGCGAAGGCGAAAATCCTCACGCTTGACGATCTGGAAGATTATCCGCGCTACTCCTTTGAGCAGGGTACAGAAAACTCCTTCTATTACGCCGAAGAACCCTTCAACCAGATTCCCCATAAGAAGGAAATCCGCTTCTCCGACCGCGGAACGTTGACGAACCTCCTTACCAACCATATCGGCTATACGTTGTCTACCGGCGTCCTCTCCTCTGAGATGCACACGGGCATCGTGTCCATCCCGCTCGACACTCGAGGCCTTCCCGGCAGCAACGGGACGATGCAGGTCGGCTATATCATTCACAGTCAGATGAAACGCAGCCCGCTTCTCGAGGATTACATTTCGATGCTCGAGAACGTTATGAGGGACAATCCGTTCGTCCACCCCTACAAGCACTAAAAAAGGCGATGTTTCACGTGAAACATCGCCTCTCGCAAGCTGAGCGCGTTCAGGTTATTTAACAGCGCCAATGCGGCAGATCTTGCCACCGCAGTCAGGGCAGGTTCCCTTCATGATGGGCTTACCGTTTTTGGTAACACCCTCAACCGGGTTCTGCATTTCCTTCTTCGCCTTGCACTTGACGCAATATGCTTCGATGGCCATTCCTATAAACCTCTCTATCGAATCGATATGGGTGGAACCAAGAGCCCGTTTCACCTCAAACGTTCGAAATTATACAGGAAGCAGACAATCTACCTCTAGGAAATTCTACTCCCCTTAGATATTCTTTAGCATTTCCACAACGAATTCGACATTCTTGGAAAGGTTGTCCGGTTTCACCACGTCAATCGTGTCGTCCTTTTGAGCAAAGAATGCAGGCTTAGTACCATCCATGCCAGCAAGATGCATTGCCTGGAATCCTTGCTGTGCAGCGTATGCGCCAGACCCCTCGCCCCACGGGATAGTCGCACTGCCCACATGAGCACCCGTTGCCTGAGCCGCCTTCTTCACATAACGCTTCATACGGGAAGAGACGGATACCTTGCGCAGCGCGCCCTCGCTCTCGATAAGCGACAGCGACCCTGTACCCATCGCCTCGAGATCCACGATGATCGCACCACGCAGCTCATCGGCGTGATCGGAGAGAAACGCCTTCATGCCATTATGGCCAGAAAGCTCGCAACCAAGCGCAACGAACCAGACTTCTGTCGTGATCTCGGGATTATGGAAGTGGTAGATGCGCTCCTCGTCTTCTTCGGGCTCCACAGGCTCCGGCATCATATCCGGCGTCACGATTTCCTCTTCGGAGCGAACGTTTGCATTGCCCATTGAGATGCGCGAGAAGGCTCCTCCATTCCAACGGCTGCGGCCGCCACGGCGCGCGCCATCGTCAGACGCCGGCTCAAAAGCGGTCGTCTTGTCCTCGTAGAAGTTGTCGTCCTCGTCATAGTAATCGTCGTCGTACTCGTCCTGTGAATATTCCCCGTAGCCGGCCTGGGCATTAACATCGGCCTCGTAAGACGCAGACTCGTCGCGGAAGCTCTCCCAACCACCTCGGTCGGCTCCCACGGTGCGAGCATCGAAGGAATCATCGACGTCGAGCCATTCCTGCGGCGTCATGGGAGTGTCTTCCTGCTTCTTCTTGCGGCTAAAGCGGTCGAAGAACTTGCGAACGCGCGACTTCGGCATCTCAACATATCCAGGGCCCGCGAATGCCCCTGTCTCGGTGACAGTGCCGTCGTACGCCGAATCATCAGCATCGTCGACATAGATGTCTTCGTCGGCGACGTTCTCGAAAAGCTCCTCATCGACAGGGGCGAAAGAGCCTGTCGCGCTTGCAGGTGCAAAAGATCCAATCTGGTTGATCGCGACCGTCGCGTCAGCGGACGTTTCCTCAGCAGTTTCGTTCTCTTGAGGTGCCTCCACCGGCTTTTCAAGCGTGATTGAACCGGAAAGCGACGGGAGAGAGCCTCTCAGGCTCGATATCGACATAGACGAAGGATGAGTCGGAGCGGCCTCCGTTTGGCCCTGAGAAAAGCTCTCAATGGACGGAATTTGAGCACGAAGTCTCTCGGCGGGCGATTTCTTTCCCTTCGAGGCGTCTGCAAGAGGCGCGCGCTGCTTCTTCAGCTCGGCGACCGGCTTCAAATCTTCTGCCGTTATCGCCTCGAGCGTCGGGGCCTGTGCGGTACGGTTTGCCTCTGCGGCCAAAGGAGCCACGAACGGAGCAGGGGCTTCCGCCGCCGCCTGGGCAGCTGCCTCTTCGCGCAGGCCGGTCACGTCAATCGGCGTCATCGCGCACGTAGCGTATTCCTCAGTCGAGGCGGGCGCGGGCGAGCCTGCAGCTCCAGCCTGAGCGTTCGGCGTCGACGCTGCGTTCTGTCCGGGAGTAACAGGAGGAATCGTCGTTGCGGAAACACGCTGCTCGCCAGCAAGCGCATCAACAGACTGCGACGGTGCTTCATTGCTAGCAATCGGGGTTGTCTCTGCGGAAACCGGCTCGACGGCGAGCGACGCCGCCGAGGTATCGACGGGTTTCGTCCATTCGGGCATAGACCAATCGGGGATTGCCTGGTCTCTCTCCCCCGCGATGGACACGCGCTCCTGTTCGATCACCGCGAAGGTAGTATCCCCGCCTTCACCCTCAAAACCCGGCGCCTTCACTTCCTTTATGGAATCGCGCATAGCAGCCAATCGCTGCTCGGTCTCGGATACAACCGCCTCGTTCGCTTCCTGGAAATGAGCGCTGCTCGCGCTCACCGCGGCATCGAGCGCATCGGCATAGCGGGAGCGGTGGACTGGCTTGTCGTCGTTCTTGGGACGCTTGGCCTTTTCCTGGGCGCGCGCAAACCATGCGGGAACGCTTGACCCGTCATCTTCAACCACCATCTCGGCGGCTGCAGGAGCATTCTGCTGCGAGGCATCGGCATATGCAGCCTCATACGGAGAACCGAGCTGCGACATTTCCTTGTCGAGGTATCCCTCGATGGGAGAACCCTGAGCAGCAGGTTGAGGGCGCGACGCCGCCAGCGCTGCCTCGGCGGCATCAGCTTGCGCCGCAATCTGTTCCTGAAGAGCAGCGGCAGCTTCGGCGGGTATCGGTGCGAAGGCGGCCGAGGTATCCTCGCGAAGCGCCTGCATATCCTCCGCACTCGGCTTGCCGAGCGGCTCGTCTTTCACCTGTACGAGATTTTCGGAAATGTCGAACACAGGGGCGGCTCCCGGCACGGGCTTTCCGGAAATCGCCGCGATTGCCGCTTTTGCCTGAGCAAGGCGCGCCTCTGCCGAACCCGCAGGTGCCTGAGCCGTTTCGTAGACCACGGAGGCCCCATCGGGAACCACACCAGCAACGCGAGCCGCTTCCTCTCCGTGGATTACCGGATCCTTTTCATGGTTCTCAACAGCAGACGTGGGGCTGCCTACACGAGCGGCTGTCTCCATGAGCACAGCGACTCCCGAAGCATTGCAATTGGCGCCAGCGCTATATCCAGCTGTACGGTGCGCGAGCGCGAAGATTCCTGGAGTGATTGCGATAATCGCGGCAATCACTGTGATGATCGAGATAACGACGACGGGAGCACCCGACGCATTACCGAGAGCCAACCCGCGAATCAGCAGCAGAATTGCGGTAACCGCAGCTGCAACAGGTGCACAAAGCTTGATTATCGGAAGAATTCCCAGAAGAGGCTCGTTCAACTCAGCCTGAACCTTACCGCTGTCGTAATGGGAAACGATCACGATCTTTCGATGGGAAGACTTCATGTCGGCGGCAGCGGGCTCGTATTTCGCCACCACGTTCTGACTCACGCCTTTGCCGAGCATGCAAGAGAGGACTGGCTTGCCAAGCGATTCAGCGAGCATAAGACCCCCGCTTACCAGAGCAAGGAAGAATGCGAGAATCCCAATAGCGGGAACCACAAGACCCAAAACCACTGCAACGAGCAAGATGCCTGCACAAATGAGCGACGGCGTCTCCGTGTTGGAGGCTATGGTGAAGCCCTCGATTTCTGCTGCGAGACCCGCTTCCTTCTGAAGATAGTCGGCGATATAGAGCGCCGCCTGCTGCTCCTCTTCGGTACCGCCAGGTCGCGGCCCGATTTCCTCGGAGAGATATGACACATGGTCGATGATATCCGGCATAGGATGCCCTTTCACTTTCCTTTTGTATGAAGGCATATATGCTGCATACTATACGCTATTTATTGAAGGTGCCCAAATAATCACGGATAAAAGCATCTGCGCTCTGCGCTTGTGAACGGGCATTTTCATACATTTCTCGACTCGACGCCGTTTTGCTATCAAACGCTTCCACTACGAGCTCGTCTGGATCCTCCGGAAGCTTCTCCGCGAGTTCGCCCGCCTGTTTCTCCGCGTTGTTGTATGAGTCGTTATGCTCGGTCGCCGCTTGCGTGTCGCGGTTGATGAGCGCATCATTCGACTCGATGGCATAGCCTTGCGCCTCAAGTCTCTTATCGATGTAGCTTATATATGCGCTCAAATCCAACTGCGGGAAGAGCTGCTCGGCATTCTGCAACGCAGTCTTCGCCTTCGAAAAGGACTCTATCGCCTGCTGGGACTTCTCTGTCGACGCCTGCATATCGGCTGACGTCGCCGAGGAAGCGATATCTGCCGCCTCGCGGGCAAGCCCGTCGGCAGCGAGAACCAACTGCCACCCTTTCGTTACCTCTTGCCTCGCCTGGAGAACACTCACCGTGTCGTCAATTATGGCAGCGCCGCTTGTCATCATCTGGCGACGAGCCGTTATCGTATCGACCACCTTTAAATCGGGGGCATTGCTCGCCTCGGAGCTGCTATTTATCGCTACTTGACCTACCGCTTCCTCTGCCGCATCAAGCTCATCGATACAGGTCGACTTCCCATCCTGCACCTTTTTCTGAACATCAAGCATATCGTCTACTGAAAGGGAGGTGACGTCACTATTCGCCAAATCGACGACGACAGCATCCATTTCCGCCAACAGCTCGTCGATCCCGGACAGCTCAGAGATGGCGCTGCTCAAGACCCCTTTGTACGTCTGCTGATCTTGATAGGTGCCGAAACCCCACCACGTCAACCCTCCAGCCACCGAGAGCAGTACCACAGTGAGCACGAACGATACGATCAACCGCCCGCGTTTGCGTGCACGCTTGCGCGATGCAACTTCAGCATCGAACGATCGAGGTTCACGCGCGCTGTGCGACCCATGAGCTACCCCACTCGCTCTTTTCTGCTCGAGACGACGTTGTCTGCGCTCGAATCGACTTTGCGCACGCGCTGCTGAACGCGACGCTTCCCGCTGCGTCAGTGCAAGCCCCTCGTCTTTCGACGGCGTGGATGTGTGTTTCTTCTTACCAGGAAGCGTGAAAAGGGAAATTGTTCCGAAGGGGCTCGAGTTCCCTTCACCATCGAGCGAATTTTTAGCCGCATCGAGAACACTGAAGGAAATCTCGTTCGAGGTTCCCTCCGTGTTTCTCTTGATGTGCGCCGCTTTCGCGACTTTGTCGATTCGCTTAGCCATGGCAATGTTTCACGTGAAACATCTACTCGTTTGCTGCCGCAAGTCGAGCGATGATCTCGTCGATGGCGCACACTTCTATCGTTTTGCTCGGAAGCGAGCGGAGAAATACCTTCCCGTACCCCTTCGTTATCAAGCGCTTGTCAGCCAAGATGAGAACACCCTTATCGGAAGCCTTCCTGATAAGCCTTCCCGCTGCTTGTTTCGTCTCGAGCACTGCCTGAGGCAGCGAGTAATGGCTCCATGCGTGGTCGTCGCGCGTGGCTCTTTCGCACGAGAGCGGGTCGGTCGGCTTTGAAAACGGCAGCTTGGGAATGATCACGCCGCGAAGGGTCGAGCCCGGCGCATCGAATCCTTCCCAAAAACTTTTCAACGCAAAGAGCGAAAGATGCCTGTCCTTGATAAAGTCGTCGCGAAGTCCCTTAACGGACACTCCCCATTTTTGGCAAACGAGCCGCAGATCCTCTTCCTTGAGGACGGGTTGAACGACGTCGAAGCACTTCTCCATTTCGCGCCGGTTGGTGAACAGCGTCAACATCGACCCCTGCTGCGCGATATGCGTACCAACCAAAAGCCGTTCGAGGGCCTCGAGATAATGCGGGTCGGAAGGCTCTGGGATGTCGTTTGCCACATATACCGTCATATTCTTGTCGAAGTCGTAGCTCGAATCAAGCTGACAAGTGCGAGCACGCGTATCCTCGCCTGCGTTCAGCCCCATCGCGTTTTCGAAAGAAGTGAAATCCCCGTCGATGGACAGCGTTGCAGAAGCGAACACGACCGATTTCGTCTGAGAGTACAACTTGTCTTCAAGAGCCTCGCCCACATTGACGACGAGCGCCTCCAGCTTATCCGTCTGCTTGTCCTTCTTTCGGCACAGCTCCGCAGCGTAAGCGTAGCTGTCAGACTTCTCGCCGAAGATCACCTCGACTGCTCCCACGAGGTCTTTCAAATCCATCGCGACAGAGGCGATTTCGCGCTGGGGCTCCGCCGCACCCTCGATGTTCTCAAGATAGCCGACAAGCTCCTGACTGCAAGTAATCGCCTTTTCCGCGCTTGCCTGCATAGCCTTTGCAAGCGTTCTCAACGAACCGAACGTCTCTGAAGCCCGAATATCATCGTTGAGCCACAACTCCGTGCGGTCATAGTTTCGACTGCGCTTATTCGGGTCGAAGTACAGCAAATCCTTGATGTGGGGGGCAAATTCATGGGCTGCCGCAGCAAACATGTCGCCTGCAGACTTCGCCTTGCCAATCAACCCCTCGAACAGCGTCGCTCCATCATTTTTGAGAGAGGAGCTCAACTTCCTTTCAGCGCGGGCATAGACATTGCGACTTTCGCCGCTGGCAACTTTTTGCGCAAGTCGAGTGACATCTTCCGCTGCAATCTCCAGCGAGAAGGCACGGCGAGCTTCTGCCTCGGCGCCGTGAGCCTCATCGAGGATCCAATGGCGAACGGGCGGGAGCAGACCGTTATCAGCGGCCGCATCGCAGAACAGCAGCGTATGATTCGTGACCACAACATCCGCCGTTTCGGCAAAGCGACGAGCGCCATGCACGAAACACGTTGTTCCATAGAAGGGACATTTACGGCGAAGACAGTCATGACTCGTGGTCGTCACTGCTCGGCGAGGCACCACGCGATAATCCATTTTTAAACTGTCCATATCGTCATAATCGGTCTGATCGATAAACGACAGCAGTGCGCCCAGAGAAGGAGCCTGGGAATGCTCCGTGCCTTGAACATCAACCATCTTGACGCCTTCTTTTACGAAGCGGTTGACCTTTCTCAGGCATGGGTAATGGGAAAAGCCCTTCAGCGGGGCATACGTGATGTCGCCAAGCGACTGGGCAAGTGCGGGAAGCTCATGATAGACCAGCTGGTCGAGCAGGGCATTCGTCTTCGTCGCAACACCAATGGCGATGTTGTTCTTCTTCGCCATGAGAACCGCAGGGACCAAATACGCCATCGACTTTCCAACGCCGGTGCCTGCCTCGACTATGACATTCTCGGAAGCTTCGAGGGCCGCACGAACTTCTTGAGCCATCGTGAGCTGCTCTTCACGGGGTTCGAAATCAACATAAAGCTTTCCCACAATCCCCGTCGGAGAAAATGCTTGAGCAATATCCTCCGCAGTCGGATATTCCATCGTTTGAATCATCTTCGCATCGATACGAGGTCTCCGCTCATACGAGGTCATGCTTTCATAGCGGAGTTCCTTAAGAGAAAACGGCTTTGCCTCCGGCTGGGCAAAATGCTGGAACACCACTGCTGTGTTCCATTGCTCCACCGGTGCGAGAAGCGCGATGCATTTCACCAAGGCCGGCGGCATCTCATGCACCGCCGCAAGCAAGATTCGAAACAGCGCGCACGTCGCTGCAACATCGTCATCCGCGCGGTGCGTTGACGTCGGCGCTCCAAAAGCCTTCACCAAATCGATAAGACGATGCGACCTCATACGAGGAAGGGCTATGCGAGCCAGATCGAGCGAGTCGATCCAAATGTTATCCAAAAGCGGATAACCGCTCGGATGGCGAGTCGTGAACGTGCGGTCGAACTCAGCATTGTGGGCAACCATCTTCGCATCGCGCGCGAACTCGACAAGCCCCGCGAGTGCCTCATCCGGCGAAGGTGCGTCCGCTACATCTTCGTCATGGATATTCGTCAAATGAGCAACATCGTCGGGAATCGGTTTTCCCGGATTGACAAACGTCACATACCAATCAACCACTTCGCCGTGCTCCATACGCGCCGCAGCGATCTGAGTAAGCTCATCATGATTAAAGGAGAAACCCGTGGTTTCGGTGTCGATCACCACAATGTTCTCGTCAAGAGCACCAAAATCCGCTTTTTTTGCCAGATCTGATAAGCGGCGATAACGCTCGCGCACTCGCTCAGGAGTTCCGTCACTGATATATGTATCGAGATTGCTATTCATAAAACTTCTCTCGTTATTCCTCTCAATTGTTTCACGTGAAACACCCGTCAATTATAAGATAATGTTTCACGTGAAACATCACCCAGCGAAGGAAGCGCACATGGAACGTTATTTCGGCTCTTACCAGAAGATCGAGCCTTCATCAAAGAAAGAGGGCGCACTCCTTCTCAGCGCCGACAATATCATTGGCGATTCCTACGAAATCATTTTCGACGGCGACTTAGCCTGGGCCAAGAATCGCTTTGGTGCACGGGTAGGCCATTTTACCATCGATTTCTCCCGACAACTTCGCGTCTTGAACGCTCGCGGGTGGAAATTCATCGCGCTGCTCTCCCTCGTCGCGTTCACACAAGAGCCAGAACCAGGCACCTATTGGGCCGAAATGGCTGTGCTCTGCCTCGAACCCCAATATGAGTCCTCAATCACAGAATTCTCCAAGAACATCTCGTCAATGCTCGCCGAGGGAATCCGCCCTGAAATCAACCTTGGCGAACAAGCCATTTCGAAGGTTATCGAATCGAACGGCACCTGGAAGCCGGATATGCGCAGCAGCAGACCGAAAAGCGAGAGCGGCACCGTCATCATGAAAAGCCAGCGAAAAATGAGCGAATCGCTCATTGAAAAAGGGCGCGCAGGAAACATCGGCTGTTACATCGTAAGCATTGCCTTTATCATCGTTGTCATCGTGGCAATTATCTTTGCCGCCAAAACACTGTTCTTCTAGCTTCCCAACGAAACAGCGCAGCACGAACGAAATCGCGCTGCGCTGCCTCATACTCGGTCAACTATATTCCTAATGCCCGGCAAAGGCTTTATCGGCTACTCCGCTCAAGTGCATACTCGATTAACATCGTGCACAGCTGAGGGAAGGGAATACCCGCCGCGGCGGCCGCATCGGGAAGAAGCGAGGTTTCCGTCATGCCAGGAATCGTGTTGGTCTCGAGCGCCCACGGCTTACCCTCATCATCGAGAATGAAATCAGTGCGGGAAACCCCTTCGCACGAAAGTGCCTTATGTGCGGCTACGGCTTCCCTCTTAATAGTCTCCGCGTCCTCTTCCGAAAGTTCCGCGGGGCAGATATGCCTCGAACCACCAGCGGCATACTTTGATTCGAAATCGTAAAATTCACCTTTTTGGGCAATAATCTCGATGATAGGCAGTGCGCGAGGCTTATCGTTGCCGATGACTGCAACGGTGAATTCACGTCCCTGCACGAACTTCTCAACTACAATTTCGCTGTCATGTTCGAATGCTTCAGAGATAGCCTCCTCTAAAGCTTCGCGCGTATCAACGATAGAAATCCCAATTGAGCTGCCCTCGGTTGCAGGCTTGACCACCACATGGGTACCGATTTGCGCGACGATGGAGTCGACATCGAGCGAATCGCTGGACGAAATCGTCATCGACGGAGCCGTAGGAACTCCCGCGAGACGGTAGAACTCCTTAGAGCGAGCCTTGTTGATAGCCGTTGCGCTCGACCATACGCCCGGCCCGATATAAGGAAGGCCGATCGTCTCCAGGAAGCCCTGGATCACGCCGTCTTCCCCTTTGCGACCATGAAGACATAGGAACGCTACGTCGAAATTGCCATCAATCAGGGCGATCAAATCCTCTTTCTTTGCAGGATCGAAGCATTGGACGGGAAAACCTGCCTCTTGCAATGCAGCAAGGGCACCTTTTCCCGATGCAAGCGAAATTTCCCGTTCTCCGCTCGTGCCGCCGGAAAGCAATGCAACGCGGCATGTTGACGTATCGAAAGCGCTCGGCATGATATCTCCCCTTCATCGCGCGTTAATCTCTCGCTACAGTATAGCAATGACTTATAATGCCACTTATGAATACAGACATCAAAACATACGATATGCGGGGTCTTCAGCAAGCTATGAAAGAGCTGGGTCAACCTGCATTCCGCGCAAAGCAAATCTACGAGTGGCTCTGGTACAAGCATGTTGACTCGTTTGATAAGATGACGAACCTCTCGCTCGCTTTGAGGGAAGAGCTTGCAAGTCGATTTTCGTTATTTACACCCAAGCTCATCGACAAGCAGGAATCATCCGACGGAACGCGAAAGTACGTTCTTGAGCTCTCCGACGGTGCTCTTGTCGAGACAGTCGGAATTCCCGCTGATGCCTCACGCGAGCGGCTCACCGTGTGCTTCTCGACGCAAGTCGGCTGCCCTATGGAGTGCGTCTTCTGCGCTACGGGCCACGAAGGTTTCACCCGCAACCTCACCATCGGCGAAATTGTCGATCAAGTCTATTTTGTAGAAGTCGACTTCGGACGGCGCATATCAAACGTCGTAGGCATGGGCCAAGGGGAACCTTTCCTCAACTACGACAACGTACTTGCCGCGCTGCGCATCATGAACGATAAAAAGGGCCTCAACATCGGTGCACGCCGCATTGCGGTATCGACGTGCGGCATGCTCGACGGCATTAAGCAGTTCTCAAACGAACCCGAGCAGTTCACATTGGCTGTTTCGCTTCATTCTGCGATTCAGCCGATTCGCAACGAGATCATGCCGCATGTTGCACGTCAATCCCTGAAAAGCCTGCGATCCTCTCTTGAGCGCTATATCGAGAAAACAAATCGTCGCGTGACCTTCGAATATCTTCTCATCCAGGATGTCAACGACACTCAGGAAGATCTCGACGCCCTCATTAAATATTGCAGAGGCCTGCTTTGCCACGTGAATCTCCTTCCTATGAACGATATCGAGGGCAGCTATTTCGCGACAACACCCCAGAAGACGGTCAAACACTGGCTCGATTCGCTCGAGAAACATCACATCGAGGCAACGCTTCGCTCGTCGCGCGGCTCCGATATCGCCGGCGCCTGCGGGCAGCTGAAGAACAAGCAAGGCTCCCATTAATCGCAACAAGAACAGCCTATTCTTCGCTCGTTCATTTCCTATAATCGACTGAACCAAGGTCGCCGACATGAGGTTGGCGACCTTTTCTTTATTCATTCGTTGTCCGATTTGTTTTTCTTTCCTCGGATTGAGCTTCACATCCCTTTAAGGCTGAGTCATCCTGGACATTCTCTCCAAAAATAGCCATAAGGAATCAAATAGGCCTTTTAAATGAGACTTCACTGGGTTCCTCTTCGCGGAATTTGCTCATAAGTTGTCAGGTAGCGAAATTTCAAGGAACCCTTTCATAGAGAAGGAGTGTGGAGCTTATGAGATCCATCACCAAGACCATCGTGATTGCCGCTTCGGCAGTTGCCCTCTGCTTCGGCCTCGCTGCCTGCGGCGGTGGCCAGTCCGCCTCTTCTGACAATTCCACTTCAAGCAACAACTCAGCTTCAAGCGAGAAAACGGCCCCAGCCGCGCAGGAAGAGAGCAACGCCGTAGACTTCTACATGTTTAAGGGCGAGATGCCCGAAGGCTACGGGCTAACGGGCCCCAACGGCAGCAGTTCCCCGCTCAACATTGTCGAGTTCCGCAATATTGAGAGCCCCGACAAAATCGTTGATATCGAAATCGACGAGGGTAGCGCTCAGGAACAGTTCGATAAAGCCGCAGCAAAAGACAAATACACCGCGGGCGACGATGTCAAATTGGGCAAATACACGTGGAAGACGCTAAACTTCACCTGGAACAAACAGCCGAGCGTTGTTCTGTACACAGACATCACCGAAGGACTGTATGCTGAAGTAACCCTCTACGAGACGACGCTCGAAGATGCCGCCGTTAATGCCTTCCTCGAGGGCATCGAATTCGCGACGGACTACGACGCTGCCCATAAGGCTGGCATGGACACGACTGTCGAAAAGTTCGCTGCGGACAATAACTTGAAACTCTGGGAAGCCAAATAGCGACCCCTGAATCACTTCTCCCTATAAGGTCAAATTTTGATCTCATAGGGAGAACGATAAGAGCACACTTTTAGAGAGGTTATCGACAAGAGTCGACGACCTCTCTTTTTGTGCCTCAAGAAGGGAATCTTTTTACTAGCTTGGGTCAAAAAAGCTCCCTCGTCCAATCTAGGAGACGAGGGAGCTTTTTTCGACTCGATATTCAGGTGAGAAGCTTATCTCGCCTTACATGTCATGAGAGGAGGTCATTTCCTTAAAGATGCGCTCAAGATCTTCTTCATCCTTGAATTCAATCTCAATCTTGTTCTTACCTTTTACGGTCTTAACACGAACGTTAGTCCCAAACGCGCGGCGCAGCGATTTGGCAACCGACTTGAACGCTGCGGGCGTCGGCGTGCGCGGCGTCGACTCGACTGAATCTTTCTTACCTGAGAGCAGGCGGGCGATTGCCTCCGTCTCGCGAACCGATAGCTTCTCATCGACAAGCTTCTGCGTCAGCTTCTCGCGCCCTTCCTTCGAGGGAATGGAGAGAATGGCGCGCGCATGACCGGCAGTGATCTTCTCCTCAAACAGCAGCTGTTGGGCGCGCTCGGGAAGGTCAAGCAAACGAAGCGCATTGGCCACCGTGGAACGACCCTTGGACATCACCTGCGCAACCTCGGATTGCGTCATGTTGCGGCGCTCCATAAGGCGGCGATATCCGTATGCTTCCTCGATGGGGTTCAGATTCGAGCGCTGGATGTTCTCGATGAGCGCGAGCTCAAGCGAGTTATCATCATCAGCCTCTTTGATGCAGATGGGGATCTTCTTAAGGCCGGCCATCTTGCATGCCTGCCAACGACGCTCGCCAGCGATAATCTCATACGTGTCCGAGCCTGTTTTCCTCACAAGAATTGGCTGCAAGAGACCGTGAGCCTCGATAGAGGACGAAAGCTCCTGAAGTTCTTCCTTCTTGAATTGAGTTCGAGGCTGATCGGGGTTCGGGCGGACCGAGTCGATGGGAACCTCGTTCGTAATTTTTTCCACGACGCGCGGAGAGGGCTCATGGGGAACAACCTCGCTCGCAGCTGCAGCAGCGGGAGCCTGAACGGCAGCGCGGCGCTGGACAACTCCCTTGATGTGGATGTTGTCTTCAGGATAGGTCTCGTTAATTTCCTCGCGTTCGAGCACTTCCTCTTCCTCCAACCGACGCTGGGAGGGAGCGGGAATCTGAGCCGGACGAGCTGTAAGAACGGGAGCCGGGGTTGCCTTAACGGTATCCTCATACGAGCCAAGAAGAGCATCTAATCCGCGACCTAAGCCGCCTTTCGTGGATTTAGCCACGGGAAATCACTTCCTTCGCTAGATCGATATAAGACTGGGCACCTTTGCCCGTCGGGTCATACTGCGTAATCGGCTGCCCAAAGCTGGGGGCTTCGGAAAGTTTCACCGTACGCGGGATGGAAGTCTCGAAGACGATCTTCCCGAAATAACGACGCACCTCATCGGAAACCTGTCGCGAAAGCGTCGTGCGGTTGTCTGACATCGTCAGGAGGACACCGTAGATATCGAGCGACGGATTGAGGCGTGATTTGACACGTTTCATCGAATCGAGAAGTTTTGTCACACCTTCCAATGCGTAGAACTCGCACTGAATGGGAATGAGCAGCTTGTCGGCAGCAACGAGCGCATTGATCGTAAGCAAGCCAAGCGAAGGCGGACAGTCGATGAATACATAATCGTAACGCCCGCGCATCGGACCGATGGCATCCTTAAGGCGATTCTCACGAGCCATCTCCGAAACCAGCTCAACTTCGGCGCCTGCCAAATTGATTGTTGCCGGAACAACATCGAGTCCCTTCGACACATCGGGGATGATGATATCGGTCAGAGGAATGTCGTTAAGAAGCGCATCGTAAATGCAACGGGAAACCCTGTTCTTCTCAACACCTAAACCGCTCGAAGAGTTACCCTGCGGGTCGAGGTCGATAAGAAGAACCTGCTTTCCCATCTCCCCAAGTGCTGCCGAGAGATTAATAGCCGTCGTTGATTTTCCAACGCCACCTTTTTGATTGATAATCGCGATAACCTTTGTCTGCCCCACAACGTGGGTCACTGCCTTCTTTTCGGCGTAGGTTTTCACGGGCACCGTGCGGGACTGGTCTTCAATTTGAGGAGCAGGCTCCCTTTCGATCACCTGATATTCCTCTTCCACCGCTTCCTCTTTGTTGTCCACGGCAGGAACCGACTCAATAATCGGCTCTTTAACTTCAGTGACAGCCTGAGCTTCTTTTCTTTCACGTTTTAGACTATCGAACCAACCCACCTATGGCCCCCTTTCTTGAACTTCGATTAAGTATAGATGTTTCACGTGAAACATCCTGCAACGATTCTGCGAGAATCGATTATTTCAAGGGACGTTTTTGGGCCAAACCCGTTTTGCGGGGTAATTTCACTTCAGCGTCCTTGAACTTCCGCATCACGAACATACAACGAGTTGTTTCACCATCCGACAACGTGAACGTATCTTCATGAATACACTTCAACCCGAGCTTATCCTCAAGAGAGAGCGCGTGACTCCGCTCCTCGTCGGAAAGATGAGATTTATAGCATATAAGCAATCCACCCTCGAAAAGAAGCGGAGAGGCAAGCTCCATCAAAGAAGGAAGCTGCGAGAGGGCGCGTGCCGTTGCGACGGCAAAATGAGAAGGCATCTCTCGACCCAGATCCTCGATGCGACCCGCATAGGTGGAAATGTTACCGATACCCAACTTGTCCACAATCCCTTGGATGATTGCAGTCTTCTTCTTGACCGAGTCGACGAGCAAGGTGTCGCGACCTGTTTTCACTGCAAGCGGCACCCCAGGGAATCCCCCGCCGGTGCCCAAATCGACATAAGGCCCATCAGGGGCCTCGTTTACGTAGTTCAACCCCGAAAGCGAATCTTCGATATGCAGAATCTCCGCACTTTCACGGGATACGATGCGGGTGAGGTTGGTGGTCTCGTTCGCTACAAGCACCTCGTCAAGGTAACGTTCGATGACGTCCATTTTTGCTCCTTATAACAAAAAAGCCGGGATGCTTCTCTTCGAAACATCCCGGCCTCAAGTGAGTTTAACGCGGAACGACTACCACATGCCGGGCGCTTCCCTCGCCCTCGGAAGCGGTATCGACGCGATCATCGTCTCGAAGCGCGATGTGAACGATTCGACGCTCATAAGGAGTCATCGGTCGCATCTTCACGCTGCGATGCTGGCTTGCAGCTTTATTGGCAGTGGAGCGCGCGATGGATTCGAGCTTCTCACGTTGACGGCTCTTATAACCCTCGACATCAACAATAACAGGATAACGGAAGCCCATCGAGCGGACAGTGATGGCGGAAACGACAAACTGCAGGGCATCGAGCGTACGACCATGTCGACCAATCAGTATCGCAAGATCGTCACCGGTGATATCGAGGATAAGCTCCCCTTCATCACCTTCGTATTCATCGATCGTCACTTCCCCAACGTTGAAATACTTCAGGATGTCCTGCAAAGCGGCAATAGCAGTATCGGCGATAGCGTCGAGCTCTTCTTCCGTGACTTCGATCTGATCTTCACTCATAGCTACTCCTCATGTTTCACGTGAAACAATTAACGCTTCTTGGTGGGACGAGGCTTCTTCACCTTACGGGTAACGTCGATTTTCACCGGCGCAACCTCGGCGACAGCCTCTTCCTCGGCGTCCTTCTTCTTCAGGAAATGCATCGTGAGCTGCTGCTGGATAACCGCGAAGACCGAAGAAGCGCCCCAGAACAAAAGCACGCCTGCGGGAGCGGACCAGGAAATCCAGAGCATGAACAGCGACATAATGCCGGACATCATGAGCATCTGGCGTTTCTGATTCTGGTCCTTGCTGTTCTTCTGCTGAAGGAGCATAGGAGCAAAGGTGACAAACGCGAATACAAGCATAAGGATGAGATACGGAATGAAGGCAATAAAACCCTCGCCCATCGCCGTTGCCGGATTCTTCGTCAGGTCAGGTACAAGATGGTAGAACTGATACGTCATGCCTTCGGGCATACGGTCGACCATGCTATAGAGCACCTGATACAGAGCGATGAAGACAGGCATCTGAATGAGCATCGGGAGGCAGCCAGCAAGCGGATTGAACTTGGTCTCCGCATAAAGGCGCTGCATCTCCTCGCGCTGGCGAACAGGATCGTCGGCGAACTTCGTCTGAATTTCCTGAAGCAGCGGCTGAACCTTCTGCATAGCGAAGTTTGCAGTCGTCGACTTGTGAACGAGCGGAGCAACGATGATGCGGAAGATAATGGTGATGATGATAATCGCCATACCCCAGTCGCCCACGCCATTGTAGAAGAACTGGATGACATCGAAGACCCAGTCCTTAATGACTTCCCACATAGCATTCCCTTCTATATACCAAAGGGAACCCTACGGAACAGGATCGTATCCGTAAGGTCCTCCCGGACGGCACTTCAAGATGCGCTTCGCAGCGAGGACAAATCCCTTTTTGAAGCCGTAGCGACGAAACGCAATCAGAGCGTACTCCGAACATGTCGGTGTGAATCGGCAGCAGGAAGGGAACAACGGCGAGACGGCAGCACGATAGAACTTAATAAGAAGAAGAGCCAGCTTGACCGGCAACCCCTTCAACGTACTGCGCATATCGACCATGGCTAATCCCCTTTGGCGACCAATTCTGATCCTTCGACTACCTTGGCGCATGCCGTAAGCACTTTACTATAAGAAGCGCGGGTGACGGGCGACTTTGCGAGAAATATCACATCATAGCCCGCCCAAGGGCCTTGCAGATCACGACAGATTGCGCGCATGCGGCGCTTCGCTGAATTGCGCCACACCGCGTTGCCGTGCTTTTTCCCTGCAATAAAAGCAACACGACCCCTTAGGTCGTGTTGCACTGCCCCCTCTGTTTTCTCCGAGGCGTAGACTATCGTGAGAAAAGGAGTATGAATCCGCTTTCCTCGCGAGAACATCTCGGAGATCTCTGCGCTGGATTTAATGATATCCAACGAAAAGCCTCGCTACACGCAGAGACGCTTGCGCCCCTTGTTGCGGCGAGCCTTGAGCACGGCACGGCCGCCCTTGGTAGCCATGCGAGAACGGAAGCCGTGGCACTTAGCACGCTTGCGCTTGTTCGGCTGATACGTACGTTTCATATCTCTATCCCTTTCATGATCTGTTAATTCAAGCTGGATGCAGAGTAACTTCTGAATTATATAACACAGAAGCCATCGAAGAACAGTGCATTTTAGAAAGATTTCACACTAAGCTGGCCTTTTGATTAACCGCATGCCCGCAAGCGGAATGATGCCCTTCTTATTCTTCGCCCTTTTTTCTTTGTATATATGTTTCTCTTTGTAATGATAATAAGCGCAGGGGATTGGTGAAAAAGAAGCATCTTCCCAGGTGAAATCGCTGTTCTCATTCATTTCCCTCGGTAGAGAGCGTGTTCTTCTTTCCAACGTGAATTATCGCTTTCGTTATCACTCCACCGCAAATCGCCGGTTTTCTACTGCTTCTTCCCCGATTCTTGAGTAGGTTTTCAAGCATAGGACGAAGCTGAGTGCCGTCCGTCATGAGTCCGCGCGGTTACTTGCCTTCCCCTATTTGATTTCGAAACCCCCTATTCCCCTCGCTATTAACACTATTTTGAAGGGTTTGAGCAGGCGAAAGGGGGATGGTGGATTGTTCTACAGGTCTCGAATGATCATCTTCAGCGCTTCGATTTCCTCGTTCATGTCGCGGCTTTCCTTGAGCTGCTTCTCGACGTCGTTTACTGAGTACAGCACGGTTGTGTGATCCCGATTGAATTTCTTACCGATGTCGTTGAAGGGCAAGTCGAGCATCTGGCGGCAGAGGTACATCGCGATTTTCCTTGCGTAGGTGATATGACGTGGCCTTTTCTTCCCCACCATATCGCTGTGGCTGATCTTGTAATAGTTTTCCACCTCGCGTTGGATGTCGGTGACGGCAAGTCTTTTCGAGGGGCCGCCGGAGAAGTGGCTCTCGAGCACGCCGCGCACGTCGTCGAGCGTCAAGTCGGAGTTGTGGGTGAACGCCATCTGGTAGATGATCTTGGTGACGGCGCTTTTCAGCTCGCGAATATTCGAGCTGGAGTTCTCGGCGATGTACATCTGAATATCACTCGATATGGAAAACGACGGGTCCCCTTCGCTTTCACGGTATTCCTCGATGAAGCTTTTCACGATGCCGAGCTTCGTCTCGATTTCGGGCGGCTGGATGTCGAAGGTTCCGCCGGAGTTGAATCGAGTGATGTAACGCTCGTCGATATCAATGTTTTTAGGCGCGCGGTCAGCGGAAAGAACAACCTGTTTTCCCTGGTCAGTCATCTTGTTGAAAATTTGGAAAACGATATCGAGCGTCTGTTTCTTGCCCTGGAAGTATTGCACGTCGTCGATGAGCAGCACGTCGGATTCCTCGTAGCGCTGCTTGAAGTTGCGGTAGCTCGATTTCTCCTTGTCGTGCGCCACAGAGGCTTCCATGTAATCCGAAAGCAGCTCTGCGGAGTCTACATAGGTCACCTTCAGCTGCGGTCGCGTCTCGTTGATATAGTTTTGAATAGCGCGCAAAAGGTGTGTTTTCCCCAGCCCGCTCTTGCCATAGATGAAAAGCGGATTGAGGTGCATCTTGCCGGGAGTTTCCGCGACATCGACAGCCATCGAGTAAGCCATTCGGTTGGAGTCGCCGATGACGAAGTTCTCGAAAGTGAGGGAGGCAGGCCCCTCCGCGCGTTTGTGAGAGGTCGTGGGTGCGGGCGGCTGCTCCTCTGCGCTATGCTCGGCCAAGGACGATTCGAAATGATCGTCGAGAGCCGATCGTCGTTCTTGCTCTGGTTGAGGTTGTGCGATTTGAGACTGGTCACCCGAAGGAAAGGCCGAGACGATCGTCGGTGAATATTCGTGCGTGGGGGCAACAGCGGCACTTGGGGGCATTGTTGCCGGGCTCGCAGGAGCGCTCTGAGACTCGCGGGTGGTTGTCTGAGGGTTTGACGGCGCCACCGCGGGTGCAGCCGATGCGGCGTCTACAGCGAGGATGACGTTGAAGGGCACGTGGAAAAGATCATTCAGCGCTTGTTTGATGATTTCGAGGTAATGCTGCTCGACCCACGACTTGATGAAGTCGTTATCGGCTGTAAGCATCAGAAAACCCTCGCTCATCGCCTGGGGAACGAGACGCGAGAAAAAGGCGTTGACCTGCGATGCGTCGACGTTGTCGTACGTCTTCACCTGTTCGCAAACGTTGTTCCAATTATGGTTGAGTTCAGAGCTGTCCATATAAGTCTCCCGAGCCTATTCGAAGTATCTGCAATTGTATACAAAAAAGCGCCGCGCGTGACCGTTTCGCGCGCGGCATGCGAAGGTAATCCAGATGAAGCGCAGGCTACATTGTCTCGGCTATTTCCATGCCGAATGCCGTGAGCGTTCTCTTCTTCTGCCCAGGAACCATCTCGATGAGACCTTCCTCCTGGAGCTTCTTGAGCGTGGTGTAAACGGTTGCTTGAGGTGTGCTCGTGAGCCTGACGAGGTCGGTCACGCCAAGCGGACCTTCGGCGAGCAGAGCGTTGAGGAATGCCTTCTCTCGCGGATTGAGGGCGGGCGCCGCGTACGAACGGGGCTGCGGCTGGGTGTAAGGCTGCTGGTAAGCGTTAACAACTGGTTGTATGACCTGGGGCGTGACCTGCTGCAGGTAAGGTTGGGCAGGTATCTGCGCATATGTGGGAACAACTTGGGGAACATACCCCTGCTGCGGGTAGTACGGCGCCACCGGTTGTTGCATGGGCTGCTGCATAGGTTGTTGCATGGGTTGCGCGGGTTGGACGGTGCCGGGGTCGATTCGTTCTGCGACGAATTGGTCCTCCTTGGGCGCGTATTTGCCCACGGGAAGCTCCACTTGCGCGTGTTCTTCGTCATCGCCGGCGTCCGCCTCTCCATTCATGCTGATGGTGACGACGGTTCCTTGCCCGATGTTGTCGTCGATCGAGATGGAACCATGGGTGAAGTCCAGATAATCGCATACGATCGGAAGGCCCGACCCGACGCCGCGGATGTATCCTTTCATCGGTTCGGCCGCTGAGGAGAATCCTGGCAGCTGGGCTTTCTTCTTGTCGCTGATGCCCGGTCCCTGGTCGGCGAAGCGAATGGTGTTTCCCCCGTCGAGGATGGAGACGATGATCTCGGTGAATCGGGCGTGGATGAAGTTTTCCGACACTTCGCGCACGACGGTATAGGGAATTGATCCCCCCGCTTGTTTCGCTTGATTGTAGATGGTCGACGCGAGCGCCTCGATGTAGTCGGGCGTGGATGCCGGCATTATCTCGGTCACGCGCGGCGCGCTGCGCAGGTCGTCGTAAAGTGCGATTCGAGCAACCGACGTCACGAAGGTGTAGTCGTAGGACCCCTCGCCTTCGGGCTGGGTCATTGGCTCGTCATGTGGGGTGTTGTTCGTTTTTTCCAAAACCGTGTTCCATTTATTCAACGTTTTCAGTTTTATTCAGATGAATTGTAGCCTTTTTTCAACAATGAAAGAAGCCCACCTGCCCATTTCTTGGTTGAGAAAGAAAGAAATTCACTTTCGGTTGAAAGAATTGGGGAAATCTACGAGGTGCTTTCAGACTTTTTAACAATTCATTCAATAAAAGTTGAAAACTCTGAAAAAGCACGGTGGAAAACGAAAAGTTGAGAAAGAGGATTGTTGAAATTTTCATTGACTTGAAGAAAAAATCGGTTTTGCCTGATGAAAGGCGCGCGTAAAATCAAAACCCCAGGTGAATGATTTTTGATCCTTCAAAGGAGGGAATCGAGAATGCTCTCCTTCGGTTGTGAATTAATAAACGACCTGGTCAACATCTTGTTTCTTTATAAAACACCAGGTCATAAACGTTGAGCAATTAAAGATAGGAAACTACATAAAAATGAGGTAAATTACGGCTTTTCCACAGCTCTTTATGCATGAATGCCCGTTTTTCAACATTTTCCACAACGGGAAGAGCCTTATCTGGTGGAAAACGATGCATGAGAAGGAATTGTGGATAAAAATGAAAGGAAAAAGCCAATTTTTCACCTTTCAGCGAGGTGAAAAAGGGGTTGTGTGAAAGAGAGCTTTGAATTTTCGGATGCTTTCAGTTGAAGATTATCCGTGTCTGCTCGAGCCTGTATAATGACGCGCAGCAGAAAATAAAGAGAGAAGGTTTCCTTGAAATTAAGCATCAGCAAAAGCGAACTCCAGAACGCCCTCGCAATTGTTATTAAAGGTGTATCCACCCGCTCGACTCTGCCCGTTCTCTCCGGTATTTTGCTCGAGGCAACGGGTGACTCGCTCGTTCTCCAGGCGACCGACCTTGAGCTTTCCATCCAGTATTCGACGGCTGCACTCGTGGAAGAGGAGGGTAAGGCGGTTGTTCCCGGCAAGTTGTTCTCCGATATCGTGAAAAACCTGCCAGACGCCGCAGTCCATGTTGAGGCAGACGAAGAGAACGCGCTCATCACCTGCGACAGTTCCTCGTTTTCGATCAAGGCGCTCAACTATGAGGATTTCCCTGGTTTTCCCCACGTGGAGGCCTCGCAGCGCATCGAGGTTCCCTTTACGAAATTTGCTGCGATGGTTAAAAAGGTTGCGCGCGCCGTCTCGAAAGATGAAAGCCGTGCGATTCTCACTGGCGCTTTGGTGACGCTCGAGGAGAACCACTTCAAGATGGTCGCGACCGACTCGTATCGTTTGGCCTTGGCCGAGGTGGAGCTCTCTGATTCTGCCGCCGATGAATTCGAGGCGGTGATTTCCGGCTCGTTTTTGCAGGATATTGCGTCCTTGCCGAAAACTGAGTCTAACGTACAAATTGCGCTCGCCGAAAATCAGATTCTTGTCAGCTGCGAGGGTACCGTTTTCATCAACCGTCGAATCGAGGGTAATTTCCCCAATTACAAACAGCTGCTTTCGGGGAAGCATGGGACGCGCGCGAAGATCGACGTCAGCCACCTCGTCGCGGCGGTGAAGAGAACGTCTCTCCTTGGTTCTTCTTCCACGCCGATCAAGTTCGATTTGAATGCGGCATCTCAGACGGTTCAGCTGTCCGCCGCTTCCCAGGATGTCGGATCCGCTCAGGAGACGCTTTCCTGCTCCATCGAGGGTGACGACGCGGAAATCGCCTTCAACTTCGCCTACGTGCTCGACGGCCTTTCGTCGGTGTCGAGTGATTCGGTGTATCTGGAGGTGGGAACCTCCCGTGAACCGGGTATCTTCAAAGCGGAAGCCCCTGAGAACTTCCTGTATCTCGTCATGCCGGTGCGCATCTCGTGACGCTGTCCATCGAGCATATAGGGTTTACTAACTTTCGCAATTACGAGCGCTTCGAGCTGAACGATATCGGGGCGCTCACCTTGTTCGTGGGGCCGAACGCGGTCGGAAAGACGAACATTGTCGAGGGAATTCAGCTTATGACGGCGCTTTCCTCGTTTCGGCATCCGCTCATCGACCAGGTAATAAAGCATGGGGAAAGTTACGCCCGCGCCGAGGCGCGCGTGACAGGAGACGATCGGGTCCTCGATATTGTCATGCTGCTTGAAAGTCATAAGCGGAAGTACACGTTGAATGGCAAAGTGCGGCGACCTGCCGATTTGAAGGGGCTCGTTCCTTCTGTGTCTTTCACGCCGGATGATCTCGACTTGGTAAAAGGGTCGATGAGCGTCCGCCGCACCGCAATCGATGCTTTGGGGTCGCAGCTCTCGCCGAATCACTACCTTATTAAGAAAGATTATGAGAAGGTCATTCGCTACAAGAACAGGCTCCTGAAAGAGGAAGCCCAAGTAGCGCTCATCGACAGCATCAATGAGACGCTGGTGACCTGTGGTGCACAGCTTGCGTGCTATCGCGCGGCTTTGTTCGCGAAGCTTGCGCCGGAAATTTCCCGCCGTTACGCCGACATCGCTCAAGGTGAGAAGCTGCAAGTGACGTATGCTCCTTCCTGGATGACCCCTGTTTCACGTGAAACACCGTGTGGGGTTGCTTCGTTTTCTCGAGATGAGGCGCGTGATGCGCTCGCTTCCGCCCTTAAAGCGCGCCGTGGCGAGGAATTAGCCCGCCGAAAGAGCGTCGTTGGGCCTCATTCCGACGAGATCGGCTTCTACATCGAGGGAAAGAATGCGGGCAACTATGGAAGTCAGGGGCAGCAACGCTCTATTGTCCTTGCTTGCAAGCTTGCCGAGGCGTCGATTATCGAGGATATGCTCAGCCAGAAGCCGGTGCTCCTTCTTGATGACGTGATGAGCGAGCTCGACGAGCGTAGAAGACATGCACTGGTGGAATTTATCTCGGGAGACATGCAGACGTTCATCACAACGGCTAATCTCGCCTATTTCGATGATTCCCTTCTTAGGAATGCTCGTGTCGTGCAGTTGGGTGAGGAGGCTAAACGTGGCTAGGATTGGGAAAGAGATGGCGCGTCTGTTCAGTTCGCTGCCGACTGATGAGAAGACGCTCATCGCTCGCCGGGCCGCCGAGGTTCGCACGATGTGGAAAGATGCGATCGAGTATGTATACAAGGAGAATGCTCCCTACGTTCTCGATCATGTGAACGCTGTCTATATAAAAGAAGAAGAGGGAATCCGCTCGCTGTATGTGTATATGGACGATGGGAATTTTCGTTCGGATGTCCACTGCCGGCAGCATCTGATTATGCTTCGGCTCCATGAGCGCTTCGGCGAGAGGATAGACGAGTTCAAAACCTACCCTTCCCGATTCGACATGCGCAAGCGCCATCCTTATAGAGATGTGTGCGAAACGAAGTCTGAAAGTTCCCGCTCGGTTCCACTTTCCCCTGAGGAAAAAACCGAAGTTGAGCAGATGGTGTCATCTGTAGAGAACCCTTCGCTCAGGCGCGCGCTGGAAAAGGCGATGGTAACCGACAGGGAATGGAAGAAGGGTGAAAGGTCATAAATGGCGAAAAAATGCAGAATCATCCGTTAGAAGGCCTTAGAGACCGCTCAAACGCTTCGTTTTATTCTTCTATGGTACAATAGGTCAGTTCGCGTTCTGCGCGAAGCATCTTCCAAACGTACCGAAAAGGAGCATGTCAGTGGTTAACAAACCCGATCATTACGATGGTTCTGACATTCAAGTCCTCGAAGGTCTCGAAGCGGTGCGCAAGCGCCCTGGTATGTATATCGGCTCTACGGGCCCGCGCGGCCTGCATCATCTGGTGTACGAGGTTGTCGACAACGCCGTCGACGAAGCGCTTGCCGGCTATTGCGACTCCGTCGAGGTATGGATTCATCCCGATAACTCGATCACGGTAGCCGACAACGGCCGCGGTATCCCGGTAGACATGCATCCGAAGGAGAAGATTCCCACGGTTGAGGTCGTTCTGACGATTCTCCATGCTGGCGGCAAGTTCGGCGGCGAGGGATATAAGGTCTCGGGTGGTTTGCACGGCGTCGGCGTGTCCGTCGTTAATGCGCTCTCCTCGCGCGTCGAGGTCAATGTGAGGCGCGACGGCAAAGAATACGAGATCGATTTTGACCACGGTCACACGAAGACGAAGCTCCATGAGATTGGAACAGCGGACCACACGGGAACGAAGGTCACGTTCTGGCCTGACCCCGAAATCTTCGCGGAAACCACGGTGTACGATTACGACACGCTTGCGGCACGCTTCCGCGAGATGGCGTTTTTGAACAAGGGTCTCAAAATCACGATGCACGATGAGCGTGAGAATCCGAGCGAGGTTGTCTCTGAGAAGGCGGCCGAGCCGCGCACTGAAGTGTTTCAGTTCATGGGCGGCATCATCGACTTCGTCAAGTACCTGAACAAGGGCAAGGAAACGCTTAACGAGCCCATTTACTTCTCGGCCGAAAATGCCGACGGCACGGTGGAAGTGGCCATGCAGTGGTCGACATCCTATTCGACGAATTCTGTCATGGCTTTCGCCAACAACATCAACACGCACGAGGGTGGCACGCATCTTGACGGATTTAAGCAGGCCGTGACGCGCACCATCAACGACTATGCGCGCAGTAAGAGCATTTTGAAGGAGAAGGATTCCAACCTCTCGGGCGACGATACGCGCGAGGGCTTGGCGGCGATTATTTCCGTGAAGCTGCACGACCCGCAGTTCGAGGGGCAGACGAAAACGAAGCTCGGCAACACCGAGATCCGCCCGCTCGTGCAGAACGCCGTGACCCAGGGTCTTGCAGAATATCTGGAGGAGAATCCCTCCCCTGCTAAGAAGATCATCGGGAAGGCGACGCAGGCTCTGAAAGCTCGCGAGGCTGCTCGCAAAGCGCGCGAGATGACGCGCCGCAAGAACGTCCTCGACTCGTTCGCGCTGCCTGGCAAGCTTGCCGACTGTTCTTCCAAGAAGGCGGAAGATTCCGAAATCTTCATCGTAGAGGGCGATTCCGCAGGTGGCAGCGCCAAGCAGGCGCGCGACCGCAAGACGCAGGCGATTCTGCCGCTTCGCGGTAAGATTTTGAACGTCGAGCGTGCGGGTCTTCACCGTTCGCTTTCAAGCGAGACGATTAGCTCGCTCATCACGGCAATCGGTACGAACATTGGGGAAGATTTCGACGCCGACCAAGCGCGCTACCACCGCATCATCATCATGACCGATGCCGATGTCGACGGCGCACACATCCGCATCCTGCTGCTCACGTTCTTCTATCGTTATATGCCTGAGCTCATCAATCGCGGTTACGTCTACATTGCCTGCCCGCCGATTTTCGGTGTGAAGAAGAAAAATTCGCGTTCTACGAAGATCGAGCGCTACATCTACGACGAGAACGCGCTTTCGGAGACGCTCGCCGAAATGGGTGGTTCGGAAAAGTTCGACGTCCAGCGCTACAAGGGTTTGGGCGAGATGGACCCCGAGCAGCTGTGGGAAACCACGATGGAGCCCGCAACGCGCACGCTTCTGCAGGTCAATATCGACGACGCCGCCGAAGCCGAGCGCACGGTAAGCGAGCTTATGGGCGATCAGGTGGAACCGCGCAAGGAGTTCATCCAGAAGCATGCCCGCGACGTTCGTTTCCTCGATATCTAGGGCATCGTGCATTACGGTGATTGAGCCTGAAATCTCGAAAGGATTCTAATGGCAGAAAATAACGACATGACCCCGCCGGAGGGGGAGCAGCCCGAGCGCGACGATGCGTTCAACGAGATGCTTTCCCGTGCCGAGCAGGATGCTGGGATCGAGGAAGGGGAAGAGGAATCTGAGGAAGATTCCGCCACTCCCGCCGTCGGCTCTGCAATATCTGAAGAACAGCTCGCACAGTCGATGCTCGTCGATATGCCGACCGCCCACGGAGAGATTATCGAAGGAGCGAATGGCGGCGAGGGTACGACTGTTCGCAGTGCCTACCTGGGCAAAGAGATGCAGGCATCGTTCCTGGAATACTCCATGAGCGTTATTGTCTCGCGAGCGCTTCCCGATGTGCGCGACGGTTTGAAGCCAGTTCATCGCCGCATCCTTTACGCGATGAACGAGTCCGGCTACACCCCGAACCGCCCGCACATGAAGTCCGCACGTACCGTCGGCGACGTCATCGGCAAATACCATCCGCATAATGACTCCGCAGTGTATGACACGATGGTGCGCCTTGCTCAGCCCTTCTCGATGCGCGTGCCCTTAGTCGACGGCCATGGCAACTTCGGCTCGATCGACGGCGACTCCGCAGCAGCAATGCGCTACACCGAGGCGCGCCTCGACAAGGCCGCTATGGAGCTTCTGCGCGACCTCGACAAGGAGACGGTTGATTTCCAGCCGAACTATGACGAGAGCCTCGAGGAGCCGAAGGTTCTTCCCGCGCGCTTCCCGAACCTGCTGGTCAACGGCTCGAACGGCATCGCAGTTGGCATGGCAACGAACATCCCGCCGCATAACCTCGGCGAGACGATCGACGCGACCTGCATGATGCTCGACAACCCCGACATCACGACTGAAGAGCTCATGACCGCGCTCCCCGGACCCGATTTCCCCACCGGCGGCATCATCATGGGGAAGAAGGGCATTCTCGATGCGTATGAAACGGGCCGCGGCTCGCTCACCGTTCGTGCGAAGTGCAGGATCGAGGATCGCAAGAACGGCAAGTCGTCGATCGTGGTCAGCGAGATTCCCTACCAGGTGAACCGCAAGCGCTTGCTCGAGAAGCTCGGTGAGCTCGTGCGCGACAAGAAGCTGCCCGAGATTTCCAACATTCACGACGCTGCGGACCGTCATGGCATCGACATCGTAATCGACTTGAAGCAGAATGCGTTGCCCCAGGTCGTGCTGAACAAGCTGTACAAGCACACGCAGCTGCAGGTGGGTTTCGGCGTAATCATGCTGGCGCTCGTCGATGGTGTGCCCCGCGTGCTTTCCTTGAAGGAGATGCTCTTCTACTACATCGAGCATCAGAAGGAAGTCATCGAGCGCAGGACGCGCTTCGAATTGAAGAAGGCAGAGGAGCGCGCTCACATCCTCGATGGCTACATCATCGCGCTCGACAACATCGACGAGGTCATCCACATCATTCGCTCGTCCCAGACCGACAAAGAGGCGGGAGCGCGCCTGACCGAGCGTTTCGGGCTATCCAAGAAGCAGACCGACGCCATCTTGGAGATGCGCCTGCGCCGCCTGACCGGCTTGGAGCGCGAGAAGATCGAGCAGGAGCTGGCCGACCTTCGCGAGAAGATTGCGTACTACAAGCGCGTGCTCGAGGACGAGGGCCTGCTCAAGCAGATCATCAAAGACGAGCTGCAGGAAATCAAAAAGAAGTTCGGCACGCCGCGCAAGACGCAGCTTTCGGGCGACGCGAAGGACATCGATGTCGAGGACCTGATCGCCGAGGAAAACGTGGTCGTCACCATGACGAAGGCGGGCTACGTGAAGCGCCTTCCCGTGACCACCTATCGCCAGCAGAAGCGCGGCGGCAAGGGCATGCAGGGCGTGAGCTTGAAGGACAACGACTACGTCGAGCACCTGTTCGTCGCCTCGACGCATTCCTATATGCTGTTCTTCTCGACTGCGGGCAAGGTATATCGCCTGAAGGTGTATGAGCTTCCCGAGGCATCGCGCCACGCTCGCGGCACCGCAATCGTGAACCTGCTGCCTCTGCAAAAGGGCGAGACAATTTCCGCCGTCATTGCGACGAAGGACTTCCCAGAGGACGAATATCTCATGTTCGCCACCGAGCAGGGTATGGTGAAGAAGACCTCGATGGACCTCTACGACCGCACACGCCGTGACGGACTCATCGCCATCAACCTGAAGGCGGGCGACCAGCTGATCAGCGTTCGCCGGGTGGCAGTCGGTGAGAAGGTCATCATGGTCTCGAGCGCCGGCAAGGCCATCATGTGGAGCGAGGGCGAAGTGCGCGCCATGGGCCGCGACACGATGGGCGTGAAGGGTATGACGGTGCCCGCTGACGCGCATGTGCTCGGCATGGAGATTGCCAAGCCGGGAAGCGACCTGTTCGTGATCACCGAGAAGGGCTACGGCAAGCGCACCTCGATCGATGAGTATCCCGAGCACCATCGCGGCGGTCAGGGCGTGTTCACCATCACGATGACCGACAAGAAGGGTCTGCTGTCGGTGATGAAGATCGTGAAACCCAACGACGAGATTATGATTATCTCCGAGGAGGGTGTCGTCGTGCGCACCCCAGTGAGCGGAATCTCCGAGCTTGGACGCTCGACGCAAGGCGTTCGCGTGATGAATGTCGCGGACAAGGATCGCGTGACGGCTGTCGCCATCTCGAGCACTGGCAAGAAGAAGCGCGACCAGAAGGTCGAGGGAGACGACGTCGACGACATCGACGAGATTGAGCTGGCCGATGAAGGGGAACTTGGAGAAGACGACCTCGATTAGGCGCAGGCGCGGCGCTCAAGCGGTATCAGTTGTTAACGAGGGGGCTTACGGCTGGCAGGCTGTAAGCCCCCTCGTTTGTTTGGCGGGCACGACAAGGACCGCTATCGATCCTGTGGCGGGACTCCCTTCAGCATTTACGCTTGGAAGTCTTCGGGGGAGATATTCTCAAGGAAGCTATGGAATTCCTCAATCTCGTTTTCGGATGCGTCTTCCCTGATGATGTAAGGGTAGCTTCCTTTGTCGAGGGTTTTCTCGTCGATGTAGATGGGTGCATCTTCGCGTATGGCCAGCGCGATGGCGTCGCTCGGCCGGGCGTCGAGCTCGATCATCCGGTCGCCTTGCTTTAAGTAGAGCTTCGCGAAGAAAGTCGTTCCCTTCACATCGTTGATGACGGCGTGATCGATTCGCGCGTCGAGGTTGGTGAGGGCATCGAGCATAAGGTCGTGCGTGAGGGGCCTTGGGGTTCTCATGTGCTCGACGGCCATGCCGAGTTGCATGGCTTCAGCGGGCCCGACCCATACCGGCACGATGCGCGATTTCGTTCGCTGATGCTCCTCAATTGGCTCCATGACCAGGGCTGCTGGTTGCATGGAATTCAAAACGATGAGGGTGAGAACTTTCAAAGGGATCATACCGGCTCCTCAATCAAAAACTTTTTTCAAATTCTAGCAGATTATGGGTTGACGATATCTGGTCGTCGGGTTACTATAATTAGGCACTTTTCAAGGGCCCGTAGCTCAGTTGGTTAGAGCGCACGCCTGATAAGCGTGAGGTCGCTGGTTCAAATCCATTCGGGCCCACCAGTATTTGCGATAAACGCTCCACCGTGAGCCGAGTTTGCCGGTGGAGCGTTTATTATTGTAAAGTGCGAGTTGGGGGTTTAGCTCAGCTGGGAGAGCGCGGGCTTTGCAAGCCTGAGGTCAGGGGTTCGATCCCCCTATTCTCCACCATCAACTCAGTCGCTGGTCGAACAATCGATCGGCGATTTTTTTTATTTCAGCTCGGTGGTGATTGAACCCCGTGAGGGTTGGACAACCCTGCGGGCTTTGCTGCAACTCAAATCGCAATTGACGGTGACCGACCGATATATGCTTCTTACAAGGGGCTTTCATGTTATCTCTTTCTCGCGTTGTACAATGAAGCGTCATGATTGAAGGAGGAAGATGAACCGCAACGAGGCACTGCGCCTGCTGGGTCTTTCTGCGGACGCCACGTCCGAAGAAGTGAAGGCAGCATACCGCGAGACGGCTCAGATTCTGCATCCGGATCGGTTTGCTTCGAACAAGAAGCTTCAGGAGCGGGCCACCGAGCAATTCAAAAACCTTCAGGAAGCATATGAGGTGTTGACAAGCGGGAAGGGGTCCTCCACGCGTGCTCGCGGAACGGTCGCCTCTTCTGCCGAGGAAGCGGAAATCAACGCTCGCCTTGCGGGCATCTCCGCCGCGCGCAAACAGCTGCTCACGCAGCGCGACGTCGCTCTCGACGAGCGTCGCAGCGGTTTTGTGATGGCGGGCATCGGTGCTTTGGTGGCACTCGCATTCGGGCGCAAGCTCGGCGTGCTTGCCGTTGTCGCGAGCATCGGCGTGGCGTGTGCGGTGTGGGGCATCGTGAAAGTGGTGAGCGCGCAGAAAACCGCGAGCATCCTCAACGATCACCTCGACGAGCTCGCCGCTGAGAAGAAGCAGCTCCTCGCGCGTCTTGACGAGATAGGGTAAGGAAGAAGATGCGTCTTCCCTTCGGGGGTTTCACGTGAAACAGTCGAAGAGAAGACGCAAACAAGCAGGTAGATTGTAGAAAAAGGAACACAGGTGAAACAAGAGAACATTCGCAACATCGCCATCATCGCTCACGTCGACCACGGCAAGACGACCCTCGTCGACAAGCTTCTGCGCGCGACCGATGCCTTCCGCGAGAATCAGAAGGTCGAGGAGCGCGTGCTCGACTCCAACGACCAGGAGCGCGAGCGCGGCATCACCATTCTGGCGAAGAACATCTCCATCGAGTACAAGGGCGTGAAGATCAACGTCATCGACACTCCGGGCCATGCCGACTTCGGCGGCGAGGTCGAGCGCGTCCTCAAGATGGCTGACGGCACGCTGCTTCTCGTCGACGCGTTTGAGGGTCCCATGCCCCAGACGCGCTTCGTGCTGCGTCACGCTATCCAGGCGGGTCTTTCGATCATGATTGTTGTGAACAAGATCGACCGCCCCGGCGCCGACCCCGAGAAGGCGTACAACGACTGCCTCGATTTGATGGCCGACCTGGGCGCGAACGACGAGCAGCTCGAGTTCGCCATGGAGCATGTGGTGTACGCGAGCGCCATGAACGGCTTCGCCCGCCTTGACCCCGCCGATGACAACGACAACATGTACCCGCTGCTCGACATGATTCTCGACGACATGCCCGCTCCCGAGGTCGATCCCGACGGTCCGCTCGCCATGCAGTGCGTGACGATCGATCACTCCGAGTACGTCGGACGCATCGGCATCGGCCGCGTGTATTCCGGCTCCATCCATACGGGTGATACCATCCTCGTCGTGAAGAACGATGGCAGCGAGTCGACTGCGACGGTTCGCCAGCTGTTCACCTTCGACTACCTTGGCCGCAAGGAATGCGACGTCGTTGAAGCGGGCGACATCGGAGCCGTTGTCGGCATCGAGCGCACCGACATCGGCGACGTCTACACCGACCCCGAGAATCCCATCGCCCTCGATCCGATCGAGATCGATCCGCCGACGCTGTCCATCGTGTTCGAGCCGTCGACGTCTCCGCTCGTCGGCCGCGAAGGCGATATCGTCGGCGCACGCCAGCTCAAAGAGCGCCTCATGCTCGAGCGCGAGAACAACGTAACAATGAAGATTGAGGAGCTCGAGGACAAATCCGGCATCGAAGTTTCCGGCCGCGGCATTCTCCATCTTTCCGTTCTGATGGAGACGATGCGCCGTGAGGGCTTCGAATTGCAGGTCGGCCGTCCGCGCGTCCTGTTCAAGAAGGACGAGAACGGCAACAAGATCGAGCCGATCGAGCAAGCTGTGGTCGAGTGCCCCGAAGAGTACTCGGGCAAGGTTATCGAGATCTTCGGCACTGCTGGCGGCACGATGGTGTCTCTTGATGCGTCGGGCCTGGTCACGCACCTTGAGTTCAAGATCCCGACCCGCGGCATCATGGGTCTTAAGAACCGCATCCTAAACGTCACCCACGGCGACGGCGTGTTCTACCACACGTTCCTGGAATATGGCCCCTACGCGGGCGACATCGGCGGTCGCAAGAACGGTGCGATGATTTCCATGAGTACCGACAAGGCGGTCGCCTACGCGCTTGGCACGCTGCAGGAGCGCGGCACGCTGTTCGTCGCTCCCGGCGACGCGTGCTATGAGGGCATGATCGTCGGCGAGAGCGCTCGCCCGGGCGACATGGTGGTGAACGTCGCGAAGACGAAGAACCTGGGCAACCAGCGCTCCTCCACTTCCGACATCTCCGTGCAGCTCACGCCTCCGCGCACCTTCACGCTCGAAGAGGCGCTCGAGTACATCACCGATGACGAGCTCGTCGAGATCACGCCGCAGAACGTGCGCATGAGAAAGCGCCTACTCTCCGCGGTCGACCGCAAGAAGGCAGCTAAGAAATAGGGGGAATTCCGCCGGCCGCGAGGTCGGCGGAATGGTTTTTGAGTCAGGCGGGACTATGTCGAAGAAACTGTTGATGGGCAACGAAGCGTTCGCCCACGCCGCCCTCGAGGCGGGGGTGCGGGTTGTCGCGGGATACCCCGGGACGCCGTCGTCTGAGCTGATCGAGACCGTCGCGAAGCTGCATGCTGCCGGCAAGGCGCACGGTGTTCACGTGGAATGGTCGACGAACGAGAAGGCGGCGCTCGAGCTTCTTGCCGGCGCGTCGTACTGCGGCGCACGCACGCTGTTCACCTGCAAGCAGGTTGGGCTGAATGTTGCCTCCGACGCGCTGATGAGCTTGAACTACGTCGGAATCAAGGGCGGCTGCGTGCTCTTCGTCGCCGACGACCCGGGCCCCATCTCCTCTCAGACGGAGCAGGACACCCGCCGCTTCGGCGCGTTCTCGAAGGTTCCTGTGCTCGACCCCGCCACTCCCGAGCAGGGCTTCGCGATGATGAAGGCCGCGTTCGACCTTTCCGAGAAGTATCGGACGCCCGTCATCGTTCGCCCGACGACGCGTATCTGCCATGCGTCGACGTTTTTTGAGGTGGAGGACGAAACCTATGCGAAGCCGATTCCCGAAGAAGGCTTCGAGCGCAGTTCCCGCTGGGTCATCTTCCCTCGCCGTGCCTTTGAGGGCCATGGGGAAATCAACGAGCGCCTCGTCAGCATTGCGAAGGATTATGCGCAAGATGAGCCCTTTGCGAGCTTCAACCCGCAGGAGCAGGGCGGCGACGCGAGCATGTCGCCGCGCCTTGGCGTCGCTGCCGGTGGCGTGTCGGCGTCCTATGTTCGTGAAGCCCTTCGCCAGATAGAGGCGCTTTGTGGGGAGCAGGGCATACAGATGCCCGCCTACCGCTTCTGGCAGGTAGGGACGCCGCACCCCTTCCCCACCGCGGCTGCCGATGAGTTCACCTGCGGCCTGGACCGCGTCATCGTTTTCGAGGAGCTCGACCATGTGATCGAGGACGAGCTTGCCATGCGCGCGGGCCGCACTCATGCGAGCTACGAGGTGCTTGGCAAACTGACGGGAGACACGCGTGATCGCGGGGAAAACGACGTTGATGATGCGATCGCCCGTCTGACCAGCTTCTTCGGCCTCTCCGATTCTTTGGGCGAGTCCCTGAAAGTGTCGGCTTCCTTCGACGAGCCCTTGCCTGTCCGCCCGCCGGTATTGTGCGCCGGGTGTCCCCACAGGGGAAGCTTCTACGCGGTGAAGCGCGCGTTGGGGAAGACCCCTGCCGTGCTCTGCGGCGATATCGGATGCTACACGCTCGGCAACGCGAAGCCGCTCGATGCGGTCGATACGTGCCTGTGCATGGGTGCGGGAATCACCATGGCTCAGGGATTCTCCGTCGTGGAGCCCGACAAGAAGCAACTCGCCTTCGTCGGCGACTCGACGTTCTTCGCGAGCGGCCTCACGGGCATCGCGAACGCGGTTTACAACGGCCACGACATCACCGTTTGCGTGCTCGACAACGCGACGACCGCCATGACGGGGTCGCAGCCCCACCCAGGGACTGGTGTGACGCTCATGGGCCCGCATCGCAAGCCGATCAGCATCGAGGCGGTGCTTCAGGCGCTCGGTGTGGAATGCATCGTCCATGCCGACCCGCTCGATCTGGAAGGCTCGATCGACGCGGCGAAGCGCGCAATCGACTTCGAGGGCCCTTCGGCCATCTTGTTCGAGTCCCCTTGCGTTCAGCTGGTGAAACCGAAAGAGTCTGTGAGCGTTAACGTCGACACGTGCACGGGATGCAAGAAGTGCATCACCGAGATCGGTTGCCCTGGCTTGGGCTTCGACCAGACCCGCAAGGGCGCGAAGAGCAAGGATCGCGGCCAGGCGTTCGTCGATGCCTCGCTGTGCAACGGCTGCGGCCTTTGCGTTCAAGTGTGCCCCTTCAAGGCGCTCGAGCTGCCGGGAAACACGGAGGAGAAGGAGGCGCCCTATGCGTAACGTGCTTTTGACCGGCGTTGGCGGGCAGGGAACGGTCCTCGCCGCGAAGGTGCTCGCGCAGGCGGCCCAGGCAAAAGGGTGGCAGGTTCGCACTGCCGAGACGATCGGTATGGCCCAGCGCGGCGGCAGCGTGGTCTCCCATGTTCGGATGGGCGACGATGGGGAGGAAGTAATCGCCCCGCTCGTTGCGAAGGGCACCGCCGACATGATCATCGCCTTCGAGCCGGCCGAGGCCGCGCGCGTGCTTCCCTATCTTGCGCCCGACGGCGTGATGGTGAGCGCGACCACGTCCATCCAGCCTATCACGGCGGCCCTTTCGTCCGAGCCGTACCTCGCCGAGACGACGGTCGCCTCGCTGGGAAAGCGTTTCAATGGGTGCGCCGACGCGCCCGCCCGCTTCGTTCTTGTTGATGATGAGGCTGTGTTGTCCCAGGTGGGAAACAGGAAGGCGCTCAACACTGTGCTTCTCGCCTTTGCACTGAAAACGGGACATTTGCCGCTTTCGCTCGATGACTTGCGCGACGCGATTCGCGCATGCGTGAAACCTCGGTTCGTCGAGCTGAACCTTGCGGCGATCGACCTGGTGGAAAGCAAGGAGTAGTCGTATGTCGCGCCCCTTCACCCGCCGCGCGTTCATCGCTTCCCTCGTTTGCGCAACTTCGGCCGCCGCCGCCAGCGTCATGACCGCGTGTTCGAAGACGGGCAAGGGCGCAAGCGCCGAGCAGACAGCTGCGTTTCTCGACGTGATTCCCCTGAGGGAGGGGCAAGAAGAAGCCGCGTACAATTCGGCGCTTCTCCAACAGGCGATTGACGACGCCTCGAAGAAGAGCGGTTCGGTGCATCTGGGTCCGGGAACGTTCTATTTTGCGTGGACGAAAGCTACCGATGAGGGCAATTGCGTCGTCGAGATGCGTGATAACGTCGAGGTGCGGGGAAGCGGCAAGGACGCGACAATTCTCAAGCCGCTCGGCCGCTACGCCATGACCGGTGAGGCCCCTCATGGTATCGACATGTTCTACTACGACGGGTTCGACGACCGCCGCTACCTCGACAACGCCTCGTTCTACGACTTCACCATTGACGGCGAGAGCACTCAGGGGTCGCTTCGTGGGTACAACGCCTCGGGCAAAGGGTTTTTCTTCAAGCTGTTCCGCGGCTGTACCTGGGAGCGTGTCGAGGTGCGCAATACCGATGGTACGGGCTTCGGCGCTGATTATCCCGTTGACTGCGTGATGCGCGATTGCTCGGCGATCGGTTGTGGAAAGAACGCCACGGAGGATTCCTTCGGTGCCTCGGGATTCGGCGTGGGCGTGGGTCTTTCCGAAGATGAGTCGATGGTCATCGAGAACTGCACATCGTCGGCGAACACGAAGTTTGGGTTCTTCTTCGAGCATCAATCCCTTTATCGCCTGAATGGCGTCGGGGCGCGCCGCGCGAAGGGCTTCCAGGTTACGAACTGCACGGCATGGGGGAACCTGATCAACTTCGGCGGCAATCGCGCGTACGACGTTGTGTACGATTATTGTGTGTCTGACCAGCCCAAAAAGTCAGACGATGAGCTGTATACCGACTACGCCTTCACCTTCGTCGAGCATTCTGTTCGCATTCTGGTTCGAAACGCCACGGTCGACCAGATGTATACCGACGTGCTGGCGGATCCTTCCAGTTCTGCGGCGATCGAGTGGGCCCTTTCGCGCAATGTGGCGCATGTGGGGGCGAGCGGCAACAATGAGTTCCGCCCCGAAAACAGTATCACTCGCGCGGAAGCGGCCGAGTTCTTCTGGCGTTATGCGGGGCGCCCGGGCATGTTGCCCCTGCGCTACGATTACTTTGACGATCCCTCGAGTGACGTCAGTGCTGATTCGTTTTGCGCTGACGCGGTACGGTGGCTTGAAAACGATGAAATTGCGGCGGGGAACAACTTCCGCGCTGAAGATGAGATTACGATTCAGGAAATCTGTTTGGCCATGCTGCGTTACGCCTATCTTATAGAAGATGCGTCGAGTGAAGCGTCGCGGGCGCTCGCACTTTCAGGAGAGGAAGCCAAGTGGGAAACCCCTTTGAAGCCTTCTTCCCAGGAAGAGGAGAAAGTTGCCCTCGATTGGGCTTGCGAGCAAGGAATTGTCACCAAAGCGGAAGCGGCTGACCCGAAGGCGAGCTTTACGCGCGCAAGGATGATGGGCATGCTGCAAGCGCTCGATAACGCGAAAACGACAACCGCGAAGTAGCAGGCGTTACGACGCTAACACGGCATGCAAAGTTCGTACGGTGCGAGGGCGGGCGCATGGCTCGAAGGGTCGTTCGGGCTCGCGGCCCAATCCCCCTCTCGACCAAAACGGCCCTTGCCCTTGAAATCGCGTGCCGTTCGCCTACAATGAGCTTATGACGAACTCAGCCGACATCCTCCTTTCCGTAGCCGCGCGCAACGCGTTGGCTGGTCGATGGCTCTAGCTTCAAGACTCGTAAGCGAGCCTTAAAGCATTCTGGGCTATTTTCGCAACGATCTTGAAGCGCCTCTCAGTTTTGCAGCACACGCTGCGCCGCAATGCATTTCGATCGCGTCACAATGCGACCATGTCATGAGAAGAGGACCATCATGCAAATGACCGACGAGCAACTCAAGCTCATCACCACCAAACTTTCCACCATCAAGGAGTGCTCTCCTTTCTACGCTGAGAAATTCAAGGACATCAATCCCGCTGACGTGCGCACGCAGGAGGATTTCGAGAAGCTTCCCTTCTCGGAAAAGGACGACCTTCGCCGCGTATATCCGCTCGGGCTGCAGGCGGTTCCCGATGAGGAAGTCGTGCGCATCCACAGCTCTTCGGGCACGACGGGCACGCCTGTCATCATCCCCTACACCGCCCAGGACGTGACCGATTGGGCAATCCAGTTCGAGCGCTGCTACCGAACTGCGGGCATCACCAATCTCGACCGCATCCAGATTACCCCAGGCTACGGCCTGTGGACCGCGGGCATCGGTTTCCAGCTTGGCTGCGAGCGCTTGGGCGCCATGGCGATTCCGATGGGTCCCGGCAACACCGAGAAGCAGCTCAAGATGATGCAGGACTTGCACTCCACGGTCATCACCGGCACGTCGAGCTACGCGCTTCTGCTCGCCGAGGAAATCTCCAAGCGCGCCCTGCGCGACAAGCTCGACCTGAAGAAGGGCGTTATCGGCTCCGAGCGCTGGGGCGAGAAGATGCGCCACCGCATCGCGAACGAGCTGGGCATCGAAATCTTCGACATCTACGGCCTGACCGAGATTTACGGCCCGGGCATCGGCATTTCCTGCAAGGCGCATCACGGTATGCATGTCTGGGAAGACTTCGTGTACGTGGAGATCGTCGACCCGAAGACGGGCGAGGTGCTGCCCGACGGAGAGGTGGGGGAAATCGTGCTCACCACGCTGCGCAAGCAGGGCGCCCCGCTCATCCGCTACCGCACGCACGACCTTTCGCGCATCATCCCCGGCGCCTGCACTTGCGAATACGGTAGCCATCACCCGCGTATCGACACCATCGTCGGTCGCACCGACGACATGGTGAAGGTGAAGGGATGCAACATGTTCCCCGCGCAGATCGAGGAAGTCATCAACTTCACGGAGGGCACCTCGTCCGAGTACCAGATGATGATCGAGGCGATCAACGGCCGCGACGTTATCACGCTCCTGTTCGAGACCGCGCTTACGGGCGAGGACCGCGAGAAGTGCGAGCGCGAGCTTGAGGCGATCTTCAAGGCGAAGATTGGCTGCACCCCCGAGGCGAAGGGCGTGCCCATCGGCGAGTTGCCGCGTAGCGAGAAGAAGACCAAGCGCATCTTCGACAGCCGTTACTAAAGGGTAGGATCGAATAGTTTCTTTTATTGATTACGAAAGACCTCGTCGCACGCCGTTTACCGATGGCGAGCGGCGGGGTCTTTTCCGTTGACTTCCCACATTGCCCCGTTTGCCGCGACGAATCAGGCTGTTTCGTGAATCGCTCTCATCTGATTTGCGCTCTGGTATTCTAAGAATCGAAATCCACCCAACTGAAGATTAAGAGAGATGTACGCACATGACTGACTTGAGCATGCCTTCAAGCAGTGTGCGCCTTGGCGCCGCTGTCCCTGTTCCCGCACCTGATGTTGACGAAAATGCGACAGGTAATGTCGCTGCCGCAAAATCCCTCACGAAAAAACGGCCGCTTCACAAGCAGCTCACCTTCACGCTGTTCATGACGGGCGGCATGGTAACGCTCATGAGCCTGTATAACACTGCATTGCACACCTGGTTCAATTTCACCCTTTTCGACTGGCTTTCTGGAATGCTTCTTCGCTGGCCGATCGCGTTTGCTGTCTCCCTTACGATTGGCGATGTCATTGCGAAGCGCGTGCTGATGCCGCTTGTTCGGAAAATAGCGTCTCCTTCTGGATGGATCGCCTCGCATATCATTCCATTTTGCAAGGTCAACGCAATGGTTCCCTTCATGACGTTCTTCGCTTCTCTCCTGTCTGTTGGCATCTCGCAAGACCTGCTGCCGCTGTGGGCTTTTACGTACGTGACAACTCTCCCGGCCGCTCTTGCCGTAAACGTGACGCTTGTTGGTCCTCTGGCAAGGAAGATGTACCGCTTGGTGTTTGGCGAGAAGTTCTGATGCTGCGTGGCTGTTCCCGTGCGCGGCAGAGAGGGGACCGCGCGCTCGCGGACGAATCTCGTTCGAAAAGGTAGGATTTCGATTTTCCCGCCTTTCCGAGCGCTATAGTGTGATAGAGTTGCCGCATGAATTTTGGTGAGGGACATATTGCGCACACTGTTGCATCGGCTGTGACCGATGTCTTTTCTGCACCCCTCTACTACTATTATTCCTATCGATATCTCTAGCACACGAGGCCTGGCTCGTTGCGCGCATGGGCGCGCAGGTTGACAAGAAAAGTCTCGCGTCGTGTGCGCCTTCCCTGTTTTCCCTGTTCAAACTCGGTATGGGAAAACGTTTCACGTGAAACCCTTTGAGAATCGTTAGGAAACAGCAATGATCGCAAAACTATGCATGGTACTCATCTTCATCGGCGTTGCCGTGGGCGTGGGTATCTACTGCCGCCGTTCGACGGCAAGCGTTGACGGTTTCGTGCTCGGCGGCCGAAGCGTCGGCCCCTGGATGAGCGCCTTCGCGTTCGGCACAAGTTATTTCTCGGCTGTCGTCTTCGTCGGTTACGCCGGCCAGTTTGGATGGAAATACGGCATCGCTGCGTTTTGGGCGGGTATTGCCAACGCCGTTCTCGGCAGTTTGCTTGCTTGGTGGGTGCTCGGCCCGCGCACGCGCGAGATGACGCATCGCCTGGGCGCGACTACGATGCCGGAGTTCTTCGGCCTCCGCTACGACTCGAAGGCCCTGCGCGTTGCCGCCGCTGCCATCATCTTCGTCTTCCTCATCCCTTACACGGCGAGCGTCTACAACGGCCTATCGCGTTTGTTCGGCATGGCGTTCGGCCTGCCCTACGAGTGGTGCGTTATCGGCATGGCAGTTGTGACCTGCGTCTACGTCGTAGTCGGCGGCTACATGGCCACGGTGATGAACGACTTTCTGCAGGGAATCGTCATGCTGGTCGGCATTATCGCCGTCATTGTGGCCGTCCTGTTTAACAACGGCGGCTTCATGCCCGCGATCACAGAGCTTTCGCAGATGTCCTCCGATTTGGCGCCTGACATGGCGGGCCCGTTCGTGAGCATGTTCGGCCCCGACCCGCTGAACCTTCTGGGCGTGTGCATTCTCACGAGCCTTGGCACCTGGGGACTCCCCCAGATGGTGCAGAAGTTCTATGCCATCAAGAGCGGCCCCGCGGTGAAACAGGGTGCTATCATCTCGACGCTGTTCGCCTTCGTGGTCGCAGGCGGCAGCTACTTCTTGGGCGGGTTCGGTCGCCTGTACTCCGGCCAGGTCGAGATGGGCGCGAACGGCCAGCCTGTCTACGACTCGATCATCCCCACGATGCTCTCCACCCTACCCGATCTGCTCATCGGCATCGTCATCGTGCTCGTGCTTTCCGCGTCCATGTCGACCCTGTCCTCGCTCGTGCTCACGTCCTCCTCGACGCTGACGCTCGATGTGCTCAAAGGTAACGTCGTGAAGAATATGAGCGAGAAGGGCCAGCTCTCAACGATGCGCGTGCTCATCATCGTGTTCATCGTGATCTCGGCAGCGCTCGCACTCGTGCAGTACCACTCCTCGATCACGTTCATCGCCCAGCTCATGGGTATCTCGTGGGGCGCGCTCGCCGGCGCATTCCTCGGTCCCTTCCTGTGGGGCCTCTACTGGGGCCGCGTGTCGAAGGCCGCCGTATGGGCGAGCTTCATCGTGGGTGTGGGTCTCACGACTGGCAACATGATCTTGGGATTCGTGGGCACGCCGCTTATCGCGAGTCCCATCAACTGCGGCGCCATCGCGATGATACTCTCGCTTGTCATCGTGCCGCTGGTGAGCCTTGTCACCAAGCCGGTGCCCTTCAACGTGAACCCGCCGAGCGCGGAGGGTGCAATCGATCGCGAGTACGTCCGCGAACTGCATCTGCAAAAGGAAAAGGAAGCGAAAGCGGCTTCTGCGGAATAGCTTCCGTCTGCGAAGACCTTGCTGGCGAAGTCCCCTGCTGAAGGGCCCGCGCTTCAAGTTGGTTTTGAAAGAGGAGACCGTTCGTTTCTGCGGTCTCCTCTTGCGTTTAGGCGACGATGATCTTCGGCAAGGCGAGGTCGTGCGGCTCGGTCGGCACAGCCTTGACTTCTTGTTCCCGAAAGGCGATGCCGCACACGACGGCGTCGCTTCGAAGCTCGCGCAGGAAGCGGTCGTAGTTGCCGCCGCCATAGCCGAGGCGCATGTTGCCCGCATCGAAGGCGACCATCGGAACGATAACGGCATCGATCTCGCGCGGATCGCATGGCGTGCAGCCGGCAAGCGAGGGATCGTCGGGGGTAACGGCGCGGGCGGGTTTGTCGAAGAAGGCGCGCCGCGTGCCGTCGAGGGGGACATCCCAAAACGTCATGCGGGCCTTGGCGTCGTTGTCGTTTCGCACCATGACGGGAAAGGCGCAGGTCCACCCATGCAAGCGGGCGCTTTTCGCGAACGGGGCGATGTCCACCTCGCTTCCCAGCGCATGATAGGCGGCGATGCATGCTCCGGATGCAACCGTGCGGCTGAAGTACCGCTCGAGCTCTTCGCATGCCTTCTCGCTACGAGCGATGCGCTCGTCGCTGGGGATAGCGTTGCGACGCGCGATGACGAGGCGCCTTGTTTCTTCTTTCATATCCATGCCTGCAAGTATAGAGTGCTCGCAAACCTCGATTCATTCTCCGAAAAAAACGCACATGTGGGCCACATAGCCGAAAAATCAAGGCATACTGAAACGGCCTGCAATTATGCAGGGGAAGTATTCGCCCACAACGAAGGGGTTCCTGTGGAAGGTTTCGACCTTATCAGTACGGGCGCTTGGTCAATCGTGCCGCCGCTTTTGGCGCTCGGACTCGCGCTCATCACCAAGGAAGTGTACTCGTCGCTCACCATCGGCGTACTTATGGGCATGGTGATCTACCAGTTCACTCTCGCGGGGGTTGGCGTCGATCAGTTTATCGCGGCGTTCACCATGGTTCCACGAATGATGGCGACGCAGATCGCCGACAACGGAGCGCTGCTGCTGTTCCTTGCCTTATTGGGCGCGCTCACGGTGGTCATCGCAATCGCCGGCGGCTCGCGCGCCTACGCCGAATGGGTGTCGAAGCACGTGAAGAACGCGCGCCTCGCCTCGATTCTCACGGCGGTTCTCGGCATCCTCATCTTCGTGGATGACTATTTCAACTGTCTGACGGTCGGCGCGGTCATGCGTCCCATCACCGACCGCTTCCATATCAGCCGCGAGAAACTGTCGTGGATCATCGACTCCACGGCGGCGCCTGTGTGCATCATTGCGCCGGTCTCCTCTTGGGCGGTTGCCGTGGGCGGCTATCTGGGAGAAGACGGCTTCTCGACGTTCGTGCAGTCCATCCCCTACAACTTCTACGCCCTGCTCACGATCTTCTTCGTGTTCTTCATGCTGATCACGAAGCTCGATTACGGCTCGATGCGCGCGGCTGAGGAAGCCTGCGCCCAGGGGCACGACGTCGATGACATCCCGCGCGAGGGAAGCGCCCTTGCGGCGGTTTCGACGACCCGTCTTCCCGAGAAGAACGTGGAAGCGTACGAAGGCGATCATCCGGGCGTGCCGTCGGTTGTGACCGAGGAGGCCGACATCGACGACGCAGCGTCGGGCGCGATCGACGAGTACAAGGGACTCAACATCTCCGAGAATGGCCGCGTGTTCGACCTGATCGTCCCCATTGTCGTGCTGATCGTGTTCTCGATTCTCGGCATGATGTACGTGGGCGGCTTCTTCGAGGGCGTCGACTTCGCCACCGCTGTCGGCGAGGACCCGGTGACGGGCCTGTGCATCGGATCTTGTGTGGCGCTCGTGGTCTCGGCTGCGATGTTCCTGCCCCGTAAGCTCACGACGCTCGAGGGTTTTGTGGAAGGCATCTCCGAAGGCGTGCGCTCGATGGTCGGCGCGATCATGATCCTCGTTCTGGCATGGAGCTTGGGCGGCCTGTGCCGTCATCTGCTGGGAACGGGCGAGTTTGTGAGCGGCGTACTGAACGGGCTTGGCGTGGGACTCACCCTTCTGCCTGCGATCATTTTCCTGGTGGCGGCGTTCATCGGCTTCGCCATGGGCACTTCCTGGGGCACGATCGCGCTTATCCTTCCCATCGTGATCGGCGTGTTCCCCACCGACGACCCGCTGTTCCTCGTGGCTGTCGGCTCGACGCTCGCGGGTGCAGTCTATGGCGACCACATCTCGCCGATATCCGATACGACGATCCTCTCCTCTGCGGGCGCAAAGTGCAACCACCTGCGCCACGTTGCCACGCAGATTCCCTACGCGACGCTCGTTATGATCGCGTGCTTCATCTGCTACATCGTGGCTGGCTTCACGGGCAATCCGTGGATCTCGCTCGCGCTCGGTGCGGTCATCATCGTCGTTGCGGTGATTACGCTTCACAAGCTGAATTTCGGCGTGAAGAAGGGCGAGACGGCATAGCTTCTCATTGGCAAATAGCGGCTTGAGGGGCGCGCCCCAAAGGCTATGCGAGAATGGCGGTTTCCGAGAGGAGGCCGCCATTCTTGTTTTATCGCGTAAGTGTGAATAATCTTATAGTTGAATATTAAAAGTGCGAACAATTCTATCGAAAAATAATCCTATTAAACGATATAGCAGTGCGATGGCAATTGCGCTGCCAGCCCTTCCTGATTGGTGGGATTCACTTCTTGCGGGGATGGAGCTTCTCGCCCCAAAGGGAGCAAGCAAGGGCCCTGCTAGAAATGAGTTGGTACGCCCGACGTCCCTGCTCGGGACCGCTCGCTCTATTCGATGCCGAGTACCTGCATCACGAGGAGCGCGACGGTCAAAACGGTCACGATGGCGACTGTCACCCAGATGAGAATCTGCGAGAGGCGGCTCGATTTGAAGGCCCCCATGATGTGCTTGTCCGAGGCGATGATGGCCATGAACACGAGGAGCACGGGCAGGATGATGCCGTTCACGAACTGGGCCGTGAGCATGATTCCCATGAGGTTGACGTTCGGGATAAGCACGACCACGGCGCCGATGATGATAACGAACGTGAAGATGCTCTTGAACATGGGCGCCTCGCGCCACTTGAACGACACGCCTGCTTCCCAGCCGAATGCCTCGCAGATAACGAAAGCTGTGGTGAGGGGAAGGACGCAGGCTGCAAGGAACGAGGCTGCGACCAGGCCGATGGCGAAGAGCGCCTCGGCGTACTGCCCGGCGAACGGGGCGAGTGCGCGCGCTGCCGCCTCGGCGCTGTCGACTTCGATGCCCTGCGGATAGAGCACGGCACCCGTGGTCACGATGATGAACCATGCGACGAGACAGGCGGCGATGGTTCCCGATACGGCGTCGATCTTCTGCTCGAAGAGCTCGTTGGTCGTGGTGCCCTTCTCGACAACGTTACTTTGCGTGAAGAACATCATCCACGGGGCAATCGTCGTACCGATCATCGCGATGACAAGCGATATCCAGCTCACGCCGCCTGTAACCTGTGGAACGACGGTCGAGGTGAGAGCATCGTTCCAGTCGGGCTGGGCGAGCACTGCCGCGATGATATAGGTCACGAAGACGAACGACAACGCGAGAAACACGTTCTGCACGCGCTTGTAACTGCCGCCGACGATGAGCAGCCAGACCGTCACCGCGGCGATTGGAACGGAGACGTACTTCGAGACACCGAACATCTCCATGCCCGACGCGATGCCGGCAAACTCCGAGAATGTGGTGGCAACATTGCCGACGAGCAGGGCAAACATGGCCAGTGCCGCGAGGCGAATGCCGAATCGCTCGCGGATGAGCGCAGCAAAGCCCTTGCCGGTTGTCGCGCCCATGCGGCTTGCGGTCGTTTGCACCACGATGAGCAGAATGCACATGATGGGGATGACCCACAGCGTTGTGAAGCCGAACTTCGCGCCCGCCGTGGAATACGTCGAAATGCCGCCCGCGTCGTTGCCCGCCATGGCAGTGACGATGCCGGGGCCCATCGCTGCGAGGATGAGCAGCAGCCGATTTTTCTTCTTGCCGTCCTGGCTGTCGGTTTCTGAAACGCTCGCCTTGTCGGGGAGTGCTGCCCCCGTCGCCTTCTTCTGCTTGCCGCTGACGCCGAAGGCTTTGCCGGGGATGGGGGCAAGGGTCTTTGCCGTACCCCTCGCGGCATCTGCTTTCTTCTTTCCGAACACCATGGCTTATCTCCAGGAGTAACCGATGATCTGGAACAGTACGAGCGTGTAGAGTACCAAAAAGAGGATAGCCGCCGCGGTAGCGCCCAGGCAGAGCAGGACGCTCTTCTTCGTCTTGTCGCCGCTCACATCGTCTTCGATGGCATCCCACGCGTCGTCGGTGGTGACGATGCCCAAAAGCTTGCCGCGCTCGTCGACGACGGGCATTGCGGGGAGGTCGTACTTGAAGACGTCCGCCGCCACGTCGTCTTCCGTTTCGTCGGGGGAGGCGGTGATGAGGTCGGTGTACATGATGTCGTGCATCACCTTGTTGTCGTCGGTCAAGACGAGGGTGCGCAGCGACAACACGCCGACGAGCTTGTCGTATTCGTCGAGGACGTAGACGTAGTGGACCGTCGGGTGCTCTTCGGGCAGCTCGCGCAGCACTTCGATTGTCTCGCGGACGGTGAAGGTTTCCGGCACGGCGACGAACTGGGTGGTCATCATACCGCCCGCGGTGCCGTCCTTGTATCCCAAAAGCCGTCGAATCTCGGCAGCGTCTTCCACTCCCATCAGGCGTAACAGTGCTTCTGCCTTCTCATAGGAAAGGTCGCGGACGATGTCGACGGCGTCGTCGGGATCCATGTTGCCGAGGACGTTCGCGGCCTTCGCGTCGTCGAGGTCCTCGATGAAGTCGGCCTGGTACTCGTCTTCCATCTCGGAGATGGCCTCGGTCGCCTGGCTCTCGTCGAGGTGCTTGAAGACGTTCGCGCGCTGCTGCGGATCGAGCTGCTCCAAGATGTCGGCAACGTCGGCGGGGTGCAGCTCGTCGAGGCGCTTGTGCGTGACGGACAGCTGCACTTCCGAAAGGTCTCGGTCGAGCAGGTCCATGTAGTTCCAGGCGATGATGCGCTCGTCGATCTGCTTGTGGAAGGTTTTCGCGACGGAGACGACGGCGCGCTCGAGCCAGGGGGCAAGCCCTCGCAGGATGCCGCGAATGCCCACTTCAGCGCCGAGAAGACGCAGCTGTGTGCCCGATTTCGAGAGCTTAAGGTCGTTTACGCGCACGACCTTAAGCCCCTGGGTGTCGACGATCTGTCGATCCATGAGGTCGCGTGCGAGAAGCACCTCGTCGGGCTGCAAGTAGCTGAAGCGGATGTCGGGCGAATCGACGGAAAGCTTGATGCCCTCGTCGTCGAACTCGTCGACGTACTTTCGCCAGGAAATCATGAAGGGGACTTTGCCCGGTCCTTGGAAGGCGAGGCTCGTGATGCGGGGAAAGACCTCGCCGGTTGAAATCGCGAGGTCGGAGATCGTGCCGATTTTCTCGCCAGCGGAATCCACAACGGGCTTCCCCAGCATTTGGGACAGATAAAGCATGGCGCTCCCTTACGTTCTGATGCGCCGTTAGGCCGTGCTTTGGAATCGTACCACTTGGGAGAATATTCCCAGGTAAAATCTTTGTCAGGCCTGGCGCATTGCAGTCGACCCTCGACTGCCGACGCGGGGAGCCGAAGGGTTACATACTGTGAGGCTTATGTTTTCGAACCTTCAAGTACGGACCTTTCCTCCAACAATAAAAAAACCGCACGTGTTGGTGACCCAATCGTTGCGGAGTAATAAGCTGAAATGGTGCGCCATGAGGGATTCGAACCCCCGGCGTACTGATTCGTAGTCAGTCCCTCTATCCAGCTGAGGTAATGGCGCACTTCTAAACAGCAACGGATATTATGCCAGTGGATGAGGAAGGTGTCAACAACTTTTTTCAAAAAATGGGGGCGAAATCGAATCGCCTGCTCGTGAGGCCGTTTCGTCTTACTTATTACCGTCGCATTTTCTGGGGCGCCCTCTTCTCCTTATTGCGCGCAGGTTACATTCTCGCGCAGATTTACCGAATCCCGGGAGCGATGAGCGGTCGAGCGCTGCAAGGCGTTATCATGGTGAAACGAGAATGAAAGGTGACGCGCATGAACGACGAGCGTATCGATCTCTATAAGCAGTTCGAGAGAATCAATTGCATCGACCCATCCTATTACGAGAAGTTCCGCGTGAAGCGAGGCTTGCGCAATGCCGACGGCACCGGCGTGCTCGCGGGTATGACGAACATCTCGAACGTGCACGGCTATCTGCTCTCCGACGGCGACAAGCTGCCGGACGAGGGCTCGCTGCGCCTGCGCGGCTACGAGATTACCGACCTGCTCGGTGAGGAGAGCTCCACGACTCGTTTCAGCTTCGAAGAGGTAGCCTACCTGCTCCTTCTCGGTGAGCTGCCCACGCGAGACCAGCTCGACACCTTCATCGCCGCGATCGATGCGCAGCGCGAGCTGCCCGATGGCTTCACCGCATCGATGATTTTGAAGGACACCCCGCCTGACATCATGAACGTGCTCGCCCGTTCGATTCTTCTTCTGTATGCCTACGATCCCGACGCGGAGGACCGCTCTCCCGAGCACGAGATCAACACGGCCATCTCCCTCATGTCGCGCGTGCCGCGCATGATGGTCCTTACCTATTACGCCCAGCAGGCGCGCTACCACAATGGTTCCATGATCATGCATCGCTTTATCCCTGGTCAATCGACGGCCGAGACCATCCTGTCGATGCTTCGCCCCAATCGCGAGTTCACGCCGGAAGAGGCGCGCATGCTCGACGTCATGCTGTGTCTGCACGCCGAGCACGGCGGCGGCAACAATTCCACGTTCACCACGCGTGTCATGTCCTCGGCCGACACCGATCCCTACTCGGTGTACGCCGCAGCCATCTGCTCTCTTAAGGGAAAGAAGCATGGCGGTGCAAACCACCAGGTCAGGGCCATGCAAGCCGACATCAAGCAGCATGTGGCGAATTGGGAAGACGACGACGAGGTCGCCGACTACCTGGCAAAGATCGTGAACAAGCAGGCCTACGACAAGTCGGGCCTGGTCTACGGTATGGGACACGCGGTGTATACGCTCTCCGACCCGCGCGCCATAATTTGCAAGAAGTATGCGAAGAAGCTCGCCGAGGGAACGGAATTCGAGGCGGAATACCGGCTTCTCGAGAGCATCGAGCGCCTGGCGCCTGAGGTGATTCTGCGCGAGCGCGGCACGAAGAAAGATATGTGTGCGAACATCGATATGTATTCTGGCTTCGTGTACTCCATGATGGGGATTCCGGAAGACCTGTACACGCCCCTGTTCGCCTGCGCCCGCATGGCGGGCTGGGCTGCACACCGTTTTGAGGAGATCGTTGCGGGCAAGCGCATCATCCGCCCGGCATACAAGAGCACGCGCAGCGGAAGCCGTCCGTACACGCCGATCTCCGAGCGCTAGTTTTTGTTGGTAAGGGCGCTATAATGCCCTTATCAGGAGGAATTGGAAGAGGGAGAGGAGGTGCGCATGCCGCCGAAATTTCCGAAGGGCAATGTACGGCTTATGACCGACGAGGACCTCGACGGGTTCACGCTCGATCAGCTGAAATGCCGTGCTTGCAGCGGCTATGGAAACTGCGGTTACAAGCAGATGAACATCTACAACGGCAAGGCCGTTTCCATCTGCCAAATGCGCAAGAAGAAGCTGCAGTGCGAACGCGACGGCGTTCCCTTTGAGATGTAGCCTCACGGATGGGTCTCGCGACAAGCGGGGCCCATCTGCGTTGAGGGCATGAAAAACGCCCGAGGATCTCGGGCGTGTGCTGACCTGGCGGAGGAAGTAGGATTTGAACCCACGGAACCTTGCGGCTCAACAGTTTTCAAGACTGCCGCCTTCAACCACT
>ERZ1034876.23-NODE-23-length-102668-cov-451.933225_pt1 | contig 102668 bp, 110 predicted proteins | sample MGYA00520698_ERZ1034876 | MGnify/ENA primary metagenome ERZ1034876 (study PRJEB33766, sample SAMN09781723) | gut metagenome | biome: gut microbiome | host: Homo sapiens | place: Madagascar | study: EMG produced TPA metagenomics assembly of the PRJNA485056 data...
GTATAAAAATATAATTAATACAATAACAAAAAAAACAAAATGGAAAAGAAAAATGAAAGTATCCTTGATAGAAAACTCAGGGATTGTGACTTTGAGAATGTTGCAGAAGCCATCAAAGGTGGCAAAGAGTCTAATTCATTGAAATATGCTGAACTTGTAGAGAACTTAGTGTCTCAACTTAAAGGGAAGGATGTTCATGCTGTTGTTGAAATTATTTCGACAATTGGAATCTTATTAGATGTTAAGGAAGTGGCAGCTATGATGGAGTGCTTTAAGATACTCATGCTCAAGAAAATGACAAAAGAATTGCTCAATAAAGCTGAAAGAGAAGAGAGTACTACACAAGATGTAATAGCTGCTCTTATGCTCAAAGCACTCATGGAGAAAGATTAACTCTTTTATATACAATGAATGAAATCAAAGTAAGTGTAAGCATTGTACTTCGAGGAAGTATTCTGCTTACCCAAGAGGAGGCTGAAACTCTTGAGAAAGAACAGCCAAAGAGTGGTTTTGAGAAGCATACTCAAGTAGTAGAAAACCCAAATGGGAAAGACAAGCAGGTTATACACTATCAGACTAGGAAGTGTAGAACTGCCAGTCAATCTGTGAAGATATGCAAGGAAGCATATTTTCACATGATTGACAAATCTGCTTGCCCTGAATGGGAAAAGATGAACAAGTGGACTTCCAAGAGCAATAAGGAGAGACTTGAATCTCACTTGCAGAAACTTACTGAGCATCTTGGGGGAATTTCATTTACCTATAAGGTGTTTGAAGACTAAGAAACCACAGAGGAGGATGAAGCATAGCCTTTGTCCTCCTTTCTTTTTGCAACCTATTTAATTAGTAACTAAAATGCTTAGATATGTGTGGTATAATAGTATTAGGAATAATTATATTCTTCCTAATTATAAAGATACTACTTAGGTATAAACCAAGGTTTGACTTAGTAATATCTGGTAATGGATTTATATTATTATTGTGGTATAATAAATATGATGATAACAATATAAAGAAAAGAGTTTACATAAAACTATTTTGACTATGCTGGAATTTGAATTAAAGAGAAGCAAGAAAGGCAAGAGGTCAAGATGGTCTAAGAAATATCCAAGGAAGAGAATATCCCATAGAGGAGATGAGAAATATGCTCATTGGTTTCCTTATAACTGGACAGATGATAAATATTCCTATCTTTGTGGTGATATTGAAAAGTTTCTTATGGCAAATCTGTTCAGACCTGTAGATAAGGTATTCTCTGAGTTCTTGCAAAGATGTAGGAAAGGGACTGAGATATATAATCTTAGGGAGAAGTTCTACAATATGTTCAAGAACAAAGAGGATATAAAATATGGAGGTGGATTTTATCTAAGTAATGGTATAATCAACTTCAAGAAAGGAAAACCTCGCCATTTGTACAGAATGGTAGACTAAAGTCTCACTGACTAAAAATCAACATAAGTTTAACAAAAAAAAAGAAAAAGCATGAAGACAATCTTAGTAGTTTATACTAATACTGCTCTAACAGCGAAGCAGATTAGTGACAGAAAGATGCAGAAGTATGTCTTTAGGACTGAAGAGGACTTCAAAGAGGGAGACTTGATTGAGTCAAAGGCATATTCAAGCAAGATGCAGGTAGTTGATGTCATTGACAATGACTACAAATATTATAACTCTTCCACTGGTGAGCTGAGGAATGACATCAACTCAACTAGATGCTATCCTATCAAGAAGATAGTACTTAGGGAGGACGATGAACTCACTGTGTATGCTGCAAAATGCAATGCGGAATAAAGTTATTTATGGATTATTACTAAAAGTATATGGAGCAAAAAGCATTTAACATAATTATCTCTATTGCAGTGCTGGCAATAGGACTTATCCTTTGCATGGACCATGGGAAGGAGAAAGAGGAAAAGCCTCCTGAAGTGAGAGTAGACTCTTTTGAGTATAGGCAAGACTTTCATAGTAAATCTCCAGAAGATGGATTGATGGAAGCATTAATATACTATGAAGTGCAACATCCTCAAATAGTATATGCACAAGCTCTTATTGAGACTGGTAACTTCAAGTCCAATTTATGTCTGAATAGTAATAATCTGTTTGGACTTTATAATAGTAGTAGGGGCAGGTATCATAGATTTGACCATTGGACAGAGTCTGTGATAGCCTATAAGGTTTTCATCCAACGCAGATATAAACCCCCGGAAAACTACTATAAGTTCCTGCAAAGAATAGGATATGCAGAAGATACTCAATATATTCAAAAATTAAAAGCTGTTGTACTATGGAATCAGAAGAATGGCGAGAAATCAAAGGCTACGAAGGAATCTACCAAGTAAGTAGCTTGGGAAGAGTGAGGTCTCTAGATAGAAAAGTTAAGTTCTCAGATGGAAGAGAAAGAAAATATGGAAATAAAATATTAAGTTCTAAGCTGTCCAATAGAGGAAACTAAAGAAAGTTGTAAACAAGAATGACACGAGAAGAAGTGAATAACTTGGCTTTATCTGAAATAGATGAAACTAAGTATCTGATACTGGAGCTTATCACTGGGTATGGTAAGACCAAAGTAGCAATAGACCTCATTAATCACATATGTGATAGGGTATTCAGGAATAATGAAAGCTCTACCACTATACTTATTCTTGTAGCTAAGACTGTGCATAAACAGACTTGGAAGGATGAGATTGAGAAGTGGGGAGGTATAAACTCAGATTATATTACCATTGAATGCTATGAGTCTTTTAAGAACTATGAGAACTCATATTTTGATATTGTAGTAGCTGATGAGATGCAACATCTCTCAGAGGCAAGACTGAAAGTATTAGAATCTATCCATATCAATGAGGCTTTCATTGGACTGTCTGCCACTATCAAGAGAGACATGAGAGACTACTTCATTCATAATCATAAGGCTGAGGTTATTAAGTGTGACCTCAAAGAAGCTGTTGAGGATGAGGTATTGCCTGAACCAATGGTATATCTATTGCCCTTGACTTTAGACACTACTAGTTATACTTACAAGGTTAAGAAATTTAGTCGTGATATAATCACTACTCAGAAAGGCTATTATGATAGTGTCTCTTCACTTATAGAGTGGTACAAGAGTAAGTACTTTAATTCAAGAAATAAGAGGATAAAGAACTTATGGCTTTCAATGGCAGGCAAAAGGTTAAAGTGGTGTGCTGAACAGAAAGAAGCTCTAGTATTATCTCTTCTTGACAAGTTCAGGAATTACAAGACTTTGACTTTCTGTAGTGGTATTGAGCAGTCAGAGAGGTTAGGTAAATACAATATTACCTCGAAGAACAAGGCTTCTGTAAAGAACCTTGAAATGTTTAATTCTAATAAGATTAAGCATATAACTGCTTGTAACATTCTCAATGAGGGTGTAAATCTGACTAATTGTAGGATAGGCATATTCTGCAACCTGAATAGCTCAGAGATTGTAGTCAAGCAAAGAGTAGGACGTATTCTCCGTCATAAATCTCCTATTATCATTATTCCCTACTTCAAGAATACTAGGGAAGAAGAGTTAGTAGAGAAGATGACTGAGGAGTATAATCCTGAGCTTATTCATGTAGTAGAGAATGTAAATGATATAAAGATATAGAAATTATGACGAAACTAACTGATGTGGCATGCAAAAAGCATGGTTTGCTACTTAGTGAGGGCATAGCTTTACTTGCTATTAGCACTACCACTGAGGATACTTACAAGTCATTGGTGGATAGAGGGCTAATTACTAAAGCTAATGGTACTATGCAATCTTTGAATAGGAAGTATAGTGCTACTGAAAAAGGTATAACCTTGGCTGATGAGCTAATTGCTGACAGTGAAGAGAGTATAGCTACCAAGGAAGATGGCATCAAGGAACTCGCTGACAAACTTAGAAGTATATATCCTGAGGGTAAGATGGCTGGTACATCCTACTACTACAGATGTAATAGAGCTGATATAGTCAGAAAGCTCAAATCTTTCTTTAGGAGATATGGAGAATATACTCCTGAGCAGATTATAGAAGCTACTCAAAGGTATGTGGACTCTTTTAATGGCAATTATACTTATCTCCGCCTCTTGAAGTACTTCATTTGGAAGGATGAGAATAAAGACGGAGAAGTATTGTCAATATCACAATTGGCAGATTGGATTGAAAATAAAAATGAGGCAAATGCTACTAATCCAGATTGGGTAACACAATTAAAATAATATGAATTTAAGAGAAAGAGTTATTGCCAATCTTGAAGAAAGAAGGCAACGAATCTTAGATGGGCAACTTAATTGTATCCCATCTCCTTTCAAGAGATTCAGTGAAGATTTCATTGGTATTGAGCAAAGTTGCTATTATACCATAACTTCTTTCACCAAAGGAGGTAAATCTCAATTCACTTCCTACACTTTTATCTACAGGCCTCTCATGTTCTGCTATTTTACTAAGGCAGATATTGACATCAAGATATTGTATTTTCCTTTAGAGGAGACTCCTGAGAGGATTATGCAAAGATTTATATCTTGGTTACTATTTGACTTCAGTAAGGGCAAGATAAGAGTTAGCCCAAGAGAGTTAAGGAGTACTGTCTCTCCAGTATCTGAGGAAGTCTTGAATATAATCAACAGCGAGGAAATCCAAGACATACTTAAGTATTTTGAGGAGCATGTAATCTTTCCTGAAGAAGCTGCAAATCCTACAGGAATATATAAGTACTGTAAGAATTATGCAGAGGAGCATGGCACAGTATATACTAAGACTGGTCAATATAAGGATGAATTTGGCATAGTACAGAGCAGACAAGTGTTTGACAGGTATGAGCAAGATAATCCTAATGAATACAGACTGATTATCATAGATACTATCAACCTTATAGATACTGAAAGAGGAATGACTATCAAGCAATCTATGGATAAGCTAAGTGAGTATTGTGCCAAATATCTCAGAAACAGGTATAACTATTCTCCTGTCATTATTCAACAACAAGCATTTGACCAAGAGGGCAATGAGGCTTTCAAGATTGGCAGGGTAAGACCTTCTGTTGCTGGATTAGGAGATAGTAAGTACACTTCAAGAGATAGTAATGTAGTTCTTGGATTGTTCTCACCATTTAGATTTGCACTGAAAGAGTATGAGGGATATGATATATCCAAGTTTAAGGATAATATTAGATTTCTTGAAATGGTAGTGAATAGAGATGGTGAGATGGGAGGACTATGCCCATTATTCTTTGATGGTGCAGTATGCCAATTTGAAGAACTCCCAAGGCCAGACAACAGTGGTGAAATATCTAAAGTATATGACTATCTAAAACACATAAGAGGTGTAGCAGCTAAGTCATTTTGTAGTTATGGAATGAAGAAAAGGAAAAAGAGCTTGCATAATGCTGGATTATTTAGTAAATTCGCAGCCCTTTTCAAGTAAAAGTAACATTATAAAACAAAAACAATGGCAAAAATTCTAGTTTTAGCAAAATCAGGCTTCGGAAAAACTACCTCTTATTGTGGTAGGGAAAAGTTGGGAATTAAGGGTCTTGACCCAAAGGAAACCTATATCATTCAGTGCATTGGTAGAGGTGTTCCTAATCCCAATTTCAAATTGATTGAGGGTAGCATTGGAGTGGATAATGTAGGAAAGCCTACTCAGAAGCTCACAAATGCAAATGCCCTTGCTACAGGTAATAGAGTTCAAGTAGATGGGCTTACAGGGCTTGACAGATTTGCAGCAGTAGCTGAGATTCTGAACATCTTGAAGAAAGCTCCCTACAAGAATATCATCATTGATGATTTCAATTATCTTGCCCAAGACTTTTATATGGCAAATGCCATGAAAGGTGGATGGGATACCCCTAAGCAGATTGGCTATGGAATGGGCTTAGTGTTTGATGCTTTCAAGGGATTTCCTGAGGATAAGAATATTATCTGCTGTGCTCATTATGAGGAGTATAAGGATAAAAATGGAGACTCCATTTCCTATAAGTTCAAGACCACTGGAAAGATGGTTGATGACTATATCACTCCTGAGGGTAAGTTTGATATTATTCTCTTTGGAAAGGTAGGATATGACCCTGAAAACAAGAAGCCTATCAAGCATTTTGTAAAAGAATTTGATGGTGAATATCCTGCTAAAGATAGTCTTGGTGCATTGGATGACCTTCCTGATGAGATTCCTAATGACTTATCTATAGTAGTAGACAAGTTAAGGGAAATCTATGGATAGGAATGAGACTATAGAATTATCAAGGTTGGCTGCCTTTGATAAAGTGCCTATACCTAAGGCACTTAAAGCAATCACAGACTATTGTCTTGAAAAGGGTAAATCAGATATTGGCATCTCAGTACTGAAAGAGTACTTGGCAAGAGATGTTGTTATGCTAGGGTCCTGCCTAAATCAAGCCTTAGAATACTTTGAAAGAAAGTTTGTGATATGCAAGCTATGGAGTGCTCCCATAAATAATGCAGGGCAAAGAAAGTTATTACAAATCTTTTAATATAAGAAAATATAAAAAGTTTAATCATTATGAATAGGACATTGACAGTAAGACAGTTTGCAGGTGTAAAAAGAATTGCACAGAATGTTAATCCTTTGGTAGTGAAAAAGAATAAGATTGCTGCCAAGATTGATGAACTCAATGCAGAGTATGATGCTCTGACTGAGGAGATTGAGGGACATGAGATGGGTGTCAAGGCCCTGACTAAAGGCTTCACTAGTGAGGACTTAGTTGTCAAGAGGGTAGAAGATACTGGTAAGACTGATAAGGATGGTAAGCCTATCAAGGTAACTAAGTATGAGCCTAAAGAAGGTGTTGTGGTATTCAATGAGGAAGCTAATGTGTATGAGATTCACGCAGAAGAGCCTGAACCTGAACCTGAAGCTGTTGCTCCTGATACAATAGATGATACTGAGAAGGCTCCTGAAGCTGTAGTAGAAGTCAAGGTAAATGCAGAGTCTTCTTTCCCTGACAATCTTCCTTACTAAAAAACAAGAGAAAATTTACAAGAAGTAGAATTAAACAAGTTAAATAAAATGAAGAAGAATATTGGTTTTAATTTCATGGCCTTTAGTAAAGGGGCAGTGTCTACTGAAGGCAATACAGTGAAGAGATATGTAGGTGTAGCACCTGTATTTGTACTTGGTGTAAATCCTAATAAGGAGGAACTTGAAAAGCTGTATAATACCCAGCTTGAGAATACTCCTGAATATCTCAGTGAAGTTGAAGTAGGTGAGGACAAGCACAAAGTTCCTAATGTGAGAATTGACTTCATTGTCAAGACTGATGCTGAGAAGTGTGGTGGTATTGAGTTTACTACCAAGGTGGCTTTCTTCATTAGGAAAGAACCTAGAATCAACAGAGATGGTAGTAAGGTACAGGTAATTGACAAGTATGGCAGGACTGCTTGGGTAACTAAAGAGCAGTACAAGAACAAGGAGATTCCTGTATATTCTAGTGGTCCTGCAAACATTGACAAGGACTATAGAGCTTGTTTCCATGGAGAGGAAGAGCTTACCAACTTCATTAAGGCATATCTTAACATTCCCAATGTGATGAAGTATGTCAATGAGAAGTGGATTATGGTTGATAATCCTGATGATTGTGAAGCAAGACTTGAGCACGTTGAGGATTACTTCAAAGGTGACTTCAGTGAACTTAGGGAAATTATTGCTCTTCAGCCTACCAATAAGGTTAAAGTGCTATTTGGTGTGAGAACCACTGATGACAATAAGCAGTATCAGGCTGTCTATACTCAGATGTTCTTGAAGAATAATATCACTGACTATAGCAGACTTGACAAGGACTTGCAGGATAGAAAAGCTGCTGGTGCTTATTCTACCACTGAGTTCATTGTAGGGGACTTGAAGGAGTATAACGTTGAAGCTACTGACCTCAGCAACTCTGGCTCAAGTGATATGCCTTTCCCTAAGGCAGAGGAGTCATCTCCTTGGGACTTTGGAAAATAAGTAGTAAACTCTCTCTCTCAAAAAAAAAAAAGTATGTCTGTCAGTAAAGGTGAATCTTCTGTTACTTTAAGTGACATTCTAGAGAAGACGACAGAAGCAAATATTCTGTCATTCTATCTAGGAGTCACTGAAATTCCTTGTATTATACATAGTCCTCTTAGGAAAGATAACAGGCCATCATTTGGCCTGTACTCCTCTAATGGAAAAAGGATATATTTTGTAGACTTTGCAACCAAGGATAGAGGAGGTGTATTTGACCTCCTTTGTCAGATGTGGGGATGCAACTACAGAGAAGTCCTAACAAGGATAAGCAAGGATATGCCAAAGCTCTGCTCCATAGGAACACCTGATGTCCATAAACATATTCCATGTGCTGTAAGAAGTACCATTGAATGCAAAAAGAATACTGACTTACAATGCAAAGTCAGAGATTGGACACCTTATGATGTTGAATATTGGAAATCCTATGGAATAAGTCTTGATTGGCTGAAGTATGCAGAAGTTTATCCCATATCACATAAAATCATCATTAAAGATGGTCATAGATATGTGTTTGGGGCTGACAAATATGCTTATGCCTATGTTGAACATAAAGAGGGGAAGGTTACTCTAAAGATATATCAGCCTTTTAATAAGAATGGATATAAGTGGAGTAACAAGCATGACAACTCTGTGATAAGCCTGTGGACTAAAGTACCTGAATATGGGGAGCAAATTTGCATTTGTTCTTCACTGAAAGATGCTTTATGCCTATGGGCTAATACAGGGATACCATCTCTTGCTATCCAAGGTGAGGGATATAGGATAAGTGATACTGCAATTAGTGAACTGAAAAGAAGATACAAACAAATCTTCATTTGCTTAGATAATGATGAGCCAGGATTGAAAGATGCTCAGAAGTTAGCTGAGGAGACAGGGTTTACTAATGTAGTATTGCCGCCCTTTGATGGAGGAAAAGATATTTCTGACCTTTTTAAGGCTAAAGGGAAGGGAGAGTTCCTCAAAATTATTAAGCCTTTATTTAAAATCAAAGTAATAGATGATGATTGGGATGATTTACCCTTCAAAGTCTATTAAAAAGAAAAACCAAGTAAAAATTAAAACATTATGGAAACTCGTAAAATCACTATCGTTTCAACTAAGAGTCAATCTAAGAAAGTTATCATGTCTTCTGCTACTACTCTTGCAGAACTGAAGTCTGACCTGAGACAGAATGGCATTGACTATGAAGGTATGTCCTTCTTTGAAGGTACTTCTAAGGTAGAGCTGAAGAATGACGCTTCTGTTCTTCCTCATGATGTACCTTGGAAAGGCACTGTTACCAATGAATTGGTATTCATGCTCACCAATACTAACAAGAAAATTAGGTCTGGTGCAATGAGCAGAATGGAGGCATATGCTGAAATCAAGAGAATGGGTCTTCAAGATGCTTGCCTTAAGAAGTTTGGAAAGAACTTCACTATGTGTAAGACTGTTGACCTTATTGCATTGGTACAGAGTAATAGTGCTGCAAAGCCTGCTCCTGCTCCTAAAGCTGAGGCTAAGAAGGAGGAGACACCTGTAAACACTCCTGTAGCACCTGCAAGTAATGGCGGTGAGTGTGTTGATACTGTAGCAAGAGCTGCTATCAGTAAGTTGGTGGAAATCCTTGAGGACAATGGCGCAATTGAGGATTATGAGAAAGAGGAAGTGCTTGATATTCTTGGGGGCGAAGTAGCTGTAACTACTGCAACCTCCGAGGAGTATAAGCCTAAGTCAGCTTCTCCTTACTCTGATGATGAGATTGATGGTATGTTTAATGACATGGACATCTAAGGGCAAAAAAAAATATGTAATGGTAGGCAGGAGATATAATATCTCCTCCTACTTTTTTTTTACATGAGTATGAGTGAAGAAAATATTAAGCGATTTAATGAAAGTGTACATACACTCTATAATGCTATAATGGATAAACCTCTTCAAGTGCTTGGCATATTCAATGACTTCTTTGGAGCAGACAAAGTTGATATGCAGGGTGTTTGGAATGAAGATAGACTAAGGTCTTGGCTTGAAGTAGAGCCTATTACTTCATATCTCTATAGAGGTAATTCAAATGTAACATCTAGTGAATGGGATACATATCATACTAAGAGTATAATGGATTTGTCTCAAGGTGAATTTGAATGGGCACTCTCATCATTATCTTGTAGAGATACAATAGAAGATATTGTTAGTAGCAAGTTCAACAATATGTTTATCCTTGTGCATTTTCCACATGTAAGGATTACTAATGAGCATGATAGATATGTAGATATTAACCATCTGTGGGCTAAGATTAAAATAACATCTGAGGGCACTATGAATGGTAATTTTACTCTCAATAGGTCTGAGTACCAAGCTATTCACTTTATTAGTGACTATATGCACAGTCATATAAGTAGCATTCCTAAAAATGACTTTACTAGGTTTATGAGTCCCTGCACTGGAGATGGGCCTATCAATAGTACTATATCCTCTTTATATAGAGAATTTGATAGTGACCTTTGGCAGTTATTCTGTCTTGAACTCAGTAAGTATGTTACTGTGGAATCTATTTCAGGAAGACCTTATCGTTATCTTGAGAGAATAGGTACTGGTAATATGGATACAGGAGTATCTTCCTTTATTGCATTTGATACTCCTACTAGATACTGGGATTCTTCTAATGCAGCACTAGACAGGTTAAGAAAGTTTGTCAAGTACTTTGTTCAAGGAAATCATTTGAAGTTTAACTATGTGAATGGCTCCTACTCCATAGGAATGTCTTTCATAGAGTACATAGTTCTGATTAGCAATGAATTTATTAAATGGTACAATAGGCAATTCAATGATAAGAAAATGACTACTACTCTTGAAAGCCTAGAAAGAACCCATGTAGTTAGAGAATGTATTATTAGCAATGGTAAAATCTACTATAATAGCAGCAGAAACAATATCAATGTCCTTTCTTCTTATATAGGAAAGAAAGTTTGCACTTTCAAAGGAGTGGAGATTACCCTTAGCATAACAGGCATATCTGAGGTAAATGCTGAGAACAAAAGTATCATACTTGACCCTCAGACTGCATTATTTATATTAAATCAAATCCTCAAAGTATTAAATTATAGATATGGAAGGAAAACAGCTAACCATGCAGAGTACCAAATTGGTACAGAAGTTAGGTACATATAATTATAAGCTGGTTATACCAGTTGAAGTTGAGAGAAAAATAAGATTTGCCTGCCAAAGAGTATGGAATACAGAGTGGTCAGGTACATTATTTTTTACACATGAAGGTTCATTTGAAAATAATGACCTTGTAATAAGATGTGTGGATATTTACATTATGGATATTGGTACTCAAGCCTATACAGAGTTTGATATGAATCCTGATGTAATAGCATATATGTGTGAGCATTCAGAGCTACTTGATTGTCAAATGGGCCTTATCCATTCTCATAATAATATGTCTACTTTCTTTAGTGGCACTGATACTGCTACCTTGAAGGAAGAGGGCAGAGATAGGAACAACTTTGTATCTCTCATTGTGAACAATGAAGGAAGCTATACAGCTGCTATCACTAGAAGAGTGAAAAGTAAGAGTGTGAAGGAGTCTGTATCCTATGAGTTCTTTGGAGATGGTGAAAAGCATGATACCAAGGAGTATGTGTCTGAAGAGAATGAGATTGAGTGGTTCTATCTCAACATAGTCAAGGAAGGAGATACCTTTTCCTTTCAAGACATGGATGTTAGGTTTGAGGAAATCAAGAAGAGGAAAGCTGAGAAAGCTAAAGAGGCTGAAATGGCTAGGAAACAAACTTCTCAGGTTACTTCATATAGACCTTCAACTGTTATAAATTCTTATGGCACAAAAGCAGGGTCTGCCAGCACTATGGCTAGTAAAAAGACTATTGGTCAAACATCACTCTTTGATGGCGTAGATGATTGGGATTCTGATAACTTTGATATACCATATGGTACATCTAAATTTGATAGGAACACCATCAGACAGCTTACTTTGCAGTTGATTACTGGTAGTATTATCATACCTAATGATAGTAAGATTGACATCAAGAAGTGGGCAGCCTCTATGCCTGCAATGTATCAGAAGAGATTTGGCAAAGGAGAAGAAGGCATGAAGCTCTTTGAGTTGTGGGCAGATACATATACTGAGTTTCTCTGTTGGTATGCAACAGATAGAAAACTTGAAGCTCAAGGTATGGATGACACTGAGATATGTGCTATATGTGCCCATGATATGATTGCAGAATTAACTAAACTCCCTGAGAATGAATATATCAAGGGGTATATTGATGCACTTCAGAAATACTTAATATTATGAATGAAGAAGTAACAATTCCACAAGAAGCAACTGAGGTTTACAATTCCCTCATGGAAAGTCTCAATGAGAATAATGTTCGTGAATATAATGAGGTAGGATATGCTGACCTTAGCACCTTCAATGGTGTCCTTAATAATATTAGAATGGGCCTCATTGTCTCTCTTAACATTATTGGTTTGGATGGTGTACCCAACACCTATAAAATTGTATATTGTAGCACTGAAGGTGTAACAGGTATAATTTTTGTCAATGAACACTTCAAAAGTTTAGTTGAAGAGGCTTGGGCTATGAGGATAGGTAACTCTGTAGAAGATAGTGGTGACGGCATTATCTTTGACCTTTCAGAGGAAGAACAGGCTATCCTTGACCAAGCTGTAGAAGATGCACATCAAGAGATACCTACAAACTCTGCAACTTTGCTTGTAGACGAAGCTACTAGTAGATTCAGTTCTGCTATATGGTATGAGAAGATACGGGAAAAGACTATTGTTCTTGCAGGTGTAGGAGGTATTGGCAGTTATGTGGGATTCCTGCTTGCAAGAATGAAACCTGCTTCTTTGTTCATTTATGACAATGATATAGTAGAAGCTGTCAATATGTCAGGCCAGCTATATAGTCGAAATGACATTGGAGTTACTAAGGTAGCTGCCCTTGCAAACATGGTCAAGGATTATGCTGACTATGGTAGTGTGTTTGCCATAGCTGAAAGATTCACTCCTGAATGTGAACCTACAGATATTATGATTTGTGGGTTTGACAATATGGAAGCTAGAAGAGTATTCTTCACAAAGTGGGCTGAGCATGTTCATAGTAAACCTGAGGAGGAAAGAGCTAATTGTCTATTCATTGATGGAAGACTTGCAGCTGAAGAATTTCAAGTTCTCTGTATCAAGGGAGATGATTTGTTCAACATTGATAGGTATCAGAAGGAATACTTGTTCACTGATGCAGAAGCTGATGAGACTATTTGTTCTTATAAACAGACTACTTTCTGTGCAAATATGATTGCATCTTATATGGTTAATTTGTTTGTAAATTTCTGTGCTAATCAATGTGAGCCTCTCATTGACAGAGACCTGCCATTCCTTACTACATATAATGCAGAAACAATGTATCTTAAAACCGAAGCATAATGGAATTTTCAGCTAGATTTATACGTGAAATGACTAGGCCATTTTACGATGCCCAGCCTCTCCGCTTTAATTCAAGGGATACAAGTAATCCTATTACTCTTGATAGTAATAATATGTTCAGTAAAAGTCTTGTTGTAGATACTACAGGAGACAATATTGAAATACCCTCAATTGCTAGGACATATTACGAAAACATTATCCGTGATAATTTGATTCATAGTAATGTAAGGGTAGAGAGAATTATACTGCCTCTTTATACAAGCGGTAATAGTCAAAGTAGAAGAACTTTTGATGGCATCATGAGAGAGTTCTTCTGCAAACCACCCCTTAACCAAAGAGTGCTAAAGGTTACAACTAATAAAGGTGATACTTATTATGGTGGATATGGCCTTATATTAGATGAGGAGTTTAATCCTCTCCTAATGTGTGGACTAAAGGCCAGAAAGGTGATATCAGAACATGGTGATGATGCAGAAGTTGTACATATACAATACTATAGAACTGTCTGTCATGTTAGTCCTGTAGTATTTACAGAGCCTAACAAGTTAATTAATAAGGGCATCATAAAGAAGCTGATTCCTCTATATACCACTATGGACACAACTTTTCCAAATGTCAGTGTTGGTACTTCAAATAGCCCTGATAGTAGGAAAGTAGAAGTGATTATAGATGATTTCAGCAAGTTCTTCGTTTCCCCTATTGCACCTACTCCCAGTAAGTGCAGTAATGATGCACTTAATAAGTGTCTGAATGATAACATAGAAGACATTCTGTATCTGATATGACAGTAGAAGAATATTTTGGGGATTGGGTTCATGTCTTTGACATGAAGGAGCTTCACAAGGTGATGTATAAGTTAAGAGTGGAATATCAGAGGAAGAAGATATGCCCTGCTCAATCTGATGTATTTAGAGCCTTTGAGTTATGTCCCCTCAAAAACTTGAAAGTAGTTATGTTAGGGCAAGACCCCTATCCACAAAAGGGAGTTGCTACCGGTATACTATTTGGAAATAGGGCTGATGTGCAAGAGAAAAATTTATCTCCATCTCTACAAATTGTTAAAGAGGCAGCTATAAATTTTGAGATTCCAAAGAATAGTTGTATCTTTGACCCCACTTTGGAGAGTTGGGCAAAACAGGGAATATTAATGATAAATTCTGCTCTCACAGTAGAAATGAATAAGGTTGGTTCTCATGTGATGATATGGAGACCATTCACAATTGCTTTATTAAAACACTTATCAGAGTGTGAGACTGGCATTATTTATGTTCTATTTGGGAGACAGGCTCAAACATTTAAGCCCTACATTAACAAACAATTCAATAACATTCTTGAAATTGAACATCCAGCATACTATGCAAGACTCAATAAGAGGATGCCATCTGAATTGTTTGCTACTATAAGTAATATGTGTAAAGACAAATATGGAGTACCAATTAAATGGTACCAAGAGTGTTAAACAATAAAAACAAAAAGACAATGAAAAAGTTCTATTTGAAGAATGGTAAAGAAGTGAAGATTGGTGACACTATCACCAAAGTAACCAAGGATAAATGTTGTCCATTTGGCGGAGGCATTGTGGTAGAAAGTATAGTAGTTTGCGAGAAAACCTTGCCTGAACTGATTGAGAGGGGTATTATTACTACCTCACTTGGTTCTGATTTTGATGTGGACAAGGTTAAGCCTGCTGAGTCACATATGAATCTTCACTACTATGTTGAAAAGCTGGCAAAGAAACTTAACTGGAAGGTAGAGAAAATGTATAACTACCTCAATACTATTGACAGTGTGTATCCTGCTGCTGCATTCTCCATGATACTCAGAGAAGTAGCTATTGAGCTTGACAAGAAGTATGAAGACCACATTGAGAAGAGTCCTGAAATCTATGTAATCTCCATGCTTGATGGAAAGATTACCAAGGCTAACAAGGCTCACATCAAGAACTACAGAAACTTTGCAGCATTTAGGTCTGTTGAAGATGCCAAGACAGCTTGTAGCATTGTAAGAGAAATCCTTAAAGAACTATTCAAAAGTGGCAAATAAGAAAATTAGAAATGCTACACAGAGCAGTTCTAAGGGTATAACATTCAAATCCCAAAGTTTGCAATTCTAAAATATTCTTCGTATCTTTGCACCATAAAACAATTTGATGTAAAGATATGGAGAATAAATTATTTACAGTGTATAGGCATACAAGTCCTTCTGGTAAAATCTATATTGGTATTACATGTCAGGATGTCAGAAATAGATGGCAAAATGGTAAAACTTATAAAGACTCTACTCACTTCAAAAGAGCTATAAGAAAATATGGATGGAAGAATATAAAACATGAAGTTCTATTCAATAATCTTCCAAAGCAGAGAGCTATAGACTTGGAAATTTCCTTGATTAGACATTATAAAGGCTTAGGAATCTCTTATAATATTACTAATGGTGGAGAAGGAACTAATGGTTTTCATCATTCTAAGGAATCAAGGCAGAAGATGTCAGAGATAATGAAGGCAAGATGTCAAACTGAATATGGAAAGTTTTTATGCTCAAAGGGAGGCAAAACAAATAAAGGAAAGAAGTATAATAGAAAGTCTGGATTTGGTAAAGGGTATTATCATATGAGGAAAGTACTGCAACTTACCATGACAGGCAACTTAGTAAATACGTATATTTCTGTAAGAGATGTATGTAGAAATACTGATTTTTCTTATAATTGTTTATGCCAAGCTCTAAGAGGAAAAAGAGAAGGATTGTATAAAGGATATATTTGGAAATATGAAGAAAAGCAATAATATGAAAATAAGAAATGCTACTATTTGTAAAGATGGTAGCATCACTTTCAAAAGTGTCTTAGAGAAGAGTATATATGATACTCTTCTTCAACAGGGGTTTACTCCTCAATATGAACCAATTACTTTCACTTTGTGGGATGGTTTTGCTCCTATTACTCCTTTTTATGATAAGGAAACTGATAAACAAAATCAGAAAAGAGCTGAACTTCTAGGTAAGAAAGTGTCTAAGATACTTGTAAAAAAGGAGGGAAAAGTTATAGGTATTAGATATAAACCAGACTTTTACTTCAATTATAATGGCTTAGATGTTTATATTGAGGCTAAAGGAATTGAAAATGATGTCTTCTATATCAAGAAGAAGATGTTTATAAAGTATCTTGATGATGTATTGGTTAGTACTGGAAGGAGGTCTATATACTTTGAAGTTTACACCAAGGGACAGCTCTTACAGGCAATAGAAATAATTAAAGACTATGCAACAGAATGTAATTCACAAACTGATACAGCAAGCTAATAAATTGCCTGTATTGGAATATGACCCTAATCCTATTATTTTCAAGGATAATGTGGATGCTACTATAAGAGAGGTAAAACAAAGACTTGGGATTTTACAGACTCTTAAAGCAGAAATAGATTACCGATTAACTTTAACTCATGCAGATGATGAAGAGTTTACGTGATATTTCATGGCAAGTAAGTGAAAAGGGGTATAGGTCAGACCCTGCACTTAGCTACTCTACTCTTGCAAGATATGAAAGGGAAGGGTTTAATAACTTGGATAAGCTATTTGACAGGATAGAAACTCCTTCCCTTACCTTTGGCTCTGCTGTAGATTCTATCATTACAGGTGGGCAAGAGGAGTTTGATGAGAGGTTCATGGTAGCTGAATTTCCCTCAATGCCTGACTCTATTGTGAAGATAATAAAATCTTTATATAAACAATATGCTGGAACATATAGGAGCCTGCTTAATATACCTGATAGTTCAATTATTAGAGAAACTGAAGACCAAAACTATCAAATGAATTGGAAGCCTGAAACAAGGGCTAAAGTTATCAGAGAAAAAGGTACTGACTACTATAATTTATTATTTGTAGCAGGTGATAGGTGTATCATAGATACTCAGACTTATCAGGATGTAGTTAATGCAGTTAGGGTATTGAAGGAAAGTAGCTCTACCAAGTTATACTTTGCAGATGACAATCCCTTTGAGCCTGATATTGAAAGATTATATCAGTTGAAGTTTAAGGGAGAGTTTGATGGTATAACCTATAGAAATATGGCTGACTTAATTATAGTCAATCATAAAGAGAAATGGGTTAAGCCAGTAGATTTGAAAACAAGTTCCCATACAGAGTGGGATTTCTATAAATCCTTTGTAGATTGGAGATATGAAATAAGTAATTTATTTATTAGTTTGGAGATATGAGAAATTTTACTTATCTTTGCATTGAATTATAAATCAATGTATTATGAGAAAGTATAATTTTAATGAGCATTATTTTGATGTTATAGATTGCCAAGAAAAGGCATATTGGCTTGGTTTCTTCGCAGCAGATGGTTATAACCATGCAAGTAAAGGTTGTATAGAGTTTAGATTACACAAACAAGATAAAGAGATATTAGAAAAATTCAAATCTTGTATAGGAGCTAACAATCCTATAGGATTGTATAAACAAACCTATTGTAATTTAACTATATATTCTCAGTATTTATGTAATAAATTATCTGAATATGGATTAAGCCAAGCTAAGACTTACACTTTACAAATTCCTGAATTAGATGATGTTCTAATGAGACACTTTATAAGAGGCTACTTTGATGGAGATGGCTGTTTTTCTGTCATAAAAAGAAATGATAGGAAAAATCCAAATAGTAAAACTTATCAATTTAACATTACTGGTATGGAGAACCCTCTTAGAAAGATACAAGAGCATTTAATTAAAAATGTGGGAGTTACAGATAATGGATTAAAGCATAGAAAATCTACTATTGCGGTTACAATTCATTATAGTGGGAGAAATGTGTGTAAAAGAATACTTGACTACTTATATCAAGATGCTACTATTTATCTTCAAAGAAAATATAATAAATATGTAGAATATTGTATCTCGGCAGAGTAATCTGCAATAATAATAAACCTCGTGAACTCAGGGGACATCCTATTAGGACAATCCTGAGCCAAGCCTTAGAAATAAGGAAGGTGCAACGACTATCCTGTAAAGGAGTACACTCAAGTGAGTGGAAGTGCGAGGCTCCTCAGTATTGAGGATGATGATATAGTCTCATCTGTATGGTAACATACAGCAGTTCATAAGAGAACGCAGATAAATTAACGACTTATCTGGAAGATAATGGATATTCAAGCCAGACTATATTGGGCTATTATAAGGCAGAATATGGATAAGGATGAGTACTTCAAAGACTTCAAACTACTTGACTATGATTTCATTGTGGTCAATAAGAGGACTCTAACCCCTCTTGTATGGAATTGTCCCTTTACTCAAGCACAAGGTACATTGAGATTTGGTAATAATTCTCAAATTGAAATGAGAAGTCCCTTTGAGATAGGAAAGGAGCTTAATTCCTATCTCACTTCTAGACCAAAAGTGCCTATGGGAATTAATGAGACTGGTACTAATAATTTAAAAGATTGGTTAAATAAACTATGAGTGGCTGTAGCAGTGGACAAGCAGGTAGTCAATTTTGTGATTCTTGCAGTGACTACTCCTGTAGTAGTAATCCCCACTATATATCTTCTTACCCAGATGAAGAGTATGATATATACGAGGGAGTAGAACATCTAAAGGGGGTTAAAGCCCCGAACATTCCTATAGTAGATATAAAAGAGGAGACCCAGAATCAAATTAGAAAATTATGGGATAATTTTGATAATCTTTAATTGTTATAATTATGCAGGTAATAAAAAGAGACAAAAGCAAAGAAGAATTTGACATCAGTAAGATTAATAGAGCTGTAAGAAAAGCCTTTGAGTCTTGTAATAAGAAGATGCCTCAATATCTTGGAGATATGATTCATGCCCTATTTAGTACCTTGGAAGGAGATACAATAGGCATTGAAGAAATCCAAAATAAAGTTGAGGATATACTTATGAATGAGAAGCACTTTGATGTAGCAAAGAGTTATATCATTTATAGAAATAAACATGAAGAGTCTAGGTTTATTAGGGAAAGGATTGATTATATGTCTAACTATGCAGATTCTGATGATAATGCTGCTAGTTCTTCAGAGACTGACCCTAATGCTAATGTAACTCAAAAGAATGTTGCCAATCTTGATGGAGAAGTTTATAAGACAAAGAATAGAATTATTCAGAGACAGAGGATGAAGGATGAACTTAATGTCCTTTATCCAGAAGTAGCAAAACAATATGAAGTAGATGTTGAAAATCATATAATCTATCCTCATGATGAAGCTAGTGTACCTACTTTGAAGTTCTATTGCCAAGCAGATAGTCTTTACCCACTTATGACAGAAGGTGTAGGTAATATTGATGGTGTAACACCAACTCCTCCTAATGATTTACAATCATTTAGTGGGCAAATAACTAATCTTACCTTCTTGCTTTCTTCTCAATGTAAAGGTGCAGTAGCCTTTGGAGAATATTTCATTGCTCTCAACTATTATATTATTGCAGAGTTTGGAGATAAGTGGTATGAGAATCTTGATTGTGTTGTAACAAATTCTCATTGTAAGGTTCAAAGAACAGTCAGAGATTTCATAGAGAAAGCTTTCAAACAGTTTATCTATGGTATTAATCAACCAGCAGGAAACAGAAGCTACCAAAGCCCATTTACAAACATTTCATATTATGACCATACATACTTTAGTTCATTGTTTGGAGAGTTTTACTACCCTGATGGAACTAAGCCTGAATGGGCTGCAATTAATGTTCTTCAGAAGATGTTTATGAAGTTCTTCAATAAACTTAGAACTAAGCAGATTTTAACCTTTCCTGTTGAAACTCTAGCAATGGTACATGATGGCAAGGATATTATAGATAAGGAATATAAAGACTTCTGTGCAGAAATGTATGCAGAAGGACATTCATTCTTTACTTATATTTCAGATAGTGCTGATAGTCTTGCATCATGCTGTAGATTGAGAAATGAACTTGCAGAGAATACATTTAATCCTACATCAGGTCTTACTGGTGTTATGACTGGTAGCTGTCATGTTATCACTCTTAATATTAATAGAATTGTTCAAGATTGGTTCAAAGGAGAGTGCATAGATGGATTCAGTACTAGGTTTATTGGGAGTTCTACAGGTTCTATAGTCGGAATCAAGACTATGAATAGAAGAATAGATTATACTGGCTTTGAAGAGTATCTTACAAATATCCTTGAAAGAGTCTATAAGTATCACATTGCATATAAGACTATGCTCTATGAACAAGAAGAGAAAGGTATGTTTGCAGCTTGTAATGGTGGTTATATACACATGAGCAAGTTGTATAGTACTATTGGTATTAATGGCTTGAATGAAGCAGCTAAGTTCTTAGGTCTTAAGGTGTCTAATAATCCTGAATATATTAAGTTCTTGCAGTTTATTCTTGGCACTATTAAGGAACAAAACAAGTTACACTCTATTCATGACAAGAAGAGACCTTTCTTATTTAATTCTGAGGTAGTTCCTGCTGAATCTCTTGGTGGTAAGAATTATAGATGGGACTTACAAGATAATTACTGGGTTCCTGAAGATGAAAATCTTTATAACTCATATTTCTTTGATGCCCATGATGATACTTCAGTACTAGATAAGATGATTTTGCATGGAAGGCAGACAGCACAGTATTGTGATGGAGGCTCAGCTTGTCATATTAATCTTGAAGACCATCTTAGTAAGGAACAATATCTCAAACTGATAGACTTTGCAATAGCTAATGGAACCAACTACTTCACATTTAATATTCCTAATAGTGAGTGTGATGATTGTGGTTACATTACTAAGCATCCTATCACTGAATGTCCAAAGTGCCACAGTAAGAATATCACTCAATATACAAGGGTAATTGGGTATCTTAGACCTATTAAGTCCTTTGGTAAGGATAGACAAATAGAAGCAAATAAAAGAGTTTATAGTAAAGATGTTAAAGTATGTTGATACTAAGGTAGTCTTTGCGGAGATACCTGATGAAATAACTCTTGCTATCAATATAAGTGGCTGCCCTTGTAATTGCAAGGGTTGCCATTCATCATATTTAGCAGAGGATATAGGAGAACCTCTTGATTTACAACACTTAACTAACCTTATAGATAGTAATAAAGGTATAACTTGTGTTGGTTTAATGGGAGGTGATGCTAATCCAAGTGAAGTAGATGATATTGCACAAGACATCAAGGAATACTATCCAGAGTTGAAAGTTGGATGGTATAGTGGTAGACAAGAGCTTAGTAAGGATATTGAACTTAGTAATTTTGATTACATAAAACTTGGGCCATATATTGAAGAATTTGGTCCACTTAACAGTAAGACTACTAACCAGAGATTCTATAAGATTAATGGTAAGGAGTTGATAGATATAACAAGTAGATTTTGGAAACATGAAACTGAAAATTAAAGTAAAAGTATTAACTGAAGGCTGTATGCCCAATGTTATTGACAAGGGTGACTGGATTGACCTTATCTGTGCTGAGGATGTAATTCTTAAAGCTCCTCAATCAGGTGTACTTAGAGAAAAAAAGAATGAACATGGCGTAATTTCTAGAGTAAGAAATGTGGAAGCAGAAGTAACTTATATTCCTCTTGGAGTTGCAATGAAACTGCCTAAGGGATATGAGGCTGTTGTTCTTCCTAGAAGCAGCACTCCAAAGAAGTTTGGAATTATGTGTGGTAACTCAATGGGAGTTATTGATAATAGCTATTGTGGTAATAAAGATGAATGGAAATTTCCTGCTGTAGCTATTAGACCTACTTCTATTGAGAAAGGCACTAGGATTTGTCAATTCAGAGTACAGTTATCTCAAAAAGCCACTACATGGCAAAAAATCAAATGGTTGTTTACATCAGGTGTTAAACTTGTAGAAGTAGATGACTTAGGTAATGACAACAGAGGTGGATTTGGGAGCACTGGAGTAAAGTAGTAACTAAAAAAAAAGCATGAAACATGGTATTGAAAATAGTTGTAATCTTGCTTGCAGTAATCCTTTTGACTATTATTATCAATGGTGCTGAGGACTATTGTAAGCAAAAGAAGAGAGAAAATATGTCCTTTAGAGAGGCAATGGACTTGGTAGAATTGCCTGTTGTAACTTTCTATAATAAGGATACAAAGTTAAATTTTCTCTTAGATACTGGCAGTGACCTTTCCTATATTAATAAATCTATCCTACCCTCCTTAGAGTATAAGGAAATAGATGAAAGTAGGAATATCATAAGTGTAGGAGGTAATTCACAGAGTCTTGGATGCTGTGATATGACAGTCACTTATAAAAGTCAAAAGTTTATTGATAGGTTCTATGTCAGTGACCTTGATGAAGCCTTTGGAGCTATAAAGGCAGAAACAGGAGTACAAATTCATGGTATCTTGGGAAGTAAATTCTTTACAAAGTATAAGTATACTCTTGACTTTGAAAGTTTAATTGCATATTCCAAGAGCTGAAAATATGTGTAAGATATGGAAATAACATCGAAAATAGTACTCATTATACTGCTTGTAGTCATGGTAGCTGCATCAATAGCTCTTTACCACAGTATGTTCCACAAAGCCAAAAACGCTTATGATAAAATATCATTTAGAGAGACCATGAATTTGGCAGGATTACCTATAGTTACTTTTAGGCAAGGAGAAAGTAAGTTTAACTTTATTTTGGACACAGGAGCTTTTAGTTCTATTATAGATTATAGGGTACTTGATAAACTTCAATATACTGAACTTGAAGGTAAATCTATAGGTTATGGTATTGATGGCAAGGAGCATAGTATGAGCAGGGTAGGTATAGTCCTTACTTATAAAGACAAGGACTATTCTGATGTCTTTAGGGTACTTGATATGTCTACATCATTTGATGCTCTCAAAAGAGACTATGGTGTTACTGTGCATGGCTTATTATCAAGTTCCTTCTTTGAAAGGTATAAGTATGTGTTAAACTATAATGAACTAATAGCTTATTCTATGGTATGAAAGATTTAATTAAGTTGAAGTCAAGAGGTGGAGCTGAGAACTACCTTAAGAAGTTGATAAAGAAGGGTGATTCTGAGTCACTTACCTATGTACTTGAGACTGATAGTCCCTATCTTAGGACAGGTGAAGTAGCTAATGGGAGAAAGTTCATTGACCCATCTGGTGGACCAATGATTGTAGTAGGTGATTATCTTGAAGAAGCCAATGCTGTTGTAGAATCTATAGACTTTGCAGAAGGATATGGTTGGACTATAACTTTTAAGAAATGATATATTTTGTTACTGGTGAGAGGAAGCTATTTGAATTTCCTGAAGCTAAGTATAAATGTATTTCTGTAGAAGAGAGTTTCAATATATTGGAGCCTTTGCAGATTGTAGGTTTGGATACTGAGACTACAGGTACAGAGATATGGCAAGGTATGTTACTTACCCTCCAGCTTGGCAATAGGGAGAATCAGGTAGTAATAGACTGCTTGACTGTTGATGTCAAGAAGTATAAAGACTATCTTGAAAGTGACAGATTATTCATTATCCATAATGCAAAGTTTGACTTGAGATGGCTGTATAAGGAACATATTGTAGTCAGAAATGTCTATGATACTTATTTGGCTGAAAAGATTCTATTTCTTGGATTCCCTCCAGGTATTGTATCTCTCTCTTTGCAGGCTTGTTGTGACAGGTATTTAGGTATTTATCTTGACAAGACTGTAAGAGGGCAGATACATGCTGGGATGACAGAAGAGGTTATAGTTTATGCTGCAAATGATGTAGTGCATCTTGAAGATATTATGAATTTACAGCTCAACACTATCAATGCAAGAGGCCAGAAAGTGGCACTTGACATTGAGAATGAGTTTGTAAGGGTTCTTGCATATATTGAGTTTTGTGGTATTAAACTTGACCCTATCAAGTGGAAAGCTAAGATGGATAAGGATGCAGAGAGGTTAAGGGTAGCTGAACAGAAACTTAATGAGTGGGTAGTGGATTATGTAATGAAGAAGGGAGATACCTCTAACATTGCGAGAAACTATGATACTAATAGAAGAGGCAAAAAAGCTAAGCTGGCTGATAATGTATATGTAGTTATTCCATCTCCTTCATTGTTTTCTGAATATGATACTGGCCCTCAATGTATAATTAATTGGAATAGCTCCAAACAGGTTATCAGATTGTTTGAAGAACTTGGATTTGATTTATTGGTCAAAGACAAGAAAACAGGCAAGATGAAGAAGTCTGTGGAGTCTAAGTTTATAGAATTGCAAGCTAATAAGAGTACTATAGTACCTTTGTACTTGGAGTACTCAGCAGCTTTTAAGGTAGTCACATCCTTTGGTCAAAACTTCCTTGATGCAATTAATCCTGTAACACATAGAATACATCCTACATTCAATCAAATGATGGATACTGGTAGATTAAGTTGTGGCTCAGGTGGTAAAGGCAAAGGAGGAAAGACCAAGGATGATGATGTTGCAGAGGAGGAAGATGGAAGCAAGGATACTTCTATACAATCAAATGATAAGAGTGTCAATGTGCAGCAACTTCCTGCTACAGAAGAGACAAGAGCAGCATTTGTTCCTGAAAAGGGGTATATGCTTATAGATTGTGATTATGGAGACCAAGAGGGACATGTATTCACTGAGCTATCCAATGATAGGGAGTGGATTGCATTTTATAATGACCCTAATCAAAGAGATGGACATTCCTTTGTAGCCAAGATGTGTTTCCCCAAAGACCTTGATGGTGTAGAGGAGAAAGATGTCAAGAAAGTAAGAAAAGACCTAAGGTCTTTGGCTAAGAAGGCAAGGTTCTGTTTCAATTATAATGGCCAAGCCCCCACAATGGCAACCAATTGCAATATCCCCATAGACTTTGCAACTGAGATATATAACAACTACTTCAAGAGGTTTAATGGTATAGCAAGCTATTTCAAAGTCCAAAAGAGAGATATGTGGGATAGAGGATATATCCTAATTTCAAAGATAACTGGACTTAGGGCATACATCTATGACTATCCTATATTGAAGGGCATTGAAAGAAGAAAGAATGGTATGGAGGATTTTTGGGATATATATAAAGCCTCTAGGGATAGTGGCAGAGTAGTATCCGAGATACCACCAACTATTATGCAAGAGATTGCCAAGAGGTTTGCTCAAGGAAAACCTATTGAAGAAATAGCTGTTACTTACTCATATAAGGTAAAGAAAGCAGGTAAAGTTGAAGAAAGGTTCATAGACATTAACAGGGAAACTGTATATGTGTCTGTGATGAAACACTTATGGAAGAGAAAGAGTGCATCTGATAATCAATCATGCAATTATCCCTCACAAGGAACTGCTGCTGCAATGACTAAGATTGCTGGTATCAGATACTTCAATCACCTAGTCAAAGATGGTTTGATATTTAAGGTACTCATACCTAATGATGTGCATGATGAATACCTTATAGAACCTCCTGCTGAAATAGCAGAGCAGGAAGCCAAGAAGCTGAGTGAGTGTATGGAGTATGCAGCTAGAATTTTCTGTAAGAAAGTGACCATCAAGGCTGAGCCTGAAATTGGAACATGTTGGATTCATTGAACCCTAAGTTATTTGTTTTTGGTCTTGCATATTTGAATTATTATTTGTATCTTTGCAAGAAAAAAAAAGATATGAGAGTAAAACAAATAGCAAGACCAAATCAAACAAAAGTTTGCCCCATGTGTGGCAAAGATTTACCTCTTGAAGCATACTCGAAAGGCACTGGAATGTATGGAAGAAGAAGCATCTGTAAAGAATGTGATAAGATAATTCATAATACTCCTGAAGCAAGAGAAAGAAGAAGATTAAGGAGAATTGAAAGAAGGAATACAATAATTGGATTAAGAGAAAGGGAAAGGCAAACCGACTTACTCAGACTTCAAAATAATGAAGATGCCTATAAGAAGTACATTATCAGAAGTGCCAAGAGAAGAGCATTATCTCAGGGCATTCCCTTCAACATAAACTATACAGATATTACAATACCTGAATATTGTCCCCTGCTTGGAATTAAACTTAATAAGCATGTAGGAGAAGGCAAGTTGTACGATGATTCTCCATCACTTGACAAGATAATACCTGAATTAGGATATGTTAAAGGTAATGTCTGGGTAGTAAGTAATAAAGCTAATAGGATAAAGTCAAATGCTACTATAGAAGAGCTAGAGCTTTTGGTTAAAAACCTAAAGAGCCATTGGGTGCATTAAGTGTATATGGAAGAGTGTGAAATCATAATAGGTGTAGTATCAGTGGTAGCCATCCTGTATGGGGTGGCTATACACTATCTTGCTAAAGAGGCAAGGAAATATAACAATTTTAATAAATGGAAACAAAAGTAAACCCTGAATATCAGAAACTGATAGATATTATAGAAGGAGTCTTATCTTCCTCTGTATTTAGTCAAGAAATGAAACACCGTCTTCAAGTAGTGAAAGATGGTCTTATTCATTTAGGTTCAAGACCTAAATTGAGTGATAGTGTGGAGCAGTTCATGGATATTACTGCTAATATGGCTAAGACTTATGCAGCCAAGAACCATGACTATGGCAATAGCTTTGAGCAATCCCTTGATAAGTTTGGTCTAGTAGCATCTATTGTAAGGATGGGAGATAAAATGAATAGGATTGAATCTCTTAGCAAGAAAGAAGCAGAGGTTAAAGATGAGTCTATCAAAGATACTCTCTTGGACCTTGCCAATTATGCCATTATGACTGTAATGTGGTTAAATAGGAGTTAACATGACATTTATAATTCATTTTAATATGACTTTAATACGTTAATCATTATGAAAGTAAAGATTGAAATAACAGAAGGATGTACTAGTTATTCCTATACTATTAATGATATAGAATGGGTAGACTTAGTAGACAAAGAATCAGATTATTATAATCTTGAACTTGCTGATAAAGTATGTGAAGAGCTTCTTAAACAGGCACAAGAACAATATCAATTGCCAAATTGGATAATGGATTACTTATGGGATGGCTGTAATACTACTTGCGAGCAATATACTTTTACTAAATTAGTTAAAAATAATAAAGACACTAAAGAAGAATATCTTGGACACTGTGAACAATGTGGTGATATGATTTACAGATGGACACTTGAACTTGATATTTCATAGCTTCTTATAATAGTGAACACTAGATAGTTATAGAAAATGATAATAGCAGTAGATTTTGATGGCACTTGTGTTACACATGAGTTCCCTAAAGTAGGCAAAGATATAGGAGCAGTTCCTGTCTTGAAGGAGTTAGTAAAGAAAGGTCATAAGATTATTCTTTACACTATGAGAAGTCATCCTGATAAAAATAATCAAAGCAAAACTCTTAGTGGAGGAATTATATCTAATGATACTTTACAAGATGCTATTAATTGGTTTAAAGAGAATGGAATACCTTTATGGGGAATAAATGAAAATCCTAAACAAAAGGAATGGACATCATCTCCTAAGGTATATGCTAATATCTATATAGATGATGCAGCACTAGGAACGCCATTAAAATACAGTAAAGATGGTGCGTTATCCAGACCTTATGTAGATTGGGACAAAATGAAAACTTTATTAAAAATTAAAGGAGTTTTATAATATGGCTAAAATAATTTTATGTAGAGGTATTCAAGGTAGTGGTAAGACTACATGGGCTAAACAATGGGTACTTGAAGACCCTGAACATAGAGTAAGGTTCAACAATGATGACATCAGAAATATGTTGGGTAAGTATTGGGTCCCTAGTAGAGAAGGTCTTATAAAGGACTTAAGGGGTACTTTTCTATGGAACTCTATGTTCTATGGTTTTGATATTGTTATTGATAATATGAATCTTAATCCTAAGGAATTAGAGTATTATAATAAAATGCTTGATAATTGGAATGACCCTGAAGTAACAATACCTACTATAGTAAGACAAAAGTATAGCCTTGAATTTAAGAACTTCTTTACACCTCTTCAAGAGTGTATAGAGAGGGACTCAAAGAGACCTAATCCAATAGGAGAAGAGGTCATAAGGAAGACTTATGAAAAGTATAAAGACATTCTGAAAGTATAGTATGAGACAATATACATCAAGAGAGTTCATAAAGATAGTGAAATTTAATGGTTTCTATTATAACAGACATAATGGAGACCATGCTATCTATGTGAATGATAAGGGAAGGCATATCAGCATACCTAAGAATCTTGAATGTGTAATTGCTCGAAGACTAATAAAGGAGAATAGCCTGGAAGTAAACATTAAAAGGAAAAGAAAAGATGTATGATAACTACAATTACCCATTGGGAGCAGATAACCCTGATGCCCCTTGGAATCAAAAGGAAAACCCTGAAAGAGAAATTGAGGTCACGGTTAGTGTAACTTTAAGTAAAACCATTAAGGTTAAGGTATCTGATTATGACATCATTGACTCTGGAAAGGATGAAGATGGTGAATATTTCGAGGATATAGACTACTCAAACTGTGACCTTAAAGGTGCAGTTGAAAAGCAGATTGTATTACCTCAAACTGCTCACATGTATGTTAAGAGCAACCCAAAAGTGCATGAAAATTTAAGTAATTGGTGTGTTGATGACCTTGAAGTAAATTTGGAGGAATAGTTATGGAAAGATTAGTTGTAATGGACTTCTCTGATAGCAGCGTAACTGTTTATAATAATCCTGATGAAAGTAAGGATACTGAAACTCTGCTGAGAGAATATGGACATAACTTTGATGAATGCAGCTATATGTATTGTGAAAGTGTAGCTATAAATTTGAAATAACGAAAGTAAAGAAGTTTATAAATGAGTGAAATTATTAGAATGGAAAGGGCTACTCTTTGGAAAAGAGCATTAAATGCTGCAAGGAGAACCATAGGTAAAGAACCTTTAAATAAAGAACCCTCTAAGTCTTGGAGGGCAAAAATGCTCTTAGCTGAACACAGTCCTATTAGATTAGTAGAATTTGAGTGGACATGGAAAGATATTATGCAATGGGTTACTACACACTTGGTAAGACACCATGAGGGCTGTGAGAAGTTTGTCCATACTCAAAGGGGAGATAGAAGAGCTATCTTAGATGAGTATAATGTATCTTCAAGGAATGAACTACCACAAGGTGCAACAAATGATATGGATATGACAGCTAATGCTCAGGCTTTGATAAGTATATCAAGAAAGAGACTGTGCAATTGTGCATCTAAGGAAACAAGAGAGGCTTGGAAACAGGTACAAGATGCTATTAGGGAAGTAGACCCAGTAATGGCAGATAAGATGGTTCCAGAATGTATCTATAGAGGATTCTGTCCCGAATTTATGAATCCTTGTGGTTATGCAAATACAGAGAAATATAAACAGGACTTGGAAAGATACAGAAATACTAATTACAATTAAAGGAGATATTTAATATGATTGAGAAAATAAATCAGTTAGAGAAGGGGGCTGTAATCAGTGAAAGTTCACATTATATAGTGGACAGAGTAGCAGGTTCTACAGTCCATCTTAAACACTTTGAAAGTGGTGAAGATGTTCAAATTGGTATCAGTTACTTGAAGAACTACACTAATTCTGCTGACCTTTATGATACTACAGTAGAGGTGACTAAGGAGGATAAGAAGGATGGTACTCTTGGTATTAGGAGTATCTTTGAGAATATCCACTCTAGTCAAGTATTCACTGTATGCTTCAAGAAGCAGGATAAGCCTAAGAGTAAGAGAAAGTTACAGGAAGAGATTGATGCTATTGTAGAGCAGTTCTCAAATGGTATTGATAGAGTTAAGAATAGTAAGAAAGGTGTTGCAAATGCAGCAAAGTATTTTATTGCTGAGCTGATTAATAACCCTGTACTCCCTTATGAGGAGGGTGAAGACAGAGTTCTTAGAGGCTATAAGGTGCAATTTGCATCTAGGGATGGCAGATATGATTGTGTGGACATGGATATTGTCAGGACTGATAAAGAGTCTGGCATTAGACCTGTTAATATAAACACAATTAAATGGCTTATATTTAATGGTGTAAAATACATTGTTAAATAAGTCAATTGATAAGGGAGGATAAGTTAAGTGCTTATTCTCCCTTAATTTTTTCCCATAATACCTTGTGGGAAACAAACATTTTAATTACCTTTGCACAATTCAATAAAAGAATCTTATTATGAACCCTAATTGTTTAGTTACGACTCCTAAGTTGAAGGAGCTTAATAGTCAATTCCCTAAGTTACCCTCAAAACTATTCAGAGATTATGTGTCAAGATGGCAATATGAGTATAGCAAAGAGGGGGAGGTACCTACGAAAGATGAGCTTATTAGTCTTATTACTAAGGTGTCTGATAATTGGGCTGACTATATTAACCCTGATGAAGTAAAAGTTACTAATATATATGCTGAGGCTAATCAGAATACTATACTTAGTAACTTTGCGGAGAGACCTTTCATCTTTACTTCTACTATGAGTGGTGATGATTATGTTGTGAACTCTGTAGAACAGGCTTTCCAACTAGAGAAATTACTTAGTTCTAGTATATGGGACGATGATAGTAGATGGCAAGAGATGGACTCTATTAGAGATAAGATTGCTGGTGCTAAAAATGCAAAGGCAGCTAGAGCTTTAGGTAGAAAAGTTCCCATGACAGAAGAAGATTTGTTGAACTGGGATAATAACAAAAAGGCTATTATGAAGGCACTTATAAGAGCTAGCTTGAAACAGAGTCCTAAAGCTCTTCAAGCACTGTTAGCTACTGGCAACAGTTCCCTTACTCATATTCAGGATAGAAGTATGTGGAGAACCCAGTTCCCTATTATATTAGAGGAACTTAGAGAAGAGTTCAGAGGGACACATATAGGTGATAACTTTAACCCAATCAGTAATACTGAGGTCATTCCTATGCTGGGAGATAATAGTGTAAAGGTATATGACAAGAGTAATACTGATGAGGGAGTGGAGATTACTAAGAATGGTAACATCTATAATATCAGTGTCCCTAGTGAGTTTGACATTGATAAAAGTAGAGCTACTGCTTTCACCCAAGCTATCTATGACCTCATTCCTTCTGGAGCAGAAGTAACAAGCAATAATGACCCTAAGTCCAAGATTATCCTGAACTCGGTAAAGGAGCAGGGTCTTGAGGAAAAGGAGGGTAAGCTTGTAAAGAGTGCTATAGACACATCCAATCAATCAGGCTATATCATCAATGAGCATGAGGGCAAATGGACAAGAAATGAAGTTGAGAATGACCCTAGAACACTATATATCTTCACTGACAACACTGACAGAACATCTGGAGGTGAGGAAATAGGTGATGGATGGTATGCTGAGAAGTATGGTAAAGGTGGGTTTGGCACAGTCAATAATCCTACCTCTGCTGTTATTAGAGGTTTACCTAATGCTGCTCCTATAAGTACTATGAAGTGGTTCTATAGAGAACATGGAGTATCTGTAGAGCAAGCAAGGTGGACAGACTCTGACCTTAAGGAGTTCAAGGAAGTCATTGATGATGAAATTGAACAAATTAAGCAGCTTTGGGATAGTGGTAACTTTGATAGTATAGAACTTCCTCAGAATGGTATATTTGGTAAGAGTATAAAGAGTGATAAGGATAGAAGTATATCTAGACTTACAGCTACCAGAACCCCCAAGCTATACCAGTATCTTAACAAGAAGCTACAGGAGCTATCAGAGTATGTGCAAGATGCTAAGAAGGCTAAGGAATACGAGAATGAATCATCCAGTATAGATGAGAGCAACTGGCACAAGGTTGATGCTGAGTTTACTTCTATCAAGAAGAGACAAAGAGTGAACCTTATCAATGACCTGTTTACACAGGAAGTTGAGAAAGCTCAAGAAGCTACAGTTGTAAGGCTGAATGATGAAATGACCAAGGCATCCACTATTGGTGATAAGCTAAGAATAGCCAAGGCCATCAAGAACCTTAGGCCCTTTGTAGTAATCAAGCAGGATGGACCTTTCAAGCTATTCGACAAGGTGAAAGCAGTGTTTGAGGACTTGCTTTATGCTGCTGAGAACAATAGACAAGCTCTTATTGACAAGGAAATTGCCAATATGGGGAATACAAGAGAGTCCAAGTTACCCTTACCAGTCAAGAAGAGAATTGCTGAGGGTAGAATCGACTATCAGGTTGGAGCTTATAAGCAAATACTTGATAATTGGAATGACTTGGTGATGGATGCAGCCAATACTTATAGTTATGACCATGGAGTAATCATGGATGTTACTGCCAATAACATTGAGGAGGATATTGATAATACTCCTACTGATGATGAGGGTAACAATCAGAATAAACAAATAGCTGATGAGAAGGAGGAGACCCCATATAAGGAAGGCTATCAGGTAAAGGTGAGAGAACTCTCAGCATTTGAGAGTATGGCCAATCAAGTAAGGGAAGCTATTGGTAGGATATATAGGAGAGACAGGAATGGTGACATAGTTGTAGATGACTTAGGTTTTCCACAGAAGTTACAGCAATCCTATGTATTTGCTGAGTTAATCTCTGCTCTTAGGGATATGACCAATGCCAAGCAGATGATGCCTATGCTTGAAGCGCTACAAGCTAGAAAGCCTTGGGCTGTTCAGATAGTTGATGCCATTAGAAATGATAATAGGCTCTTCACATCATTCTATAGGGCACTCAGAAAGGACTACTTGAATATGTGGATTCAGATAGAAAGCACCGCTCCTGATGGTAGTGTTACTATCAAGACCCATAATATCAATAAGCCTACTGGTACTGCCCACTACTTTGATGAGTGGAGGGATAACTTTGAGTATGGTATCATCCTTGATGAGGATAGTATCTATGACCATAATGGTGAGATAAGGCTGGATAAGGCTGAGCTTGGCCTTAAGCTGGTAGATGCAGTTATGGATAAGTTTAGGGGACTAAAGTCCAAGGAAGAGAAGCAACAAGTGATACTTGAGAATGTGGAGAGCATCCACAAGCTATTGGGTATGCTTGGTATCTCTGTTACTCCTGATACACTGAGTGATATACTTACATTCAATGTAAATTTGGATAACAGGGCTGAACTTCCTGGTAGTATAGTACTCTCAAACCTTAGAACCATCTTCAAGGATATGCCTACTAATGACGGTATCAAGAATGGTGAGCCTGCTGACCTAATCAATATATATGGCAGAGCTTTCAATAATATAGCTACTGCCATTAACAATGTTGAGGAGGATGAGGTGGAATCATCAGTAAGACAAGGTAAGAAAACTCTCTATGCACATACAAGACCTTCTTATGCTACTACTCTAGTGAAGAAGCTGAGAGGCCCAGAGTTCAAAGAGTTCATTGAAAGTGAATATAAGCCTGTAGACTTTCTGTATGACAAGAAACAAGGCAGATGGCTCAACTCACTTATTGATGACTTGGAGAATGATGCTGAGGCTAGGGATAAGTTCAATCACATAGTAGTGATAGAACATAACAGAAAGGAATATCAGCAGTGGACTCCACTTGACACATTCCTTACTCTGTTCAATCAATATAATGCAGAGCCTATCAAGGGTGGTGAAGGGTATGCTTGGTATCAGATGCCTCTGTTGTCAGATGCAACTAGTGCTGAGTTCCTTAGAGCCAAGAGAGTCAGGAAGAATTATGAAGAGGTGCTTCTTGACAAGTTTGCAGATGTTGTAAGACAAGAGTATAATAGGATTATAACAGTCAAGCAGAGGAACAATACCTCCAATATCAAAAAGATTGCTTACTATGACATGACTGATGATAGTGAGGGAGGTGCTAAATTCCACTTCTTCCCTAAGCTGAATACAGAAGCCTTCAATAAGGATGGAAAGACATTCTTTGAGCAGTTGGCTGAGGTAGCTGATGATACAGATGCTTTCAACCAAAGAGCTAAGGAAGCTATCCAGACTATTATGAATGAGGACTTTATAGCTGCACTTGACAACTGGGCATCTATTGGATTATTTGATAAGGTGGATGAGAACAATGAGAACTCATCATTCAAATACTTCAAACAAAGAACCAGAGAGAATGTAGAAGCTGCTCTTAGAGAGTATTACTGGAACACTACTTATATGCAGTCTCAAATCATACAGCTAATGACTACTGACCTTGCATACTATGGCAACTATGCTAACTTTACCAAGAGAGCATTGGAGTTTCATTCTCCTACAGAGAAGTTGAATACCCTTGCAAAGTGGAATGGTGAGTATGTGCTGGCAAGTGAAGATGAGAATGGCAATGTAACTGTAAGACCTGAAAGGGTTATCTATCTAACTGATGAGGTCAAGCCATCCAATTGGATGAAGGATATTGAAGAAATTATTGACCAGAAGATAACTAAGGGAGAACTTACAGAATATGATAAGACTGTTATACTTAAGAAGTGGGGTAATACTAATGTGACTGATGCTCAGGCATTCAGAACATTGAAGTCTTTTAGGGCAACCCAGATAGCTGCTGATATGTGGAGTGATGATGCTGAAACAGCTTACAATAATATAAGGAAGAATACTTGGACTGCGCAGGACTTTGTGGTCCTGTGGAATACCAGAAAGCCTTATCTTTATACTCAGACTAACCAATCAGACAGGGTTGGTGGTATTATGAGATTAGCTGTACAGCATAAGAACTCTGAAATGATAATGCTTACACAAGCTATATTTGGTTCTATACTCCATCAATCTGGTAAACTCAAGGGTTTGTCAGAGTTCATGGAAGATAAGAACATAGATGTAGCCATGTTTGGCACAGCAGTCAAGGTAGGAGGTCAGAGTTTCATAGACCTTAATGGCATTGAAGATGCTGAGGAGGTCAAGAGTAAGCTCCAAAAGGAAGTTTATGTAGAAGGAACTGATACTATAAATCCTGAGGTTGTGCATGAGTACAACTGGGATGATTATGGTGTTCAGGTTGCTACTCCTGAGCATGGTATTAATGCCATTCAGCTTGTAGGTACTCAGATTAGGAGACTTATAGGTACTGATATGGGAGCAGATGCTGTGTTTAAAGTAGGTAACAAGAGCCTTACTAGAGACCAGTGGAGAGACTACTTCAATGCTGTCAATACAGCTAATATAAGAGAAGCCTTTGAGAAGCTGGATAAGGAGTTCAGAGACCCTAAGAAGATTTCTGACTTGCTTATTAGTGAAATCAAGAGCAACTCTAGGTACAGCAATGACCTTATAGAGGCTGTAACACTTAATGAGAATGGACAATTCAATATACCTATCTTCGACCCTTCACAGAGTCAGAAGATACAGGAGCTGCTTAACAGTATAGTTAAGTCTAGAATAGTGAAGCAAAAAATAAATGGAGGTTCACTTATCCAAGCTACTGCATGGGCATTGAATGAGAAAGATAGACCTCAGATTGTGTGGGGTATAGACAAAAATGGTCAGAAGTATATCAAATATATGGAAGCCTATATTGCCTGCCCCGATGACAGACTATATGAACTCCTACTTGAGGATGATGGAAGCATCAACATAAACAAGAAGGATAGTAATGGAAAGCCTATAGTACCTGAAAAGTACAGAGAAGCTATTGGCTATAGAATCCCTACTGAGGATAAGTACTCAATGATACCTATAAGAGTCAAGGGGTTCTTACCTAGACAGGTTGGTTCTGTAATCATACTTCCAGAGGAAATCACTACCACTACTGGTTCTGACTTTGATGTAGATAAAATCTACATGATGTATCACAGCTTGAATTTTAAGAATATCTATGACATTAAAGCTGCCTGGGATGATTTCTACAAGAGCAATCCAAACATAGTAGAGTCCATTGAGAAGTCAAAGAGAGAGAACTTCAAGAGAGCTATGGATGAAGCTATTGAGAAGAATCCAGAAGCTGACTTGGACCAGTATGACATGGATGAGCTGTTTGAGGACTTCATCAAGCCATACAAGAACTATGAGTGGGTTGAAGGTGTGAAGGAGGCATTCTCTGCAAGGTTCAATCTTGTCAAGGATAGATACCTGAGCCAGAAGTCTATAGAAGTAGTTACCTACAATGATGCAGATATAGACCTCAGTGATTCTAATGAGAACAGAAAGGTTGATATATACAGACAAGCCAAAAAGAATACTAAAGCTCAAAGAGATAGCATGATGATTGATTTGATGTGGTCAGTATTAACCAACTCTGATACTGTTGGAAAGATGATTAACCCTGGTAACTTTGATGAACAGAAGAGAAATGCTAGAATAGTTAATCTTCTAGACAGCCTTTCATTGAATGAAATTGATAAGCTGGGTGGTATTAACAAGATACTTAATCTAAGTCTTAAAGAGGCTAACAAGATGTTGGAGAAGTATGGTAGGGTTGTAAATCCTCTTACTCCTGACACTTGGATTACTTATCAACAGAGGAACATGTCTGGTGCAGGTCTTGTACCTATGGCAGCTACTCAGAATGCTTCTCATGCCTTGACACAATTGACTAAGAACTTTGGCTTGAAGAAACCTTACAGGTTCATATTTAATGGTAAGAGGTTAGGCTCTCTCAACTCTGTAAAGAGTGCAGATGGCAAGTTCATCTCTAGGAATGTATGTAGTTATCTAGCTGCTTTTGTTGACAATGCCAAAGACCCTGTAGCAGGTGATTTGAACATTAATAATAATACAGCTAACCTAGCATTCTTATTGCTTAGAATTGGTAACTCCCCTATCACTACCAGTCTTATATTAAGACAACCTGCAATGATGAAGGTCATGAGGTATGTGAATAGTGGCAGATACTCAATGAGTCAAGCTATTGAGGAAGCCATGGAAGACTACAGAAAGCAAAGAGGTAACTCTCCTTACAGTGGTAAGACCATTGACTTTAACTTTACCGATGAATGGCTAGCTGCTAATATAGCTGCCGAGAAGAATAGTGGTGATATTCACTCAAGCCATATAGAGGAGGTGGACTTTGCAGCCAATCAGATAAAGGTTCTAGTCATGTTAAAGGGGATGAATACTGCTGCTGATGCTCTGGGAGATGTGGTAAGGAGAATAAGAAGTGACTCTCAAAGTGGTGGTGTTGGTGGTTCTATTGCTGCTGGTAATGATAAGATAGATGGTCTTATGTCTATCCTACAAAAAGCTGCTACTGATGCTAATTATCCTTTGCAGGGTCTTGGCTTCATCAATGAGATGTTCATAGATACCAGTGAGGATGAAATCATCAATAGTACACTTCCTATTCAGACTGCTACATTCCAATGGGGCCTGATGGCTACACATGACTGGTATGCTAGGTTATTCCCTCAAGTGTCTGAGCAATTCAGAGAAGTAGCAGATTTGGCTAAGGCTTTCACAACCTATGGTAATCTTGATGATACTACTATCAACAGGGTTTATAGTCAATATTTGATATACCTTATGACTGGCATCTCCAATGACTTTAGGGGTGACGCAGATATAAGAAACTACTACATCAATGAGTTCCCTGCTGAGTTCAACGGGTTCAAGTCAAAGAATCCATACCTGATAGAGAGTGTACCTCTTCTGAGAAGATTGAGAGTACTGTTCTCAAACAAATACAATGGCTCTCCTACTATTGTGTTCAGTAATGTTGGTAAGGTAACTGATATTCAATCTGAGGATTACAGAAGTGATTTCAGAAACCTACTAGCTAATAAGAACACAAGAGATATGGCAGCTAAGCTACTAAAGTATGCTTTCTATAGAGGTCTTGGATTTAGTCCTAATGGCTTCTCAAACTTGATTCCTACACAGTTAAAGATGTGTGATGTTACTGATTATGTTGCTACATTAAGAGGTGTTCTAGATATGAAGACCAATGATGGAGACAATCTCCAGTTCATGTATCAATATATAAGGAACAACATGGAAGACAGAAGGTTTGTGCCTGAGGTATCAATGACTGGTATCTTTAAAGGGGAGCCTGAGGATAGCTTCACTGTTACAGTAACCAAGAAATCCTCTCAGGACATGAAGAGATTCATATATCCTATGGAGGGTGATGAGGTCAGATACAGAGAATTTGTATGCTATACATATAAGAGTGGTAAATACTACTATGCTTATGATAGTACAAGTAATACCTACAAGAAAATAAAGCCTCTTGGGAGTTCTCAGTATCAGGAGTATGACTATAATTCTATGGGACTCATAATGGAGACTCAAATTAAGGAAGCCAAGCAGAAGAGTTTTAACTTTAGGGATGACTACAGAGCTGCTAGTGCAATTGAGTCAGCAAGGTCTCAGTTTGAGCTAGCAGAGAAAGCATATAAGAATATGCCTAGCTCTGATATACCTGCTCCTACACTGGACGACTTATATAGTACCAGTAGGGAAGCCAGGGCTGCTCAAATGGCTGCTCAATGGCAAAAGCTGGATAGGCAGTTTGAGCCTAGAACCTCTACAGCAGAAGACCTTAGTAAGCGTGGTGCAAGGAAACAGTATGAAGATTTCAGCAGAATTGATGCAGTGTCTGAAGATTTAGAAGGTAACATTAAATGTTAAACAAAGATGAGTACAAGTTGTGTATTACATCCTAGATTGAGCAATGGGGAGAAATCCCCATTGTTCTCTAGGTTAAAAAATTTCCTAGGTGACAGGAAGTCAGCAGAGGATGTCTATTATAGGGCCATCAATCCATCCTTTAAAGAAGCATTCCCTAATGTAAGGTTTGACCATAATGGAGAGCCGCTGCTTGAAGACCTTATAACCCAGTGTGGTATTGGCCATAGTAAGAGTAATGAAGCTATGCTTGATTACCTCAATAGTGAGTATGGCACTAAGCCTGTACCAAGAACTATGCAATCAGTCATAGAGCTACAGAATAGAGCAGCTTCTTTCAATATCAACAGTCCCCTTAATAAGAGATACTCTGCTGAAATAACCTCTTCTGGACATGATGTGTCTATGGAGGTAGTTACAGCTACAGGTAATGGGAGAGATTTAGGTAAGCAACAAAGATTTAATGCTGAGCTTAATAATCAGTTAATTAAGCTATTAAATAGCTGGGGTGCAGATGTTGCAGCTCTAACTGAGCTTGAAGAGGCTGGCAATGTCAATGGAGTCATGGACTTAAGTGCTGGCATCAATGCTGCTACTGGTCTTAAGGAAGTTATAAGAATATCTAAGAGACATAAGTGGTCAAACGTATCTAAAAAAGAGAATATACTTACAGATGAAGAGCAAGAGATATTAAATAATGCCCCTAGAGATAGTCGGGGTCAGTTACTTGCTCCTAATGGTAAAGTATCTAATCTTACAGAAAAGCAATATGATGGAGTTATAAATGGAGATTTTGAAATATTAGTTCCTTCTCCTAATCAAATTAAATCAGCTACAGATAATTCGGGAGGTTTTAGTAATACTGACAATGATATAACTGACAACACCTATGACTCTAATATATTAGCAGAAGAGTGGGGCCACTTTGTAGTTGATGCTGTAAAGGATAGCCCATTAAGAGATAGGATGCTTAACTCATTAAGGAATGAGGAGGTATTACAGAGAGTGCTTGGCAGCGAGTATGACAGGTACAATGAAGTTTATAAAGGTGATATAGACCTTATGGCTAAAGAAGCATTGGGTAAGATGATGGCTCAGGTACTTAATAATTATGACCCTACAGCTCCTAATGATAGACTTTTTGAAAGGTATAAGAATAGTATACTTGATTTCTTTAGCAGAAGAGATATAGATGAAGTTGATGAAATAATCAACAAAGTTAGAGAACAGGTATATGAATTTACTACCAATGTCTTTAATGGTAAGTATCAACTCAATATTAGCAGTAGAGACTATAACAAGAGATTATTCAACCTTGGCAATGATGTATCAAGGGATTATAATATCTTGAAGAGGATTATTCAACAAGAGAGGAAGAGGCTGGCTATCTATGGTAAGGGAGCTAAGGCTACTGCTAAGGAAAGGGAGGAGAAGAGAGGCTCCTTTGATGAGAAGCAAAAACTCTTCATAGATAAACTAAGCAATGACCTTGAGAACCATAGAGAACTAGAAGGTATATATACATACTTGACAGAGGCTATCAGAATATTGAGACAGCTTAGTGATAAACTTGATACTGTGCATAACTCACAGACTAGTTGGAAGGATAAGTTCTCAACACTTAGAAGTATCAGGGATTATATGTCATCCTATGGTAGTATCATGGAGGAGTTGAGACAAGAGATGTATAAGGCAAGGCAAGAGGGGGATATAAGGTTCAAAGAGAAGCTGCAAGAGTCTCTTAATGAGTTCTCAGGTCTACTTGCTGGGCTAGGCTCTGATTGGGCAGAAGTGTCTAAGGATGAGTTTGCTAGATTCCTTACTCCATTTGAAGGAGAGAGTGTCTCAATGTCTATTAGGGGTGAGAGGAAACAATACAATATAAGAGAGCTTCTTGACTATATAGAGAAGGATATTTCTGTAGTAGAAAGGTGGACTGATGCTATGGCAGACAGTACTGACCCTATACTTAGAATATATGACTCTTTAGTTAAAGACCAAAAGAGCAAGGCTAGGTATAACACTATCAATAATGAGAAGGAAATACTGATGCACTCCAAGAAGCTGGAGGATGCTGGTGTAAAGAATACTAACTTCATGTATGAAAAGACCAGTGATGGTAAGATTACAGGCAACTTTGTAACCAGATATAATTGGGGAGATTACTTTGCAGCACTTAGTAAGTACGCCAAGAGCTTACCCAAGGATATGGAGAGAGAAGAGAAGTCTATCCTAATCAGCAGATGGAAGAGGGCTAATACAGACAGGAATGGTAATCCCATAGAGAAATACTATAATCCTCAGTATGATGCTATCCAAAGGAATGCAGCTATGAAGGAGTACTATGACTTCATGATTAATCTAAAGAGGAACCTTGACTATAGATTACCAGCAAGGTATGTAAGGTTTAATAAAGCTCCTCAAATAAGGAGAGACTTCTTGGAAAGAGTAATGGGTAAAGGTAATAAGTTCCAGTACTTATGGGAGAGTTTCAAGGATAACTTGGTTAGAAGGGAAGATGACACTGAGTTTGCTTATGCAAGGCAAGACTTTGAAGGTAATCAGATATATAATCTTCCTATCTACTATACAAGACCTCTTAAGGACAAGAATGACTTATCAACTGACTGTACATCAACTATGATAGCCTATGCTGCTATGGCTAATGACTATGCGGCTATGAATGATGTCATAGATGCTCTTGAGACAGGAAGGACAATACTCTCTGAGAGAAGAGTGGCACAAACCAGAGGTAACAAGATTATGAGAGAGATACTTAACAAAGTACCTAGCAATCTGACTAAGAAAGGCGATGTAGCTAACTTTATGGCCAGGCTCAATGACTTCATGCTTATGCAAGTATATGGTGAGCAGATGAAGGATGAGGGTACTGTACTGGGAGTTGATGTTGGCAAAGCTGTTAATATGTTGAATAAGCTACAGAGCTATGGTACTACTGCCCTATCAGTACTTACTGGTACTGCTAACTTGGCACAAAATATTGTGATAAGCAATATAGAGGCTATCTCTGGTCAGTTCTTTAATAAGTCTGAGCTTGCTAAGGCTGATTGGGAGTACACAAAGTTGTTACCTCAGTACCTAAGTGAGATAGGTAATAGAATACAGACTAGTAAGATGGCCCTCTTTGCAGAGAAATTCAATGTTCTTCAAGACTACAAGCAGCATGTGAAAGGTGTAGACTGGGATAGAAAGACTTGGTTCTCAAGGTTCTTTAAGGAAGATACTCTATGGTTTACTACTAGTGCAGGAGACCACTACACTCAGATGAGGACTGGTCTTGCTTTGGCTATGAGGTTGAAGCTACAAGACAAGGATGGTAAACCTATAAGTCTGTATGATGCTCTTGAGGTGCAGTACCTTGATGAGGCTCATCCTGAGTATGGAGCCAACCTAGTAATCAAGAAAGGAGTAACTGACCAAGATGGTAAAGCTGTGGGTAATGATTACCTCACTAGTGTTACTAGGAAGATAAGAGGCATTAACAATAAGCTATATGGTATCTATAACCAAGAGGATAAGAATGCTTTGCAGTCCAGAGCAGTAGGTAGATTACTTATGATGTATAGGAACTGGATGAGACCTCTATGGCTAAAGAGGTATGGAGTTGAGAGGTACAATTATGACACTGGTACTTTTGAGGAGGGATATTACAGAACCTTATGGAACTTTATGAATACTCTTAGAAAGGATTTGAAGAAAGGTGAGCTTGATATAGTAAAGCAATGGCACAATCTTGATGGTGCTCAAAAGAGCAACATATATAGGGGTCTTGCTGAGATAGCAACATTCCTATCTCTTATGGGTATCATTGCAACACTCAAGGGTGTACCAGATGATGATGACAAGGATAACTGGTTGACTGAGTATGTTACCTATTCAATTGTCAGGTTAAAAGCTGACTTAGGCTCTCTGATGCCTGGTCCTACCATGCTTGATGAAGGTCTGAGGCTGTTTGATAATCCATTTGCAGCAGTGAGAGTTTTAAAGAACTCAAGACAGTTGCTTAATTTGTTTGACCCAGATACCTGGACTACAGAGATAGACCAAGGTATCTATAAGGGATATACTCAAGCAGAGAAGATAATGTTACAACCTGTACCATTTATCAGGCAATTCCAAAACTTGTTTGACCCAGAGGAGCCAACAAGGTGGTATAAATAACAAAATAGGGAGAGTAGAAATACTCTCCCTATTTTTTTTTACTATCACAAGATTACTTGCAAGCTGGTATAAATGACTCTCTTTGAATAGCATCAGTACCATCCCAGTACTCTTGTATATCCTTCTCTTCCATTCCCTCAAACATAGGACTTATTATAGCTTTTTCAGCATCAGTCATTTCTCCCCACTTCTTTCTGGCAAGCTGACTTCTACCAAGAGCAGTACTTAAGTCTATAGCTACAGAAGCCTTCTCATCCTTCTCCCTCTTATTTATAGCTTCTTGGTTAGAAGCTTGCTGAGTAGGAGTAGTAGGCTTTAAACTGTTCAACCTATCAAGAGCATCAAGACCTCTCTTCATTCTATCATCAGGCTTAGGAGTTTCTTTAGGGGCCTCCTTAAGCTCTATTGAATTACCATAAGGACTATTATCCAGTGGTGTATAACTCATAGCATCTTGTATAGCAGCAGCTACATTATCAGCCTGTATGAAGTCCATAATGTTGTTTCTAGTTCTTCCTACTTCATCAGATACTAATGAGGGGTCTATTGTCATTGACCTACCATTAGGTAGTACTAACTTATAACCATCATCTACCTTAGCTAAGTAGAATGTTTGATTATTGCTAGTAGTAAACAGTACTTGCATATCTGCTTGATGGTACTCTGGCTTTCCCTTGCCCATAGTCACATACTGACCTTTTATAGTTCTAAGTGATGATGGTGGCTGACTTGCTGGTGCCTTATCAGTTTCAAATACACCACTCTGATATGTCAAAGGTACATAGTTTTCTGGGAATATTCTAGTTATTACTCCATCCTTCTCTTTACTATATTTGAGTTGGAATGGTACTATAATCAGATTAGATACTGGAACACCAAAGCTATCTTCAAACAACTTGGCATAAGCACTCAACTGTAGAGTATATTGGTCTTTGTTACTCCTAGTAAAGTATCTAGGATTAACAACTCTTGAGAAGCCAGAGTCCTTAGTAGAGTACTTACTTGTCTTGAAATCAAATATACTTATCTCACCAGTGCTAGGATTATAAGCAAACACATCAAGCTCCCCTGCTATTCTTCTACCATCAGAGTACTTATGGAATACCACAGTCCTGTCAGCAACCAACTTGAGACCTCTTCTGTTTGCATCATCCCTGAACTTACCTAATCCTCTCTTCAAAGCACCAAAGGCTTCATCAGATATGCCCTCAGGCTTAGTTACATTAGTAGGGTCTATTAAGAATTGTCTTGCTATCTCATCTACTAGGGAACCTCTACTTGTAGCAGCATCTCCTCTGCTTGGTCCTATATAGTTAGAGCCTATTACAGAGTGTACTCTTTGATACTCGTGGTATTGACCATCTTCCTCTTTAATCATGTAAGAACCACTAGAGGTATCTGGCTTGCCATTGTCATCTCTAAGCACAAGCTTCTGAGATTCTTGGAGAGATTTTGTAGCAGTGGCTGATTGAGATGCTTTACTCTTTCTACCATCAAGGGTAGCTTCTAACTCCTCAACCTCTTTAGGAGACAAGTACTTGTTAGTAGCTCTATTATAGCCTCTCTTACCATTCTTATCTACTATGAGTACCTTACCATTATGCTGATTAACACCAAAGTAGTTAGTACCATAAGCAGAATTTATATAAGCAAGGTCTTTGACCTGTTGGGCATCCTCTCCTAGGTCTACTATAGAGCCAGTTTGGTCAAATATAATACCATTCCTTACAAAGTATTCCTTACCTCCATACTGTACCCTAGTACCTCCTTTAGCTTGCTGTGATGCCTTAGCTCTCTCAAATGCACTATCAGTATGAGTAGTGTTAGGCTTCTCATTTAATAAGAACCAAGTTCCCTGCATTCTCTTACCAGTAAGGTAAGTGGTAAGTACATTGCTATCTCTTAACCTGTTAGCATACTCTTGGCCTTTCTTGCCAGTGAGCTTCTTAGCATTAACATTGAAAGCAAGGTTAGCTTCATAGAAAGCATTAAGCACTTGGTTATATACCTCCTCTACAGGTGCTGTGTAAGGTTCAGATGTTTGTGTAGTACCAGCTCCTATATTAAGAAGTGATTTCTTTGCAAACCTCTTTAATAGTATATTCCTGTTCTGTCTCTTACCATCCCTATCAGCAAAAGCTATCTGCAATGATATGTCATTATCCTTGCTTACTATATTGATGTGGAAACTATCTGGTATATATAGTAGCTCTATCAAGTCCATATATACATTGTCAAGAGCCTCATCAAATCCCTTCTCAAGGTTAGCTATACCAGCCAAGTTGTTAAAAACTTTCTTCAAGTCATTAGCTATAGGATTATCCTGTGTATCTAAGTCAAACTCAGTCTTATTCAAGTGTCTTATATGAACCATCTTAGGACTAAGAGTACCTTTACTGTTAGGCAGAAGTATATATACTTTACCATCGGAGTTAGCCTCATCAAATACTGGCTCTACAAAGGTATCTGTATTAGCTTCCATAGACCTGTTCTTCATAACACCTATAGTAGCATCATCAGTACCTAGCAAGTCTCCTACTGATTGAGGCTTACTCCTGTCATAGCCATACTGACCACTCATTACCTTAGATACTCTCACAGTAGGTTGTTCACCCTTCTTAGCCTTATCCTTTATTTCTTTTACTCCTTCAATAGCCTCATCAGTGTTCATATAGTTCACTAATGTGCCTTTATGATAGAGTGCCAATAACTCAGAATGCTCATCTGTAGCAGGCTCATATCTTACCTCAAGCTCATCACCTTCCTTTACATTACCCTCATTGACATAATCAAAGGCATTCTTACCAGTCTTAGGGTCTACTTCCTTTAACTTGTTATATACATAGGAGTAGTCTTGATTCCTATTATCACCAACAAAGTCAATCAACACTCCGTCCCTCTTTGCATCCAAGTCAAACTGTGGTATGATTGACTTAATCACTCCTGTTACTGCTGTAGGTTTATACTTACTTGCCTCAGCCTCGGCTTCTTTTAATACCTCTTCTAGACTTGGAGGATTAAATGTATCAGGTTTAGATAACTTTTCTACTCTATCAATTATATCCGCTATTGCATCATTACCAACCATAGAAGAGAGGGCATTAACACTCCTCTGTGTTTGTCTTATGAGTTTAGGGTCTTTAGACTTACTAAGCTTTTCAATATTATTAGCTATCTGATTAGCTAATGTTTTAGCTTCTGTCTTAGCTTCTGGTGCTATATTGAGCTTATCAATCTTGTTAATAGTCTCATCAATGCTGAAAGGTTTATCTACAGGGGGCTGGGCTACATCATCTTTACCTACATTATCAGGTCTCTTTGTTCCAGTCTTCTTAGCTTCAACATCCTGCTTTTGGCTATTGCCACTATCTACTTTTTCCCTGGCTGCTATTACTATTTTATTAAATTCATTGTCAAGGGTCTCTTGAGCTTTTTCATCCCAAGTTGTTGCTTCAAGTGGAAGTTCTGTTGCCAGTACCTCATTACTCAAATCATCATAAGTGGCATTCTCATTGAATCTCCTATTAAGCATATCAAGAAGTTCAGATTTATGCTCACTATCAGAGCTATTAATTAACTCAGTAGCTTTCTTCTTGAACAATGAAGCTTTCTTATAACTCCTAGCTGCATCTGAGCTACTGCCATTCAAGTCATCCAGTGTAGCTTCACCATTATTTATAAGTGCTTCTACCTCTTGGAAGTTTGCAGTTTTATTCAGTGCTTCAACTTGCTTGGCTCTTGTTATTTCTGCATCCTTGTCAATGTTCTGTTTGTCAGCTTTTGCATGGTCCTCCTCTTGCTTCTTAGGGTTGAAGAGATACTCAGCAAACTTATCTTGATATATCTTTGAAGCATTACCTAGTCTTGACAAGTCATCTAGCTTCTTTAATACACTTTCCTTGTCATTTACACTAAGTACATCATTGTCAAGTTTATTAACCTGTACCTTTAGCCCCTCAAGCATATCAGGATTCTTAGCAAGAGTAGCAGCCATGGTCTCATTATCAAGACTTCTGACGAAGTTAAGATTATCAATAGCCTTTGTTATAAGTTGTATGACTCTGTCTGCTCTCCTATAGTTCTCACTCAGGTCTGTATGAGCCATACCTTCATGTGTCCTGATAGCCTCAGCAGCTCTCATTTGAGATTCTAGTCTACCTATTACATTATCTATAGTATCCTTAACCTGACTAGACATTTCACCAGCTCTCTTAGCCCAGTTACCAAGTTGAGTCTGCATCCATGTTAACTCTTCAAGTTGTTCATCTGATAATTGTTGGCCTGTATTAATATCAAGCTTCTCCCTTGTCTCTTGATATTGTTTAATAGTTTCAAAAATATCATCTTTATTTTTTGTAAGTTCAGAAATCATTTTTTGCTTACTTTCTTCATTACCAAAATTAGATGATATACTTCCATCTTTTTCTTTTACTGCCCAATCTGCAAAAGGCCCTATTAGTTCACCATTTTCATCTATAGTAGTAGTATTTCTAACTATTGCATCTAAGTTTTCATCAGAAGTATCAAAAGCTTCACCTATCATACCTTTTAATTCTTCTAATCTACCTGCATTATCAAAGGTAAGAATATCAGATACTAATTGAGCATGTTCAGCATTTTTAAATTCAAAAGCATCTCCATCTTCAGTAGCTTTATCCATATCCTTTTGATACTTATTATGCCTGATAAGTCCTTGATAATAATTTTTAAATTCAGGAGATTGCATTCTATTATTCATATAATTAGCAATATCCTGTTCTCTTTTTATTTTATCTTTGTATTCTCTCCATTCATTTATAGCACCTCCTTTAAGAGTAATCGGAGATTGAAGAGAGCCAGATTCACTTTTAATACTCCTAAAACTAGGCATACCTAATGCACCAGTGATAGCACCAATAGCAAACTCTTCCCATGCAGAACCATCATTTACAGTCTCATTAATACCATGAGCAAATGATTTCGCCCAATCAAGGGTTTCTTGTTCTGCTTCTCTATCAGTCTTGGCTTTATAGAAATTATTTACATCAGTAGTATAATAATGGCCTGCTATATTACTAGCCATACCCTGTGTAATTTCTTCAGTACCTTCAGATAATGCACCTCTAGTTATTGCAGCGGTAGCACCTAATTTAGTTGTAGCTGCTCCAAACTTGCCATCTCTTTTAAGTATATTAACTGCTCTTCTAGAGGATTTAAATCCATTGGCATATAATTTAGCAAACTGAAAAAGATTAGATGCTGTAAGGATAGGTATATTAAAAAGTAAATCCATATTACCCATCTTTAATCTATCCTCAATAAGTTTACCTAAAGCTTCGTTATAAGCTCCTATTTCATCTTGAATTAAGATAGAAGCTTCAGCAGTATCACCATATTGGTCTTTTATAGCTTGAACTCTTTGTAAGTGTTCAACATCTAACACTCTCTTATTATCTTCAAACCATTGTTTACTATTATTAAGTGCTTCAATTCTTCCTTCATTAACTGCTGACATTGCAGCACCTGCACCTGAAAGTACCATTTTGGGGACTTCAGAAGCTTTAGCAAATTTAGCTGCTTTAGCAAGAGTTCCCATAAGCTGAGGTATCTTTGTTGCTTTAAGTGCTGCTGAGAATACATTACCACTATAAAAAGCACCCACTGTAAAACCTAAGTTCTTGATAAACTTATCCCCTAAGAAGTTAGCGGTAAAAACATTTTCATACCAAGGTTCCTCAGTTTCTTGAGTTGAATAGTAATTAGGAAGTTCTTGCTCTGATATTTCATTAACTGTTTGCATGAGCCTTGAGAAATCGTTATCCCAAAGACCAGACCAGTCCTTTCTATTAAACGCTTCACCTATTCCAGTTACTAATCCTACAGTACCATCAAGAAATGTAGTACCAGCAAGTATAACACCTTTAGCTAAACCATTAGTTACCTTTAGGTACCAAGGTTGACTTGAAGCCCTCTGATTTTGAATATCTTCAGGAGTAGCGTTTATTAAAAGACCTTTATCATAAGTAGAACTACCATAGTCTAAACCTGTATTAATGGGAGTTATTAAAGAGGGGTCTCTTAATGCTTCATATCCTATGCGTCCTTGTGATACATCATAATTTCTATAAAGAGCTTTAGCCTTTAAATTTTGTATGTCATTTAACTGAGATTCTGACAAAGCTGCATCTATAGGATTAGATGCTTGTGGATATAAGTCAGGATTCCTAACCCCTCTAAGGGGGTTAGGACCTGTTTCAGTTATTTGTTTTTGTCTTACCATTTAAATTAAACTATAATTATATTATCTATAAATTATATAGGTTGTTATTTATGGGATTGCATTTTCTGATGTATTATGCACATTATATACTGGAGATTTATAGGAACTACCAGCAGCATTTACCATACCTCTTACATAAGCTCCTCCACTATTATCTATAGCATCTTCTAATATTTTTCCAGCTTTAGAAGAATAGTATGCTGCATCTCCCCAATCTCTAATTAATTGATTTTTGGTATTTATGGCATCACTTAAAACTGGAACATCTATATTATATACCTCATTCATCATACTACCCAAATTATTAGCATTAATGAAATAAGATTTTCCATTAAATAGCATAATCATTCCCCTATTTTCTTTATTTGGAGAAGCAAGAAATCTTACACTTCCTTTTACTTTGTCATTATCAGCATCATAGAAATCATCTAAATCTAATTCCTTTGGACTCAACTTCAATTTGCCAGTCTTATCAAATTCTTCAATTTCTTTAAATTTAACTTTATCTTTAGTACTTACTAAAGGTAGCATACTCTTAAATGTTTCAGTAGGATTGTCAAATTTAATATCAAATGTTTTCATGCTATAAGCTCCTACTCCTTGTTCAAGAGTAGACTTCATCTGTCTAGAAATATCAGATAATTGCCATATCTTTCTTCCATTAGAATTATAAGGGGTATAATTACTATTTAGCGTCTTTACTATATTATCATAGTACCTAGAAATAGTTCTTATATTCTCCTTTTGATATTCTTGGAAAGTTGACACATTTTTTAAATTTTTTGGTATTAAGTCTGGGTCTTTAACATTGTAATTAATAGGCACTTGATGCGCTTTAAAATCTTTTAATATTTCCTCTTTAGACCTTAGTATTCCTTTATCATTAAATAATTTTACTTTAATACCATGTCCTATATCAACATACTTACTATATTTTCCATTTAAGTTTCCTGATAAACCTAAACTTTTTGCAAGACCATATATTTTCTTGCTTAGATTTGCACCTTCTGCATTAGGACTTAATAAATCTATTAAATTTATAGGTATTCTGCCTTGACTAGCATTATTTGCAGCTTGTCTTTGTTGTGCATAATGATTAGCTAATGCTTGTCTATAACCCTCTAAACCTGCTTGGTCAGTAAGTATTTGTGATTCATCTGGTCCTATAGCACTATAAGCACCTTGGTTAGCATAATAATAAGCTTTTCTCAGAGCCTCTGCATCTCCCCAATCTTTAACACCACTCCCAGTAACTACATCATCTACTATTTTAGTTAATATCTGACTAGCATTAGGGTCTCTTCTAATTACTGCATCTACATCTTCTGGTCTAAACCCTCTATGTTTAATATATTCATATTGATAAGGCAATAACTTCTTTAATTTAGCTCTACCTTCTTCACTCCCTCTAGCTTGTGTAGCAAGTTTACTTGCCATATTAGCTACTTGTTGGGTAAGCATGGCACCATTAATTGGAGTTCCATAGTCTAAAGCTGGATTATCAATGAATTTATCAAGAGAAGTAGCAGCCATGTTTCTTTGAAACAACATAGTAGGATTTTGAGCAAGTAACTTTCTTTGCTCATCTGAAAGAGCCTGTCTCCTTTTATAAGCTTGTTCAATAGGTACTATTTCTTTACTATACCTATTTCTCATATTAAGCATGTTTTTTCTGCTTGTAACATTTAAACCCTCCCTTGCTAGTTGCTCTGCCTGCATATTAAGGTCATCTGCATAGGTTTTATACATTTTATAAGCATTAGGGTCTGTTTGTTCATTGGCCAAGTTTTCCCATACATTAGCTTTAGTAGATAGTTCACTATATTGATTCTCTAATTCTTGATGAGCTTGAGTAGCCATTAATGCAGGAGCCAGAAAATCTTGATACGTAAAGGGTTTAAATTGAGAATTTGCAATTAATGTATAATTAGCCACGTTTACCTCCTTTTCTAATAGTTAAATAACCACCTCTGGCCCTAGTAGTTCCTTTATAAGGAACTCCGTCACCTCTTGTAGAGGCACCATATAATAAAGCAGGGCTTTCATTTACCCAAGCTTTCATTACTTCTTCTCTACCAATATCACCAAGAGAATTAAAGAAGTTAGTAAGATTAGCACTAATAGCAGAACCTCTTCTAGCATCAATAGCATCTCTCATAGCTATAGCTTGTGCCATACCACTTAGTCTACCACTCTTTGCTTTTAAGGCAGCTTCTTGGTTAGCCATTGCGGATTTTAATCCCATTTCAGCATTAACTTGATTAGTACCTCTATTAAATGCAGCAACTCTTTCTCTTTGGCCTTGGTTATATTCTTCAGCTTGTCTTACAAAATCTCCTAATCTACTTTGTGCATTATAATCTGAAGCCACTAAGCCAGCTAAAGCAACTGCTCTATTACCAGCACTTTGATTTACAATAGCTCTTCTTGCAGCACCTGATTGTGCATTTAATTTATTAGTGAAATAGTTTCTGTCTAATGGATTATATTGTATATAATCACCTATAGGTGTATAACTTGTAGGGGTATAATTACCCATCTGATTAGCGGCATTTAATATAGTATCAGCACCACTATAGTCAGGCTTACTAAATAAGTTTTGTCCTAATCCTATAGCTGCACCTAACACAGGAGCATATCTGAGGTTAGTTAATGTATTAGGTTTTTTCTTACTTGTACTATATAAATTATCTATAGTACTATTATCAATAATACCTCTTGCTGACTTTGCAACCATAGAAGTGCCTGTACCTAAAGGAGCTTCATTATTATATACTCTAGCTACATCCAATAGCTCATTATCATCTAGGGCAGCAGTATAACTTGGTATAGTTGTAAATGGAGATTGACCATAGGTACTCATGAATCTTTCATAAGGATTTAAGGATTGAGGTTGTTTACCCATTCCATCAAATAGAGTACCCATTCTGCCTCCATGTGCATATTTTTTACCTTCTTTTTTCATTTGTTCTTGTTCTCTTATAAGCTCTTGAGCTTGCTGCAATTTAACCATAGAACTTATTAAACCTCTTTCACTTATTGGGTCATTGGGTCTTTCTTCAGCCTCCTTACTTAATTTCTTTGCAGCTTTTGCAAAAGTAAGGTCCTTACCTTTACTCAAACCTAGAGAACTTCTCATACTATTGGGAACATTCATCCTATCACTAAATACGTAATCATCAAAGATTACTTCTCCTTCTTCAACTAGATTAGGAACACCTTGTGCATCCATACCCATTTGTACACCCTCCATAGGATTTTCTTCATGAGTACCTCCATTACCTACTATAGTAAGACCATTATTCCATTCTGCACCATTAGTAAGTAAACTACCACCAAAAGCGTGTTTCCATTTCCTAGCATTAAGAGCAAAGGTAGCCATCTTCTTTTGTTCAGGAGTACCATGCTCTTTATACCAAGTAGAAGATTTTCCTGTTCTCTTTTTTAATCTAGTAAATTTACCCCTATTCTCTGGTTTAATATGTATATTTCCACCATCAGCAAATGTATTGCCAAAGGGGGACATTGTTCCTGTATATCTCATAGTCAGAGGTCCTCCATATGCTGCATAATTAGCCAATGTATTCAAATTATTTTGTTCATCTAAGTTGTCAGCAGCTAATCCAAAATTAGCTATTGCTAATTGATTAGCAAAATCTCTTTGTCTATTAATTTCATTTGTTAGTCTTTTAGCTTTATTACTAAACCAGCCATCCTTACCAATATCTGATTTACTAACACTATTTAATAGACCAAAGTTAGATTGGTTTAATAAGTCTGTAGTATTAGAAGCAGCAAATCGCATATTACTTTGTTGTGTATTAGCAGCTTTGGCTTCTTGTACTGCCTGTTTATTTATTTGACTGCCAAAGGCTTTATTTACCAAGCCTCCAACTATGTTAAGTCCTGCTCCAGCTACAGCACCCCAAGGGCCAGGAATAGCACTAGCTATGCTACCCAGTCCTTGTATAGCATTGCCTGTTCCAGAGGAAAGTCCTCCTGAAATACCTTGGCCTACCATAGAACCAGCAGCACCAATAGCACCATTAAGTGCACCGCTATCAAAGGCATTGCTCATGTTCTTTCCAAAGCCAGCACCTTTTTGCCATGAGAATCCACCATCATCAAAATAGTTAGCTCTTCTCTTTCTTATTTTCTTAGCCATAATATAATCAATAATTTTTGCAAAGATAACAAATCATTTTTAAATATGAAAGACTTATATAGAAAAAGTAGTGATAGACAAATTAAATAACTTATCTACCACTACTTTTCTTTGTTTATGTATAGTAAGTAACTGCTATATCATATAACCTCACCTCATTGTTGCTATTGCCTGACATTGCAATCTTTGCCCAAGGATTTCTTATTCTATCTCTTTTGAACTTACCAAAAGAATTACTTCTGCCAACTTGCCATCTCCAAGTCCTAAACTTTTTCTTTAGAGAGCTTGTAGTAGATGTTGCTGTCTGGTATTCATTTGTAGTAACCAAAAGATTGAAAGGATAACTATCAGCTTTCCAATTAGTGAAATGTTCTATGCCATTAGTTCTGAACTCTATAGTATCAAATATCTTATCAAGATGGAACTCAGGATTAGCTATAACAGCAAGAGAGTATCCTTTATTTTCTCCAAAGAAGGTGCCATAGTCTTCTCCTCCTTGTAACTTCCAAACTTCATTACCCTTTACCTGATAAGTATTACCTTCAACATTGAACATCCACTCTACCTTACCATAGTCATAAAATGAGGAGAATGCACCTAACTTTTCACTGAAAGCTAGTGAATCTGTGCTTGTTGTAAAGTAAATATCACTATTGTTCCTATCATAGAATGTTCTAATAGCACCATAGTCTTCAGGATTCCATGAAGCTAAAGATACATTACTATTTATCCAAGAGTACATATTCTTGGTATATGTAAGGTCTGCTATGGATTGCCCATTAAAGGATAAGATACCTTGATTCAAATCATCTACAAAATATACTCCACTGGGAGTTTCAGCCATAGACCATTTATTTTGACAACCAAATTTATTTGTAATATACAATTTACCATCTACTTTACCACTATTAGCTAATTCAATTGGTAAACCATCAGAAGTATTTAGCTGTACTCTTGAATTAAAGTTTATTTTACTTATACCTTTCTCTTGAAAAGAATATATTTCATTATTTATTCTTTTTAAAGAGGTAACTTTACCTAAATCACCATCTAAATCTAAAGCATTGTTCAAATGTATATTTGTCCAAGAATCAGTTTCTTCCCCTAAAGTTTTTGTTAGAGACCATACAATTTGATTTGGGAATTTAGTGGTTGAAGACTTATCTTCTTCAAGATATTTTGCTGTATAGAAATTATTACTTTGACTATAAACTTTATTAAATAAATTAAAGTTATTAGGACTCACACTGAGATTATTTTCATTTCCCCTATTTCTATCATATCTTCCATCAATATTTATCCTAGTTTCTACCATAAAAGAAGGAATGTCAATAACTTGATTTATATCTTCTCTGGTATTACTATAAGTTTTTAAATGGTCATATCTACAATAGAAAGTATCTCCTTGTGTAGCATATATACTTGTAATATTTTCCTTAAAAGAAACATTATTACCACATACTTGCCATACATTGTTACTTAATGCTGTTTCATCATTCCCACCAAAAGCATTTATTATTTTATCTCTATAAATCTCACCGATTAAATAATATCCAAAATCCCCTATATTACCATCATATTCTGCTATGGAATAATCATTTATATTTATATAATCTTGATTAAAGTCATAATTATTAATATTTAAATCATCCTTATTAAATAGTACTTCTTTATTAGAAGTCATACTACCAGATTCATTAATAATATTACTATTATTCTTTAATTTGGGTAATAGATTATATTTACTATTCTTATAGTCTAAAACCATTACACCATGTCCTGTAGATTTATATTGTATAGGTACTGGGTCTTGGTTAAATCCTGGAACATTCTTATTGTTTTGTAGAGGATAATAATTCTTTGCAGTATCTTCATAAATAACACCTGCCCAAGAAAGTTGATAAGTTATCCTTTGTAAAATATTTATATCAGAGTCCTGTCTTAGGTTAGATGTATGTCCATGCCTACTAGCTGCTGATAATAAACATTCATCTTTTATATTAGTAACATCCTCTTTCTTAGTTGCCTTAAAGGTCAATATTTTATCACAATTGCCTTTGTATTGTATATTTCTACCGAAAGCTTTTAGATTAATTATAGATGAAACTTGGTCACTATTAAATATTTTAAAATCTTGGATAGCACATTCTTTATACGTATTTAAGAATCTTGAAGGAAGGCATATCCTATAATTAGACATTATCTTTTTTGATAATATAGATTTTCTGTTAGCAGCATCAACAGTCTTAGGAGTATTATTAAGAGAGCCTTTTCTATGCCAAGGATAAATTGCAAAAGAATTACCTACTCCCACATTCTCTCCTTGATATTGCATGCCAGTGTCATACTCTGAATCTACCCAGAATTGCCAATTAATAAGACTTCTACTAGACACATTCTTCCCTGTTGAAGAAGCCCTTCTCCTTATAAAGGTATTAAAAGCACCTGCATAAGGATTAAATAGGTTTTCTGTTTGTATAGTAATATCAGATAATGTATGTTTTAAGGGAGCATATCCTACAATTCTGAGTTTTATGTTACTATCAAGTGCTATATGGGTAAGTTCATCTGAATAATTTAAATCTAATTCAGGAGAATGAATAGTTAATATTCTCTTATCAATACCATATACTTTATTAATATTATCAATATCACCGCTGTTTATTTCATAATTATCAATATTGTCTACACATTGTATTTCACCATTAAATTGCATTGCAGAAGGTAGGGTTTTCAATTTATATTTACCATCTTCTACAGTAAACATATTACTTTCAAGATAATTACCAGCATGTGCAAGACCTTGCATATCTATATTATTTCTTGTATTGTCTGGAATAAAAGTGTACTGTGGTCTTGCAAACCAATCACTTTGTACATAAGGAGCATTATTATGCCTATCTCTTACATTATACAATGTAGAACATAATATGCCTTGACACAATACTTTTCTTGTATTTACATCAGGATATACACATAAGGGCCTAGCACCAATAAAACCATTAGCTTTAAATTCTTCTATAAGTTCTTTAGTAATAGTGATTCTTGCTATTGGCTTACTTTCTATTCCATCATTATATAATAATGGGGTAATACCTATAGTATTTGTAAAATCTCCTATATATAGCACCTCTGACCAATTACCAGTCTTATATTGTAATTGTAACCCAAACCTATAGGTCTCACCTTTCTTAAAATAAGCAGCTTCATTTGAGGCTTTCAAACTACTATTAAATACATAATCCTTATCTAAGGAAGATACATCTTCTACATTATAATTATAATATACAAAATCAACTGAAAGTTGTCTTACCTTTTCTTTTAATTCCTTACTTATATTATAAGTATCTGTATTTATATTCCCTAAAAACAATGTATTATCTTTATGTGTAAGGGTAGAAGCTTTAAATAAATCAGGTTGATATAATAATTCAATAGGGTCAACTATAGTTCCTATATTACCTGTATCTATAAAAGAATATGTATTTCTTGATTCTGAACTATCATCTGTAGTAGATAATTTTATAATAAATGAATCTACATTAAGACCTTCTTTACTCTTAGCTCTTACAAAGATTGAAAATTTACCTCCACCATTATGTATATAATTTATAACATTTTCTGTATTAGTAGTTACATTCTGCTTGAATAGAATTTTATCTTCTACTAGAGTATAAGGGATAATAATATCTTTGTACACATAAAGTACAGGAGATTCTTCATTTAGACCTTGACTTTCAAAATAACATTTCTGTAAATCAAAAGTATTACTATTAATTACTTTTTCAACATCTGGCTTATACTCAATATCATTAATAGTAGTTTTAAAATTAGTAATACTTGAAGTATATTTATCTATAGTATCATTTCTTCTTATAGTATAAATTTTAGTATTTAAAGTAGTGCCATACTTATTTTTTACATTAACACAGATATTGAGTACTTCTTTATTCCTAAGCTGTAAAGATGTATTTAAGGGAATATCTTTAGCCAATGTACCATTATTAATGATATTCACTGTAGTTAATGAATTATCATAATAATAGAAAACTCTCAATGACTTAGTATCAATTAAGTCTTCATTAACATAATATAGTTTTAAAGAATTAAGAGTTATGTCAATAGCAGTTCCACTATCATTTGCTACCAACAAGTCCCCATTATTTCCATCTGGGTATTTATTAATTATTTCTTCATTATAACTATAATCAAGAGACTCAATGCCATAAGAGAACTTTCTTTCAGGGGTTACAGGTTCACCATCCTTTATACCTACAATATAATAAGAGTTCTCAATCTTAACTAAAGGGTCTTCTTTAGTAGATACATAGAGTTCCCAATTCTCATTTAATATTCTTTTTTCACTGCCGTCTATTCCAACAGGCACAGATGGCCATATCATTAATATAGAAAATTCTTTATCAATAGTAAAAGTATAGCCATTTGATTCATCTCTAAGATAAACACTCTTAAAGTTTTTGGTATATCTTTCCTCTATAGGAGTCTTAGGAATATTAGTACTGTTAGGTATAGCTCTTGGATTTATACATACTGCATACCTACCATCATAAAGACATAAGTCATAGTACCATAAATTTGAGCTAAGGTACATTGAATTAAAGTAATCTATTATAGAACCAGAAGATACAAAGTCTCCTTCTTCACCATACCTTATGCCATATCCACTAATATGTGTAAAGTCAGGGTCATCTAATTTTACATTATTAAGTAACTTATTTAAATATTTCATATCTTTATATCTTTAATTAGAGTAACAGTAGGAGTTGCATCTAAAGAAGTTCTAAATATTCTATACACTTTTACATAATCAAAAGTAGTATTTAAGTTTATTATTTCTATATTAAAAGATACCCCACTTTTCTGTGACCCATCTGGATTAAGACCTCTACCATTATCAGAAGTATAATATAAAGGAGACATACAACACATTCCTGTGGATTGACCATATTTATTATAATATGATAAAGCATATTGAACAACACCTGCCTCAAAGTTTCCATTCACTTCAAATACAGGGGTAACATAAAATTCAGTATTTACATTTGATATTATAGGATTAAAATCAAATTGAAAATTGTCATCTTCCTTTATATACTTTCTTATTTCTTCTTCTGATTGTCCTTCAAGATTTAATAATAACACCCTAGGTGAATTTATGCCATCTACCCAATATACCTTTTGTATATCTGAAGTTTCATAAATTCCTATACTTTCTATAGGATGTAAAGTATTGAAACCTAGATTACCCCTATATAATAAGATTTCCTGTTGTAAATTACCATTAATACTTTTTATGTTATATATTGCATCAGGTTTAGTATCACCTAAATTAGTTACAAATAGAATGGCATTATTATTTATTACTTGAATACCAATAATAGTACCTTGTATAGTAAGTATCTTAGAATTACTTTTTTCATTAACAAGACATAAGGAAGTATCTTTACCCGTAGTAACTATCCTCATGTTCCTAATACTATATGCAGCATCAGCAGGAAATTGGCTAACTGCCAAATCCTGCTGCATACTTTTAGGTACTATAGATATTTGTTTCTTTTGCATATCATTGTATTCTTATAAATTCTCTTTTCCCTAATGATTTCATGCCTTTACTATGTTCATTGGTTCTTTGCAATAACTGAGTCCACATATTACTGATGGATTCCATCTGGTCTATAGTAGGCATATTTAAATCTCTTTGTGCCTGACCAACATACCACGCGTATTCTTGCTGGGTATTTTGTAATACTGCATTATTTATTTTACCTTGGTCAAAGAGAATTGTAAATACTTTTTTCTTTATATAAAGTTCTAATGCCTGTATAAAGCTACTATTTTCAGGTATCATAGGATAACCTTCATCGTCTACTTTAATAGCATGATAGGCAACTTCTATAACCCCTTCCTTAAGAGAGGTATAGATAGCATTATTCTGTAACTTATAAGTCAAGTCCCCAGTCTCTGAGTTTCCATTAGGCTCCTTCTCAGAACTATAATGGAAATTATCTGAAGCATATCTAAATACTTTAGGACAATATTCCCCTTCCTTATAAGTTCTTACTTGTATCATATCATAGTAGTCACAAGGCAAACACCCCCTGTAGTTTTCTATGTTAACTAGAGCTGTCTTTTCTTCAAACTCATTAGGCACTCCTACAATCTGTATGAAGTGTACAGCGTAGTTTACAGCTCTTTCAAAAGATAGGTCTTGTAGGAGAGGGTGGTCTAACAAGTCATCTAGTATTTGTTTAATGCTAATATATTTAGTCATTTCTTAATTATTATTACTTAAAAGTTGTTGGTCCTTTTCTTTTATTCTTTTTATAGGCTGTTACTACCGCAGTATGTAAATTAATCTCATCAGGATATTGAGACCTAAAATAATAATCTTCAGTATGATTTCCTCCTGTAGCAACGTCTAAAGTATGATAGTCTGCAAGTCTTTTACCTACAACTAAATTATCTTCAGTACTGTGACCGCCCCTACTATACCTAAGAATAGGATTGTTGTTCTCATCAAGACCTTCAATTAACATAGTATGATAAGTACCCGTATTAGGATTTTTACTTATTAATAAATCCCCAGGAATAGCTTCATCCTTGCTTATCTCTCTATATCCTGTATTTGGATTATTTACTATGTTTTTAGCAGACATGTAAGAATTATTAGGATTTACCCATTGAGTTGCAGATAAAGTACAATTAGATAAACCCCCTCTGCCAAAAACATCTTTAAGAGTTTTTCTGATTCCATATATAACAGGATTCATATTAAAATCTCTTGCACTATTATAGTTTGAAGCTACGGTATTTGCTTTATTAAGAACTTTATCTCTTTCACTTAAAGGCCCGCCTTCTTCAAATTTGTTATATATCTCCCTAATAGTGTTTAAATCAGTAATACCATTATTTATTCCTAACTTTATATAAGCTGCCCTATCACGCATAGATAACTTATTCCAACTCATACTAATTTCTATTTAATAGGAAAGCATCTACTTTGCCTTCCTTGATATTTCTTTTAAGAGTTTTCTTCAGTTCCCTATTGGCATTGAACTGGTAGAAAGATTTGTTTGTATAGTCTGCCTTAGCCTTGTTATAATGAACCTTGAAAATCTCTTTTTCCTCCATTTTAATGAGTGTTCTACTCTTATAGGCTTCCTCATCTTCACACCATAATTTAAGTGTCCTATCCCAATCTATTGGGAGATTGCTATGCAGTTTCCCATCCTTGAAATTAACATAAGTACTTATCTTTCTAAGTTCTATAGTGCCCATCCTATGAGGAAGTTTTATATCCCCTCCTGTAGATAGGTTGAGAGCAAGCTCATTGTTTATCTTCCTAATTATACTATAAAACTCATGCTCAGTAAGCCTTTGGCCTATATCAATCCATTGCCTCTTTCTAAGCCACTTGTAAGCATCATATACTCCCAATGACTTGTTCACTTTATGAACTCTAGGCTCATTTAATTTAAGAAGTTCTTCCCTAGTCATTAAGATTCAATCTGCTTCTGTAAGTTTGATTTAGCATTCCTTGCTATGAAGTTAGCTAGATTAGCCAAGTCATCCATAGCATTGTTCTCAGAATCTTCAGGCTTATATATAGCTCCTGAAAGTTCCTTGGTCACTAGCTCTGTTAAAGGAGGAATAAGTGCATCTTCAAGAGGAAACTCCTTGTCAAGAATATCACAGCTCTCTGATTGCTCACACTCTAATTCTGAGGCTTCTTCTGCATCACTAAATACTCCAGTAAACTTTATTTCCTCTAAGTAATAGAGCTGTGGATTTGAAGACTTTAGATATAAATATCCATCAGGTCCTTTAGCAGCATAAATTATATTCTGAAGCCATTTATTGTGTCCTATATATCTCAGCCTATCCCTAGATACATAAGTTATCTCTCCATTGAAGTAGTCATCTGAATGCACTCTAGATTGTCCTATATTCATAGTTTCAGGTATCTTCTTAGTACTCCTCATATAGGTACCTTCACAAGGTATTCCCTCTACTCCTTCATGCTCTTCTAGGTCTAAGCACAGAGTCTGATAGTTGGATAATGGAACTTCCTTCCTTACATCAGAGTATCTTTGCTTTAAGAGAAAAGCCCTATATTTACTTAGCAAGAATATAATATGGTCTTCAGTAAAAGATGAATCATCACTCATAAGTTTTAGTTCATCTAATATTAAGTACACTAGTTGTCTGTATGTTCTCATATTGATACATATTAAAAAAGTTCTTGTGGCAAAGATACTAAGAATTTATCAATGCCACAAGAACTTTATTGTTTTAGTTATTGTTCTTACAAAGTTTTATTAACAGGATACCTTAGCATTCAATTCAAGGAAGTAGCTCATGTCATGCTTTGCAACCTTAGTGAAAAAATACTTCTTAAAGCTAGCTAACTTATCATAGTTCTGCATCAACATAGCTTTAGCATTATTAAATGCTGCATCCCCAATTCTCTTTCTAAGATGTTCCTCATATACAGGAATCTTATCATCAGAAGAAAATAAATGTATGAGGTATAACTGATTATGGTCTACCTGTGTAGTAGTTACTACATAATTACCTCTTTCTCTGTAAAGGTGCCCTACTCCCCAATTCTTGATAAGAAGAACTTCACCTCCTGCAAGCCATGTCTTGATAGACATCAGAGGTTCATCTAATCCATACTTTATAAGACCAGTAAGTCCTCCAATCTTGAACCACCATCCTATACTTGAAGCATATACTGCTCCTAATACACAAGAGCAGGGAACTACTTCTGCATCAGGATTTTGGTCTAGTAGCTTATCTGTCCACTTAGCTGTGTATTCCCATCCATCCTCTGTCATATTAACAAATGAGGCATAAGTACCAAACCTTTTTCTTCCTATATGTCCATCTTCATTACTATAGATTCCATATTCATCTTTACCAAAGTAGACAGTGTTAGAAGTTATTAGTCTATTAGGGTTTTCATCAAGAAGACTTACTAGTCTCTCATCCCAATTAAACTCATAGAATCTCATATGGGCATCAAGCAGCACAAAGTAAGGAGTAGTGCAATGGAATACACCAAAGTTTCTAGAACCTGCTACACCTAGGTTAGTATCATTCCTATAGTAGTCACATCCAAAGATTTCAGCTACCTTCTTGTAATTATACCCATCATTGCTATTATCATCAATGAGCATAATCTTCACATCCTTGGCTGTAGCTCTTACAGAAGTAACAGTTTTCTCTACTTCATATCCTTCATTTTGGAAAGGAATAATTACAGTTAATTTACTATTGCTTCCCTTAATATGGTCCCCATTACCTACATTAGCATGGCAATAAGCATTCTGAATCATGGTAGCACCATCAAAGGGGCTTGGATTCATTGTAACCTGCTTATCATGCTGTCTGTAATAGTTTACTACTTTAGGAACATTGAATATCTTCAATCCATGAGTAACAGCAGTTATCCATAGCTTTTGGTCTTCAGCACCATCAAATATCTTTTCATACCAGAAAGGAAGTTTTAATAGTGAAGATTTTCTCATCATAACTGTAGGATGTCCTATGCAATTATGATGGTCCAAATATTCTCTTATAACCTCACCTGGCCCTGGTTGGAAGTATTCTTTAACTGCTTTCCCATTACCCCATTCAAATCCAGCACCCATAATATCTACATCAGGATGCCCCTGCATCCAATTAAACTGATATTCAAGTCTATCAGGATACATCATATCATCAGCATCCATCCTAGCTATGTAGATTCCAATAGCTCTCCTAATACCTAAGTTAAGTGCTTCTGATATACCATCATGCCTCTTCTTTATATAGACAATCCTATCATCTGTATAGGATTTGATTATATTCTCTGTATTATCTGTTGAACCATCATCAACAATGATAAATTCAAAGTCAGTGAAAGTTTGTGCAAGTACACTATCTATACACTCCTTAAGATATGTTTCACCATTATACACAGGCATAACAACTGAAATCATCTTATAGTGAGAAGTCATGCCTAGATGAATAGCATGAGTGTCTTCAGTAGGATGAAATTCATCTATAGGATAGAAATACATCTTAGGGTAAATAGTAAGCCCATCAAACTTCTGTAACAGATTCACATCAGGGCTAAAGTCATATATCTCCTTTACACCTGCTGTTGTAGCATAGATACTATTGCATATATTAAGAGAACCATCCCTCTTAATATAGTGCTTATTCTCCATCTTATCTAAGAGAGCCTTAATAGTTGGATTACCTTTCTCTGCTCCTACTAAGCCCCATCCTATTTCACCAGGGTTTATCATTCCTACAAACATCTTGTTGTCTAGGAATGGGTCTAGGGATTTAGTAACCATTTGGTCTGCATCTAGGTATATGCCACCATAGTTATAAAGTACATATAGCCTCATATAGTCTACTATGTAACCATAAGAGCCACATCCACATTCATAACATTCTTTTACCCAAGGAACAGAATTAACATCAAAAGTTTCTTCATTCCATAATCTTATCTCATAATCTGGCAGAATCCTCTTCCATGATTCAATACTTCTCTGAACTGCTTTGGGTAATTCCTTATTTTTGTCTTTGCTGAACCAGCAATAATGTATTATTTTGGGAATCATACTGATAAGATTTTTTAATAAAGTAGGTACTGATATTACACAGTACCTACTATTTTGTTATGTATTAGGCATCCACTAAAGGAGCATCTTTCATATCAATTACTACACTTGACTGAGTAGTACCTGCTAGACTGACTTCTTCAGGGTTAATGCCATCAGATGTAACCTTAATTACAGTACCACCTGTATTAGATTGTAACTTAAGTACTGCTGGTGCTGCTGTTGTAGTTGTAGTACTAGTAGTTGTAGCACTTGCTAAAACTGCCTCTACTATAATATCGCTACCTGGAGTAATAGCATCTGTAGTATAAGGTAATGTAACAATCTGACCATTGACTTTCAGCTGTGGAATCTTCCAGTCAGGATTAACAACTGTAGCAGAAGTAAATCCTATAGTGATAGTAGGAGTAACATCTGTTGGGAACTCTAAGGTCTTTACAACATCATCAGTCCCAACTGGGACTGTACCAAAGGTACCTGTAACTGTGTAATTTGTAATACTATTGCCCTTGAAAGTAACAGTAACAGGTTTCTGTGAGTACCTAATATACAACTCTTTAGTCTGTCCAGCATTCAGAGTGAAATTATGGACCTTACTTGAGGTAAGTAAGTTTTTATAGTTTTGGTCTGCATATATACCCTTAAACACTTTACCTGAAGGGTCAGCAGAGGTAACTTGAACTTTTACTTGTCTTTGTCTAATTTGTGCCATATTTTTAGGGAATTGAAACTTTTGTACTAGTTGAAGTAGTGGTTGGGGTAGAATTAGAACCCTTAAATTTAATAGTTATATATGACATACCATCAGAAGGAGTGTCAAATTTATATTCTTGCTCATTTGATAGTAGTTCACCTGTCTTGCTGTCATAGAACCCAATAACCTGCTCATAAGTAGAAAGAGGAAGGCTAAGAGTAATTTTGCTGCCTATTGTGCCTCCCATGCCTGAATAAGAATAGTGAACTGTATCTCCCTTTAAGACAAAGGAGGTATTATCTCCATTAGAGATATTTACATTAACTGTTCTTGAATCTTCAGGCAGGCTCACATCCAGGTCTCTGGTATCTAGTTGCAGATATGCTAACTGACCTGGAGGCTCAGTGGATATAGTACCAGTAGTTGATGTAGTAGAACTACTACCTATTTCAACAACTTCTCCATCAGATAGAGTAACTTCTACCTTAACATTATCTGCATTAGCATGAAGAATAACATATGTAGAAGTGTCTACAATCTTTGTTAGTGTAGAATAGAAATCATCTTTTGTTTTATCACCACTATTAGACTTATAATTTTGATAAGTACTATCAGCTTTCTCAACTAGGTTAGAATCTGATACTCCATCCTTAAACCAGTACTCAGTAATAGAATCACCACTTTTGACACCAATAGTCAAGCCTACACATCTTTTAGATGTGGTAAGTGCAGTCAAAGCTGCACTTACACTATTATATGGTCCATATCTCTTATCCATTTGAGGATAAGGATTAAATCTACTATCACTCCCAGTGAAGTTCACAATATCACTTATAGTTACTGCCATCTTTATTTATTTTTAGCTTTAACATTTATAAGTTCAGGAGCACCACCATAGTTGTTATAGATGAAATACACATCATAGTTTATGCCATTATAGGCCCCACCCTGATTAGCATTTACTCCTCCCCTTGTGTACTTGGAATAGAAAATGCCATTATTTGTATCATCAGGGATATTTTCCTTAGTATTATCATAACATACAGTAGTTATTCCACCTGATGTGAAGGCTGCATATTGTAACTCTACCTTATCTACAGGAACTATTAGATATGTGTAATATCCATTCTGTGGGATAGTAAACTTATTTACCTCAGTACCTGTTATGGTTTTTGACTTTGTGCCTTCTCTCTCCATTAGAGTATTTATAGGAGTATCTACAAAATCAAGAGGAGACATGTAGTCTTCTACTACGCCATAGTAGACATTGTTACCTACAACAGGTGGTTGAGTACTAGTACTTGTAGTAGTTGCATCTACAGGAATAAATACTGGGTCTATAATTGCTGACTTATTATTACTATAAGGAAGCTCAGTAGCAGTACCATTTATTATAACTTTGTCAACTTTCCATCTGTCATCAGCACATACTATTTTATTGATAACATAGGTTACACCGCTACCTGCCTCAGCAATTGTCTTAGAAACATCCACATCAGTTACTGAGACTGTTTGATTTGTATTATAAGTAGCTGTATAAGGAATACTACCAGACTTAAATAAGAGAACAACAGGTGCTGGAGTTGATGTCGTTGTAGTTGTAGAGGAAGTTGTAGTACTCACTTCTCTATACCTAAGCTCTATGGTGTTAGTTCCTGTTGAAGGTATAGTATATTGTAAAATATTACTGCTACCAATTAAAGACCCTGCTACATAAAAGCCACTGAAAACAAATCCAGGAACAGCCTGAGCCATTATAGTAACTTTGCTACCTACTCTTACCTTTACTGGAGTTCCTATCCCAACTAGTTCATTGTCTACATAGGCAGTACTAGCTACTGTAGAACTAAGTATCAGATAAGTAGGCTTAATAGGAGGTTGAGTAGTTGTACTTGTAGTAGTTGTTGTGGTTGGCACAATTACAGGCGGAGGAGTAGAACTCCCTCCATCACAACATACACATTCACAGCAAGGTCTATTAGTTGGTAAAGATACTTCACAAGTGGAACCAAAGAATTGGTATAATAAATCTCGCATCAGCTTAATATCTTCGTTTGTTATATAATATCTTAGCTCAGTGTGAGTGATTTCATAAATGAAGTCCATGACTAGCATCTTGAATACTACATCATAGCTTTTATAGCCTGTGTGAGCTAAGGTCTTGAAGTATCTTATCAAATTATCATACATTAACTCATCCATTGCATCCACATCCATTACTAGGTTTAGTACTAATGGAGTTAGTAAACTTCTTCCAATATGTTATGGCTAATGGGAAGTCCCTGGTTTTAAGACAGATTTGGAATGCTTTATATCTTAGGATAAAGTCAATAAAGGCTCTTGGAATATCACACTTGTGATAGGTCTCACTAAGGTATTTCAAAGCCTTTCTATAGATGGGGTAAGCGTCTACTCCAACTCCTAAAGTAATAGGAGAGTCTAAACCACAAGGCACATCACAAGAAGGAACTCCTTTTGTAATCACATACACAAAGAACATATTACCCTCCATAGTAGGTACTAATAAATCTGTGGCCTTGATAGTCATTTGCACCCTCTTCTGGTTGCCAGAAATAGTGTAAGAATACACTGGATATTTACTTACTCCATCTTTGTTAAAGGTATCTTGTGTATCTACTACTATCTTATCTATATAGACATTCTTAAAGTATGGCATATCCAATACAGAACAATCTATATAGATTCCCTTATTACAAGGGATAACAAATAATTTATTAAATTCTACCATATCAAGTTCTTTGATTAAAAGAAATAAGGGTGAAGGTTATAAAACCCTCACCTCTTTTTATGTCTCTAAGTTAGAGAGTTGCAATACTGAGACCTGTAGCAGTGTTGAAGGCTGCAATTACCTTATTAAGTTCTGCCTTATCAGCACATACAATTGTAATAGTCTTTTCAGACTTTTGTACTGATTCATTGCTGCCAACATAAGCATAATGAATATCAAATACACAGTATGCCTTAGCTGGGTCTACAAGATAAGTAGTAGGTATGTTGTGAGGCCATCCCACTTGTCTGTACATATCTCCTCTCTCACCCATACAGAAGTATTCAAGGTCTGCAATAGTCTTACCATTGCCAATAGAACCACTTGTACTTTCTGTTAGAGTAGCCCAATATCTTTCATCACCATTTACAGTAACAGGTACTGATTGTACTGTGAAGTAAACAGGGGTTTGAGCCATAACTCCAAGTCTCCAAGGTTGCTCAACTTCAGTAATAACTACTCCAGTGTAAGTACCTGTGAGGTCTGCTACCTTAGTTGTAGGAGTTACCTCTGTAGTTGCAGATGCAGTCTTAATCTCAATCTTGATAAGAGGAACTACTTCTCTGCTGAAGTTCTTAGCCAGAGAGACTGCAAGAACCTTATAGAACTCACTTGCATCCATGCCAGCATAAGCATGTACCATACCATACTTGAAGTACTGGTCTTCATCTGACATACCTACATATTGCTTGAATGCAATTCTTAGGATGTAATCCTGTCCTGCAACAGGAGCACCACCATTGACATTTGAATCAAGAGCTATAGTTACTGACTTAAGGTCATGTGCCATAGCAGTTGCATCAGTAGCCTTTGCATAAAGGATATTCTTTGTGTCAATTAGGTCACTTCTCATTAAGTTATCAGCACCCTTGTACTCAAAATACAGATGGCTCTTGGCAGTATCATTCTTTACTGCAATAGAACCAGCAGCATCTGAAGCAAGCACATGAGGAGTCTTGAATGCTGTTGCTACATAAAGTTGTCTTACTTGATTTACACTAAATGTCGCCATTTTAATTTGAAATTAAATTATACAATAGATTTTATTTTCCTGCACTTGGAACCCTACTTATGATGGCAAGCCTAACTGCTCTCTCAAGTATTGCTCTATGTATTACAGGGTTCAGTCCACATTCTGTTTTTTTATTGATACCGTTGATTGACAAATCATTTGGTAAGTCATTCAGTATAATTGGGTTTGGTCTTGAAAGGTATCTGACAAGATAACTAGCCACGTTATACTTTGAAACTATTTCAACTGCCTCTTCATTAAGGTCAAGCCTTAAGGCTCTCCTCTCATTAGAACCCCTAAATGGATTTTTCCTTATCCTATGGTATTCATCCTGTGTAACAGGAGTTACACAAACATCTTCTCCACTCTTGCATCCTAATCCATCATCTTTCAAATCAACTGCCTCATAGGTTATAAACCATAAGTCTTTGGGCAGCTTAAAGAATACTGAGTGCTTGGATAGTCCCTTATATGTAGTTTCCTTAACAGGGGTAGTGTAAGTTTTAATTAGGCCACTCAAGTATCTTCTGACTTCCTCAGTCTTTTCAAATGAGTCTCCAAATGTATTCTTACCATTGTACATATCTATTACCACATCTTCTTGTGCTTTGGTGAGAAAAACTGACTTCTCATATTCATCCAGCTCAATGGTATTAGGGGTTTCCTTTGTATTAGAGTAGCTGTTCAGTAAGGCATCAAACTCATTAGAAAATTCTTCAGTAGTCATTATTCACTCCTTTGTCCTAATTCAACATCACTTTTTAGGTCTCCTGCATAAGCAGCTCTAGCTAGCTCTACTGCCCTCTGTAGTATCTCAGGATGTATCTCAGAGTCTAGCTCACAGCCCATTGCATCTTTTTCAGTATTGATTGACAAGTCACTTCCAACAAGACTTTCAAGTATAATAGGCTTAGGGTGCTTGACATATCTTATGTGATAGCCATCAGGACTAACACTATTAAGATGTCCTACAATCAAGTTAATGTCATCTTCCCCATTGATTATTCTCCATGCCTGATTCTTCAAAGGTTGTTTGTAAGGCTTAGATGATACTCTAAGATATTCATCATACTTTATAGGTATGACCTGTAATCTGTATTTCCTATCATCATCTTTCTTTGTGACATCCACAACCTCATTTACTACTACAAAAACATCATCAGGCCAAGTAATCTTATATGCACCAGTTACATTTCCAAAGAATGATGTAGGAGCAGGGGCAGTACCAGAAGAGGCATAAGTCTTCATAAGTTTAGAGAAGTCCACTTGCCTCTTCTGAGAACCATCAAAGCCCTCCTGATACTTATTACCTTTAGGATTAAAGTAGTTCTTAATAATCTCACTCTGAGCCTTAGTTAGGAAGACTGATTTCTCATATTCATCTAAGCCTGGAGCTTGGTTAGACATTACATTGTTGTACAGAACATCAAACTCATTTGAAAATTCTGGTATAGTCATATTACTTTAATTTAGCTTCCAATGCAAACTTTACTTCTTGGTGCTTAGGAGAGTTCAAGTACTTAGCTGCTATATTGAGAGTAGGCTCTTCATTTGCCTCACACAGAGGAGAATTGTCAGCTCTCAAATACAGGTAATTGCCTCTATTGGAAATTAAGCCAGCTTCTATAGCCTTCTTAATAAGAACCTTTGTAGGAAGCATTGGGTCAGTAATTACTCTTAAGAATATCTTACTGTCATGCTGTATAAGTTCATTAACCTTAGTCTGCAAGAACTCTAACTTAGCAGTCTTAGATGTAGGTCTGCCATCAATTGTTTCTACAATAACCCTCAGAGTGTCAAAATCATCCTCGATTTTTCCAAACTCCTTGTAGCATCTCATTGTAGCACTCATATTACTCTTGGCAGTCTTAGTTTCCTCTCCTTCTGAGATAATAACAAACTGGTAAGTAGCTTTTGGGGTATCTTGCAGTGCCTGCAATGAAGGAGCAATAAAATCCTTATTAGCCAGCAATATCTTATATCTAATGTAGTCTTCTGGGTCAGATAGATTGAGGTAGTTATCCTGCTTAGTCAATCTAACCTTACTGATTCCCTTCTCATTACTATCATCCCAAAAGTTATCTACCTTCTTGTAGATGCTTAAAGCATTATACTCTAGTCCCATAATCTCTTCAAGGAATGCCTTTTCCTTATCTGTAAGGACATTGACAAACATACCTGAAGATAGTCTAGGAACTACAAAGGTTCTGCTAGCTCCTTCTGCCATACCTCCTGCAAGGATATGCTTAGGGTTATTACCCCACATACCTGTCAGTTTAGGCACATGCCTTACAATAATTCTCTCATTCCTCAAACAGCTGACTACTTGGTCTGAGGGTTCTTCAATTTTTCTAGACCTCTTAGGTCTTTCAGGGGCAACTTCATTGCCCTTTACTTCTTGTAAAGGGGTTTCCATATCAGCACTATCTAAGTCAAAATCAGGTGCTGTATAGTCTACCTTCTCTTCCATCTTTTCTTTTGCCATAACTTCTCCGTAGTTTATAAAAATAAAGGGGAGAAGGAGAGTAACCTCCTCTCCCCTTTGGAATTATGATTAGCCCTGTAGAACAGCAGGGATTAGTGACATAGTTCTTGTTGGGTCAAGAACACAGATACCAAGAGTAGCCATTCTGTGGATTACAGCAGAATCCTCATCAAATGACATATAAGGATTACCCTTTTGACCTGTGAATGGATTTCTCAATCCCCACTGATAACCTCTGTATTCATTATCACCCTTAATCTTACACTTAAAGATATTAGGTTGGTCCATAGTACCAATGTACATAATATCATATCTGTAAGAGAAGGCAACACCTCCATTTGGATGGAGAATCTTGTTTCTTACGGGGTCATCATAGAATGGGTCTACATCAATCTTAACCCTTACTCCATTAGGAGCTTTGTATTCTACAAATTGGAAACCAGCACTTAATGAGTTCTGATGAAGCTGTGATTGAGTCTTCTGTACAACTCCAATAGAGTTGTTATCAAGAACAAACTGAGTCCAACCTGATACAGTCTTAAGTACTTCCTTATGGAATTGGATAGCACCTCTTTCACCAGTCTTAATGAGGAAGTATCTGTCACCAAAGTCCAACTTAGCAGCACTTAGCTCATATAGTGCATCCTCAAGAAGCTTCAAACTAAATGTGTTGTAATACATAGTATTAGCAACTTCCATTTGCTCAAATAAGCCAGCACCTGTCTTAATAACATTACCTGACTTACCAAAGTTCATGTACTCACCATTCTGATTTCTGTTGCTTCTACCAAAAGCAAGGGCATTGTTCTTATATTCAGAGAACTGACACTCTACTTCATAGTCTACATTGTGCATCCACATTGTAGCAACTGACTTAGTGTATCTACCCTCTGTTTCCTTAGTGATAGGAATACCAACAGCCAGCTTCTTATTCAGCATAGAGCCTGGGACCTTGTGTTGGATTCTGATTACAGACCACTCATTTCTCATAGAAACAGGGCTTGTAAATCTTACATCACCAACCTTTCTTGAAAGTTCCTTCTCAACAAATGCAGCCTCAACTGAGAATCTTTCACCTGCAAGCAATCTTTCAGCAGGAACACCTAATGTGTTACCTCCAGCAAGCTCTACCTTGTAGACTGCATTAGTACCTTCCATTCTTGGGTCTCCGAGGATTCTGAATTGATAGACTTCATTCAGACTACCTACAATGTACTCACCATCAGCAAACCAGTCCTCAGGAAATACTAAGTAGAAAGGTGCAGTACCTACACCCACCATTCCTGAATCATTAGTTATAGGTGTACCATTTTCATCTCTTGCCTCTAAAAGAGGAATGTTTCTTCTTGAAGAACCAATAACATCCCAGTAGTACTCATTGTCATCCTCAAATTCTCTTGTTGGGAATTGGTTTAGGAATGTGTCAAGGGTCTTTCCTCTGTAGTAAGCTAACAGTTGCACCATTAGGTTTGTAGCCTTTTGTGGAGCTAACTGAAAGATAGAACCAAGGTGGTTTTCCTTAGTAAGTCCCTTCCAGTGCTGGAAGCCTACCATTTGAAACTTACCTAATTTTCCAGCCATAAATAATTTAATTTATCAGTTATTTAGTTTACATCTCTGGGCTTAGACATCTAACTTCCACCCCTTCCCAATAAAGGATTCAGGGTCCTCATCAACTCCACTTGCATATTTCAGACTACCATCTGAGGTTCTTGCAGTATTGTTAAGAGTATTTTCCAGCTCTCTAAGACCTTTCTTTACTTCTTTCTTTACTTTACCTTTCACTAAACCATCAAGATTCTTAAAGCCATCAGTTAGTGTAAAGATTAGACCTATATTCTTTAGGAAATCTACTCTGTTCTCCATTTCATACCTTTGAATGGCAGTGTAGTATCTCCCAGTTTCAGGGTCTTTATAAACAGGCTTTGATATATTATCATATATCCTTTGTCTAGTTGCCTTATCTACAGACAACTCTCCAAAGACTTCCTTATCATTAAGGATAGATGTCTTTAGTTTTTCAGCCTGCCCTTTCCTTTCCTTCTCTTCCTGTTCTGCTTCTGCTTTTGCTTCATTAACAAGTTCATCATACTTGTCTTTGAAGAAATCCATATTGCTTTTCAAAGCCTCTTTAGCATCTTCAATATCGGTTCCAGCACTAAGGGATTTCTGCACTTCTCTTGCAGCTCTTTCCTTGCTATAACCTCTATTGATAAAATCTTGATAGATTAGGTCTTTTCTAAGTTTTTCACCCTTATCACTTTCATCAGAGATAGACTCTTCCTCAATACTATCGAGGAAGTCGATTGTATTTTCATATTTCTTAATCTCTGTAGGCTCTACTCCAGCAGTCAAAGCTTCATCAATTCTCTTCTGTCTTTCATCAAGACCAGCTTTTATTTGCTGCTCAATTAAGTCCCTGAAGTCTTCAGGCTCTTTAATCTTAGAATAAGACTCATCATCAAGGTCAGGGAAGATACCCTCCTCCTTCAAGGCTTTAGCAATGGAAGAGTAGAAGTTTTTGGGAGAAGTACCATCACCTTTCGGAGTGGTATCTTCCTTTTCCTCTTTATTATCTTTTCCACCACCTACGCTCTCTGGTTCAGTAAATAAAGTATCTACATCAACCTCAGTAGTTTCATCTTTTTCTTTGCTATCATGGTTCTCTTCAGAACCATCTTCTCCACTCTCTTTACTAGGAGGTGGAGTTTCCTGTGCATCATCTTCTACAAACAGATTATCTATTTCCTCTGCTCCTAAGATGTTATCTAAGCTAAGTTCTTCTTCCATATACTTCTCGTCTTAGTGTTATCTTAAACAGGTGCAAAGATAGATAAAATTTTATTTGCCTACAATACAGTAAATAAATTACTTTGAATAAACAAGTATAATATTTATATAATAGGCAAAAAGAAAGGGCAGGATGCTATCCTGCCCAATCAAATCAGTGTTCCCTAAAATATTCTACTACCTTATTCTCAGACTTACTGTCAGCATCCTTAAACCAGAATACTATGGCAGATTCAATCACTTTCTGCTCTATACCATCTGTAAACCAACTCCTAAACAATTCAGCATAATCATGGTATTGAGAGTTGATAGCTACATACACATCAGTAGCTGTTACAGATGTTGGGAGTATTCCCCTATATCTTTCACAAACTTCCTTAGCCTTGTGCATATCAAACTTCTCTCCACTATATTTTCTGCCATTCTCAGTGTGATACATTCTAGATACGAGATACTCTGCTTCAGATTCACTGAAGTGGTCTCCTCTAGACATAGAGTCTCTCATATATCTCATGGCTCTATCCATATCATCACTTCTCATGTGGTCTCTAAACTTGTCTGAGAGTCTTTCATTTCTTGAGTCAAGCATATCCATGAACTCATCAGGGCTATTATGTCTTCTCATATAGAAGTAGTCGTCATCAAATGGTATGAAGTCTCCTTCTCTACCATGTCTCATAGAGCTTCTTCTATACTTATTCATAAATTCCCTGAACTTATCCATGAACTCATGCTCACTCATACCACCCATACCTTTTCTATTTAGGTACTCATACATCATAAGTTCATCCATATTCCTTAGCTTTTAGTGATTAACATTTCCTTGAAAGTCTCTAGGTCTGTTATATTCAACACTAATCTTTTACTAGTGAATGGCAAGTTAAACTTGATTTCACCTCCACCTATTTCTATGTCTCCAATGAATGAAGTCTTGAAGGTAAATGGGTTAGTATTCATTAAGTTCTCCATCATTTCAGTGATGATATTCTCAATGTCTATGTTGCCCTCTTTATCAGATATTAAGTCCAAAGTCTTTGTCACTTTGTCAAAGTTCTTGTCTAATGCCCTAGTAATGAAAGGCTTCATAAAACCAATCATAGGATTGGACTTAGACATACTATCTAATTGAAGTGAAACATAAGACTTAAGATTGTCAGTCAATTGTGTTACAGTTACCATAATTACATATTAGCTTTAATAAATTCTTCATAAGTCACTTCAGGGTTAGTCTTGCTAAATTCCCTGAACTTTCTAAACATTTCCATTTCCCTGTTAGTCTCTTGAATAATTTTTCCCTTTAACTTCTTGACTATTTTTAATTGACTTTGTAGCAACTCTTTACCTTCTGGGGTATTCTCAATCCTGCTCTTAACCAAGTTCAGAATTTCATTTTGAACCATAGTCTGAATCTTAGTATAAGTATCTACATAGTCCTCATCTTGAAGTAGCATTGCCTTTTGCTCATCTGTCATAGGAGTTATTTCAGCATCTACCTCATCCCATATAAGCCTTTGGGTAGGCTGCTGTATAGGTTGAGCCTGCTGTCTTAACTGTTTTGCAGCTTCAAGGTTCTGCTTATACTTCTCAATAAGCTGTAGTTGCTCATCAAGACTATTTCCTACCACACTGCTTCCAAGCAATGGGTCTCCTCCCCCTAATATGACTTGATTTACTGGAATCATAACTATAAGTTTTTAAGATTAGTATTGAAAAGTAAGGGGAATTACCCCCTTACTTTAGACAGTTGCAGCAGCACCATTAACAACTCTTGGGCAACCACATTGATTTGCACCTACATAGCCTGTAACTGTAGGAGTGTTAGGTAGGCATACTTCACCATAGATAACCTTGCAAGTCTTTCTGTCAGTATAGTTAATACCAGCAGTAAATGCCTTGTCAATCTCGCATTGGATTAGCTTATCTTGATAAGGTCTTACAGCAGCATTAATAGCTACTTGAGCCTTTAAGTCACTTAATTCCTTTCTGATGGCATCATCAGCATCTCTTTGAGACTTATACAGATTGAAAGCATCTTGGTTTTGCTTTGCAGATAGTACATCAAAGCCATCTCTTGTGCTCTTATATAGACCAAAGTCAGCATCAATCTGGCCTTTCCATACACTGAATAGCTCTGAGTTTAGAGTTTGTCTATCAGCAAATCTATTATTCTGATAGTTCAAAGCCTGATTATAGATAGCTCCTTGTAAAGCTAAAGCATCCTCACAGCTCTTTTCCCATGCTTGGAAAGCAGAAGGAGAAGTTATACCATTAGCTGCTCCAAGACCAGTCTCAAGACCATTGATATTAATGTTTGAGCCACCCATACCTGAACCAGCAAGACCTAATAGACCACTACTTCTTCTATTACCAAATAGTGCCCAAGCACCAAGTGCAGTACCTATGATACCAAGAGTAAGACCTGCATTAGCTTTGCCATTGACATCTCTTCTACCATAACCATAGCAGTCATCAGTAGGAACTTCCTTTACTTTCTCTACTTGCTTCTCAATTATTTCCATAGTAGCAGTTTTTGAAATTAGTTATACGGTTTTATCTCTTTGTAAACGTTTACAAGTGCAAAGATATACAACTAATTTCAGAATACCTATCATTACTAATTAGCCCCATAACTCTATGAGTTACAGGGCTTTTATTTAGCATTATGTTACTGATTCAAAAAAAAAGCAACCTACTTGGCTGCTTTATCATGTTTATAGAAAACATCTGTTATCTTATTGTATATATAAGTAAGGAGATAGGCATCAACTTCATCATTATCCCTTTGTGGTTCATATCCTATATATCTCCATATGGCATTCTTGATATGCTCTGACTCATGGGCAATACTGCTTCCCCTCTTGGCATTTACAGCTACAAGAGATGCACCATAATTATGTATAGTGATTGCACTTGCCTCTGTTTCCATTTCATCAGCAGGCAAAAACTTATCACATTCCTTCCACTTATCAAATATAACTATTGTCAGCTTATAGTTGAATATAGGGATTGTTATTTTCTTTTGGGTTATCATACTTTCTAATTTCTCGTTTTATTCCTTCTTATGAACTCATCAAGAGTTTTCTTATCCCATGATAATTCTTTGAAACCTGCTTCGTGTTTACCTCTAGGTAATTTACCTTCCCTAACATAGTTGTCAAAGGTTGCTCTACTTACATTCAAATATTCACAAGCTGCATACTTGCTTAATCTCTTCTCCTTATCAGTAAACCTCTTTAAGCTATCTACTATCTCCATAGCTTCTCCTTCAGTTATATTAGAGTTTCCTGCATCAATATCATTTACTATCTTTAATAGTAGACTTCTTATAACTTTTAACATACAAATAAAGTATTATGAACAATGAAATGCCTGCTACTATTAATTGAATGCCTAAATACCAAATATCACTAACAGGTATTCCTATATACAAATCTATTATATTTAGTATCCAAGTTATAGTAGTATAATGTATAAACATCCTGTGATATTCACAAAACTTAAATACATAAGATGTAATATACAAGAATAGTAATGTTATAAAAGATACACTACCAATATAACTTAGTATTACTGTGTTAATATCAAAATAAGATAGAGTTGTATTTAGCAAACTAAGTAATGCGTAAATCATAGGTATTACTTTTACTAAATGCAACTCTATCTTATACAATAATTTATTCATTACTTCTTCATTTTGCCACCACAAGCATATCTTCTCTTAGTCTTAGTGACACCAGCTTTAGCTGTCATAGGCTTTGCTCTACCTGTTCTTCTTGCCATAATTATAAGATTTTAATTGTTATTTTTTCACCTTTATCATGCTTGTCTTTAAGGAGTTTATATAGCTCCTTGAAAGTCTCTTTGCTGTTTATTACTTGACCTTTAACTTTATTAACACCTACTAATAAGCATCCTGCTGAATCTTTATCAGTATTACCAGCATGAATAAGTATGCCTTCAAAGCCTTTTACATTAAGTAGTCTAGGTAGTTTACTATTGCATACTTGCTTATAGAAGGGTTTAGTACAGAATCTAGGAGAAATAACATCTAATGTAACTTCATAAGTACCTCTTGGAATAGCAGTAATTGAAGGCTTTTTCAGTTTCCTAATCTCTGCTATTGACATAGAATCATCTAACCCTCTGTCTGTGTCTTCAAGTACATTGCAGAACCACTTGCCATCTATAGTAAGATTACTTATGGTGTAGCCCTGCTTCTTCCATTTTCTGTCCACTACTAATTCCATGCTCATTAAAAAGGTTTAAGTTTCTCTTTCTCAATTGGCAGGTAAGGTCTGTACATATAGAACTCATAAGATGAAACATTTGTTTTCTAAGTTCTCCTACTTCTTGTTCTAATCCTGAATTTCTCTTTAGTACCTCTTCCAGCCTTTCTCTATTATCTGATGATAGCTTCTCATAAAAGTCCAATGATTCTTTCATGTTGCTTATGAGATTGCTATCAACCTCACTATCATATTTCTTTCTTGCAAAGAACCATGATGTCCAGCCACTAACTATAGTGGTAATAAGTCCAATGCACCCAGTGATTAGTATTCCTAAGTCAATCATGCTTATTTTACAATTTCTATGAATCTATGTTGCTTGTTCTCGATATAGGGGTTCTTCTCCACGACTTCTACTCTAACCACTTTATGCTTCTTTTGAAATAGTCTAAATAACCAACATTTCTTTGGAGGATTTATAGTTTCTTTCTTATAATTTACTATTACATATTTCTCACTAATAAACTTGGGAGTGGTAACAATTGTACTGGGGTACTTAAGTTCAAGCCCTATCTGATACCACTTATCACCAAGTAATGTATCTATGTGCAGTGTAGGCTCTCTGAATATAGTATCTCTGAACTCAATTGTATCAGTCTTTGATGCTTCAGAGAGCATATATTGCATAGCTTTTAGGTTCTTATCCTTTATCTCTAGCTCCTTCCTAACCCCATTCATCTTCTGTAGGATGGAGTCATTATAGTAACTGAGTTGCTCTACTGTCAGTTGAAATACTCTAGCATCATTCTTCAATGATGAGTTTTCATCAGAATATGCCTTTATATTAGCAGCAGCAGTTGATAAGTCCTTTTTTAACTCTCTGTTATTATGGATTAGTATAGAGATAGAGGCAATTAATATAGCCCCTATCCCTATGACTATCCAGTTCAGTATTTTATTCATTATTTTTCATCTGCAAAAGGTGGAATATTACCATCTATGAATGGTGGTATTGTACTCACAGTAATTGAATTATAACTATATAAATTAACTTGTTCAATATATGGCGTATCAACCGGCTTTTTAGATAAATCAAATAAAAATGATTTACTTGAGTCATCCTCTCTAGTCTCTATAGGATAGAGAGAATATTGTCCCTCACCATAATCAGTACCCACAAGTACTATTTCTGCAACTATAGCCTCTTTAGAATAATTAGAATCTTTAGGTCTAACTACAGCTAAGTATTTTCTAGTAAGTGTGGGATAGTCGTCTATACTTGTGTAACTACCAGACTGGGTTGACTGAAGTTCACTAGGGCTAATATTATTTAAATTGTTTGCTGTTATGACGACACCGAGGGTAGTGTTAGGATAAACTTGATTAGATAATCCTATTTTCTTGGGGGGGGGAGGGGAAGTAGTTGTACTAGTAGTTGTACTAGTTGTTGTACTAGTTGTACTTGTTGTAGTGGTCCCTTCTAAACTGCCATATATAAATACCTTAGTAACTCTTTTATTTATTAATTCCTTAAGTGAGAATTGATAAAGGTAAATCCCCATAGCATCCTGACCATGTTCATATGGCACATCATATTCTTGTCCTTCATTATTAAAAGCAGTAATTTTTAAGGAACTAAATGGTGGTAATACGTCAGATTCAGGTGTAGCGAATATTTCAATATAACTATCAGTATTAGCATCATTAGCATTATGTACTAAGATGTACTGTTGGTTTGGTTGAATAGGAGGAGGCTGTAGTGCTGCCTCAGCACTATTAACTCTAGTTAGAGTAAGTTGCACATCAGTCATATTTGTAAACTTGATGCTATTTGGTGTAGGAGTAGAGGATGTAGTACCAGTACCTTGGATGGAACCCTCTATTGATATTTCAGTAATTTCTTCCCATGATAATCCTTCTGGAAATTTATACATTACACCATTAACAATAGTATCAGTATCGGTGATATAGGGCATGTCTTCCTGCTTTTTACCCCTAAAAGCAGTAATTTTTAAGGAATCAAATGGCCTATAGTCGGGTGAATTATATACCGCAACTCCATCACTAATATATCTTAAGATGTAAGTTTGTCCTGGCTGCATAGGAGGAGATGCTGTGTCTCCATTATACAGCACACCATATATCTGAATATCTGTATTAGTATTATTTGTAAATCTGACATCAGACCCTGGTATAGGGCTACTAGTAGTTGTAGTATCTCCATCTGATATTGATACAACTAGACTTATGCTATGTAGAGCATCAGAGCCAGTATAAGGTATGTCTATAGTACCTTCATTTAATATAGATTTAAACTGCTCTATACTAGTGCCACTGATTTCACCCATTATATTTACATCTACTAATCTGTTTACCTGAATATCTGGTGAACTGCTGCCACTGCCTCTTACTTTTATATATAATGTTATATTACCTCCTGAAGTGGAAGGATAAACTCCTTCAATATAGACATCTCCATTTGCAGGTATATACCTATTAACACTATTTGCTCCAAAGACAATAATATCAATTGTAGCATCCATATAGTTATATACCCTCATTCCAATTGGGGTAGTAGCTACTCCAGGTCCTGGGGCAGTAGAGGTAGTAGTAGTTGTAGTTGCAGGAGGTACTACAGGCTTAGGAGTAGTTGTAGTTGTTGATGAAGGACTTGGGGATTTACATACACATATATCTTCCCAGCCATTAGGCCCAAACCACTTTAGCTTCCCATTATATAACCAAAGATGTTCCTTATTAGGTTCAACATTGCTTTCCACAATAGTTACATTTCTCATAACTTATATTGTTTTCATTGTTAATCTATATTGTGCTATAGGAAGGTACAGCATATTCTTCAAATCCATGCACCTAATATCAATGTAGTCCTCATATACATCAACTATAGCACCTTCACTTTCCAAAGGTTTAGTTACTCTAGCACCTGATGTATTAGGCTGCCCATTGCTATCTATAGGACTTGCACATCCTGATACATGGACACAATAGCTGCCTTCCTGCTCATTCTGATAGACATTTTCTGTAGCTTGGTACTTTTGTAGATACCATTTCCAATGGGAATGTCCACTGAACCATACAGTATTAGGATATGTCTTACAGAGATTTTCTAGTTTAGTTAGTTGTTCCCCCTGTAGCCAGTTTCCTTGCGGATAAATCTTCAACAGGTTTCCTGCTCTATCAGGGAAAAACAAGTGGGTTATGACAAAGCATTTCTCTTCTTTATATGCTTCAAGTCTCTCTGCTAGCCATTTTATATCCTCATCCTTATAAGGTTTACCATCAGTGCCTAAGCTCCAATAGTACATACCTAAGAATATGAAATGAAATGGAATGCCATCTACAGTATGGGTAAACTCATATGTAGGCTCACATCCTGTATATTTCTTCCACCTCTCTACATTTAACCCAGATTGGGCATCATGATTACCTGGTGTAGCATATACTGGAGTATTGGGTGAACTCTCTTGTACATTCTTCTGATAAATGCTGAACCCTCCCTCAGAGGCACTATTGGTAAGGTCTCCTGATATGCAGGTAAATGATACTGACTGCTTATCATTGAAGAACTTTAATGCTCTCTGAATATCTTCTGTAGGCTCTGCTGACTCATCAGAGCTATTATGCACATCACTTAGTAAGCCAAACCTAAATAGTCTTTTACCATATTTAGGCTTGAATTGTCCTAACTCTATATGTCCTACCCTAGCTCCCTTAGCATTATACACACCTATAGCATGAGCTGAATAGGGAGCTATGTTAAACTTTACAAGTTCATTATAAGTACTGGAGTTGGGCATTTGGCAAACCTCAGCCCAATTATCCAGTACTATTCCCTTATCATCCTCATACTTTAGGCAATATGTATCTTGTGGTAAGCTACCACTCAAAGCTATTTTGTGTGTTTCAGCATCAATAGACCCTACTATATTATCTTCTAACATAGAGAAGTACTTAAGGCTTTCCCACCCATTTGGACCATAATACTTAATCAGGCCATTATTTAGCCATAAGACATTTTTATCTAAAGGCTCATTACTTGACCAGACTATGTCTCTAATTATTTTCATTTTGTACTATTTGAGCTATTAGACCTGTTCTTAGCCTGCCTTAGACTAATCTTGTCTTTAAGCTGGTTATCTTCTCTATGCTTGTCTTTATCAAATGCCAACTTCTCTCTGTCCAATTTGAGTCTTTCATCAAATTGTCTCATTTTCTCTAGGAGATTTGCTCTAGCTTCTTCACTAAATTCAGGCTCTATGACACCATCTTCTTCACCTTCGCTGCTAGCATTGATTTGGGCAATGAGAATCTTAGTTTCATTATCTCTTTGGTTAAGAGCATCTTCTTGCTGCATCTTAGCTTGCTCCAATTGTGCTTTTTGCTCAATTTCTTGCTGCTGTATTTGAGCTTGTTGCTGTTGAGCTTGGGCTTGTCTCTCTTGGATATTTCTCTCATCCTTTTCAACAAGTCTCTGCTTCTCAGCAAGTGAAGATGAACTAAACAGCTTCATAATAGTAGAGAAGGACAATGTTTGATTCTGTAGAGCTGCCTGTGCTAAGGTATCAAGTTTCTGATTAAGCTCTTGCATACCATTGCTGTTGTCTACCACAAGACCATAGTCAGCTTCTGCAAACTCATCTCCATCTATATCCACTATTCTCTGAGAGTTATCAGATAATATATAGGAGAATTTCTTACTTCTGCCTCTTAGTGCAATCTTTGCTGTCTCTAAGAAGCACTCCAATGCTCTCTTCTTTACATCCTCATGAACTACAAATAGCCACTCGGTAATATGAGAAGATTGTAATGTAGCTCTTTCTACTCCACCTACAGTCTCCCTATTACTTACTTGACCTTCTCTTTGCTTGGTAATGCCAGCAACTTCAGCCATCTCCATCTTGATAAATTCAAGGAGATTGATATACTGCTGTATCTGATTTCCATCAGAAGCTGCAATAACTCCTGTAGAAGCATTATTCAATGCCCCAGCAAGTTTACCTGTAGCAGCACCTATATTACCTTCATTGAAGCTATCTTCAACTGCAAGACCCATTGTCTTTGCATAGTATAGCCACTTTTCTACATCCCATCCTTTAGGTTTCTTAGCAAAGTCAAGTCTAACCAATGACCCCCAGTTCCTAGCTATCAACTTATTCAGTCTATCATGTATAGCATCATACAGATAATTGTATGGCTTCATCATATCTACTAAGCTGAAAGGTCTAGTATCATTAAGGTTATAGATAGAGCCAACTATCCCAAAGTGACACCTTGAAGGATTACTCAGCCTATTATACTGAACTATCCTTGGTCTCATATTGACATAAATGTCAGTACCTATTTTAGTTCCCTCCCATGCCTCGTTGATGTAGAATATCTGCTCTTCCTCTCCAGCATCCTTATCTATAACATAAGTTTCTGGGTAGAAGTTAAATACTTCTTCTCCAGTCTGAGGGTCATAGCTTCTTACTTTCTTAATCCTTCTTCTTGATTTCCAATATACTCTAAGTACTCTCAAGTTTCCAGCCATATCATAAGGTAAGAGAGAGTTATTTACTCCATCATAAGCACCCATAGGGTCCCAAAAGAAGCCCTCAGTACTCATCTCATCTCCTATCATATGATTATTGACAAAGCCATATCTTTCATCAATGTTGTCCATTGAGTCTACAGCAGCCTGTCCTACATGGTCAGGCATCTTTTCTATATACTCCATGTCCTTCTTTGTCAATACATCATAGAAAGTATCAATTACTTGTGCAGGAGACCAATAGTCCTCAAGGACTATCATGTCAGCATCTTCTATTCTATTGCTGTAGCCTCCTTTAAATATTCTTACCTTGAGTGGATTGAGTTTCTTAATGATAGGTTCTCCGCCAACTATGTCACATTGGTAGATTTCTTCACCAACTGCCATAGCATCCATGAACCCTTGGTTAAACATAAGAGGGATATTATACTCCTTAATGTAATGATTAAGAAGGGCATTAGCCCTAATCTCCCTCATATCTTGCCACTCATAGGTATAATAGTCATTTATCCTTTCAAGCTCTTGGTTTGCCTCTTCTTCAGATTGGGCAGTATTTGATACCCATTCCTGTAATCTTTGCAGTAGTTCTTGCTTCTTATTGTTCTCAATCTCTGTAATAGCATTAGGATTGGTTACTACAACCTTAAAGTCAAATACTCTTTTACTTTCCTCACCACTTAACACTCTTAACTTGCTATTGATGATTGGATAGTGCTGTATTCTATCAGGAATAAATCCTGCTTGTAGATTATCAGGATTCAGTATCATCTCAAGGTCACTCATGTGGAGTTTACCATTGAGTAAGTCATAGTTTATTTTCTTATGGATTACAGATTTTCTGACTAAACTATAATTGAAGAAGGTCTTACTGTCTGCCCAATCCAAGTGCTTCTTCCTCCAAGCCTTATTTTTCTTACTAAAGGGGAGTTGCTGTGGAGGCAAATTTATCATTTCATATCCCATATTCTTCAATATATTTGTTGTGCAAAGGTAACTAAAATAGTTAATCTGCACAAGACTATAAATGATTTACTAAGCAATACGCCCTATTTTTACTAAATTTACTGCCTGAATCTAGAATCATAGTTTCTCTTGAAGAATGGGTCATTCCCATCATAGCTACTATTAGCTTTTTCTTGCTTCTCTTTGCTAACATCTCCCTGATACCTTATCATTCTATCTTCTCTTAGAAGCATCAACATACCCATAGCAGATATTCTATCAAAGTTACCTTCAGAGTTATAATTGATAAGCTCTTTAAGTAATGCTCTATTCCTCACAGTAAATAGCCTAAGTACTAATACTTCTTTCTCCTCCCCGTCAATAGTCTGCATAATAGGAACTGGAGATAATAGCCAGCTTCTCAATCTGCTTCTTGCATAGGCATTGATAGCAGGAGAGGCATTAGTACCCTTTGATTTATTGCCATAACCTTCCTTCATCATTTGCTTTTCTTTCAAGAAATCTAATACATCAGTAAGTAGGTATAAACTATTTCTTGTAGAGAAGTGAGAAAATAGACCTTTCTTGTTATACTCATAGTTTAGCCTGCCATTGTAAAATAAGCACAGCTTCCTACAAATCTCATAATAGTCATCTGCATAGAGAGGTCTTCCAGTGTATTCAGCCACTATCCTATCTGTCCATAAGTCTAATACAAAAATTGAACCCAAAGACATGGTATTTGACTCATCATCATCATAAGGGTCAGCTCCTAATATATATCTATCATTAAATGGTTTGCCTGTATTTTTATCTATTTCAGGCATCTGATAGAGTTCTATAGCCCCCTCTATCTTATTATCCTTATGGGGAAAGTCCCTAATAGGCATGGCAGAGGTAGGTTTGTACTCTACTTGACCATCTTTATTAAATACCAAATCACCTACATATACATCATCATACTCTGTAGGATTAGCATCTAATTGACCTAATCTTTCAGTCAAGTCAGCTACAGGGAACATATTTACACCTGTTTTGACAATAGCCTCAGCAGGGGTAATAGGGACTTCAGCAATAGTCTTAATGATAGTATTAGGGTCAGTAGAGTTATACTTTACCCTATATCTATTCATAAGAATCTCAATAAGAGCTTTGATTACATCAGATACACCATTCTCATTATAACATCCTTTTCTATTTACATAGCCAGGGAAAAAGAAAACAAAGTAAGGTTTACCTTGATTAAATTTATCATATACATTAGGTATGGCATACATGTTATAACCCTTTGGGTTATACATAATTTCCTGAGCACCAGCAAAGTCTGATTCATTATCACCAGCAGTACCCAACATATAGATTTGACCAAAGACAATATCACCTTCCTGTACTGAAGGCAGCAATACATTATATAGGTCTACAAGTCTTGGAAATGTACCAAACTCTTCAATAAGGATTTTGGCAGCTCTCTTACCTCTTAACTTAGACTCATCATCCTTAGATGATACACCAAGTACTGTATTCTGAGTACCCCTTTCAATGTCCAACTCTACATCCTTATACCCCATTATCCATGTCATTTCCTGCAAAGAGTTCTTTAATCTCTTTCTTGGAAACTGAGTATTAGTTGCACAAAAGTTAGCCATATCTACAAACTTATTAAGGACACCATCTTTGGTGAGATACTCCTTTTGGTAAGCAGTTACTATGCCCTTTACCTTCTCATGTGCTTCCTCATTTTCACCTACTACAAAGATATGGTTAAGAATAGAAGCAAGACTATATGACTTACCTTTACCTCTGGAGGCAAGTTCTGCCATGTGTTGCCCACCATCAAAGTTATTATATAGACCTCCATTAGATGCTTGGTCTAGACAATGGAATCTCCAGTAGATGCCTTCCCAACATTCAGGAAGTGCTTCTATTCTATCAGCTCTTTTGGACTTTCTCTTTTTACCATTCTTATCTTTATACTCTCTAATTTTAGAGAGCATCATAGGAGAGTAATTAAGAAACCAGTACATATATCCTGTAACCCATTCCCCATCACTTTCCCTCACATAGCCTTCCCAGATTCTTCTTCTCTCCTCTCTTATCCACTTGCCATATTCACTATTAGGATTAGCATTAGGTCTAAGGTTAGTAAATGTACCATATTTCTCATAATGTAGAGCAGATGGTCTGAAATAGTCCATATTCTCAAGTATGTGGGGATTAGCCAAGTCTACAATTATTCTACCTCTATCATCCCTTGGTCTGTCCTTAGCATGCTCTCTTGTAGGACTTATTAGCCTTTTGACAAATTCTACATTATTTATAATATCAAACAATTGGTCCTGAACCTCCTGAGGAAGGCTATTAACCAATTCCTCAGTCAGCTCAGTCTGATATTCATTCATTGGTATCTTCTGAAACTCCATTATATTCTCCCTTTATAACTGCTTCATAAAAATCAGAGCCTATCCAATTAAATATAAGATGACATAATTCAGTATTTATATACTGTTGCATAGACTCCTCTTGCCCTTCTAGTACTTTAGCAGAATGGCTAAGTGAAATAACTATATGCCTATTCTTTCCTTTGACAAACCATAGGACAGCCTTATATGTTTTATAGACTTTAAAAGTAGGATGAGGTTCTACTACTCTTTGCAATACTAAGTGCCCTTTAGATGGGATATCTCTCTCACTTCTCCTATCTTCAATATGCCTATTAAGTCCTTCTACTATATCTTCAGCTCTCATACGTAATCCATGAAATAAATGTTGGTACTATCCCTCTTTAGTATATCATTGATAATAGGATTATGCTTCTTTGCCCATCTCTTAATGGTAGAGAAGAAATTAAACCTCTTGATATTGTCCCAAAAAGATACTCCTGATAACCAAGGAGTATAGGTATAATCAAATATATGTAGGTCTCTATCAAGTATGACCTTCCATCCACTCTTTATACAAGCAAAAGAAAGAGCTAGGCATGGAGCATTCTTCAATACCTCTTCTCTGAATAGGTCTTCACTACCTTCTCTTTCAAGTATAATCCTAACTTTATATACTGAGAATATATTAACTATCTCTCCTATACTCTTAAATGTAAGGTCAAAATCTACTAATCCATGACATACTCTCCACACATCTCCATCTCTTCTTACTCTTACATCAAAGTAGGTTACTCCTATTTCTTTCTGCTGTGCTATACTCTTTACTTGAGTCCTCCATAGGAAAGAGAACCATTCAAATAACTTCTTCCTAGCTGGCAAGAATGTATAGCTATCATGTGTCCCAATCATAATGTCAAATCATCTTCAAAGATTGTCTTTTCTCCAGAACCTCTCATCTTACCTGAACTCTTCATTTCAGAGTTAAGTGCTTTTTCAGCTTCATCTAAATCCTTTACAAGAGGAGGTATTTGCTTTATAAGAGCACCTACTTCCTTCAAGTCCTTAATCTCTAGGTCATCAAACTCTTGAGCCTTTAATCTCTTTCTATATTTATCAACCATAAATCTCGTGTCTTCAAGGAGTAAAGCAGATATAGGCTTGAATGACATATAGAAATCCATAGCCTCTGTGACTATTCTGTCAGGCTGCCATTTAGGAGGCAATCCTTCTCCCTCTTTAATAGCTTCCATTCTCTCCTTTTCATCTACAAGGTATTGGTAATCACTTCTAGGGTCAGCCATAAAATAGATAAAAGCAATTTCTGCCAAAGCTCTATCCTTATTTATTGTCCTATCTCTTGTCCATATTTGTTTGAATGGTTTTAGTACTAAAAGCTCTGGTTCTATCACAACCTTATAACCTTCATATCTAAGCAATTTCATCATAACTTTTTACTATTTATATATCCAAATATAGCCACCTGCACTTGGTCTAACACCTCTTGCGCATCTTGCAATGTGTGTAGCTTTTATTCCAGTTTCTTTAGAAGCCAATCCACAAGTCTTGAATATTTTAATAAGATTATTATCCTTATCAAACATAGCTACCTCTTTCCCTCCATGATGAGTGGCATTATTCCTCATGTTCTGCTTTGCTATCTCTGACTTTGGAACATCCTTTAAGGCTTCGCTTATCTTCCTCTTATGTTCTTCACTTCTAGGCCCTATTATACCAAACCCTCCAGGAGCTATATTGTAGCTAATGCCAAGATTAATATAATAGCTTATTAAACTAGATTCTATCCTATTCACCTCATATTTAGTTAGATTGGAAGACAACACAATATGATGAAAATTGTCCCAACCATATTTTAGTATTGCATTATAAAAATGATGGCAGCCTCTATAGGCTATTCCTTTTCCTTTCCACCTATTTTTAGGTGATGAAGACTGACCTATGTAAACTTTACCATTTAATTTATTTATATGTGCATATACGCTATACATAAAGTCTGATAAAAAAAAAGAGTGTATCAAGATTGATTTTCCTGATACACTCTTTTGAGTTATACAATTAGTTTCTTCTTCTCTGGTTGAATAATGGGTGAAGGATTATCAGGAATCTCTTCCCACTCTTCAATAATAAAGTCAACATCCCTATCTTGAAGCAATAGGCACTGCTTTCCATCCATCTCTACCACGTCAAAGTTATAAGTAGTAACAGGATTATCTGTCACAACTCCATCTTTCAATGAGCCTGCTTGGTGCTTCCTCACTGCAAATCTTGCAGGATTAACACATACTACATCACCTACTTTAATATCTCTTACAGAACTACCTACTGCAAGTACTTTCTGATATTCTTTAAGACCTCCTTGCTGTCTGGTAGTATCTATAAGACCACCAATCTTTACATCCTTCTCATACTTATCCATTGTAGTGATAAGCGAGGTAAACATTGGGCGTATTTTTCTAACTTTAAGCATTTTAATATTTATTATTGTGTATTAATCTGTGACAATTAGAGCAGACTAAAATACATTTATCAAGCTCTTTCTTTATAGTCTCTGTTAATTTTGGGCTATTCAATATTTTAGAAACTTCTGTATCTTTAATAGATGGGTCTACATGATGAAAATCAAAGATAGAAGCATTTTCTCCATTATAAGGAATACCACAATGCACACACTTAGAACCTTTATATTGTATAGCAACAACTTTGTTTTTCTGTCTGTCTAATTTGTGTTTTTGATAATGCTTCTTATAAGTTGCTAATCTACTATCTTTATTATTTTCTGCCCATTCCTTAATCTCTTTTGAATGTCTTTTATTGTACTCTCTATTGATTTCCTTAACCCTATCTTTATTATTCTCCTTCCATTTCTTGCTTGATTTAAGGAACTTATCTTTATTTCTCAAGTAATAAGCTCTTCTGTATTCCTTCCTCTCTTCATCTGTCATTTCTTCTCCCTAATTTGCTTGATTAACTTATATCTCTTTTTCATGCCCAACATCCTATCATAAGTGCAATTTAGTTTGCCTAATGAGGGGATGTTAAAATTGGTTCTTAACTTAGCAAAATCCTCTTCATTAAGATTCTCCTTTAATGGTAAGGATTGTATATGGTTTTTTATAAATAACCAATATGCCTTATATGCCTTATCTACCACTTCCTTTGGTAAATTCAACTCTCTAGATACCTTACCTACTATATCAGGATAACTCATTTCAATTCAAAAAGTAACAATAGCTGGAAGTAACCAGTTTCCTCATCAATGTTAGGTATAAATCTAGGATTTATCTTACCATCAACAATAACCTTATTCTTCCTTAGCTTGCCCATAATTACTTGAAAGTGTGGGAGAGTGATATTACACTCTTCCCTTACTTTCTTTTTTGTGTCCTCACTCATGATAACCTTATCAAGGATATTGTCATCCTTAATAACTTTACTGAGCTGGTATCTTTGCTTTACAAAAGCAGTAATTACGTCAATCTCTCTATTTGTTAGATTATGAAAAGGCTGTAGAAATTCAAACCAATATCTAAAGAACTTACCATTTAATGAAGTGGGTATCCTAACTATGTTGTTAGCCTTCTTCATAATAGTACTTACTCCTTATCTTCAACCTCTGACTCCTCTTCTTGCTTTGGAATTGTTATTAAACTTTCAATCTCAGCAATACACTTTTCAAGGAAGTCTTGTTTAAACATATGACCATTCTCTATTACCTTGAACAAGTAATCAAGTCTCTTGAACATGTTAGCCATATTCAGCTCTTGCAACTTTGCAAAGAGCTGCCTGTTTTGTTCACTAAGTTGATGGGCAACATTCTCAAGCTGCTCATAAGACATCTTTTCAGGTCTCTGCACCTGTGGCTTCATTTCCACAACTTTCTTCTTTTGCTCTTCCATTTTTAATATTTGTCTAAGTGGTTATGACCGAATCTATTCCTATAAAGGCTCTCCCATTCCTCTATGGAGCATTCTGCTATGTCAGTAGACCCACAATTATCACAATATTCTGAGTCTTTCATGTCTAGGACATGCCTTACATTCAATGATAAACAATGCTTGCAGTAAAATACTGGCTCATTATTGTAATCATTATGCGGTTTTCCTTTGTCTGTGCTTAAGTTGCTCATATATTCTCTTCTTCTCATCATTTAGACTACCTTTCTTATGCTTAGCATTATTGAAAGGTCTCTTAGGATAAATAACTCCATCAAGGGAGATATGGCCTCTTCTGATTGCTCTTCTCACAGACTTAAACCTGCTTACTGCTTCATAAGTTCTCAGGTGAAGAATACCTCTTTCATAGAAATCTCCCACAATATCTACTCTATTCTTCTCCATGTAATCCTTGAACTCCCCTTCACTCATCAAGGGTCTTTCTACTAACTTCTGCTCTTCCATATCCATAATGTTTACTTGAAATAAACTAGAACAAATTGTCCATTCTCTTTTAAGAGGGATACTATATCTTCTCTTTTTATACCAACCTCATTAGCACTATTAACAATACCTCTAATAGTTGTAGCAGTAAGAGCAGTCATAATTCCTGGAGCCTTAGTCCTAGCCTTTTTTACTCTTTCAATTTCTTCCATATTACTTGAATTAGTTGCGGAGGTGGAAATCGAATCCACGGAGTCCAGCTTATGAGACTGGATTGAATACCAATTCTCCCCGCGATGTATTTAGAGCAGATAGTGGGAATCGAACCCACACATTAACATTGGAAGTGTTACATACTAACCTTTATACTATACCTGCATTTTGAGCCTCTTGTAGGAATCGAACCCACATCTTCTGAGTACAAAACAGAAATAATAAACCTTTATACTAAAGAGGCATTGTAGCTTCAGTGGGACTTGAACCCACACTCCCATTACTGGGAAACAGAGTTTAAGTCTGTCGGGTCTACCTATTCCCCCATGAAGCCTTCGTTTTAATAAGGTCTTACATCACACAGACCAAACAAGTATCTATACTTGTTGATATTCTGTATGAAGGTCTCACATTCTGAAGTAATACCTTTATATATAATCTCTTGGGGAATCTTGTCATAAAAGAATAATGTACTTACTTTAACTTCTTCAATGAAGTCTATAGCATTTAGTGCATCACTTGCAGTGCCTTTAATAACATTAGGCTGCATCTTCCCAAGTATTCCCATATAACCCTCTGCAAGCCCATCCTGATAATCTGATAGTATCACAAGAAACTCATCAAGATACACATGAATATTCTTCTTAGGTGCTGCCCAATGGAGGTTTTTACACTTAGTTTTCCACCCCTCAAGTTGATTGAGGAAACTTATGAAGAATTGACTTCCTGTAGGAGAATTATTCTCCCTTTCCTCTTCCATTGGTGTAAACAAGCTATCTTCAAACATACCTTTTCTTTTGTTTTGATGTTGCAAAGTTAAGTAAAATATTTGTAACTACCAAACATTTTCTTAACTATTTTCCAATTATTTTCTAGTACCCCCTAAGAGACTCGAACTCTTACACATTGCTGCGTATGCTCCTAAGGCATATGTGTCTACCATTCCACCAAGAGGGCATTATGACAGCTTCCTACTGGGGTTTCACCTGGCTCCTATTAAAATAGGTCTACTGTATTCACGCTGCCTTTTCATAAGTAGCATAGAGGCTAATGTGTAACTTATATTATCTACCTTATTAGCATACTATTACTTACTGTGGGTGTTCAAAGAATCGAACTTTGTTCTAAGGATTTTCAGTCCTTCGCAATGTAACCATACCTGCCCAACACCCATAATGACTTATTTGTGTCTCTACCCACATCACTTTCCATAAGTCAAGGACAAAGATTTCTAAGTGGGAGTAAAAGGACTCGAACCTATTGTGTTTCTATGTGCCAGATTTACAGTCTGGTGCCCATCCACCATCTGAGCAGTACTCCCATAAATTATTTCCCAAGTTAGTAAAGGTAGTTACCTAGGAGGTAACATACCTGAGGGCAAGTAAGTTATATTTGAAAAAGCCTGACTTACCCTTCTTTTAAGAAATGAAATAACCTTTTTCATATCACTTAATTTAAGGGATTAATAATTAGTTTCCCCACTAGGAGTTGAACCTAGCTCTCATGATTAAAAGTCAAGAGCATCCACCATCAATGCTTTGGGGAAATGAAGCAGGGTCTTTTATAGAGGTTTTTCTGCTTTAGCTAGTTAGCTATTCTAGCTAATTCTCCCTGCATACCTCTTATTGTCATTACATCCTATATAGGAATTGTAAAAGGAAATAATATCCTATAGTAAGTGCTTGGCCAATAATGCCACCTATCATAGTGGCTGACCAATCAAGCCAATCCCATTTACCACCATAAGCCTTGTCCTTAAACTCCATGCCAGAAGCAACACCAAGTACACAAAGTATTGTAAATAAAAATCCTATAGGAATAGCATATAAAAGATGCTTTGTCCTATTACTCTCCTTCAACCATTTTGGGAGGATTTTGTTTAATAGTATTACTATCTTTTCTTTCATATTTCTCAGACCATGCTTTTGTTATGCCAGCGGATGTAAATACAGCAGCAACAGCACCTATATATGCAGCTAGACCATTTAAGTCTGTTGCTATAGTATGGTTATATATCACCTCTACTATAAGTAGTATTGCTGGTACTAATAGCAGTACCAAACCTATTACTGTAACTGCTACAAGGAAGAAGTTCTTTGAACTAACTCCTGTATTATTCTTTATAAGTTTATCTATATAACACATGACTTAAGACTTGGAGGTGGGATTTGAACCCACGAATCATCAGATTTGCAGTCTGTGCCCTTAAACCACTCGGGTACTCCAAGGTAGTACTGGCAGAGGGACTTGAACCCCCATGTGACCAATTACCCTTTCTAGACTGTATAAGAGTCAGGGGATATGCCAGTATGTTGGGGTGTCTGATGGGAGTTGAACCCACACAATTTGGAGCCACAATCCAAAGCTCTACCATTAAGCTACAGACACAGTTCTGATGAGTAGACTCGAACTACTAACTACTGCCTTATGAGAGCAGCTTTCTACCATTGAAATACATCAGAATATGTAGGGATAATAGGACTTGAACCTATAACTCCTTCCGTATCAGAGAAGTGCTCTAACCATTGAACTATATCCCTATATTGCTGATGGGATAGGATTTGAACCCATATCAGCTGGTTTTGGAGACCAGTATTTTACCATTAAACTACCCATCAATTTCTGCGGGGGTAGAGAGAATCGAACTCTCATCCCTTGATTAACAGTCAAGTGCATAGACCTTCCAGCTACACCCCCTAATTGTTGCTCCTATAGGACTTGAACCTATGACCTTTTCCTTGTAAGGGAACTATTCTTAACCACTGAACTAAGGAGCAATGAAGCAGTTTCTTTAACCTCTAACTGCTTAAAAAGAGGGTTCAAGCAAAAGCTCAACATTATGAAAACATGAAACATGTGTGGAGAATGAGGGACTTGAACCCTAAACTTGACTTTGCAAAAGTCATGTGTTAGCCAATTACACCACAAACCCCATTAGTAGGGAAAAGGAGACTCGAACTCCTGATTTCTTGCTCCCAAAGCAAGCTCCTTGACCACTAGGATATTTCCCTATAAGCGGAGAGCAATGTACTCGAAACATATACAATTACTTGTACACTTTGCTTAGCAGGCAAGCCCTATAACCTCATAGGTTTACTCTCCAATAGTGGAAGTGTGAGATGTCGATTCCCATACCTTTTATGGTACCCATAGTTTTCAAGACTAGTCTAGAGGCCGCTCTAGTTACACTTCCAATTTGCCTACCCTACCGCTGTAGGAATAGGACTTTTAAGTTGGGTCGCAGACTATGAGGGAATTGAACCCTGACCTTCACATTGACAGTGTGATATGCAAACCATTACACTACATAGTCTATATAGTAGAGCCACTGGGAATTGAACCCAGATTTCTGCCTTGAAAGAGCAGTTACCTAACCTTTTAGTAGATGACTCCATTTAGTAGGGAAGTAAGGACTTGAACCTTATCCTTAGCCTTGAGAGGGCTATGACCTAACCTATAGTCTACATCCCCATTTCTTAGTACCCCCTGAGGGAATTGAACCCCCATTAAAGGCTTAGAAGACCCTTGCATTATCCATTATACTAAGGGGGCATTGTTGTTCTCATAGGACTCGAACCTATAAACTCAGCTCCAAAAACTGATGTGTTACCATTACACCAGAGAACAATAAAAAGAGTACCATCTTAAAACAACTGGTTAAGATGATACTCAAACAAAGATGAATATTCACCTAAAACCACCTCTCAATTGCAGTGCAAAGGTAAGCATAATTTTTGAAACTACCAAATATTTTCTAAAATATTTTCAAGCAAAACACTGCATTTGTCTATAAGAGTAAAAGAAATTTGCTAGGTTTTAGGTTCTCTAAAGTAAATACTAACTCTTCTCTGCTAATTTATTAGCCCAGAGTTCAGTATAAAACTTATAGTAATTCCAACTGAATCCCATCATACCACAAATGCTATACACTATAAGATGTAACAAAGATGGGATGCCTATAACTACTAAATATAAAGGACCTAGAATCCTAGATTGTTTACTATGTCCATGACTATGCTTAACAGCTGTATCTGTGGACATAGTATTCACAAAGATATAGCTACCTAAAGACATAGTTGGTAGCACATAATTATATATCATAGTATTACCTCCTACTATACCTTCTCTATATGCTGCCTCACATAATATACCTTCTATACAAATAGCAAGTAGGTTCTGTGGAAACTGCCATAACCACATCAATGAATCCTTAATATAACTACTAATCTTCTTCATTATTAAATATAATTTGTCCCTAGAGCTGGGTTTAACAGCCTTCAAGACAGCTATTTTAGCTTTCCTATCAATTACTTACTTCAGTAGACCCGGGCTTTTAATCCTCTAAAGTCTGATTCCCTGTGCCTTTTCTCAGTGTGATGTGCTCAGACAATCTACCTTATAAAGTAATCATTTGTGTAGTATTGGGGACACCTCTCTATTATTTATAGATACTACCCAACTTCTGCCCCACTACTTTTTATCCTCATGGGGGATAACCTAATCACACTTAGGTTCTACGGTGCAAAGATAAGAAAAAAAAATGACATGGCCAAATTTTAGTCATGCCATTTTATAATGAGGAGAAGCCGCTTAAAGTGCGCCCACACAGCGGCTACCCCATAATATAAAAAAAAATGTTTTTTCAGTGCATCTTCGTCTTAGAAACTTTCACACTGATTAGGTGATTCTTTAATTCCTCATCACTTAACCTATTTAACCAGTTCACACTGTCAAAAGTGAATAGGGGGTTCTTCTTGAAGAGTACATGTAAGTATTTTGTCGCGCTCCCTCTAGTATCAGAGGGGAGAGCAAATTCACCTTCTCTAGTTTCTCTAGTGTGCCAAATTCTTAAGGTATCCTCTAATAAGGGGTATCTAAATCTCATTGGCTTGACTCCTCCTCCAAAAGGAGTTACACAGTACCCATTTCTAATCTGAATTAACTGCCTTTCTCTATTTGAGTCCAGTACATTCTCCAGTTCATAGTAGCCATTTGTAGCTACTTCAGTAGCTACACTAAGTACATTGTCAGAAATATAAGGAGTCAAAATGAAGCACTTATTCTCCATATTGTCTCCATATGATAAAGCAATCTTCTCAAGATAACTTCCTGAACCTGAAAGAGTCCTTATTCCAGTTCCGTGCTTATCTCTAATGTATACGATATATCTATTAGGATTACAACTCTTATATTGTAAGATATTTCCCTTGTCAAAAGTTAAATTAATCTCTTCAAGACCTCTCATCTGTAGTAGACGATGTTTTGCCTTTACCACAGTATCAACTATCTCAGGTCTTTTCTCCTTCTCCTCTTCTAGACCTCCTATATTGACCAATTTTCCATCTATATTCTCTAGAAGAGCTACTCTATTATCTTGTAACTCCTTGACCAATATCTCATCTTGGTTTGTAAGATTGGCATCTCCTTCAACCAATCTCTTCCCCTTTATGTTGAATATTCTCCTTTTCATGCTGCAAAGATACTACTATAGTTTTGATTATGCAAGTACAAAAAAAAATTACTTATACTATGGATAGTAAATTTCTAATTTTTTTTTTTTGAAAAATTTTTGATATTTGTAGGAGTGGTTGATAACCACCACTCCCTCCCTCCCCATGCCTTGAGGTTGGGATAGTCCCCCTCATAACAATTAAATATTAGCATTATGGCAACTAAGAATGAAAACCAGTTTGGTGAAAGAATGAGTGTAGAAGATTTTCTGTCTAAGACAGGCAGTAAGAACCTTGATGTGTATCCACGAGCTGACAAGCCAGGATACTACTACTTTGCCACAGAAAAGACCCTAGGCTATGTGCCACAGGAACTAGGCAAGAAGATTGAAAATGGTGAAGAGTATGGCAGGCTCTTTGTCACAGAAGTAACAACAGAAGGTCATGATGAACCCATGTTTATGCTCTGTGAAAGCAAGAGAGAGTCTCTGCTCCACTTCTCACTAGACTAGCAAGATGCCCCTTCGGGGGCATCTTTTATTAGACACAGAGTTTAAGTAAATGACCTTTTCTACTTATTATCTAGTAGAGGTAAACAGTAATACATATAATAATATGAGAGAAGAATTAGACATGCTCTTTCTATTAGAGCATTTCAGTCTTGAAGATTTAGTAAAGGCTGAAGAAGAGCACATTAACTATGAGTATAAGAATACTGATAATATTGCTGAGTCCTATTATGATGTAGAAGAGTACATAGATGATGAGTGCACAGAAACTATCATGACAAGAGAATATGATGTCTATATTGATGATAGTTGGATGAACCTTTCATTTGAGTCTCTGGTATTTAATAAGGATTAATAGTTAACTAAAGCTCTTTCAGTCTGCTCTAGTGTGGAAACTTTATTTATTGATAGCTGGCTTAATATCCCTCTTGATGCTTTTAGCAATATGGGAAGACCAACAAAACAAGTAAGAATCATAAAAACATAGCTATTTGTACTGATAGCTAAAAGAGTACAACTATTGTAACAACAATATTTTACTCAATAATTCTTGTATCAATAGATGTTAAAAATAAACATATTCCCTATGAACAAATTCAAACTCATATTAAAAGGAGTATTGTTATGGACAACAACCATTACAATTATACTATTTATATTAACAATAGATATAATACCATTCTCCTATATAATAGTATCTCTTGTAGCCATCTCAATACTCTGCTATACCTGTTATAAGGTAATATCAGAAGATGAGTTGGAAACACTAACACTTTGCAAATATTTCGGTATAAGCATTAAAGAAAAATAGTATGACAACTGATAGACAAAAAGCTAGTGTTCACTTTTGTGAACAATGGCTTAACATTACCTTTAATGGTGATATTGAAAATAGATACCAAGTCTCAATATTCTTAGGTGAATACCTACAGGAAGCTAAAGACTTATATAATGAGTTAAGATGTGAATATGAAGCATACCTTTGGGATTTAGAAGACTAAAATCATGAGAAAAAGATTCAACACTGAAAGAATTTGTAGTTCAGAGAACTATGAGTTCTCACAGAGATACCATAAAAGAATATTAACCACTAATCACAATAATAAAGAAGTAATTACTCTGTCATCTAAAGTAAAAATAACCAAGACATATTATACATATGTATTTGGCAAAAAAGTACAAATAAAGAAAACAGAGTTATCTCATTACGAAGGGTTTAATATTTATACTGAATAATAATAAAATAACTAACAATCAGTATTTATACTGAATATAGCTCCTATAGTTCAATGGATAGAATAACTCTCTCCTAAAGAGTAGATACAGGTTCAATTCCTGTTGGGAGTACAATAATAACAAGGTATTTACTCATATAAGGTAAATTGATTGTGTTTATTAGGTAATGTGTTAGAATTTTAGTCGGTGACTTATTGTCACTACAGCATGATGGTCTGTGAAGATAGTCATGCTTAATGTCTCCATAGTTCAAGGGATAGAACAATAGTCTTCTAAACTATATATCTGAGTTCGAGTCTCAGTGGAGATACTATGAGTCTACTGTCTTCTTTCATAATGACTCCCTAAATATTATAGAAAGGATGCTAATAGGTAAGCTATTACCTCTTTCGGTGCAAGACTCTAATGAGGGGATATAAAGAACGAGTTACGTGACTTTTATTGTGCTTTTCAAGAGGAAATAGACATGACTTTGTTAGGACATTCTTTCAACATGAAATGAATCCATTTTTATTAAGGGCCTATAGCTCAAGTGGTCAGAGCAACACACTCATAATGTGAAGGTTTAGGGTTCAAATCCCTATTGGCCCACGCTGGTTTACAATATCTAATAAGTTTCCCGAAGCATATTAGAACAACTCTACGGAGCTAATGTGAGTCTTCAAAATTAACTTGGTGAAATGATATATCCTAGAGGCTTCTCACTGATGCTAAAGTGATTTTAAACTATGTAATAAGATTAAAAAGAAAGATAAGAGTATGACAACAAAGAAAAGATGGACTAAGGAAGAAGATAGACTTTTAGTCCAAGCTATTACAGCTAATCCTGCAAACATTAAAGAAGCTTTAATGCAAGTAAGTAAGACTCTTGATAGGACATTTTATGCTTGTCATTTCAGATGGTATCGTGTATTATCTATTACACAAAATTCAACAAAGGCTAGCACTTTATTTATGACAGTAGGAAGTAAAACTGTATATAAAAATAGAAAGAATAGCAGCAGTAATTCTACAACAAAACCAATTAAAAGTAATTTGTGGAATATAATAAAGAAATTCTTAAAACTAAAGTAAATCAAAAGCAAATTAAACAATATGGAAACAAAAGAACTCAAAATACAAGCCCCTGAGGGTTATGAAATTGATAAAGAAAACTCTACATTTGAGTGTATCAAGTTCAAACATATAAAGAAGGATATTACTTATAAAAATGTAAGTAATAAATTATTTAATGATAATGAAAAAATCTATTATTATACAGACTCATGCGGAGATATCCAATTCTGTCAAACAACAAATGTAGAAGATGCTAACAATGCTACAACTGTAAAACAACTTAAAAGAATATTAGCATTAAATCAGCTTCTTAATATTGCGGAATATTATAATAGATTACATACCAAAATTGACAAATGTTATAATATTTTATATGATATGAGATTCAAAGGTTATCGAGTTAGTACAGCTTCTGCATGGTATAGAAATGGTTTAACTAGTATAGAAGCTCTTTTTAATAGAGCAGAAGATGCACAAGCAGTGATAAATAATCCTAACTTTAGGGAAATTCTTGATACTATTTACAAAGATTAATTATTATTTATAATGAAAATTCTTGAAGATAAAACTGTACAAGGGAGTCCTATAAAAGTACCTTTAGAATATAGGTGCCCACATTGTGATTCTCTTCTTTTAATAGAAGAGGGGGATTATAGAAAAGATTTTGATTGGGTATATTCTAGTTACGGGAAGCCTAAAAAGTGCTACTGCTATGTAGCAAATTGTCCTTGTTGTGGAGAAGAATTTAAATTAACAGAATATGAATATGTCTAAATTACAAAAACGAATAATATACTTTGGTACTAATGGATGTGTTGGACATTATCCTTTAGGAATCAACTTTACTCTTTCAAAAGAAGAATATAATGACTTTGGAGAGATAGATAAAATCATGACTGATGAGATTTTAGACGAGAACACTGGAACCTTTCTACGTTACTTACCAAAAGGAGTTGCCTATGTGTGTTTTGGTGTACCTTATTCTCCAGATGATGAGCGCCCAGGCAGTAAGACAATTGTATTAGTTGAGCATGGAACAATACAAGAAGTAAAGGATGCAATATTGCAAAACCCTTTCCTCTTGGACAAATTCAAGAAAGTAAAAGAGAAGTATAAACTTAATATTGATTTTTTGGAGGAAAAATAATGAGTAAGAAGATATTACAAACAGCGTTGGCTTTGGCAGCAGCTAATTTATTTGCATACAAAGATATATATGATGTAGGAGTACGTGTACAACAGTCAGACATAAAACCTCTTCCTATCTTCAAATCTCAGCCTAAGAAAGAATACTATTTTGTTATCAAGGGCAAGGAAATATTAGCAACCTCTTACAAAGATGCAATTAAAAAGTATAACCATAAATATAAATGATAAAATTATGAATATAGCAGAAATATTAAGACATTGTCCTAAAGGTACTAAATTATATAGTACCATATTCGGAGAAGTTACACTTGACGAAGTTGATATACATGATATATATCCTATTGTAGTACGTAGGTTTAATCATTTGAAAACATCATTTGATAAAGAAGGTCATTATCTAGAAGATTACCCTGGCGCAGAATGTGTACTGTTTCCATCTAAAGAACAAAAAGATTGGAATGAGTTTAGACTTCCTGTAAAGGCTGGAGACATCATGATGTCGAAGGATGGAGATATGCCTTTTATATTTTTTAAATATAAAAGGCATTGTAGAGGAAAGGGAGAATGTTTTTCTGATTTTTATTGTGGTATAAATAAATTTGGCAAACTTGAGATAAAGCCTGAGACTACCAATGCCCCATATTGGACAATGGATTTCACTATTCCAGCCTCGGAAGAAGCAAAGAAAGAGTTGTTTGATAAAATGGAAGAAGCAGGATATAAATGGAATGCTGATACTTTAGAATTAGAGAAAATACCTAAGTTTAAAAATAAATTTAAACCATTTGATAAAGTATTAGTTAGAAATGATACAGATGAAGAATGGACAATAAACTTATTTTCTTATTATGATGAAAAAGATAAAGCATTTCCTTTCATCTGTATAAATGATTTTTATAGATATTGCATACCTTATGAAGGTAATGAACATTTAGTAGGTAAAACAAATTAATCATTAAATTTACTTTTATAATTATGAATAGATATGATACAGTATCAAAAATGGAAAGATGAAATAAGAATTTTAATTACTGATGAACAAAATCATGGTTCTGTTCAAATATCTATTCCACATTATGAATGTCGTATTTCAGATAAAGCTGATGCACTTATATACGCATTATACGTAGATAGTAGCTATAGGAGAAAAGGAATAGCAACTAAGCTTTTGCAGCTTGCAGAGCATCAAATCAAATTAAATGGGCTTCAAATAGCTGGAATAGAATTTGACAAAGAAGAATCTGAAAGTTTTGTTTTAAACTGGTATTTAAGAAATGGCTATAAACTTTTTTCTAAAAGAAGTAAATTATTAATTAAAGAATTGTAATAATGAACAGACAACAAGCACTGAGCCTTCTGCCTATTATAGAAGCATATGCAGCAGGTAAAAGAATACAAGTAAAATCTTCTACTAATGATTTATGGTATGATTCTGGTGAATTAAGTTTTAATTCAGACCCTCAAAACTATCGTATCAAGCCAGAATCAAAGTATCGCCCATTTATAGATAATAAAGAGTGTTGGAATGAAATGCTCAAACATCAACCTTTTGGATGGGTTAGAACTATGAATGCAGAAAATGATTATTATATTATTGATGGGGCACTTTATTCAGAGAATTTAGATTGTCCTGTTGTAACTATGGCAGGTGAAAGTTATGATTACAAGGAAATGCTAGACATCTATTTATTTGCTGATGGTACACCATTTGGTATAAAAATATAATTAATACAATAACAAAAAAAAACAAAATGG